>Ga0315902_10003961_pt1 | contig 21760 bp, 10 predicted proteins | sample LakEriMetagenome_9_FD_203523 | JGI IMG/M metagenome (GOLD analysis project Ga0315902, IMG submission 203523) | Freshwater fungal communities from buoy surface, Lake Erie, Ohio, United States - Buoy 12 MA117 | ecosystem: Environmental > Aquatic > Freshwater > Lake > Lake biofilm | place: USA... | reverse complement strand
CGGATCTGAAGCCGCTGGAGAATCACTGGGATCAGCGCGAAGAACTGGAGACACCGCTGACGAAAGCGGGGCTTTATGTGGTCACCGCGCAGCTGGATGGTGGTAAGCGGACGTTGCGGACGCTGCTGTGGATCCAGGACATGGCGATCGTGAGAAAGACGCTGGAAAACCAGTTCCTCTACTATGTCGCCGATGCCGCGACAGGAAAGCCCCTCGAAGGGGTGCAACTGGAACTGCTGGGGATTCAGTACCGACCTGTCGAAGCCAAGCGGGGTGAACGGATCTTTGATGTGATCCAAGAAGCGGGAAAGACCAATCGCGAGGGGACCTATCTTCTGGATCCCTCCAGGCCCAAACCACCGGTCAACCAGTGGATGGTCATCGCGCGCGGTCCAGAGGGTCGCTTTGCCACCCTGGGACTGGAAGGGCTTTGGAATCGAGGGATCGACTACCAAAACTGGACGGCGATCAAGGCATTCGGTGTCAGCGATCGTCCCATGTACCGGCCCGGCGATACGATCTCCGCTAGGTTGTGGCTAGGGATGGCCAGCTACGATCCGGCCCAGAACACCAGTCTGCTGGCAGGCACCCAGGTCACCGTGCGACTGATCGATGGCCAGGGGAATCGTGTCTGGGAGCAGAGTGCGACCACCGACCGATGGGGCGGTGTCGACGCCAAAGTGACGCTGGGCCGCAACGCGGGGCTGGGCGCCTATCAGTTCCAGATCGAGCGGAGTCCCAACGAGTTTCTGGAATGCAATCTTCGGCTGCGCGTCGAGGAATACAGAAAACCGGAATTCGAAGTGGCCATCACCGCACCGCAGGAGCCGGTGGCCCTCGGGGAGACGATTCGCGCGAAAGTCAAGGCGACCTACTACTATGGCGGTCCCGTCGCCGATGCCAAGGCGGTGCTTCGCGTCCATCGCAGCGCGATGGTCGAGAACTTCTTTCCGATTCATCCATTTGACTGGTGCTACGGACCCGGCGCCTGGTGGTTGCCCTACGATGCGCCCTGGTACCCCGGATGGGATCGATGGCGAGGATGCCTCTCCCCTTACCCCTGGTGGATTCCCAGGCAGCAATTCGAACCGGAAGAACTGGTGATCGACCGGGAAGTGACGCTGGATGCCAGTGGGGAAGCGATCCTCGAAATCGATACGGCCACCGCCAAGCAGATGCTGGCGACTCACGATCATCGCTACCGCATCACCGCCGAAGTCACCGATGCCTCGCGGCGCACGATCGACGCCAGCGGGCAGGTGATCGCAGCGCGACGTCCATTCCGCATCTACACCTGGCTGGACCGCGGCCATTACCGCGTCGGCGACCCGATCGTCGCTCATTTTCAGGCCCGCACCAGCGACGGATCCCCGGTGCAGGGAGAAGGAACGGTGGAGTTGCTGCGAGTCACCTATGGGGCTGATCGCAAACCATCGGAGAAACTGGTCCAAAGCTGGCCGGTGAAGACCGACGAGCAGGGGAAGGTCGAACAGAAGTTGGAAGCCGAGGCGGGGGGTCAGTATCGCATTCGCCTAGTGCTCAAGAGCAACAAGGGGCAGGAGGAAGAGGGAGCTTCTCTCTTGACCATCCGAGGCCCTGGGGATCGCGCTGACGATTTCCGTTTTGAAGGTCTGCAACTGATTCCCGACAAGACCCATTATCAGCCGGGGGAAACGATGCGGCTGCAGATCAACTCCGACCGGTCCGATGCACGCGTGGCGCTCTTTGTGCGCGCTGGAAATGGAGCATCTCCGAAACCCCAGTGGGTCGATCTGAAGGAGAAGACGGCGGTCGTGGAGGTGAAGATCGAGCCGGGGGATCAGCCGAATTTCTTCGTCGATGCCTTCACGGTTCATGATGGCCAGGTGCTAGAGGTAACCCGCGAAATTCTTGTCCCGCCCGAACAGCGCATGCTCGATCTTCAGGTCAAGCTGGATCGAGTGGAGTACCTGCCAGGGGGCGAAGCGGTTGCCGAACTCCAGCTATTGGATGCCAAAGGCCAGCCGGTCGAAGGCAATACGGTCATCGCCGTCTACGACCGATCGCTGGAGGCGATCGCCGGCGATGTGCTGCCCGGCGACATTCGGGAGTATTTCTGGAAGTGGCGACGCAATCACTGGAGCGACCGGGCGGATAACCTCGCATGGCAGACCTGGCCGATCCCGATCGGGCCAGTGCAGTGGACGCCGCTAGGAATCTTCGGTTGGCAAATCGACGAGCAGGCAGCGTCCAGCGGTGCTCCCATGCTAGGTGGGATGGTGCCGCGCCGTACTTCCATGATGCGGGGCATCAATGGACGTGGGGGAATGGCGGGACGCATGGGTGGCTTTGGTGGCGGGGGAGCGATGGTCGCCGACGCCATGATGGCGGCGCCGGCAGCTCCCATGGCAGGGGCGATGGGCAAGATGGCCGAGGCATCGGGAGCGATGGCGGACGGCTCAGCACCTGCACCTGGACAGGAGACGCCTGCTGTGGCGGTGAGGAAGGACTTTGCTGATTCGGCCCTCTGGATCGCAGCCGTGCCGTTTGATGCCCGTGGCAAAGGAACGATCCGTTTCAAGATGCCGGAAAATCTCACCAGCTGGAAGCTGAAGACTTGGGCTGTCGGTCCGAGGTTGGCGGTTGGATCGGCGCAGACGCAGGCCGTGACGCGCAAGCCACTTCTAGTGCGGCTGCAGGCGCCGCGATTCCTGGTGGAACGGGATCGCGTTGCGATCGCCGCGATCGTCCAGAACGATCTTTCGAAAGATCAGGAAGTGGAGGTGCGGCTGGAGATCGATGGCCAGACCCAGCTGGACCTAGCCGAAGGGGAAACAGCGGTCCGCAAAGTGAAAGTGGCAGCTGGTGGTCAGGAGCGGATCGACTTCCTCTGCCGCGCGCTAGCGGAGGGGACTCCGAAGGTGCGTGTCTTTGCCACGGCAGCCGACGGGCAGGATGCCACCGAGCTGTCGTTGCCGGTGCTGGTGCGAGGATTTTTGTTGACTGACAGTTTTGCTGGAACGTTGCGAGGCCAGCAGCGTGAGGGGAAGGCAAAGCTGGTGGTTCCGGAAAAACGGCGTTCCGATCAATCGCGCCTAGTGGTTCGTGTGTCGCCCAGCTTGGCTGCTGCGATGGTCGATGCGCTGCCGTACCTAGCCGATTATCCCTACGGCTGCACCGAACAGACGCTGAACCGTTTCCTTCCGACGGTTATCACCCGCAAGACGCTGCAGCAGATGCAGGTCGATCTGGCATCTCTAGCGAAGGAACGGGCCAATCTGAATGCCCAGGAGATCGGCAACGCGGCGGATCGAGCCAAGCAATGGAAGCGATGGCCTAGGGAGGCGGTCTACGATGAGGCGATTGTCGACGACATGCTGAAGACGGGGCTGCGGCGGTTGGCGGACATGCAGAATTCGGATGGTGGCTGGGGTTGGTTCAGCGGGGTAGGAGAGCAGAGTTACCCTCACACGACCGCTGTCGTCGTGCGTGGTCTACTTGCGGCTCGCGATGCCGATGTCCCGGTGGTTCCCGATCTAGTCGACCGCGGCCTAGCGTGGCTGGCTCAATACCAAGCGAAGGAGAAAAACCGGCTGCTGGGTTTAGACCTTCCCGAAGACAAACGGAAGGAAGCGATCCAGTTTCGAACGCCGGATAATCTCGATGCGCTGATCTGCCATGTGCTGGCGGAAGCGGGCCAGATCGACCCGCAGATGGTGGAGATCCTCTACGATCGACGGCAGTCGCTGAATGTCTACGGCAAGGCGTTGCTGGCGATGGTGACGCATCGTGCCGGCAATCAGGAGCAGACCGCCATGCTGCAGAGGAACATCGAGCAACTGCTGGTGCAGGATGAGGAAAACGAAACAGCTTTTCTGCGTGATGGCAGTCCCTACTGGTACTGGTATGGAAACCCGATCGAAGGAGCGGCAACCTATCTGAAACTGCTCACGCGAATCGATCCGAAGGGACCGACCGCACCGCGTCTGGTCAAGTATCTGCTCAATCAGCGCAAAGCCGACTCGTACTGGTCCAGCACTCGGGATACGGCGCTGGTGGTGGAAGCCTTTGCAGATTATCTGGAGGCGACAGGCGAGACAGCGCAGTCTAGCCAGGTGGAGGTCCTGCTGGGAGGAAAACGCCTCGGTTCGCTCGCGTTCACCCCCAAGACACTTTGGACTGCACCCAACACGATCGAGATCGAGGGGGATGCGGTTCCCGGAGGAGATCAAGAACTGACACTGGTGCGCACCGGGGATGGTCCGATCTATTGGAATGCTTATGCCACCTACTTCACCCAGGAAGACCAGATGCCGGAGGCAGGTTTGGAGCTGAAGATCCGCCGGAATTACTACCTGCTGAAACCCAAGGCGAAGGATTTGACACTGGCCAATGAAAAAGGGGGTGTCGAGGCGGCGCAGCAGTTGGGTTGGGAGCGGATTGATCTGGAGCAGGCAAGGCAGCTGCCAAGCGGAAGCCAAGTGGAAGTGGAGCTGATTGTTGAGAGCAAGAACGACTACGAGTACCTGATGATCGAGGATCGCAAGCCGGCCGCTTTGGAGCCGATCGATTTGCAGAGTGGGTACGTGCAGACCGACGGGCTGTTTGCTTATCGGGAGCTGCGCGACCAGCAAGTGGTCTTTTTCCTGAGAACGATCGATCGCGGCGTCCATTCGCTGCGATATCGTGTGCGGGCTGAAGCACCGGGAGAGTTCACCTCGCTTCCAGCTCGCGTCAGCGCCATGTACGCTCCCGAACTGATCGGCAGTTCGGCCAATCGGCAGATCGAAGTGGTGGACGTTCCTTAGTCGATATCGACGTCGACCGAATCGCTCGCTCGCTGGAGAGGCGTCGGATCGAAGACAAAGTCTAAAAGCTAGGCAGGAGAAGATCGATGGCGTTGCAGATACCGCTGGCCGATGGCGCAGCGATGCCCGCAGTAGGACTGGGGCTTTGGAAGATCGATCGAAAGGATACCGCGCAGCGCGTTGTCGATGCGGTCGCGTGTGGTTATCGCCATCTGGATGGCGCCTGCGACTATGGGAATGAAAGCGAGGTAGGGGAGGGGATAGGAAGGGTATTGCGGGGTGGTCAGGTGGCCCGCGAGAAACTCTGGGTCACCAGCAAGCTATGGAATACCTACCATCGACCCGAGCATGTGCGGGGGGCGATCGAGCGGACGCTGCGCGACCTGCAGCTCGAATCGCTAGATCTCTACCTCATCCACTTTCCGATCGCGCTGCGTTACGTCGATCCAGAGACGCGGTATCCTCCGGGCTGGGTGCATGATCCGGACGCGAAGGAGCCGAGGATGGAACCCGATGGGGTGCCGATCGCCGAGACATGGGGGGCGATGGAGCGATTGGTGGAGCGGGGGCTGACGCGCTACATCGGGGTCAGCAATTTCGGGGTCTCGCTGATTCGAGATCTTCTTTCGCAGGCGACGATTCGGCCGGCGGTGCTGCAGGTGGAATCGCATCCCTATCTGGTGCAGTCCAATCTGCTGCGCTATTGCCAGCAGGAGCAGATCGCCATGACCGCGTTTTCTCCGCTTGGGGCCGGATCGTATGTACCGCTGGGGATGGCGACGGCAAGCCAGTCGGTGCTGGAGGATCCCATCGTGCACGCGATCGCGCAGGCCTGCGACCGCACTGCGGCTCAGGTCGTGTTGCGCTGGGGCGTTCAGCGCGGGACGGCGGTGATCCCAAAGACCAATTCCATCGATCGCCTGCGGGAGAATTTGGCGATCGACGACTTCTCGCTCAGCCAGTCCCAAATGGAGGCGATCAGTGGGCTCGATCGCAACCAGCGGTTCAACGACCCCGGGGTCTTCTGCGAGAAAGCATTCGGTCGATTCTTTCCGATCTACGAATAGGTGGAATCATAAAGGCAGGTCCATCTGGCAATTCTTTGGGCTGATGGCAACCCACGGCTACGCCGAATCCCAGAGGGAACAAAAAAACAGCCGGCCTGGGAGGCCGGCTGTGGAATGGCTGGATCGATACCGAGAGTGCGGTCAATGCGCCGGGGCGCTGCCTCCTTCGATCGATGTGTCGACCTTGGGGGGATGAAAGAAGACCGCCAAGGCGATAGCCGCCAAGGTCGCGACCGCTGTTGGGAAGAGGAACATGTTTCGGTAATCGACTTTGCCTTCCGTCGTGGTGAAGACATTCTGCAGCAGCCATGGGCACAGCGAATTGGCCACCAGAGCGCCGACTCCCAGGATCATCACATTGAAGAGCCCTTGAGCGCTGCTGCGGACATTCTTGGGGAAGTAGGCATCGACGAAGATGTAAACCGTGGCAAAGAAGAAGGCATAGCAGACGCCATGCAAGATCTGGATCAGGATGATCAGCCCCGGGTTCTGCGGGAAGAGTGCGTAGACCAGGAATCGAATCGCATGACCCAGCACCCCAACGATCATCGTCCAGCGCCAGCCGAGATTCTTCAGCGTCACCCCAAGAACAAACATCGTCAGGATTTCCGCGATCTGACCGACGCTCATCACCGGCATCACCCAGTTGCCGGGAATTCCGACGCCACCAGCTTCCTTGGTGGCTGAGAGGAACTGACCGGTCCAATTGAAGTAGCAGTTGTGGACGAAGGCATCCAGGAAGGTCACCAGCCACAGTACCAGCACGAAGGGGTGCTTGAGCAGTTTGACTGCTTCCATCCAGGCGAGGCCTTCTTCTGGGTTGTTCGATTTCTTGGGAGGGGTGTGCGGGAGAGTCAGGCTGAAGGCGGCCAAAAGCAACGAGGCGATACCGGCGACGACGAAGGTCCACTTCGTCGCATCGGTCAGTGCGCTTCCTTGAAGACCGCTTCCCAGCACCGTACCCAGCCAGCTGACAAAGCCCTGCGGGTTGGCAGCTTTCACCTTGGCCCAGTCGACCAGGATGAAGGTGAATGGCCAGGCGGCCAAAATCCAGCCGATGGTACCACCCATCCGCACCAAACCAAATTCCTTCGCCGTATCGGTCATGTTGGCGAAGGCGATCGAGTTGGTGATCGATATCGTGGGGACGTACAGCAGGCAGTGGATCAGCATGAAGAGAAAGAAGGGCCAGAAGTCACGAGTGAAGCCGCAGGCGAGGATCGCGAGGCCCCCGATCAGATGGCTGAATGCTAAAAACTTCTCCGCCGCGAAATTGCGGTCGGCGAATTGGTTGCTGAAAAACATCCCGATGATCGCTGCGATCGGGAAGGCATTCAGAATCCATGACTGCTGAGAAGAGGAAAAGCCGAGGGCAGGAAGGTAGCCGAAGATCAGCGGCAACCAGGCGCCCCAGATGAAGAACTGGAGCACCATCATTAGAAAGAGCTTCCAGCGGATGGCCGAGCGATTGGTGTTGGCGGTGGGATCCATCATGAACTATCACCCTAACAAGGAATCGAGAGGTGGGGCGCAACGCGAGGTGCGCGATCGCCGGTGGCGAGCGTGCATCTGTCCGACCCGAGGGATGGGAGGAAATCTGGGGACGGAGTTCCCAGGAACCAATAGCCAGAAAAATAGCATTTTTCCTCTGGCAGTATGCGCGGTGAACGAGTGAAGTCAAAACGCACACCTGTGGAAAAGTTGTTTTCCGACCGAGGCTGTCGAGCGATATGTCCTGAAAGATGCCGAAGATTTGACGATTAGGCGATCGCTTTGGATGAGACCGGTACTCGGGTTCAAATTTTCGTTTTCACGCTCAAAAAAGAGAAAACGGTTGAGATTAACCGGAATCCCTCATAAAACCAAAGGAACGCCTTTGAGGGATCAAGGTGCGCTCTTTGCGGCTGATGCGATAAGCACCTAGTGGCCAGGGAACAGGGCGCCCGATTGAGGCATGTTTTTCAGACGCCAGTGGATTGCAGGAACGGATCCGTTGGTTGATGGATCGGTGATCGAAGCAGTTATTGCTTTTCATTTTTTCTTCAGCAGGTGATTTCATGGCGAGCAAAAGTTGGGGTTGGGATCTGGCCAGACGTCGTCGACAGCGGACCCGAGTCAGAAAGCTAGAAGTGCAGGCTTTGGAGGCGCGACGATTGATGGCGACCGACCTGGCAGGTGCTTTGGGAGGGAGCATTGCGAGCGATCCGATAGGCGGAGTTCCCGTTCCCGGTGATTCGCCAGTGGAAATGAAGCAGGCAGCAGCGACCAAAATTGGCGGCCTCCTTTCTGGACTGTACCTCAGCCAGCAGCCTGCAGGTGGACTGACTCGAGCAGAAACTCGACTGGTGGAGCAGGCCGAGTCGTCCAAGGATCTGTTTCGCGTGAAGGATGGTCAGGTGCTGATCCATGCTTCGAGCAATGGCAACCTGCTTCAATTGCAGAACGATATTCAGGCGCTGGGAGGACGTGTCACCGGATCTGCTGGCAACCAGGTATCGGCATGGGTTCCGATCGCGAAACTGACGCAGTTGGCTCAAACCCCCTCACTCGATCAGGCGCGCCCTTCGATGGCGCGCACCAACGTAGGGGCTACCACTTCGCAAGCCGATATCGCCATGCATGTAGACACTGCGCGGGCTGCCTACGAGATCGATGGTGCCGGGGTCACTATTGGAGTGCTTTCGGACAGCTACGACTTTGATGGCAACCCCTTTTCGTCGGCCGCCCTGGATATCGCCACGCGCGACCTTCCCGCCGCAGGCGTTCAGGTGCTTGATGAATCCGATTCCGAGGGGATCGACGAAGGGCGGGCGATGCTGCAGTTGATCCACGACCTGGCGCCAGGTTCGGCACTACAGTTTCACACGGCCTTTGATGGTGCTGCCTCCTTTGCGGAGGGGATCGTCGATCTGGCCAACGCCGGGTCAGATGTGATCGTCGACGACATTATTTATCTTGATGAGCCATTCTTCCAGGACGGACCGATTGCTCAGGCTGTCGACGAAGTAGTTGGTCGTGGCGTTCCCTACTTTTCCAGCGCTGGCAACAACGGTCGAAACAGCTGGGAGGGTCAGGGAACCGACTGGGTGGTCGATGAAAACGCCGACATGACGAACTGGCAATTCGTTGACTTTGACCGAGGTCCCGACACCGATCTTTACCAGCGTATCTATGTACCGGTGAACTCCTATGGAATCTTTGTGCTTCAGTGGGATGACCCGTTTGCGTCGATTGATGCAGCTAGTCCGGGAGCGGATGCGGACCTCGATTTCATGGTCTTTGGCGACGTCGCGCAGCCGGATTTGAGTTCGATGATCTCGGTTTCTTGGGATTTCAATGTGGCCGCTGATCCACTGGAGATTCTGGAGTTTTTCAATGACGGCACAAACGATTTCGATCTGGATGGATTGCCTGACGAATATTTCCAGATCGGGATTGGATCGTTCATTCCCGAGACGATCAATCTCCCGGGATTGGTGAAGTACGTTTACTTTACCGACGCACTGCAGATCGAAGAATTTGATACCAGGAGCGGCAGCGCGTACGGTCATGCCAATGCGTCATCGGCGTTGGCGGTGGGGGCTGCGTTTTACGGCGACACCCCAGAGTATGGGCAGAGTCCACCGCTTCCAGAGCCCTTCACGTCTGCCGGTGGGATTTCGATTCTGATGCGGCCCGATGGAAGTCGATACTTCCGCCCTCAGACGCGGTCGACTCCCGATTTCACTGCTGTCGATGGAACCAACACGACATTTTTCGGCGAGGACGTCGAAGGCGATGGATTCCCGAACTTCTTCGGGACTTCAGCCGCCGCCCCCCATGCTGCGGCGGTAGCGGCGTTGATGATGGAAGTGGTGGGTGGTCCTGGTGTGGCAACTCCAGCGCAGATTCGAACCAGCCTAGTTCAGTCATCGATCGATATGCTGTCTCCTGGCTTCGATAACGATACCGGATGGGGATTAATCGATGCCCAGGGTGCGGTGGACAACATCGTTGGAGTCCTCGGGCTGCCGAAGGATTATGGCGATGCGCCCAACAGTTATGGGACCAGCCTGGAAGTCGATGGAGCGAGACATGAGAAGCGGAAGCCGATTCTTGGTGAGAAGCGGGATACCGAGAAGGATGCTTTCCCAAGCACCAACGCGCTGGGTGATGATGCCAACTCGCTGGATGATGAAGATGGTGTCATCTTCACATCGGCACCGCTCTTCAACAAACCGCTCAACCAGAGAGTCTTTGCGTTTGAAGGAGGGGTACTGAATGCCTGGTTCGATTTCAACCGAAACGGCATCTTCGAACCGTCTGAGCATTTGCTACAGGAGGTAGCGCTCGATCCAGGCGTCAACGAACTGTCGGTACTGGTGCCCCAGACGGCTAGAGAAGGAGCGACGTTCATTCGATACCGTCTGACGGGAGGAGCCGGACAGGGCAACACTCCAACCGGTTTGGCGGCCAATGGGGAAGTTGAGGATTACGTGGTGACCGTTCGTGCGCTGCCTCCTGCACCACTGAATGACTCCGTGGTCATCAACGGCTCGTTCACCAACCCGAACCGGTCGGGGATCAGCACCGTGCAGTTCCGTTACAACCAGCCGGTTGTGGTGCCCGATAAGAGCGTGCTGCGAGTGATCAATCGCACCACCGGTCAGGTGGTACCGATGGATCGCGTATCGCTCACCGGCAACGGGACGCCTTATCTGACTTGGAATTTTGCCGAAGTGCCTTACCTATCGATGCCCAACGGTTGGTACACCTACGAACTGTCTGGGGATCAGGTAACCAGTCCGGAAGGAGCGGTGGTGGGAGGCATCCTCGCCGGATCGTTCCATCGACTGCGAGGCGATGTCAACGGGGACCGGAAGGTCAACAGCACCGACACGCGCCTGGTGGAAACCAGCCAGAACAACGCACCTGGGCTGGCGTACCGGCCGGCTGACGCCAACGGCGATGGCAGGGTTACCAGTGCGGACGTATCGTTTGTCAACGCATTTCTGAACCCAACCGGCTTGCCGGTCCTGCCGCTGGATTTCGGCGACGCTCCCGAGACGACCGCGACGAAGTACCCCGTCCGGTTGGCGCGGAATGGTGCCCGCAATGTGGTGACGGAGTCTTTGCGTCTGGGCAACACGATCGATGCCGAAACCGATGGACGTCCCAACAGCACGGCGACCGGGGATGGTGCCGACGAGGATGGGGTGACATTGCCACGGTTGACGATCGGGACTACGGTCAACCTGACGGTGGCGGTCAAGGCACCACCAGAGACGCGCGCCCATCTCAATGCATGGGTCGATTTCAATCGCGACGGCGATTGGGATGACGCGGGTGAACGGATTGCTGAGAACCTGCCGGTCTTCGATGGCAACAACTTTGTGTCGCTGGTCATTCCTTCGGGGCTTGCCGCCGGCAATGTCTTTGGACGGTTCCGATTGACCACGCTTGCCGGTTATGGCTATGCAGGGTTTGCGGCCGACGGGGAAGTGGAAGACTACGCGATGCCACTAGTCACCCCATCGCTGCCTCCGGGGGGTCTGGGATTCACGCAGGCGGCACCTGGTGTCGGATCGATGAATGTCTCGACCGGCCGCGTGGTCCAGGGTCCTTCCGCTGGATCGGTGAAGGCTGGTTTGATTCCAGAAGGGGAATCCAGTCGGCCGGCATCTGGTGTTAGCGCCCCTGGCCTGAGTGTCAGTGGGACCACATCGGCTCCGTCGATCAACTCCTCCGGCGACTCGCTAGACGCGGTGGCGCTCGATCGGTGGTTCCAGCAACTGGGTCGTCGACGAACCAACGGGCGCATCTAAGTTGGCTTGCTCTTGAGAAAAAGAAAACTCTTCTGGCCGGCGTCGTATCAGCGACCCGGCCAGTTTTTTTGTGTTTCTGTTTCCCGATGAGGCGACCGGTGGGACAGCAAAGTGGCGGTGATGGATTCCCCTGAACTGCCGTTGCTGAGGTGGGAATAGTTCGAACGATGGCAGGTTGTCTTCGATAGAAACATTGCAGTCGTCGGTTGGTTGGAGATAAAGTGAGGCAGAGTTGCACCTCCGTCCATTCCCTTTCCGTTGCCTCGGTTGGAGATCCGGCGATGACCGGCAAGCGCATGCAGGAAATCGAGCCATCCGACGCCATGCGAAGCTGTCGCGGGCCGATGCGGCGTCGTGCGTTCCTGGAGTTAGGAGGGCTTGGGATCGGCGGACTGGGCCTGGCCGATCTGCTTAGGGCCCAAGATGCTTCTAGAGACGCAGGGAAGCCGTTGAAAGATCGAGCGGTCATTTTCATCTGGCTTCCTGGTGGTCCTCCGCACATGGAGACCTACGACATGAAGCCTGGCGCGCCGGTAGAGTACCGAGGGCTTTTCAGGCCGATCAAGACGAACGTCAGCGGAATCGATCTCTGTGAATTGCTACCGATGCATGCGCGGTGCGCTGACAAGTACACGATCATCCGAAGTTGCCATCACCAGTTTTCTGATCATGGTGGGGGCCACAAGCGATTTCTGACAGGTCGCATTCCGGCCAGTCCTGTCGACTTCGTGAACGATTCGCCATCGGTGCTCAGCGTCGTGCAGAAAATGCTGAGCCGACCTAGAGAACCGTTACCCGCCTGCATCGCCGGTGTCGACGGAGGCCGTGGGGGCGTCGACACGTTCTCCTTTGGTTCGGCCTACCTGGGACCGGCTCATATTCCCTTCATTGTCGACGCCGACCCCAATGCAGCGGATTTCCAGGTCCGAAACATCGGCATCACTCCGGAGATGGAGCATCGTTTGGCCGATCGTCTGGAGTTGCTACAGGGGCTGGATCGGTTTCGTCGAGAAATCGATTCCAGTGGCATCATGGAGGCGATGGATTCCTTCGGCCAGCGAGCCTTGACGATGCTGACATCGCAGCAGGTTCGCGATGCGTTCGATCTGACTCGCGAACCGGATGCCGTCCGCGATCGCTATGGCAGGCACACATACGGTCAGCGGGGGTTGCTTGCGCGACGGTTGGTGGAGGCGGGGTCCCGTTTTGTGACGATGGTCTGGGAGAATCCAAATGATCCCAGGGGAATGCCAAAAAACTGTACCTACAATTGGGACTCGCACGCGGTCAATTGCGATCTGTTTGCCGATTCGCGTTGGCGTTTTCCGTATTACGATCAAGCGCTGACGGCGCTAATCGAAGATCTGTACCAGAGGGGACTGGATCGTGATGTACTCCTGATCGCTACGGGTGAATTTGGCCGTACGCCCCGGATCAATGAAACGAAGGGGTCGCAAACGGGAGTGATGCAACCGGGCCGCGATCACTGGCCCGATGCGATGTCGATGCTGATCAGTGGTGGCGGTATCCGGACCGGACAGGTCATAGGAGCGACCAACGCTCGAGGGGAGCATCCGGTAGAAAGGCCGCTATCTCCAAACGATCTGTGGGCCACCGTCTATCGATTTCTCGGGATCAACTACGAAGAGAGCTTTTTGGATCACCAGGGCAGGCCCATGCCGATTCTCCCCTTTGGTGAGCCGATCCGAGAGTTGATCTCCTGATCGCAGGGGGGCATCGCTGGTTGGCAGCGATTTCTCAAGCGACGCTTGGTGCCGTTCAGGCTGGTATGCAGGCATGAATGCGGCAGATGGTGGCGACTTCGGATGCTGGAGATAAAGAAAGCCGCATCGGTGATGCGTCATGCAGGTGGAGTCCAGGGAGGGGATCCATCGCTTTGGTTTACTTCGGCAACTTGCCATCTCGCACCATTTCTTCCCACTGATCGATCAGCGGCCAGTCGATGGCGCAGGTGCCAAAATCGGCCATGTGCAGATAGCCTTTGAGGCGATCGATCGTGCGATTGATCATCGCCGGATCGCGACGGAAGTAAGGCCCGTGGGAAGGTAGCAGCCAAGTCACATCGCTGTCGCGAATCCGCTCCAGGGATTCGATGAAGTGGGGAATATTGCTGCCGTGGTGTGCATCGATGGCACCGACGCAGCCATCCCGATAGATGTTGTCCCCGCTGAACAGCAGATCCCCTAGCCGAAAGGCCAGTTGGCTGTCGGCGTGCCCCGGAGTGCTCCAGACTTCCAGTTCCAAGCTGCCGATCTTGATGACATCGCCGTCCTGAACCAAATGCTCGCACGTCACCTTGGGCATTTCCATCGAGATGCCTTGGGCTTCGACTTCGGCGAAGGTCTGCAATCGATCCCCCTCGGCTAGCAAACGAGCAGCCTTCGGGTGAGCCGTCAGGGAGGTTTTGAGAATCTGTTTGGCGGCGGCAAACCCTTGCCCGTGATCAACATCGGCGTGCGTGGCGATCAGAGTTTTGCACTTGGACAGGGGGAAGTCCATCTGGCGAATCAGCTCGATAATCTCTTCCACGCCATCCTGGTAACCGATATCGATTAGTGCCCATTCGTCGCCATCGTGGATCAGATAGACGTTGCAGCCGATCAGTTGGCCGGCCTGAACGTTCATTTCGAGGACGTTGGGGAAGATCGGTTTGCGAGCGAGCATGATCCGGTTGAGCCTTGGGAATCAGAATGCTGAGAAAAGCAGGGGCTGAGCACCCCGTCGAACGATTGTGACACGTTCCCGTCGATCCCAAAAGGGGCGGGGTTGACAAGTGGGGTTCGTGCGCCGTTGCGTGAGGGACGGCCGATCATTCTGGCCGAGCCTCAGAACGGTTGTTTTCCACCACTTCTTCACGCCACGAATGCAGCAATCCTTCACGATAGCTTGGGAATCGAAACTCTCTTCCCGTATCCTCCATCAAAAGGCGAGGATCAATCCGTTTGCTCCCCAACCTTCGGGAAGGTTCCGATGGTGGATCCCGGGGTGGTGCGAAAACGGGAGAGGGAAGTCCTTGTTGATCAGCGATCCATCGATAGTAATCGGATCTCGTCACCGGATGGCCGTCGCTAACGCAGTAAAGTGGTTTCGGGGAGGGATGTCGTAGCAGATCCAGGACGATGCGAGCGATGTCATCGCGATGGATCAGGTTCAGGAATCCTTCAGGATGCACTTCGAGTGCTTCTCCAGCACGCAGCTTCTGGAGATTCGGTGTTCGATTGGGGCCGTAGATTCCCGCCAGTCGAAGGATCGTCGATCGCTTGGAGTACATGCTTTCCCGTATCCACTTTTCACCCGCTGCGGCATTGATCGCGCCAGGGCGATCAGGAGCAATCGGGGACGATTCATCAACCCAGGGATGTGCACTGGAAGAGCTGGTGGCCGATCGGAGATCTTTTTGCCCATAGACGCCCGTCGTCGACAGATAGATGCAGCGGCGGGCGGAGCGAGCGAGGGATGGGAGGCTACGAGCGAGTCCTTCAGGATGGACCTGCTGGGCATTTTGCCCCGGTGCGACGTGATGGCTGACGGCGATCAGAACCGCGTCGACAGGGGAGTCGACGGAAGGGACCGGATCCCGGTTCCAGTCGTAGACAATCGCTCTGACTCCCGAGGATTCCAGGCGTTGGGCTGAGCCTTCCGACCGTGTGGTTGCGGTGACGCGCCAGTGGTTTGCCAACGCTTCTCTGGCGACAGCCTGTCCGACGTAGCCGCAGCCCAGAACAAGAAGATGAGGATTGTCGGTCACAGGGAGTTCCGCTCCGTCGATGCCAAGTGCCACCCAAGTGTCCAGCCGCGACAGGCAAAGCACCACCTTTTGGTTGACTCCGATGCAAGAATCGTAGGTTGCAGTCAATCGTACCACGGTTGCCGGTTTGGCCGGTTGTAGGGGATAGGGGCCTGGGGAGTCGGGAAATCCTCAAATCCGGCGCGGGAATTCTCAAGTCAAGCGGTTTACAATGAGGCTCGTGTGGAAGGGTGAGGCGAACCAGCCGTCGGCGCCGCAGTGCCAACGGTGTTTGGCAGACCTTCGATATCGCTCACATCGATCGGCTGTCGAGCCTTGTTGGTTGGCCGGTCTGGATCGACAGGTCGGGGAGGAAGCAGTGGCACATTTGAAACGCCAACTGGCGAATCGCGAGATTCGCATCGACAACCCGTCCCCGGTTCGCGGACCTCGTATGGCCAAGCGACCTGCCAGTTGGTGGGAGTTGCACACGACGTTTGGTCCCAGGCCATGGACCCTGCTCGCCGGGATCGATCCGATTTGGAGCAAGCTGGCGGTGGGCCTCGGGCTCTGGCTGGTCTGGAGCCTCTTATTGGGATCGCAGTGGGCGTGGTCCCAGACGGTGACTGTTCCACAGAGCTCCTCCAAGACAACCGCCGATCGCAGTTCGGAAACCCCGTTTGTCGATGCCACCGCCGAGGTGATTCGTTTGTCGCCGGCTTCTCCGGATGTCTCCAGTCCCGCAGCAGTTCAGGCAGCCAGCGCCACCCTACCCAAGCGGCCGCCTGGCAGCACCTTCTTGCCACTGGAAAATGGATTGGATCGCCTTTTCCAAGGGCAGGAGCCGAGGTCGGTCGGGGAGTTGATGGCGCTGCAGAAGCAACAAGCCAAGGTGGCGGAGAAGATTCAAAAGGTCACCGTCAACGTCCAGCAAGGAATGGCGCAGGGAAGTGGAGTTCTGGTGACGGCCGATGGATATGTCCTAACTGCCGCGCACGTCGCGGGCAAACCGATGCGCGATGCCTGGGTGACGCTTTCGGACGGAAAGCGCCTGCGAGCCAGAACCTTGGGGATGAACCGCCATATGGATGCGGGACTGGTCAAGATTGTCGATTTCGCCGGTTTGCCTCACGCCTCACTGGGCAGTTCCACTGATCTGCGTGAAGGACAGTGGTGCATCGCAGCCGGGCATCCAGGCGGGTGGCAATCCAATCGACCACCGGTCATTCGCGTCGGCAGGCTGCTTGAGAATCTCTCCACGACGCTGATCACCGATTGCCCATTGATCGGTGGAGACAGCGGAGGTCCTTTGTTCGACCTCGAAGGAAAGCTGATCGGGATTCATAGCCGAATCGGTTCCGATATTCAGGACAACATGCATGTTCCGATCGATATCTACCGCGATCATTGGGATCGCATGGCCGACGGGGATGCGTGGGGCACACTCCCCGGATACAAGCCGGTGATTGGAGTGCTCGGGAAAAAAGACGATCCCGCTCCAATCATCGAGACGGTGGTCGAGGGAAGTCCTGCCGAAAAGGCAGGACTTCAGGCTGGAGATCGCATTCGCAAGTTCCAAGGGGCTGCGATCGAAACGTTTCAGGATCTGATCCTGGCAGTCGAGGGCACCATGCCGGGAGACCGAGTGCGCGTTGAACTCCTGCGAGGCGATCGGGTAATGGAGGTGACGATCATCGTGGGAGTTCATCATCCATGAACTCTTCGCCTAGCAACCGTCGAGCGAGATTCTTGATAGATCGCGGGGTGATGGAGTGAAGGCACTTTCGTTCATGCTCTTAAGAGGAGTCCTGCTGGTGGTGGCCATCGGATGGCTGACCTACCGCACCCAACACCCTGGTCCAGCCCTTTCCAGCCTTCATTCCTGGTGGCGGATGCAGGGGACCGCTTGGCTAGACCAAGCGAAGGCTCTGGCCGAAAGAACTTCTCTGGCCGAAAAGACTTCTCTGGCCGAAAGAACAGCAGGGAATGGCGGATCGAGCGACAGGTACAAGACCGAGTCGCAGCGGAAGGAGCCGAAAGCCGATACGGTGGACGGCAAGCTGGGTTCGGTCCGGGAACTGGTGCAGTGGATTCAGCAACCGCTGGGGGGACCCAGTTTGCTAGAAGGTCTGATGCCCTCGCCGACGCGCTACCAGAAGATGCATTACAACGTGCTGCAAGCGTTCAAGGAAGCTGTTGGCAACCAGTGGATGGCGACGGTCCGTGTGCTGGGATCTGGGCAGCCGATCGCCATGGGTGCGATCGTTCGCGAGGATGGGTTTGTGGTCACCAAGGCCAGCGAACTGGCGGGGGATCTGCTGGAGTGCCGTCTGTACGATGGGACAAGGGTGAAGGCCAGCCGCCGGGCAGTTCGAAGCGATCTGGATCTCGCGCTGCTGAAGATCGAACGCACGGGCCTGCCGGTGGTGGAGTGGACCGGCAGTACCGTCCCGGTCATCGGTAGCTGGACTGCTTCCACCGATGTGCGCGCCATGCCGATGTCGATTGGAGTGATCAGTGTCGCCCCCAGGCCAATCCAGCCCGAACGCGCGGTGATGGGAATTTCGTTCGATTGGACGGGTGAAGGGAATGTCATCACCAAAGTGCTCTCCGGTAGCGGCGCCGACCAGGCGGGGATGCTGGACGGGGATCTACTTCTGAAGATCGATGGCATCACGCTGACCTCTCGCCAGCATCTGCTGGAACGCGTGGCATCGATGAAGGCCGGGGAATGGGTCGAGGTGGAGTTCCAGCGATCGGACACCGTCGATCATGTGCGAGTCCGACTGATGGATCTCAGCAGCAACCTGCTGGATCCAGCAGAAATGGAGGTCAACGGAAAGGTGAGCGCTCGAGCCAGTGGGTTTCCATCGGTCTTCCAGCACGATACCGTTTTGTCGCCTAATCAATGCGGCGGTCCTTTGGTTGATCTCGAAGGGAAGGCAGTGGGGCTGAATATCGCTCGAGCCGGTCGCGTCTCCAGTTACGCTCTGCCCGCCGACATCGTCGTGGCCGCTGTCGATCAAATGCTGAAGGAAATCCCAGTAGCAATACCCCAGCAAGTGCTTAAGCCTGCCCTCATGCCCTAAGTTCCCCGCCGCCCGTTCTTCCTCTTCCTCGTGCTCGTAATGCGCGAATCGGACGCCGAGTTTTCATTCAGGCGTCGAGTACGAGTACCGGCAAGTCGCCTTCGGCGTTCCGGCCTGAGTTCGATTACGACGAGGAGCGAGCGATGCTACCGATCGCTTCACACCGAAGCCGGCTCATAAACCCCTGATCGATTAGGGAGCTACCAGTTGCCCAGCGGCCCGGCGCTGACTGCCGCTGGTTTTGGTCAGCGAATCCCCCAGTGCGCTTCGCCATCGGGCAGCTTCTTCCTGTAGCAACTGGGCCACCTCGGGGTAATCCGCGATGCAATTGGTTGTCTCGGAAGGATCCTGTTCCAGGTCAAAAAGTGAAAGAGGTGCTTCCAGGGTGTCGTAGGCGATCGGCATGCCGTCGTCGCGACCTTGTCGTCCTTGGAGAGATCGGTAGCGATGGGGTAACACCAGTTTCCATCGTTCGGTGCGCACCGCATGCAGTTCGTTGTTCAAAAAGTAGTAGGGGAGGCTGGTGTGAGGCGACGGGCCGTTGGCATCGCCGGACAGCAGAGAGCCGAGAGGCTTCCCGTCGATGGGAAGATTTGGAACCTGGGTACCAGTCAGGGTGGCGATCGTAGGGAACAGGTCGATGGTGGAGGCGAGTCGATCGCAGGTGGTGTCGGCAGGGATTTGGCGTGGCCATCGCGCGATCAGGGGGACGCGCATGCCACCTTCCCAGCAGGTGCCCTTGCCCTCCCGGAATACTCCCGCCGATCCCGCATGCGAACCATAGCTCAGCCAAGGTCCGTTGTCGCTGGTGAAAAAGACCAGCGTGTTGTCGTCCACGTGGAGATCTTTTAGCTTCTGGAGGATGCGTCCCACCGAAGCATCGACTTCGCGCAGCACATCGCCGAAGGGGCCGCGCGGACTGGTTCCCTGAAATGGTTTGCCGGCAAACAGCGGCACGTGGACCATGGTGTAGGGAACGTAGAGGAAGAAGGGTCCTTTCCCCGCACTTGCCTCCAGAAAGGCTTCAGCGCGCTGGGTGTACTGCTCGGTGAGCGACACTTGGTCCTCGGCGGTGACATCGGCATCGACCACGGTTTCATTTTCGAAGAGAGGCAGTGGCGGAAATCCGTTCCGACGCTGAGGGGCATCAGGCGGGAGATTCACCACATCAGGGTGAAATGGCCACATGTCGTTCGAGTAAGGAAGGCCGAAGTAGGAATCGAAGCCGTGGCGAGTCGGGAGGAATTGGGGATGATGCCCGAGATGCCATTTGCCGATGCATGCCGTCCGATAGCCTCGCCCCTTGAGCAGTTCGGCCATCGTCGTCTCACCGTCGTTTATACCGATCTTCGACTGCGGTCCCAATGCGCCGAAGATGCCGATCCGTTCGTGGATGCATCCGGTCATCAGGGCAGCTCGCGAGGCGCTGCAGACGGGGGAGGAGACAACAAAGTCGGTGAATCGTCTTCCCTCGCGCGCCATCTGGTCGAGGTTGGGTGTCAGATCGGAGTCGCCTCCAAAGCACCCTACATCGGCGTATCCCAGGTCATCGACGAACAGCAGAACGACATTGGGAGGTTCTTCAGCCGGGTCAGCCGCGAGAAGGGGATGCGCCAGGATGGTGAAACCTACTAGAAGCCATGCAGTGAAAAAGCGGGAGGCAGTTCGAAGCGCACGGGGGAGCATGGTTGAAAACTCCTGGTGTCGAGAGGGAGGGCATGCCAGGGTAGGGGGCGATGGAGGTCGTCGTCGGGAAGAAGCCATCTTATACTGAGTGGACTTGCCACGGTTTTTGCACTGCGATCGATTGGGGTGCAGGGTAGGGAACCATTGGATATGTGTTGGTGCTCAGAGCAAAGGACGAATGCGATGAATCAGGTGTGCCGCTGGGGATTTTTGTCGACCGCAGGAATTGGGAAGAAGAACTGGCGAGCGATCCGTCGCAGTGGAAACGGTCAGGTGGTGGCGGTAGCCAGTCGCAAGCGATCGTCAGCACAGGGGTTCATCGACGAGTGCCAGCAGTGGGAGCCATTTGGGCCGGAGCCCCAGGCGGTCGAAGGCTATCAGGAACTGATCGACCGGCCTGACATCGATGCCATCTACAATCCGCTACCGACCGCTCTGCGCAAAGAATGGACGCTCAAGGCGATTGCTGCAGGAAAGCATGTGCTGGGTGAAAAGCCGGCGGGGGTGCATGCGGGGGACGTCGAGGAGATTCTCGCGGCCGCCAAGGCCAAGGGGGTGCAGTACATGGACGGTGTCATGTTCATGCACTCGGGGCGACTGCTTCATCTGCGTCAGGTGCTGGACGAAGGGAGTACGATCGGTGCGATCCGCCGTGTTTCCACGCAGTTCAGCTTCTGTGGCGACGAAACGTTCCGAACGGAGAACATTCGATCGATGAGTCAATCAGAGCCGCATGGATGCCTGGGGGATCTGGGATGGTACTGCCTGCGGATGATCCTCTGGACGCTCAAGTGGCAGCCACCCCGTCAGGTTATCGCTCATACGCTGGCAACCATTCAAGGCAAGGGGAGTCCATCACCGGTGCCCGCATCGTTTTCCGGTGAACTTTTCTACGATCAGGGGCTTAGCGCGAGCTTCTTTTGTTCTTTTCTGACCCACCACCAGCAGTGGTGTCACATCAGCGGCGACCGGGGGTTTGCATCGATCGAGGATTTTGTCCTTCCCTTCCATGGGACCGAAGTCGATTTTCATGTCAGCCAGCACCACTTCATGACCGATGGCTGCGACTTCCATATGGAGCGACACACGAAGCGCCATGCCGTGCCAGAGTATTCCAGTGGGCGACCGACAGCTCAGGAGGTGAGCCTCTTTCAGAGGTTCAGTCAACTGGTGCTCGATCGCGACCACGACCCTTCGTGGGGTCAGATGACACTGGCCACGCAACAGATTCTAGATGCCTGCTGGCAGTCGGCCCAGTCGAACGGAGCGCCGATTGCGATCGACAGCGCACGCTTCGCTAAGGTTTGACCGACTGGATCGGTTCGTAATGGGTCGGCTCTCTTTCTTCTATTCAAGATGGTCGGACTGGCCATCTTCGAGCGTCTGGCTGACTTGGTCGCTCGATAGGAGTTCCGGATTTTTTCAGACGCCTTGGAGACTCTGACGCAGGGATAATTGGCGGAGTGGCAGTTGATTTGCCATCGCCGATTCTTCACGCTACATTGCCGAAATAGGCGTCTGCTGGCAGACGATTGTTTCGCACGGCAGGGACTCTGGTAGACAGGGACTCTGGTAGACA
>Ga0315902_10003957_pt1 | contig 21783 bp, 31 predicted proteins | sample LakEriMetagenome_9_FD_203523 | JGI IMG/M metagenome (GOLD analysis project Ga0315902, IMG submission 203523) | Freshwater fungal communities from buoy surface, Lake Erie, Ohio, United States - Buoy 12 MA117 | ecosystem: Environmental > Aquatic > Freshwater > Lake > Lake biofilm | place: USA... | reverse complement strand
GTAGCCCTTAGCAACGTAAGGTCTATCTGTATAGGTAGTCATAGAGTCAGCAGCAATAACTGCCCAACCCTTACCTTGAATACCAACTATTGCCGTCACTGCATACTCCTTTTATCTTGGATTAATTGTAGCACCGCCCGTAAAAAATACTGGGATGTAAAGGCAACACGCCGTGAGTGCGATCCTTTCGGATTACTAGATCGGAAATGTGTACCATATGAGCCAAAGGCGAATTACAGATACGGTAACCAACCAAGGCGGCGCTGAAAGCGCCGAGGCGACTGACCACAGGAAGGAGCCGACCTGAGCAATATGTTCCGTCTACCAACCCTGCGAAAAAATAAAGAGAAACTACCAGATAAATTCGGTACGGACCTTAGGTCCTTAGGACCACTACACGCTTGTCCTTGTGGCTCTAAAGTATTCTCTATCCTAGCTACCTTTGATAACTTTGAGATCTCCTGGTATATGTTAGATGCTACTTGTGCTAACTGTGGTAATTTAATAATCGTGCCTTGTCCGGTAGATGATCCCGCTAGGGAAATTTAGGGCATAAAAAAAGAGGGGCGCAGTTAAGCGCCCCCCTTATATTGCCTCGCAGTAAACTAAATTACTCGGCTCCTACGCCGTACTCTTTTTCAGTCTTATCTGCCCACTTAGCCAGTGGACCAGCGATTGAACCAATCAAGATTGCATACTCTGGTGCAAGATCTGCAGCAAGTGCAAGACCCATAGTTACTGCTGATGCTAATACTGCCCGTAGATAAGACTTAAATGCAGCCTTAGTCTTTGGGTCTTTTAACTTGTCAATTAGTTTATTCATATCCATCCTTACGGGCGAACTACACCCATTACTAGAGAGTATGGTCGTTTCCTAAGATACACACCATCCCCGTTTGATTGACTGCCTTTGGAACCACTGCTTGTATTACCCTCAATTACTTGAAGATACTTCAACCTAGTGTTATTCCATTTGACAATTCCAACGTGGTCAGGCTCTGCATCTTTATCAAACTGGAAGAAAACAATATCTCCAGCTTGCGCTTGACCTATTGGAATCATCTTATTCTTATTGATAAACCACTTCAGTCCAGCATCACAGGAGGCAAAGCCTTTCTCTCCTTGTGCTGTAATCTTATTACCTAAATTCGCTTTGTTAAATACCCAAGATACAAACATCGCACACCAAGGTTGGTTGTTAGCACCATACCACTTGCCATACTTGTTATCATTATTGCCGGTCTCTCTGTTGCCTATCTCAGCCTTTGCTATCTCTACTACGCTCATCTTGTTAGTGACTCCTTTACTAGATCTGTTAAGAATTGAACCTTCTCCTCTAAACGGTTGACCTGGTCCTTGACACTTGATCCACCATTCGGTTTAAGTTCAGACAAATAGTATTTAACTAAGTGTCTTACTGTTAACGCTAGTGTTCCAATAAGTGTCGTTACTGCTACGGCAAGTCCTGCCCATTCATTAGGAGTCATAAGTCCTATACCAATCTGATAGTAGCGATCAACATTCCACCATATCCGGAGAATCTTCTATCGCTAGGAGTTTTATTTATAAAGTCAAGCTCTTCAATTAATCCAATGTATGACTCACCAGTTCTAAAGTCTTCAACTCTGACGGTATCGCCATTGTTTTCAACAGCCTCTAGCTGGCTCATACGGTCATATGCTGACCCTTCATACCCAACCTCTACGCCCATATTGTCACTCTCGTGGTCATAGCAGAACAGAGGGTATTGAATTAATCTTTGACGAGGCACTGCAGGCAGTGACTTGAGTTGGTATCCAGTAAATAGTGGACCCTTAGATGAATCAGTAGATGATCTAGTTAAAGTAAATTTAAAGCCTAGATACTCTTGTGCTCCTACTGGGTATGGAATACCAATCTCTTGAACTGTTCCCTCTTGTGCAAAGGAACCAATATTATATTCAGTATCATCATAGGCAATAGATGAGATGCCTAAAGCACCATCTGTAGTATCTATTCTAGGATTTAATAATTTAAACAACTTACCTTCAAGGGTATTGTAACGAACAAAACCTGTCTGTAGATATCCACTTGCTACCTTAGTAGCATTAGATTCAATCCAGATACCATCTCCTGGTACACCAAAGACAACTCTATCGGTAGCACCAAGGAAGTCTGCAGAGACAGGGTTAACAGTCTCACCACTTGCATAAAGATCCCAAGCATAAGCAAAGACTAAGCTGTTAGGAACTATAGGTTGTTGTAGATCAATACGAATTAGACCTGACTCAGTACCTTGTAAGGTTGTTACATAAGCAAATCTATCTTTAAAAGTTACGCTCTTGCACTCTGTATCTACTAGTAATGGTCCGTATTGAATATCACCATCAGCAGATAGCACTGCAATTCTTACACCTTTACTAGTACAAAGAACTCCGTAGAGACCAAGGTATACATCAAAGGAGTTAAGTACTTCTCCCTCTGGTAGATCAACTACAACAGTAGGAGCGTTTAACTCTGGGAAACCTAGCGCATTAGTGGTAGCGGTATCTAATGTAATCTTGTATAGAGATGATTGAGATCCAGCATAGCCACCAACATAGAAAGCAGCAGGTCCTTCAGATATGGTACTCCATATCCAAGATGGGTTTGGATGTTCATAAAGTGCAGTAGGTAAAGCGTGACCACCTGCAGTGGTTGCCTTATTAGAATCTAATTCGTATAACTCTCTACCCACACCAGCAAGTAAACGTTGCTTTGCATAGCGCAATGCTACTGTGGTAACTGGACCATCAAGATCGTAGATATGACCATCATCTGTAGATCCAAAGATATTACCTCTATGAAGTTTGTCATTATCTGCAGCAAAGTATCTAGTACCATCAGAGGTTAGAGCCATAAAATCAAGTGTGTGTGGAGCTGCTGTTAAGGTATAGGTAGTAATGGTGGGTGTATCACCACTCATAGTAAGTTTCTTTAGGTCAACTCCTTCAGTAAAGACAACTGCATCTACGTTATTAGCATTATCTCTAGCACCAAATAGGTATAGGTTAGTTGCTGTTGCAGTCCTAGCTCTAACAGTTGTGTTAAGTAAAGTTACCTGTCCTTTAGTAAAGACATCACAACCTTTAGATTCTGTGTACTGGAAACGAAGTGACTCATCCTGTGCTGGTTCAAAGTATTTAATACCAGCGCCATAGTGGAAGGATGACTGCGATCTAAACCACCAACCAGTAAGGGACTGCTCTCCAGCCTCACGGGTTTGGTCATACTGTTGCTTACGGTACTGGGCAGTTACTCTACGATATGGTGAATCATCAGTTGCCCCAATAAAGAATGGCAGACCGGCAATAGCCATATCGTAGTTAACACCAGTAGCTGAATAGTTAGTAGCACCAGATGGATTGGAAAGTACGTAGGGTATGCCCTCGGTGACGTCAGAACCATATGGCATTATTCAACCTCCGAATACTTATTGAGATACTCAATTGCTTTTTGTAGCAACTCTGGATTATCTTTAAAATTACCAAGTGCTACATTGCAATTGTGGCAAAGCACACCTCTTGGTTGATTTGTTTGATGGTTATGATCAGCGTGGAAAGTACCTTTTCCACCAGCAATTACAGTTTTACATATGGCACAACAATTACCTTGTTCATTAAATCTTTGATCATATAATTCTGGTGGAAAGTTATAGGATAGTTTTCTATTAGAACGCCGTTTAATTTCTGCCTTGCGTTTTTTTATACCAGGTAAAGATAAATACCTGCGGTTTCTTTCAGCATCACAAGACTTACAATTAGAACGTTTAAAGTTTCTATTGGGATTTCTAGGTTCACTATAGAACTCAGATTCTGGCTTGGCTATATTGCACTTAGTACAAAGTAAATCGCCATAAGCCATTATTTAGACCTCCCGTATATATATCCAATTATTAGACCACAAAAGAATCCTAGATAAGCTAGGAAATAAATCATTACTTAACTAGCGCTGCTACTTCTTCTGCAGTTAAACCAAGGGCAGCTAACTTAGACTCAGCACTTGCTTTGGCTGCAGCCTTGCCTGCCTCTGCTGCTTCCTCTGCTGCTTTGATCTCAGCAACCTTGGCTGCCTCTGCTTCTCTTTGAGCAACCTCTTCATCGGTAAGTTCTACCTCAGTAGTTACTCCTGTGGAACAATCCACGATTAGTTTAGTTGGGTTTGGCATTGTTTCTCCTTAGTTGATTATGAGTTTTTGATTCCGTATAGGTAAGCGGTTGAGTATTGAACAAAAGTTTGGGGTGAGGCATTGGTTAATTTTACAGAAGTTATGGCAGCAGAATTTGACCAAAGTCCTGCATTAAATCCCATAATTGCTCTTGCAGCATTAGTTTCTTGTGCTATATCAGAACTAACAGACTTGTTATTGCTGCTTGTATAATTGGGAATATAAATAAAATTACTTGCAAAAGTGTTAGCAGTTGTTCCCGAGTCACTTGCATACCAACCATAATCAATAGCCGAGGTTCCGTTACTAATAGAAACTGGTGCTAAATCGCCACGACCTACTAACAATATGCCTGAATAGCCCGAAGTAGAGTTATTAAATGTTATTGAGCCATTTTCCCAACCATTAGCACCCGAACCAGAACATCTAGCACTTAAAAAAATTGCTAAATCAGTATAAGTGCCAGGTATGCTAGTGAATTCTATGTTAGCCGCACCACCACTACCAACAGTTGAACTTGCAATTAAAGTATATGTATTTGCCATTATGCCGCCGCTATTCCGTAAAGTGTGAAGGTTGAGCCTGACTTAATATCGTTAGTGCTTTCACGCTTTATTTTAATTGAGGTGATAGCACTGGTGCTACGCCATAATAAAACTCTAGCCATAGTATTATTACTTGGCGCATTACTGCGAATTAAAACAGTTTTGTAGGTAGTGGTATTACTATAGTTTTGAAAGTGCATAATGCCATTAGAATCAGCACCTAAATATAAAACAGATGGGGTTGCAGTTGAAGTTTCTCTATCGCTAAATGTGCTGCTTCCTGTTCCGCCTAAAGTCGTTAATGAGTAATTAGTTCCAGTATCTGAGTTAATTTCTAGTTTCATATTTTGTGCAACTTGTGTGCTAGGAGTTGTTGCAATTAAAACTATGTCAGTATAACTTCCTGAAATAGTGGAAAATGTAACGCTTGATTGGTCACTACCTAAAGTAGTTGTCGCTATCGGTGTATATGTTGAACCTGCGGCCATTGTTAAACTCCTTTAATTCCGTAGAGGGCGAATGTTGATGAAGTTGCCCAGTTTCCTGCGCCTTCTGCAAAAACTCTAATTTGGTCTATTGCTGAAGTGCTTCGCCACAAGCCAGAGTTAAGTGCAATTTCACCTGAGCCATTTTTATCAGTACCAGATAAGGCTCTAAAAGTTTTAAATTTATTTGTATTAGCATAATCTAAAATATCTACTACGGCTACTATTGGATTGGTTGAATCTGAGGCAACTCTCAAACCATAAATATTCCAATAAGTAAAATTTGCAACACCATAAGCGGCGGCATCAGTACCATTACCATTCAAACTATGCCTAGTATAATTTGACCCAGTATCAATAGACCCGTTACCAACCCTACAAGCAATAGTTTCGGCGGCAGTAGGTACTGCACTTATTCTAATTTGTAAATGCTTAAAGGTACCTGGAATAGAAGTAAAATTAATAACACCGCTTGAACCCGTACCAGTTACTGTTGCAATAGATTCATAACTATTAGTAATACGAGGGTAGTTTTGACTAGCAATAATCCCCAGTAAACTCATTAGGCTATATCTCCTACCACATACCAAGTATCGGTAGCGACCTTAATGCAGGATGCAGCCGAATATTGCGCTCTTAGTTTAGGTGCAGTAGCAGTTGCTCCAGTTGATGAGATGGTAGTAGTACCTGAGGTTACAGCTTTAATAGTTGTTTGACCTGCACCAATTTGAATAACATTAATAACTGTTCCTACTGGAAAAGCAACATTGGCGTTAGTTGGAATCTGGAAGTCATTAGCAGAGGCAACTGACATTGTGACCAATTGATAGGCGTTACCTAAGACAACTGTGTATGTGGCAGTTTCAGCATCAAGAACGACAGGAATTCCAGCAGAGTAGGCAAGGCCCGTTGCGGTACTAGAATCCGCTACAAGTGTGTGTCCGTTTGTGCCTACTGAGAGAACAGCAGGGGTATCATTAGCTGTACCGGTGAGGATGTCACCCTTAGCAGCAATGATGGATTCAGGGATACCAGTCCCTGGTTCTGGAATTCTTCCTATAGCCATATTAAGATAGCTCCGTTCCGAAGGCGTTGAATGTGAAGTCAGCAGTGGATGCGTATACAGATACAACATCTGTAGCAGCCAATGTGATTCCAAGTGTCATAGTATCTGTAGAGTTCGCTGAGAGCGAAGCATCGTAGATAACGTATTGAGCATTAGCAATGGAGGCACCAGCCACTCTTACTGCTATGCGATATGTACCAGCCGTTGCTGCCCGATTAGCTACAGTAATCGTAGATACAATCGTTGAAGTGGCAGAAGGAACTGTGTACAAAGTTGTTAAAGATGTTGCTGATGGGGCTGATTGCCCCAGTACTTTGTATGTTGTTGCCATTGTTTATGCTCCCATAAATAGAAACGAGGTTGGAATTGGTTCTTGCTCTTGTGTTAATCCGGCCTCAAATGCGTTTAGATCATCGGAGGTCAGAACGTGCTTCACAGTAGCTCCGCCAGAATGAGCGATATTGCTCGTTCCTGCTTCACCCCGTGAAATCGTGAATGTATCTGTTGCTGCTGCTGTGATAAAGACAATCTCTTCATTGGCTGTATCTGGATCTAGAGCAACGGTAAATTGGTCACCTGAAGTAATAGTCACACCACCAAGTAAGGTGGTGCCTGTTCCCGCAGCTACTGTCATACTGGTAGCAACGTTGGATATACTAGATGCTAGTGTTGTCTCAACACTGATAGAACTAAATAGACGAGTCATTAACCTTCCTTATCTGGTGTAATGTATACGAATTGGATATCTGTCTTTCAACTTCAACGCCTCTTCATTTAGTCTCTGTTGGTACAGAGCGTAGATGTAACGAGAAGATGAAACACCAGCACTTGATGGGATCTTGCTATCAGCACTATCTGCCTCAGCAGATGTGAGATTGATACGACCTGGATCTAAGAATGATAGTAATTTGTATGAAGCACCAAGAGTTACTACATCCTGACAAGATTGTGGTAATCCAGTAACATCAGCAAAATCATCAGAGTTATTATCTAAAGTATCAGGTGTAGTTGTATACCAAACCTGAACTGTTCTACCAGGTTGCACACTGTCATAAATGCTAACTGTGTTTGTAGTATTAAAGGTAGCGGCATTAGCCATACCATCTGATCTCCAGCGATTGATCGGTAGCCACTCTTGGCTTGATCCAGTAGTCTGCCAAGATAGATACAGGATTGACTCTAGATCATCTGGTAGGGCATAGGTTGTAACAGATGCGTTATAGGTAAAAGTAGTTGAGGTTACTGCCCAAAGGTTAGGAAACAAACTATTGATAGTATCGTTGATAGCCTTCTTAATTGCAGTTCTTGGGAATGTTGGAGCTAAGGTAACCTGAGCATACTGTGAGTGTGGTGCAGGGGAAGTTCCCTGATAACCTCTACCAAATCCTGGTATTACATTAAGTGTGCTGTTTGCTTTATTAAAAGAATCAATCCAGATTAACTCATCATCAATTTCAATAATACCTTTAGCAAGGTTTGAGGCAGAGCCAATAGCAATACTACTATCGGTAGTAGATATACCACCTGTGTTTGCAACATAACTGATACGGTCCTGTCGCAAGGTGTAACCTTGCAGGTTAGACTTGATCTCATCTACCATCTCATTTAGTGTGCTCATTAGCCTTCTCTCTGTAGAACTTTAAATTGTTTTGCAATCTTTCATCATTTGGACTTAAATCAACTGCTTTCTTGCCGTGCTCTACTGCTACTTTCCATTCACCTAATTGCCAAGCTGATATGGCACATAAGTCATCTGCCATATGGCCCCAAGCCCAACCTTCAGATAGGAAATCTGTTTTCTTTTCAGTGATAGTTAATGCTCTAGTTGCAGTTCTAAAACACTCTTCCCACCTAGTATGTTGGTAGTAATAGTTAGCCAGTGCTAAGACTGATTCTCTACACACATACTCATTAATAGATTTCTGTAAATGCTCTTCAGCATTATCAGGATCACACTTAGCCATAATGCGTAGTGCATATGAACGCTCTGCTGGAAATATTGAGAACTCTAAATACTTCTTTAAAGTTTGTAGTCCATCATAAAATCTTTTACGGTAGCAATACTCTCTACCAAGGTAGTAAAGCATCCGAGAATCGCCTGGAGTTTCCTCAACAGCCATCTCTAATATATCTAGGTAATGCTCTCTAGACTTAGAATCATCTGGAAAATGGTGGATCGTTAGATCTACCTTAGCTTTAGTCTCAGGAATCTTATAGGCACATACTGCCTCGTGTATTGGAAATCTCCAACGATAACCTCTACGGGCGTGAACCTTAGTTCCATCAAAAGATACAGATGGTGTTCCATCATCATTCCAACCATAAACAAAGTTATGTATTGGTCTAGTAATATTAAACTTTAAAGCCTCTGGTAAATCCTTCTTCCAGTCACCTACTAGAACTTCATCCATATCTAGTGTTATGCAGTAATCTATCTCAGGTGGTAGGGCAGCCAATGCTGCGTTTCTAGCATCATCAAAGCGCCAAGGATCTATCTTGATATTAATAACATTAATACCTAAAGACTTAGCAAGTTCTACTGTCTTATCTGTAGAACCAGTATCTGCTATCAGTAAGTAATCTGCATCTTTAGCAGAGTCATACCAACGCTGAACGTGCTTCTCTTCATTAAGAGCAATCGTATATACAGCTACCTTCATTAGAAGTCACTAACCTCTTTTAGTCTAAGATCAGAGTATGATGGGAACTGCGTTACTAGATTAGGTTGTGCTATCACAGCCTTGTAATCTCTAGCAAACTCTCGTAAACCTATATCTATATACCACTCGTAATCTTTTAGTTTCTCTGCAAAGTATTTAACTCTTGCAGGATGGATACTATAAGCGTGGGAACCTGTACTAAAAACTTGCTTGAACCAGTACTTGTTTCCTATATCCTCTACCTTGCCAGTGCTTTTTGGTAGCAGTGCTCCAAGATAAAATATGTCAGTATCACCTGGTAGGTGTTCAATTGCCTCAGCAAACTTCTCATTAAAATCATCTGCAAACAAAGCATCATCTTCTAAAACAAGAATACGCTTTTCAAAGTTTGCTTCTAAAACTTTTTGATGACTCATAGTTCCTGCAGTTATTGGGCTAATGCCCAACTCTTTACCATCTATAGCTGAGAATCTTTCAAAGGTTATCCCCAGATTATTTAACTGTGTGGATATCTTTTCTAATCTGTCTTCTCGTCTATCAAGATTTATCAAGATGACTTTACTAAAGTAGTCGTTGATTCTCATATGTTGAGATTTTACTACATACCACCCAGCAAAAGCATCACTGGTAGGCCTGTAGCATCTGCGCCTGTCGGACCTGTAGCACCGGTTGGACCGGTTGCTCCTGTAGCTCCAGTTGCCCCAGTAGGACCAGTCGGTCCTGTACTTCCTGTAGCACCAGTAGCACCAGTTGGTCCTGCTGGACCAGTGTCACCAGTTGCACCTGCTGGACCAGTTGGTCCAGTTAAACCTGTTGGACCTGTCGGTCCTGTGTCACCTGTCGCTCCTGTCGGGCCTGTCGCTCCGGTTGGACCAGTAGATCCAGTATCGCCAGTGGCTCCCGTAGCTCCCGTAGCACCCGTTGGACCAGTGGGACCTTGCGGTCCAGTCGGACCAGTGTCTCCCGTTGAACCTGTGGCACCAGTAGCGCCTGTAGCGCCCGTAGGACCCGTATCTCCCGTAGGTCCTGTACTTCCAGTCGGTCCTGTGCTTCCAGTGGCTCCTGTGGCCCCTGTAGGCCCTGTAGGGCCTGTATCTCCTGTTGATCCTGTAGGTCCAGTAGAGCCTGTGGCTCCTGTTGGTCCTGTAAGGCCAGTTGCGCCAGTCGGTCCCGTAGGACCTGTTTCTCCTGTAGAACCTGTAGCCCCTGTTGGGCCAGTTGGACCAGTACTACCAGTAGGACCGGTAGGCCCTGTATTACCTGTTGCACCCGTTGCTCCTGTCGCACCTGTGGAACCTGTTGCACCTGTGGCACCGGTAGGTCCTGTTGGACCTGTAGCACCGGTAGGACCTGTAGGTCCTGTACCACCAGGAACACCTTGTGGTCCTTGATCTGATGAAAAAGTTACACCAACCTGTGGTGTGATTTGTTCTACAACAATTACGGTCTCTGACATTATTGGGTCACAGCTCCCGTCACTATAAATTTACCCTCTAAAATTCTTGTTACTACTGAGCCACTAGTTAATACTAGATCGTAAACATATCTACTTGCCCCTATTGCACCAGTAGTAGTTGCATTAAGATTTACGGTTACAGATCCTGCAATACCACCTAGAGTTATTCTGCCATTCGCTGTGGTTGCTACAACCGTAGTCGTTGATGCGCCAACAAACGGGCGAACTGTCATAGTCGCTGTATAGCCCGTTAGATCCCAAGGTGTTGAACCATTCTTGATAGTGAATATAAAATTAAATGTGGTTGCCTGTTCGCAAACTAGATTGTATTTAGCACTCAAGTTGAGATCGCTCTCAGTGCTTCAGCAGCAGGTAGTCCAGTAGTTGATGCTAGTAAATTACAGACACCGTTAAAATCTAGGAACTCTGCTTTGTTTGATAGGCCAGCAATCTCATTAAGAACACCGACAGTATCGGTTAGTGTTAATGTTACTGATCTTTGTGCAGCCCACTGACGAGCAGCGAGTGCTTGATCTACTAGATTGCCAACAGTTCTATAAGTGCCACCATTGGCTAGACGATTTAACTCATCGTTAAGAGTTGTACCTGCTACACCTAATGTCACTTAGTTCTCCCTACTTCTTTTTCTTTTTAGCTACTGCGGCGTTATCAACTAGATTTGGATAAGGTCTTCCGGCAGCTTTGGCCCTTGCCTTTGCAGCACTCTTCTGTGCTGGTGTTAATTTCTTTGATGTCTTCTTCGGATTCTTTGTGTCCCAAAATGCTTTTTTCCTTTTCATCGGCAACTACAATCCCAAGCCCGTAAGGACTTGTTTATTCTAGAGTTTGGATCTCTTGCTGTCTTAGCAGAGGTTAACTTTGATTTCATTCCACACATACGACCACAAAAAGATTTACGTCTAGCAGCAGACTTAGGTGATCTCTTAGCCTCAGCCTTTTTTACTGGTGCTTTTAGATTCATACCTTGTGCTCTGGCAGAGGCACGACCCTTAGCGTTCAATCCGCCTTTAGGATTCTTACCTTCTTTTCGTTGCCAAGCTGGACTCTTTGCCATAATCTCCGTACTTTCCTAAGATAGATCTAATAGTCCCGTTCTTATTCAACCGAACTATTAGACCGTCTTTAATTTGAATAGGATTAAAACCATCGTGGCGCTTGTATTTGCCAGATGACATTACTTCTTTTTCTTCTTAGACATTCCTGCTTCTGATAGAGCGATAGCAACTGCTTGCTTCTTAGACTTAACCTTCTTGGCAGACTTGCCAATATTAAGTTCGCCCTTTTTAAACTCTCTCATAACCTTGGCGACTTTCTTAGCGCCTTTAGTTTTCTTCATTGCTGAGGTGCTTCTTTACCAGGAGCGCCGGTTTCAATATCATCGTATGTTGCATATCCGCAACCGCAAGTGGCGCACATTACTTCTTCTTGCCCATCTTCTTCATAACCATTTTCTTGTCAGACTTCTTAGCCTTCTTACCCTTAGCACCTTTTTCAAGAGCCTTGTAAGAGTTCATTTTCATTGATTTCATTTTTACCCCTTATATTTTAGGTTGATTCCGTCAAAGGCTTTGCCAGCTTTGTCGGAAAGTTTGATTGCTGCATCTATATCTTTTGTTCTAGTAGATCTAGGTTCTACGCCTTGCTTGATTGCTGAGTAATAGGAGTTTAACTCCTTCTCATCTTTCTTGACTTTGTCTTGATCCCAACCAGTTTTAGTAGGATTTACTCCCATAAACATTGGCATATTGGATTGCATACACTCACCATATGACTCGTGGTCTTGGGTCTTACAACTTTGTGTACAGTTACTCATATGTTAGTAACGTAATCTGAGTAACCAGCATTGATAAGAATTTGTGCCACATTATCTGGTATATCGTACTCGTGTCCACCAAGATAATAGTAATCAGCATCAGCAAGTGTGTCTTGATCTGGGGTCATACTAGTAGTAACTGTGGTGCCATTAATAATAAAAGTTAATGCTCTTGGTACTTCTGTAATGTATTGCTGTGAACCAGTAGGACTTCCACCTGATAATGGTCTACCTGCTAAACGAGCATAGTTAGATGCTGGATCTACTATCCAAGTTTGGTTTTCCCAAGGTGTTACTAGGTGATAAGTCATAGTTCCTTTCTAGTGATGAAGGGCGGTTTGACCCGCCCTCCACCGAATCGCATTTGTTAGCCTGCTGAAGCAGAGGTCTCAATACGATATAGCGCTGCTTCTCGGAGTCTTGCGAATCCACCGAAGTAGTACCAACCAATTGTACGGAAGCGGCGCAGAGCATCAATCTCTGGTCCGATTACGGTATTGATATCTTGACCCATAGCTTCTGCTAGAGCCTCACGACCAGCGACAACTGCCTTGTAGACGTTGACTGCTGGTGAGTTTGTGTTCGCTGCGAATGGAACACGAGGTGTTTCAACAACGAAAGCACCTTCAATTACACCTACTGAGCCAGGGATAATTGTCTTTGACACATTGTCTGTGTACTTAACGATATCCTGGAATCCTCCGGTACCTGATTCGGCACGAAGGTCGGCTGCTTGACGTGGGTGTAGATATGCTGCGTACAACTCACCAAGGCGAGGCAAGGCTTTGTTTGTGCGTAGTTCTGTTACAGCATTACGAATATCAGCTACAGAGATTGTATCTGCTGCATCAATTGTATTTGTTGTTGTAGCGTTTCCACCGTAGATTACGTTGGTTCCGCCAGTTAGAACTGTTGCAACTACAGAGTCAATAGAATCTGCAGCGTTGTATGCAATGATGTCAGCAAGAGCTGCATCTACATCGTTGAAAGAAGTTAGGTTTAACTTCTTAGTTGTAGTAACGGCTGAGCCGTACTCATTTAGTGTTACGGTAACTTGTGATGGGTTACCAAGAGCAATAGAGGAAACATCAAGAGTTTCTGTCAAAGTGCTGGTTGCAGCAGATAGATCAGAATAGATGGAGAATACAACTGATGATCCTGGCATTGCCTGTTGTACTGGCTTGACATCTGCCAAGGCTCGCATTACTGGAATGGAGCGAAGCGCCATTCTTACGTATTGATCATACGCAGCTTTTACGAGATTGCTGATATCAGCAGTACCGGTGAAACTACCTGTAGGTAGAGCCATTTAGGTATTGCCTTTCGTTAGTAGGATTTAAAGCCCCGACTCCCGAATGACTTGATCTAACTCTTCACGGGTATTAGCGTTCATAAGTCTTTGATATACATCAGTACTGCGATCTGGTGTCATACCAGCCTCAGTTGCTGCACTCATCTTCTTATACGCTGCCGCTTGAGCAGGATCTACATTAGGTTGTTGGGGTGTTTCGGTTTGAAGTCCAAACACATCTGCGTTTGTTTCAAGCCATTTTGATACAGACTCCTCAGTTGGGTCTATATCCTGTGGGATAAATGAAGCGATCTTCTGATTTACCCCACGACTTGCAAGGGTGTCTTTGATTGCTCGTTCTCTTTGCGCTTTATTTAAAGACTCAAAGTTAGCTTTAAGATCTGCCAACTCTTTATCTTTTTGCTTATTAGCCTTGCGTAGTTGTTTAACGAGATCATTGCTTAACGATTCAGTTGTTGTATCTGCATCGTCATCATCCTCGTAGTCGTAGTTGGACATAGTCCATCTCCCATTCGTTGTAGTTATCGCAGGCCTCATACAGTTCGGGGATCTCTGTATGGCTCCTACTACTGGTTTTGTTATCTCTCTAACGGACCAGTCGTCCCGTTAGCAGGCTTAGTTAAAAGGAGCCGGCTCGTTCTCTGCCTAGCGCTCCACTGGTTATACCAGTCTGTCCAGCAAATTCTGCTTGCTCTAATCCAATAATCTTCTTACGTTTTCTTTGAGCATCTGTTTGTCCTGGAAGATTAAATACCTCTTCCTCAGCTATTGTCTGTGTATAAGGTTGTTGTTGATAGATAGAAGCAAGTTGTGAACCTCGCTCTAATCCACCACCGATAGCACCAAATCCTGCTCTAGCACTTTCTGCAGTTACACCATAGCGAGCAAGTTCTTCTGCTCTACCTACAGTTGCACCTAACTGAGCACCAATGGCTGCGCCACCGATCTCTGCTGCAGTTACCTTACGTTTAATATCTGCTAATCCTTTAGATGGATCTAGAGTATAGGCAAGGATATCGCCATTAGTAATATCAGGATAGAATTGCTTTAACGCTGTAGTCACCTCAGGTGGTGCATTAATTACTCTCTGTTGTGCTGTAACTATTCTATCTTCTAATTCAGCAGGAGATACATCTCCAGCAATAAACTTTTCAAATCCTTCTTGACGGCCTAGATCACCCTTTGCATAATAGTTTGCAGGTAATCCATAGTTACGCATAAGTTCTTGGTATTGATCTTCTAATGCAATATATTCACCCTCAGATAGTGCTCTAAGACCACCGGCTATGCGTTGAGCATTAGCAGCAAAACGTTTCTTATAGGCATCTGTTTGACGTAAACGAATAGCAAACTCACTAGGGCTTACATTCTCTTGTACGAGTCCTTTAATTCCTTCTACTAAGGATCCTAATCCATATATAGAAAATTGCTCAAGTAAAAGATCATAAGCAGACTTACGATTTTGCAATGCAGCCTCGGCTGCTAATCTAGCCTCTTGTTGAGCTAGGTATTGTTCATTAGTTAATTGTTGTTGTTGTTGCTGTTGTTGTTGAGGCTGTTGTTGTATTGGAGCCAAAGTACCTGTAGGAGTTACTTGTAATCCAACTTTCGCTGCCTCAGTTATAAGTCTTTCAGTTTGGCGATCTACACCAGCAAATGCTTTTTCGGCTATTGCTCTAGTCTTAGGATCTTTAATTTCAGATAACTGTGATCTTGCCTGCTCATAGCTAGAGACAGGTGTGGCTTGATTCATTCTTGCCACTGCAGCATCAGAAACTGCTGCATCTTTTTCTAGTTGAGCAAGTGCTGCTCTAACCGCTTTTTCTTCTTTAGATATAGCCACCGTTACCCCTGAAATCCGAAGTCTTGTAGAATCTTCTGAGTTATACTTGCTACTTCTTCTCTAGCATTATTTGTATATTGCCAACGAGAATCTTTACGTAATGCTCTTTGGAAATCGTAGATAGGCATTTCTTTATCTGGTCCAATAGCAGATCTCAATACTGGATCATCAAAACTAATAACCTCTGGATTAAGTTCTAGTACTGAAGCCATAGTTCTTTTATATGGGGCATAAACTGTTTCAAGATCAATACCCTGATCCATCAACTTAGTAACAGATTCAGGATATCCACGCTTAGCAACATCTCTAATCATCTGTTTAAAGATATCTGGATCTTCACCAGATTCAATACGCTTGACCCAAGTATCTGCTAAACCTTTAAAGTCTCTGTCTAAAGATAGTCCATTAGCAGATGCTGCTTTAGCAAGATCTTGACGGAATAAAGACTTCTGAGATTCTTGTCTTACATCATACTCTGCTTTACCAGTCTCAGGAGATTTGACCTTTTTTACTAAACCTTCTAGGAAAGTATCTCTATCAAGACCACCAGTATTTGTATAGACAACAGAGCCACCTACTAATTTAGGTGTTGATACATCTGGATTCTTCTCTTCTGCCTTATTTAATAAACTAGTAAATTGAGTGATCTCAACTTCAGTTGCATCTCTACCTAGTAATCTGCGGAAAGCATCGTTGATTTTACCAGCAGCTACTGTGGCTGGTGATACGTTTATAGTTCTAGTAGGTTTGTATTCCTCAGCAAAAGATGCTTGGCGCTCACCTATTTTATCATTTAGAAAAGTATCTAAATCATACTTAGTGGTTTCTAATCTTCTAGGATCATTTTGCTGAAGATTTCTTATTTCGTCAGACAACTCACCAATTGAATCTATAAAAGCCTGTCGCACTTTGGCACTGTATTTACCAGTTACTGGTACGTTATATCCTGCTGACTTTAACTTCTGTGCAAGGCTCTTACGTAGAGCCTCTGACATTTCATTATAGTTTCTAGTTAAATCTGCTTCAGAGGCAGTGGTAGGTTGTACACTTGCAATAGACTGAGGCCTGTCAAAAGGTCTTGAAGTTGGGATATTGGTAGTTACTGGAGTTGAAGAGGTTATATAACCAGAAGATCCAGTGGAATTTGGGTCAAATTCTTCAGCCATTTTAATCCTCTCTTAGGAAGTTACTAAATAATACTTCAAATGCACCCTTTGCATTTGGGTTTGTTCTAGCAATATCTTTCAATTGCTCAAGAGTTGACTCTCTAATAAACTCTCTGGATCTAACATCTCTTTCAGATCTAGAGTTATAAACATTATCTTTAGTAAATAGATACTCTTCATAGATATTTACCATACTACGCAAAGCCTTAGTTGCTGGATTATTAATACCAGACTCATTTAGTAAACGCTTTAGATCCCCATAAGAGGCTTGACGTTTAATATTATTAGAGGCTGAATTAGCAAACTCTTCCTGCAATAAAGGTCTTGCACTCTTGAAGTCACCAGACCATACTCTCCAAGCGTTGTTAATTCTCTTACGCTCTGAATCTGAACCAGCGTTCTCTAGTGCCGCTTCATACTTATCACGCTGTGTGTAGTAGAAGTATTTATCTTTAGAAACAAAAGACTCTTTTAAGAAGTCATCTACTAGCTTAGTCTTACGGAAGCCATTATCTTTTAGGAATTGGTAAGCATCCCAAGAGAAGGTTCCACTTTGAGGAATTAAGAAGCCAGCACCCTCTGGATACTTGGCTACTAGATCCTTGTTCTCATCAACCCAGTTTGCTGCTGCGTTGCTAGTCTTAAATCTTGCCTGGAACTCAGGCTCTGATTCGTTAATAACGTAAGGAACTTCATCTGGGAATAGTTTAACCCAATCAGCCATAGCCTCACCTATTGGATCTGGACTATTCTTAGCGGTGTATTCCTCAATAAGTTTTGTATAGACTTGCTTAAAGTTAACCCGACCATTATCTCTAACCCATTCAGCCATATCTGACTTTAGAGTTGTAGTTGGTGATGCAGGACTTATAAAGCCTAATACGAAACGAGTTGCTAACACACCAGTAATTGTAGATCTTAATCTCTTTTGGTACTGTGCTAACTCACCAGGTGTTGCATCTGAAGAAGGTGTATGTCCACCAGCCTCTAGATAAGTTACTGCCTTGCGGAAAGCAGATGCGTACTGGGAATCTCTTTCATCTCTACTAAGAGATGTAATAAGCCTATTAACGTGACCTGGTAATATTGCTTGGAAGAATGATTGATTCTCACCAATCTCACCTAAGGTTATTCTTTCAGTAGACTTTATTTCCTGACCAATAGTTGATAGTGCATCAATATTAGATTCTTCAAATAGACCAGCAATACTGTAAATAGTCTTCAGTGATAGACCAGCTAAAGGACCACTAAATGTAGGTAACCAAGATTCAGGGTTAGCAGATGGTGTTAACATTCTAATATCTGAACCAAATTGTAATGGCATTGGAGCAACGAATTTATCGCCTAATCCAAATACACCTAGAACTTTATTCATTGCTTCATATACCGGTGCTACACCAGGATAGATAAAGTAAGGCTCGCCTTGATCATCTCTTTGTACAAATCCAGTATGTGCTACACCTTCATAGGTAAGTGCTATCTTACGAATAGACTCTGGGTTGTACTTAACTGTTCTATATAGACGGCGATAAGCATCCTCAGTAGCTCTATAGAAACGAGCAAAGTTACGCATAGACCAAGCCATCTGAGTTCTAACAGTAGGGTTATCAACAAATGCTAATACCCGCTCTACTGCTAACTTCTCTGATAACTCTACAACCTGTTTTGTAGCTACCTGTGGACCAACCTTTTTAGCAAGGTCATCTAGGTAGGGTTGTAACTCTTTACGAATATTAAATGCTGCATCTATAACAATCTGATCTCTAGATAAACGAGCATTAGCATCACCTAAGAAGTCCCATAATCTAGTATTTAGATCAGAGATAATATTTTGTGACTGCTGTGCTGGTAGTAATTTAGGACCAACAATTGCCTTGGGAATATCTGTGTACTTAGTAGGTAAGAACTCAATACTAAAGTCATCAGTATCAACTTTTAGTTGACCATTATCGCCAACCTTGACCACTCTATTAAGTAGGTTTGTATTAATAGAATTATCTGCTTTACCAAACAAGGTTCTTAGATCATCATAGATGGCAGAAGCCTGTTGAGTTGATGTGTAATTAGTATCTACATACCGATCAAACTTAGGCTTTAAGGATGCAAACTGTGGCTTATCAATATGCTCTGACATAGCCTTTACGAAAGCACCACGATTATTACCGTGAACTTTAAGTAACTTCATACCCTCTGAAGCAAACTCATCTTGAGCCTTGGTCATAATTTGAAATGCCCAAGCTAACTTACCCTCTTGATCTAATGGGCTAAACTCACCAAAGGATCCAAATTGACGAGCATAATCTTCACCATCAATACTAAAGTCAACTACTTTACCGTGCTTACGACTGATACGTTTTGCTCTAGAAACAATATCGCTACCAGCGTTTAAGTTATAAGCACCCTCGCTTGCAGAGCGAAGTAGGTTCTCATAATCACCATACATAGTGAACTCATAGGTATAGCGATCAAAGTCTTTACCAAACTTACCAATTTGGGCATCATTAAATTTATCTCTTAATAATACCTCTGCTAATACTTTACGCTTGGCTTCTAACTTTTCAGCCTTTGTAGTATAAAAGTCAGCAAATACTATCTCTTGACCATCTTTGCCAATATCTTTTTTAACGCCTTTATCAATATCATTAAGTTTAGATACGATCTGATTCTTATCTTTTGCTTTTGTATAACGATTTACTAAACCTAGATTTAAATCTTTAGTAGCAGTACGAACATCTGTAGCTAGTCTACGACCCTTTGCTACCTGAACGCCTGATCTAATAATACCTCTACCATTTGCAAGATAGAATAAATAATCCTCAATAGCGTTACGAACTGGGAATCTAGGACCTGCTAAAGTACCAGTAACGAATGTGCTAATAGCATCATCTGCTGCTTTTGTGTACTGTAATCCCCAAGCATTAGATATAAATCCATCTCTTGCAGCAAAACGATCTAATTGCTGTGGTGTGATAAATGCTTGACGTTCATTAATTTGATATGGATACAAAGCGGAGTCTGAACCATTTACAACTGATGGAAAGAAGCCCTGTGGATTAGCATCATCAAATGCTCTGTTGGTATAAACAGCATCTCTGCCTACAGTACCAATAGTCTCTAGTAGTTTACGACCACCTTGAGTTCCTTTAAGACCTCGTAATTCACCAACTACAGATTGTAGTCCATTAAACATTTGACGGCGTTGACCAAGGTTAGACTGTTGATAGACATCACCCAATATTCTAGATGAGTACTTACCATATACAAGGCGAGCATAACGCTCAAAAGCAATATGTGCTCTAGGAGATGTGTGGTTACCTAGTTCATCCATATCTGGAATTAAATTAAACTTACGAGAAAAGTTATCTATACGCTTGTTTATAGAATAGACAGAGAATTTATTTACTCTCTTGGCTTCTTCTGCCTTAATCCTTAAAGCAGTTCTTTCAGCAGCCTCTGCTACTGTTTCATCACCACGACCAATAAGAGATTGTAATGCTGCTTCTTGAGTAGAGATACCACGAGCATCAGCTTCATCAAATACTATATTGCGTAAAAAGTCTGTTGAGTCATCATTAAGACTAAATGCTCTTGTACCTTTAGTGTATAGATCTACACGCTTCTTGCGGAAAGCGCTTAGTCTAGGCATAACCTTAATTTGTAATCCTGCTTGACCGTAGAACAATGGTTCAATACGTTCAACATTTGATAGGAAAGCCTTAGCAGTATTTACATCTAATACGCCATCCATATCATCTTTAGCAAACTTAATAAGTGCATCATCTACACCATTAGCACCAAGGGCTGGATTAAGTCTACGTAGGCGAGTAGTCGCCTCACCGACCTCAATTGCTTTTTCAGAAGCACGAGCCTTAACTAAGTCATCTAGACCTTTAGTATACTCAGTCCAGAATCTACTAACGCTGTCATATTGGAAAGCATTATCAACTTTTGCTGCAGATCCAATAGTTTTAGTTAATGCAAACTTGCCAGCATTATATGCTTTTGCTACTTTACCTAGAACAATAGTAGGGTCTAGGAATATACGGAAAGCTGCATCACCAGTACCTGAGATCCAAGTATAAAGACCGCTCTTACCTTCAAGATCTTTTGGTAAGAAAAAATTAGCTACATCTCTACCAAATGAATACTTAGCAGCATTAACTTTTGCTACTGCTTCATCAAGTAAAGGATCTCCATCAGGCTTTGAAGCCTCGGCAGCAATACGCTTTTGTTCAGGATTCTGAGCATTAGCAATAATTTGATCTAATGGAATACCTGCTGAAATCTGTTGTGCTACATAAACTCTATTTTGACCATAAGTAGCAACTGCTTTTGATATACGACTCTCATCATATACCTGCTCACCATTAGCACCAGATCTACGAAATGCTGAAGCTAAATCTGTTTGCTCACCTATTGCAATACGACCTGTGCGATACGCTCTAGTAACTTGATCAGATGCCCAACTAGCTGCTTTTAAAACTTCTTTTACTGGCTCAACAATTGGTTTAACTAACCAAGAGGCTGCCTTCATTACAACGCCTTGTCCTGGTTTGGTTTCATCAGCACCAAAGAACTCAGCCATACTCTTTTGTTGCTCTGCAGTTAATTGATTATATTCAATAGCAGCAATAGCATCTGGTAAATTAGTTAAAGATGTATGCTTTGAATACATATCAGAAAAAGAATTAATCTGTTCTTTTTGCGCTGGGTTCAAACCAGCACGCTCTACTGCTTGATAAAGATTACCTTTATTTACATTCTGAGCCATTAAAGTCCTCTAGATAAAGCCTGCTCGTATAGGGCAGCAATTTCTCCATTAGTATCGTACGGAAGCATTTGAGCTAATGTTTGTGATAAAGATTGCTGTTGTTGCATTTGGTTCATCATTAATACTTCATCGCCACCACCATCACCAGGTTTTACACCTGTAGTAATAGGTTCTTCTGGGCGTTGTGATGGTGCAAATAATGGAGTTACTGGAGGAAGCGCAGTTCTTGGCCTACCGCCTCTATCATCTGCTTCACCGGCTGTCGTTGACAATGGCATTTGTGATTTAATTGCTGCTGTTTCTACACCTTCACCGTAATATGCTGAAGGTAAATCTGTTCTCTTGGAGAATTTACCAGGGCCTGATGCTCCTGCTAATGGGCCTCTTGCCATTATTCCTCCTTTAAAGTTTCTAAATCTTGTGCGAAGTCTTGCCAGACCTTCGTCTCATAAGTTTTTT
>Ga0315902_10003956_pt1 | contig 21783 bp, 16 predicted proteins | sample LakEriMetagenome_9_FD_203523 | JGI IMG/M metagenome (GOLD analysis project Ga0315902, IMG submission 203523) | Freshwater fungal communities from buoy surface, Lake Erie, Ohio, United States - Buoy 12 MA117 | ecosystem: Environmental > Aquatic > Freshwater > Lake > Lake biofilm | place: USA... | reverse complement strand
TGACTTACGGGCCGATCCCTAGCAGCACGGGGATAGGGCGAGGCCCAAGTTTGTCGGAAGGCTTATTGGCAGGCTGCAGGACTCCTGCGGCGGACGTCAGCAGCATCACGGAACTGCCACCCCCATCCAGATTCATTCCGTCCTGACATCCAGCCTCCACCAGCAGCTCGGCCAACTCCCGCTCACTGACCCCTTCGCTGTACCCCGGCTGACGTCCATCGACCACCAGCCAAACCATCCGTTTTCCGTCGTCGCTAAGCCCCAGGGCGGTGCGGGGATGCAGGACGTCGCTGGGTTCCGCCAGGATCTTCCCACCCATCAGGATGCCACGGAATCCGGAGACCGCCCAGCGAGGCTCTTTCGGTTCACGCCGATAGGGACTCTCAGGAGCAAAGCAGCCGATCCAGCAGCGACCATCCGACTCCTGCCAACAAGACCAGTACGCCGGCTCCCTGGCGCTGCGTCGATCCTCTCCCTGCATCGCCCATCCGGAGATATTGGCATGCCCTCCGACGATGTATCCGGGTGGCTTGCCGGTCGTGGGGTCGGGAAGCATCGCCCAGGCATTCGTATTGATCGCGCAGAGCATTTGGTGTTTGGTCGCCAGAGCCATTGGCTTGGTCAACTGCGTCTCGGCCGGCCCCTGTTGGTCCGGGTCCTGATCCAGCCCCACGCCAAGTCGATTCCCGACCTTTTCCAGGTCGATCACGATGCGATGGATACGAAGCTTTCTAGGCTCCTGCCTGGCCTGCACCGAGTACTCCACCCCATCGGGTAGCTGAAAGCCACCGCCGGAACCTGCCTCCTGCCCGCTCACCCAACCGGCCCAAACCAAGCAGACGATCGCCCCAAGCAACAGTCCCCGGTTCAGTCGCTGCAACTTCATTGTCGATCCCTGTCCCGATGTGATGGAAGAAAACCGCACCTACATCTATCTTCGCTGTCGTCCCTCAAGACTTCACGCCAAGATCACTGCTTGGTCCTCGCGAACGGCTGGGTCCATGCCTGTCTCTTTTGATTGTCGAGCACCGGGTCGTCCGGGGCAAGATTGCTGGTGATCACGGCACGAACGAACGACTCTCCCTCTTGCAACTGGTACTTGGCGCGCTTGTCGGTGCTGGTCGCGGCAACACGTCCGATCTGCTCCCCTTCCGCATCGGCATTGGTCACCAGAAACTCGATCGTGCACTCCTCTCCTTCTTGCGGGTCGACTCGTACCTCCAGCGTCGACGTGTCGGCATCCCACTGGACATCGCGGAGTACCACACCACTGGAAGCATAGAAGTCACCCGCCTTCATCGCGCGAATCAGATGTTCGGGGGTCAGATAGCGGCTGCGCACCATCACCCAGCCACGGCCCGGTCGGCTCCCTGGCTTGCCGTGGTACTCATGGCTGTCGTCGGTGGCTACTCCCATCAGAACGGGAGCCTCCAGTTTGTTGATGCGAAGGTGATTGGCCAGGTCCCACATCCGCTCCACTCCGGGATTCTCCTTGTTTCCAAGATGATTGACCCCTGGATGGCCGTTGTAGACCTCAAAGAACCGCTCGGATACCACCGCCGCCAAATCTTCGAAAGTGATGCCATAGCCAAAGTTGGGATGGTTCAGGTGAGGCAGAATCTCACGCCCCTTCGCCTTCTCCTGTTCCAGCACCGAACGGAGGTTGTTTTCCATCACCTCCCGAACCGTCTTCCCACCGAGCGGTTCGATCTTCTCCACGAGGTTGGTGGCATTCATATGAACCGGCTTGTCCCCCGCACGATCGGTGATTTCCTCCGCAGGAATCAGAATGAACTTCCCTCGCTCTTCCAACAGATAGCGATACTCGTCCAGTGGTTTGAGCCGAAACTGGTAGTCCTCGGTACCCTCTTCCCCTTTCGTCTCGATCCAGCCACCTCCAAAACGTCTCTGGTACTTTTCGATCGCCTCTTTGCCACCCCGCTTGAGGATGGTGTCGTACTTCATCCAGCGATCTCCTTCCTGCAGCGTGTTGTGATCGGAGATCGCCAGGAAGTGGTAGCCTCGCACCCGGTACCATTCGGAAATCATTTCAGGAAAATCATTCCCGTCGCTCCAGAAGGAATGCGTATGCAGATTCCCTTTCCACCAGCGTGCCGGCGGATCGGCAGGGACGGCGTCGTTGCTGTCCTGCCAGAAACCAACCGACGCAGGCATGGAGAAAAAGGACCAGACCGCCAGAGCAATCAGGACTACTAGGCATCGAGCTTTCGGCATCAGCTGAATCCTTTCCAGATCGGGGATGGAGGAGGAAGGTCCCCAGCGGGGCTCTCCTAGTGTAATGGATGCCACCGAGCCGTTTGGAATGGAGCCACTTTCCAGCGCGAAACCACCCTCGATTCCTGACCCCCTCTCGCGTCGCTTCGTGATTTGTTACGATCGATGCGCGGTGATTTCTCATGTTCCGCGACCAACAGGTCGCCGTCTTTCCAGCGATCGTTCGGTGCAGCATGCAGATTCGAATCGGATCGCGTCAAAGCCCTTTGGCGCGATGGCAGGCGCACTGGGTCGCGGAACAACTGACCCGGTTGGGGCACCAAGTCGAGATTCTCTGGATCACCACCACAGGCGATGTCACGCAAGGGGCCCTGACGCAACAGGGGGGCAGCGGGCTGTTCACCAAGGAGATTCAGCGAGCCGTTTTGGACGGGCGCTGCGATCTGGCTGTCCACTCGCTAAAGGACCTTCCTACCGAACCGGTCGACGGACTGACGCTTGCGGCGGTCCCCCCCCGCGAGGATCCTCGAGACGCTTTGGTCACCCTTACCCCAATCGATTCGATTTTCGCTCTTCCCAAAGGAGGCCGTATCGGCAGTGGCTCTCCGCGCCGCGCTGCCCAACTTCGTAAACTGCGGCCCGATCTGGAAGTCGTGCCGATTCGCGGCAACGTCGATACGCGGTTGCGGAAACTCCAAGACGAAGGACTGGATGCCATCTTGCTGGCGACCGCCGGCCTGAAGCGACTGGCGGTTGAGCAGCACGCCATCCTCCCCTTGCCGACCGACCAGATGCTGCCAGCGGTCGGACAAGCAGCCTTGGGACTGGAAATCGCCGCCGATCGCGGCGACCTGAAAGATGCCCTGGCCGAACTCGACGATCCAGCAACCCATCAGGCGGTGTTGGCCGAGCGGTCGATGCTGCGGGCACTGCGCGGCGGTTGCCTGGCACCGGTCGCCGCCCTGGCAGCTTGCCAATCGGGCAGGATCACCCTCCGCGGCGCCGTCTTTGACCTCGACGGCTCCCGCTCGGTGCAAACCACCGCCGAATCGGTCGATGGCGACCCGATCGCACTGGGGCAACTGGCAGCCAAGCTACTCATTTCAGGTGGTTCCAGTCGCTTCATCGCCCCTCTTCGGCCAGACCCGACCACCCCAGGAAGATCGGGATAAGGGAGCGATGAGGGTCTGCACCCGATAGCTAAGGGTAGAAAATCTGACCCTAGGCAGCAAAACAAATTTGACACCCGCCTTGGAAAGTCGCTATTCTTGGCCAAAGGAGGAGGAGTGATTTCGCTCTTTCGCTCATTGGATTCATTCTAATTTTTCATTACGGGTGCGGAGGACTTTCAAATGAAGCATTTGCGACCAAGGCGAGCTTTCACGCTCGTCGAACTGCTGGTGGTGATCGCCATCATCGGTGTCTTGGTGGGGCTGTTGCTGCCAGCGGTGCAGCAAGCTCGCGAAGCGGCTCGGAGAATGAGCTGCTCGAATAACATGCGTCAGCTGGGGCTAGCGATTCTGAACTACGAATCGACCTACAAGCTGATCCCCACCGGTATTGGAGGTACCTCGGGTAGCTGGGATACATCCAACGTAGAAAACATTTCGCCGGCCGTGGCACTGCTCCCCTACATGGAGCAACAGCCGCTGTTCAACTTGATCATGAATGGATTTCCTCAAGTGGGTGGGTGGTATCCTGGGCGCATCGTTCCTGGCGGTCCAGCTCCTTGGACCACCTTCGGCGGCAGCTACACCCCATGGCGCACCGAGGTTCCCACGCTGCGTTGTCCGTCGGATCCTGGACGTTATGCGACGCAGGATGTGATGAACCAGCGCCGCACCAACTACGGCTTTAGTTTCGGCGATACGGTGGAAGGAAACCACTGGAACTGGAGCACCAACGCCAACCGCGGCATGTTCCAGGCTCGCTACAACCGATCCCTCCGCGATGCCACCGATGGCCTGAGCAACACCATTCTGATGGCGGAAATGGGGACCGACACCGGGGAACCACGTGTTCAGGGGAACACGATCTACCTGAGCGATCAGATCAAGAACAACCCACAGCTCTGCAAGCAGGAAATGGTGATGGGGATGTATCGCAACCCTGCGATCATCATCACCAAGGCAGACAATCGTCGTCGTGGTGGTCGGTGGGCGGATGGTCGTGGCCAGTTCTCCGGCATCACCACCGTGCTGCCTCCGAACTCCCCTTCCTGCACCTTCTATGACAACGACTGGGACTGGGGAATCTACAGTGCCTCCAGCTTCCATCCGGGCGGCGTGCACGTGGTGATGGGAGACAATGCCGTCAAGTTCATCTCCAACACGATCGAAGCTGGCAATCCGGTAAACAGACCTGCACCGAACTTTGAGAGCCAGAACGGCGTTGTGGGCAAAAGCCCCTACGGTGTCTGGGGAGCTCTTGGAACCCGGAACGGGACGGAAATCATTCCAGCGGATGTTCTGGACTGATGCATCCAGCTTTTTCCTGAGATTCTTGCGTCCGAATCGAAGCACCGCGGTTTCCCGCGGTGCTTTTTTTATCGACTAGAGGCCTTGGCGAACCCCGATTCGGATTGATCCGGAACCGCATTTTTCTTATGAAATTCTTATCTCTTGCATCAGGAAGATGCATCAAGGGGCGATCGGTCGATGGGGCAGAGCCTGTCTGGGATCGCAGGACCGGTCGCTGAAGCAGGGAAGTGGAGATCGTCATGGAATGGACGCTTCGAAAATTGGCAGAGCTGGTGGGCGGGGTGGTACCCGGAAATGGCGATCCACCAATCCATGACGCTCAGCCCCTGGTCGACGCATTGCCCGGCACCATCACCTTGCTCGACTCCCACAAGAACCTTGCAACACTTCAGAGCCGGACTCCTGCAGCGGTGGTGGTTCGGGAGCTTTTGGATTCGGCCCCCTGCGATCAGTTGATCGTTTCGGACCCCTACGCCGCATTCTCCAAAATCGTAGCTCTCTTTCGACCCAGCCAACCGATTGCCTCACCGGGGATCGATCGACGCGCTGCGGTGGATCCTACAGCGACGATCGGCAGGGACTGCTGGATAGCCGCTACGGCAACGGTAGGCCCCGGCTGCGTCCTCGGAGACCGTGTGCGCATTCATCCCGGGGTGCACCTGATGGCCGGTTGCACGGTGGGTGAGGACAGCGAACTGTTTCCGCATGTGGTTGTCTATCCGGACACTCGCATCGGAGCGCGTGTTCGTGTGCATGCAGGAGCTGTCCTGGGTGCCGATGGTTTTGGGTATGCCACCCGAGGCGGCAAGCATCATCTCTCGGCGCAGCTGGGATACGTGATCATCGAAAACGACGTCGACATCGGTGCCAACACCACGATCGATCGTGGCACCTTCGGCGCCACTCGCATTGGCGAAGGCACAAAGATCGACAACTTGGTGATGATCGCGCACAACTGCAAGATCGGGAAGCACAATCTGATCTGCTCGCAGGTGGGTGTAGCCGGCAGTTCGTCGACGGGCGATTACGTTGTGCTGGCCGGTCAGGTTGGAATGAGAGATCACGTCCATATCGGAGACCGCACGGTGGTCTGTGCGCAGGCAGGCGTCGCTGGAGACATCCCTCCCGATTCGATGGTCGGCGGTTCACCAGCCATCCCTCAAAAACATTATCTGCAATCGGTCTTGATGCTATCGCGTCTTCCTGAAATGCGAGACCAATTACGGCAACTGACCCAGCGACTTGCGGCATTGGAGCCAACTGGCAGCCCTGCGGGAGCAGACGATTCCTGTGACGCATCCACATCACCGAGGCGTGCGGCATGAGTGGTGTGCATCCTATGCGACTGGCTGATCCGCTGAGGAACAGGGTTCATGCCGTCGCGCATCCCGGCCCAGCGCCGGTTGGAATCATCGCCGGCTGGGGCAATTATCCTCTGCAGGTGGTGGAAGCCCTCCATCAGCGCGGCGTACCGGTCGTGGTAGCAGCCCTGCGAGACTGCGCCAGTCCAGAACTGGCCAGCATGGCAAAGGCCTTCCAGTGGTTTGGCATCTGCAAGGTGGGGGCTCAGCGCCGATGGCTGAAGCGCCAGGGGGTCCAGAAGGTAGTGCTGGCCGGAAAGCTCTTCAAACACGAAATTCTCTTTCAGCGTTTCGGCTGGATGCGGCACCTCCCTGACCTGGAGTGCCTTCAGATTTTCACCCCGCATCTGATTCGAAAGACCTCCGATGCGCGCGACGATTCCCTCCTGGGAGCCGTGGTTCGCCACTTCGAGAAAAAAGGAATGCAGATCGTGCCTGGAACCCAAGTGGCCCCTGAACTGCTTGCCCCTCATGGCCTGCTGACCCGGCGCAGTCCCTCGTGGCGTGAACTGAAGGATCTCCGATTCGGCTGGACCATGGCAAAGCGCATGGGGGACCTCGATGTCGGCCAGACGGTCACGGTGCGGGACCAGACGGTCCTGGGTGTGGAAGCGATCGAAGGGACCGATGCCTGCCTGATGCGAACCGGGCAACTGTGCCCGCGAGGCGGCTTCAGCATGGTGAAGGTGGCCAAGCCGTCGCAGGATGATCGATTTGATCTTCCTACCATCGGAAGGCTGACCCTCGAGACACTTCTCCGCGCAGGTGGCACCGCCCTTGCGATTGAAGCCCATCGCACCATCCTCCTGGAACGCGAAGCTTCTCTTGAGTTCGCCAATCAGAACGGAATCGCCATCGTCTCCTGGACCGACGCAGACCTGACCGCACCCGTCGCGCACAGCACCTCACCATGATGCACCAGCCTTGTTTGTTTGCCGCGCTGATCATGGCTTGTTTGCTGGCGGATGCCCCACGCCTCTGGTCGCAGAACTCCAGCCTGCAGCGAAAGATCGGACAGCTCCAGGCCATCCCGGACGAGAGGAACCTGCCACCCCGCAAGGAGACCAGTGAGCCGCTGCAGCATGCCCCGTGGGTCGATGGAATGCTTCGCTCCGTCTGCATCCAGTCGCTCGATCGTGGCTGGGCCGTTGGAGATCGGGGCACTATTCTGGCGACCACCGACGGTGGCCGCCAGTGGTCCGCTCAGGTCAGCGGTACCTCCCATCCGCTGCTGGCTGTCACCTTTCACGACGATCGATCTGGCTGGGCGGTAGGCGGTGCGATCGAACCCCCTCTGAAAATCAGTCGCGGCGTTCTGCTGCGCACCTCCAACGGCGGGAAGACGTGGCAAAGCGTATCGATTCCCACCTTGCCTCGACTCACCGGCATCCAATCGCTGGGCCCTGGCCACCTGATCGCCTGGGGCGATTATTCGACCGTCCACCAAAGCAGTATTTTTGAATCTCTGGATGGTGGCGAGCACTGGTCAGTGGCCTGCATCGGGTTGGGTCATCTCCAACAAGCTCACTGGCGCCATCGCACCCAGGGACTGCTGCTGGACCGGATCGGTCGACTCTTCCACGCCGATCAGACGCGCGAAGTCACCCAGTTGGTCATTTCCCCTCTCCAAGAACCTCGCCGGTGGCACTGCCTGGCCGACAGTGGAACGCAATGGTGGATCGCTGGGGAGAAAGGGCACATTGCCTTCAGCCAGGATGGCTTGCAGTGGACTGCAATCGATCGTAGTCGTCTGCCCGAGGCTTGCGATGCGATTGAGTGGCGTGCCATTCATGCCGACGGTCGTTCGGTGTGGTGCCTGGGCCAACCCGGAAATGTCTTGATTCACTCCGCCGACCAAGGCTCTACCTGGCAATTGCAAACCCTACCCATCAGTCTCCCTTTGGAAACGATGGCCGGTTGGCAAGGAGATAGGCTGGTGGTTGCTGGTGCTGCCGCCGGAATCGTCGGTAGCCGCAATGGAGGCCAAGCATGGTGGTCCGAGCATGGGGAGGAACGACGTCTTGGGCTGCTGGCCATCACCGCCACCGGCGCCACCGCGCCGCTGGAACTGCTCGCGGAAACTTCGATCGAATTGCCACTGCGAAGCGGATGGCTGCGGGTCGCCGATGTCGACCGCGCCTCGGCGGCCGCCGCATGGGCAGATGAATCGTCGACCCAGTCGCAAATCGCCAGTTCTCTGGCTCTCGCTTGGGCCGGGCATCTGGACGCTTCAGCTTCTCTGGCGACTCCCCCTCACCTCACCTCCGCATCAGGGAACTCACCGCAGGTCGAACAACTTGCCGCCTGGATCCGAACGCTACGCCCCCAGGTGCTGGTAGCCGAACAGGAAACCGCGACGGGCCTGCCATCCCAAGTCGCCACTTGGACTCAGGATGCGCTGAAACTGGCTGCAGACCCGATGTGGCTTGCGGACCCCAAGTCCAACACCCTGCTCAATCAACCCTGGCAGATCGCGAAGGTCTTTGTGCCATCCGATCATCCGGGAGGATTGGCGGTCCCGCAGGAAAAAGCGCTCGCCCACTCGGGACTTCTCCTTTCCCAGTTGCTGGCACCAGTCGACCTGCTGGTGCGTCCCGTGGGAGGCAGTGCCCCGGCGAGTACCTACAGTCTACGCTCCAGCCCGATCTTCTCGGAAGGTTCGCGTCGCAATCTCTTAGGGGGCTTGGCTGTCGATCCGGCAACCCAGCGACCTCCGTTTTCGGTGGGACAGCGATCGGTAGCCCGCCTTGCAGGCGGTATCCAAACCCGGTCCCAGTTGTTGGCCCTGTGCGATCTACCCAACGAATCGACGGGGCGCCAGCCGCGATGGGAAAGCACGCTGGAGTCGATTCTCCAGACAGCTCCTCAGGAACTCCATGGTCGCTGGTTGATGGAGCTGGCAGAGCGATGTCGTCAGCGAGGTCAGTGGAACCGATGGGAAGCGACCCTGGGAAGATTGGTACGCATCGATCCGAACAGCGGCTTGGCCTTCGCCGCCTGGATCGAGCTGGCTACCCATGCCGGTAGCGAAGAACTCGCCTACTGGATCGATCGCCAGTCGGTCGACCAACTGGCCAATAGAAACTCTCTACCTCCAGTGCGCACCGTCAACCACGACTCCCCATTCCGCAACCAGACAGCTCCCTCGACGACAGGTAGTTCGATTGCAATCGACTCAGCGGCGCCCTCCGACGGGGTTAAGGAGGCGGCTTTTCAGGCGGACGAAGGCACTCTTGAATCGACCTCGCCGATGGCTCAAGGCAGGCAAGGGGAAGCCAAGGCAGCGGTGCGGGCCGCCGATTGGAAGGAAAAACGGGAAGCAGCGATTCCTGGTGCCACATGGCTTGTGGAACCTCGCGTCATCCCCTGGTCCACCGAATTGATCTCCAGGACCTATAGCCCCTTCTTTTCCGACCCGCGCGCTGGCATGGCCCGCTGGCGTGTGGCTCGGTGGCAACAGGGACAAATCAAACTGGATGCATCATCCAGCCAAGAAGCGTCCCCCCTTCCCCATACCTCTAGTCCCTTCCAGGAATGGCTGCAGGCTCCCGCGATCGCAGGATGGTATCAGATCGCTCAACAGGAAACGCAATGGAACCAGGGGATCCTGCATCCTCTGGCAATGGTTGCCGCCCCAACATCGCTGCCGCCCCAACTGGATGGACTGGCCGAAGAGCCATGCTGGAATCCTCAAGGCGCGAGGGAACTGATTTCCGCCGACGGCCAAGCCTCCCATCCTTCGGCTCAAGTCCGACTGGCCTACGATGACCAATTCCTCTATGCCTGGATGGTTGCTCCCACACCGACAGCCGACCTTCCCCCAGCCCCACAACCAACTCGACAATACGATTCTCTTGCCCCGTCGCTGGATCATTTCACTCTGACTCTGGATATCGATCGCGATTACTCCACCTGCTACCAGTTCAAAATCGACTTTCAAGGAAACACCGAAGACCGATGCTGCAACCTGATCGGCTGGAACCCCAAGTGGTTTCGCGCGGTGCACCAGGGCGAAGCGACCTGGTCGGTGGAGCTGGCGATTCCCTGGAGCGAGTTGACGGCTAGGCCCCCGGGGCCGCAAGATGCGTGGGCGGCCCACGCCATGCTGACACTTCCCAGTGGAAAAACATGGCACAACGGACGAATTGCAAGCGAATCGTTTCAGCCTCACGCCATGCGTCTGCTGCACTTTGGACGCGAGGAAGAAAAATGACCTTGAGCCAACGGGAAGTAGTTGGTACACGCTTGCGTTGACCCCGGCGCAACGGCGCTGAGCCAGTCCCCCTCAACGCGGATCGGCTTGGGGTCCTGCACCCCAAGGTCTCTCGATCCCAGGCTGGAGGTAGAAGGTGAAGCTGACGTCGCTGCGAATACGTCCGCGCCAGCTCGCTCGCCATCACACCATGGCCAGCCAGCTCCGACCGCTTTGGTTGCTGCTTCTCGCGATTGGCCTTACCGGTTGCCAATCCCAAACGCCAATGACCGGTCCCTTGACCCAGCAGACTTGGCCGACGCCCACCTGGCCTTCCGCTTCCTGGTGGAATCCAAACGCCATTCCCACCAGCACCATGCCCACCGGTCCCAGCGCACCGGCGTCCTCCCCAGCTCTCGCGCAAGCTCCCACAGCCGGACTGCCGTCCGGAGCGCCCAATACCGGGCTGTCCGCTGCCGCATCCAATGATCCCAACGCAGCGATCGTCGCTCAGGCCAACAGCCAGATCCAGGAACTGGAGCGACGTCTCCGTCTACTCGATGAAAACAACCGCCAGCTCACCAACCAACTGGCGCAGTCGCAACAGCAGATGCAACTGCATCGCGATCGAGCCAACCTGATGACCAAGCAGCTTCAAGATCTCAGTGGCCAACTGGCTCAGGCGCAAATCGGCCAGATCGAAGCCAGCCGTCAATCGCAGGAACTGAAGGAATCGATCCAAAAGCGCGGTAGTGCGATCCTGACAGCCAACCAGTCGCAAAACCGCAGCATAGAACCTGCTCCTCCGGACTTCACTGCCAATCGATCCAACAACCTTCCACCCGAAACGCCCGCTCGCTTCGGTCCACTTTCCTCGGGTGCTGTCGGCCAACGGATGACGATCCCTGCCGACCAGCTGTTTCTACCCGGCACCACGCAATGGGCCCCCAGCGCCGCCGGCGTGCTCGATCGCCTCACCGAGACGATTCGCCAGTCCTATCCACGACAGCGCATCTCCATCGAAGGGCACACCGATGCTGCACCGCTGCCGCCGGGTTCCTACTCTACCCCCTACCAGCTTTCCGCCGCACAAAGCATGGCGGTCCTGGAGTATCTGGTGCGACGCAGCCAGCTTCCTGCCAGCCAATTCCAGTCGCTCGCCTTCGGCGACAGTCGCCCCGTAGGAAGCCAACAAACCGCCGAGGGCCGGTCTGCAAACAGACGATTGGATATCGTGGTCGCCACGGAAGGCTACTGATAACCCATTGATAATCGATGCCGATTCACCCTCAGATCGAGGGCTTTCCTCCAAGGCGATTCCGAGGCACCCACCCTCTACCTACCGTTTGTTGGTGCCAACATCCGAACTCCGCCAGAAGTATCGCAGCACGACGAGAAGTGCTGCCAGAAAAAAGGCGAGCATCAGGAAATCTCCAGGGGCTCTGGCCTGTGTCGCGAAAAAGATCAGGCCACCTGCACCGATGACTGCAAAGAGTTTCAAGATCCATCGTGGCACACCACGACCCTGCCAAAGGGACCTCGCCAAGGCGCTCAACACGATCGCAAGCGATGCAGCGAGGACAAGTAGGACGGAAGCTTGAATGCGATCGCGTGTGTTGACCAAGCCCCAAAAGGCGACAAGAACTCCCAACCAAAAAACGGATGCCAGTACAGCGACGACTATCGCTGAAAGAGACTGAAGCCGATCACCAGGGAGTGTGGGCGGTGTCGACTCGACCTCCTCCTGAAAACGCCATTCGGATTTTCCATTCATGATGCAACTCAACTCTTGCCAAGATTTCAACACCCACCCTGCTAGAACGATTCGATCTCACTCAGTTTCCTGGCATCGACGAAATTCGCTAACGCCCTTTCCATAGAACGGGCAACGCCTGAAGCATCATCAGCGCCGGGCCGATCAGCAACCACAGATCGCCGATCCCTCTGGCTTGCATCGCCAGCGTGATAAAGAGGAGAAGTCCGGCGACAGCAACCAATCGCATAATCCAGAGAGGCACCCCACGGCCCTGCCATAGGGACCAAGCCAGCGAAGTTAAAAAACTTGCGATCGACCCGAACACTCCTACTATGATCGCCGGTTTTTTGGGGTCTGGATCGGTAAAGACCGCCCAAAAAGCCAGCAGAGAAACCAGCCAGAGGGCTGCAGCAAACATGCCAACCACAACGGCCACGAACCTTTGCAGACGATCGACCTTCTGGACAGGTGGATCATTCCAGGCTTCAGGACCAAAACGCTCTTTGAGGTCGAGATTCACGAAGGAGCCTCCTGAAAGATAGGGTGAATGGACTGCTGGACCACCGGAGCGGTTGTTTGTGGTACCTGTTTGGCGATCCACTTCTCTATCCCGAATTTATACCACGATCGATAGGGTATCGCAGGAAAGACGATGCGTTATCTAATGGACTACGAGTGCAGCGCCTCGCGCTTTCGCGCTCAATACAGATCCCTATCGTTGTTCAGGTAGATCCTATCCATCCTGACGCGATGGCCTCCCCTGGTCTCCAGGTGGGGCCTTGGATCGATTGTAGCTGCGAGCTGTTAACGCCTTAAGTTCTGGATTGATGATCGACGCGGGAAGGTCGCCGTACTGCTTCGACCCATTGGCTAACCGCGTGCCCCAGCACCAGCAGGAAGCAGGTGATCAGGAAGATAGTAGCAGCGGTGCAGAGCCCTCCCTGCAGGAGAGTGGCCCACTGGCGATCTTTCCATCCGGACACCATCAGCGACCAGAACCTTCCGGAAATCATCTGCGCCGATGCGGTCAGCGTGGTTGTCGCGACCCACGCCAGTGGAATCAGTGTCACCCACCCGTAGCGACCCCGGCCTTCCTGAAACAGCCATGTGGTGATGGCCGTCAACGCCAGGGCAGCAAGCAGTTGGTTGGCAATGCCAAACATCGGCCAGATCGTATCGATCGATCCGGTCCAGATCAGCCCTCCCCAGCCAATGGTCACTAGAGCCGTCGCAAGAATCACACCAGGCATCCAGTCCATCCGCTCAAATCTTCGATCCACCTTGGCCAGCAGTTCCTGGAGCAGGAAACGAGCGATGCGGGTTCCTGTGTCGATCGTTGTCAGGATAAAAAGTGCCTCGAACATGATCGCAAAGTGATACCAGTATTTGATCCACCCATCGCTTTCCATTTGGGGAACCACTCGCTGAATCGCTTGCGTCATCACCTGCGCCATGCCGACGGCCAGCGTCACCGCCCCACCGGTTCGTCCGCGAAGCGATTCGCCCCCTACCTGCTGTTCAATCTCCGCCAGATGATCTTGATCGGCATCCATTTTCTGCAGCGTATCGGCATACTGTTCGACCTTCGCCAGATCGATATTGATTGCCCAATAGTCCGCTTGCGGCAAGGCGGCGGCTGCCAGCAGAGCCACCACACCTACTAGACCTTCCAGCAGCATCGCTCCGTAGCCGATCGGTCGGATGTCGCTTTCTCTTCCGATCATTTTGGGAGTCGTTCCAGACGAGACCAGACTGTGAAATCCGGAGATCGCGCCGCACATCACGCAGATGAAAACGAAGGGAAAAATCGCCCCTTGAAACAGTGGCCCGCCGCCACCCGCAAAATGCTCGTTCACCGCAGGTGCTTCCATCTTCGGATTGGCTACGACGATCCCCACAACAAGCAGGGCGATCGTCCCGATCTTCAGGAAGCTAGAGAGATAGTCTCGAGGGCAAAGCAGAACCCAGACGGGAAGAACCGACGCGATGAAACCGTACGCGCAGAGCGCAAAAATGGTCTGACCTCGCGTGAGACTGAAGAAAGGTTCCAGGGGGGATCCGGGAATGCTGTTTCCCAGCAGGGTAGCTCCCAAAACCGCAACTGCCCCCAGCAGCGAAGCTTCCAGCACCTTTCCTTTGCGAAACCGATACATGTACCATCCGACAAAAAGAGCGATCGGAACGGTGCAGAAGATTGTGAAGGTGCCCCAGCTGCTTCCCCGAACCAGTTCCTTGGTACCCGCCTGCGTGACCCACTGGTTGGGATCGGCAGGGGGCGTCTGCGTTGCAGCGTCCTCTGACGACCTCAGAGTAAACGCCTCACTCCTTTGAAGGCTTTTTCCACCTGGATAGATGACTTCAGTCCCCTTGGGAAAAAAGACCTTCATTCCGCCTACGACTTTTTCGATCTGGATTGGCGATGTGGCCACCATCCGCGTCCCTGGTGCCAGACGGATCTCCTCGCCACCTAGCGCCTTGACCACCACCAGCCCCAGCCCCGACAGCGCAATGACGACGATAAAGAGAATCGCGATGGCGGCAAAAATGCCGGGCGATGTCCCCAGCATGCGGCGAATCAACTCAGCCAGCGACTTGCCATCGTGCCGCACGCTAGCGGCCAGAACCAGCATGTCCTGCACCGCGCCTGCCAGGCAGACCCCGATCACCAGCCAGATTAAGCCAGGCATGAATCCATACTGAATCGCCAGGACGGGACCGATCAACGGACCGGCACCCGAGATGGCGGCGAAATGATGGCCGAAGAGAACCCAGCGATGGGTCGGATGGTAATTCTGCCCGTCATTCCTGCTAACCGCCGGAGTCACACGGGAATCGTCCAGCATGGCCACCCGAGCTGCCAGAAAGGCGCTGTAGAAGCGATACGCGATCGCCATGGCAGCCAGGGCTCCAAGGATCAACGGCAAGGCATGCATAGAGGATTCCATCCGAAAGAAAAGGATTGCAGAGATCCATCGACTCTTATGCCAGATCGATGCCATGCCATCCACCTGGAACTGTGTATCCTATCCCATGCCAACAACTGACTCCACCAGCGCAACCATAAGGCGATCAAGCCGACTGCCTGAAATAGAGAGCCACCTTTGCCTCTTCGGCACAACCTCTTGCCAATGCGCCACCTTCGGAAGCGATCTAACGAAGTTGGAAGCGAAAACGCCGGGACTTAATGGTCAGAGGGCAACGGCGATGGGGGGTCGGCTTGGTGAAGGGTGATCAGCCGGAAGGCGATCGCAAAAAGGATGGCTCGCACTGTCAGATCGGCTAGCATCGCATACCACGCACCCTGCACCCCCTGTCCCTGGAACGGATGCAACCATGCAGGTCCGACGAATGGCCCCGTTGCGTCGGTAGCGATCAGGTAGGTCAGCGGAATGCGAACGATCAGGAAGCTAAAAAGGGAGATCCACAGGGGGATTTTCGTTTTCCCAGCACCACGCATGGCAGCTGACAAAACCTGAATCACCGCCAGCCAGGGAAGCCCCCAGGCCACCGTCCTCAGCAAGCCGGCAGAGATCTGCTGTGTCTGAGGATGCCCGGGCCCCACGAGCGCGCCAGCTAGCGGATCGGAGAAAAGAAGGAACATCAGGCTGACGAACGCCATCATCGCCATCGCACCAACAAGAATGCGCCACGTCGTCCTCTGGGCGCGGTCGATCTGCCCAGCACCAAGCAACTGCCCCACCAACGTCATGGTCGCGATCGAGAAAGCTTGGCATGGTAGGTAGGCGATCGCTTCGATACGGATCGCCAGTCCATGAGAAGCGGAGGCGAGTGTTCCCAATCGATTGATCAAAGCAACAAACCACAGCTGGCATCCCACCGTCAACATCATATCGATACCACCGGGGATTCCGATGGCCAGCACTTTTCGAATGGGACTTCCATCCTGATCGACGGCGAGCGGATTCCAGCGCAGGCCGCGCCAACCCTTGATCAGCAATCCGGCGATGGCCAAACCTCCCAGCAGGTAACCGATGGCAGTCCCCAGCACGACGCCATGCCAACCGAGGTTAGGAAATCCGGGGACCCCAGCCACAAGCAAATAACTGAGCGATGCATTGATGAGGTTCACACCGCTGTAGATCCAAAGACCTGTCGAGGTGTCTCCTGCGCCGCGCAGCAAGGCGTTTCCCACTTGCAGGATTGCCATGGCTGGAAGCACCCAGAGCATCATCGCGATGTACTGCTTTGCGGCGATCGATGCGACCCCTTGAAGTCCCAGCAATCGGACCAGTGGCTCCAGGTAAATAGCTCCAAGAAGGGCGATGCCAACCCCGGACAGCAGGGCCACCCCAAGCACTTGCTGAGTGGTGCGGCGCGCATCATCCCATTGCTGAGCGCCAATCAGCTGCGCCATGCGAGCGGTGGCCCCAATCGATAAGGTGGCAAACAGGGAAGAGACGCCCCAGAGCAAATAAGCGGCCATCCCTGCGGCAGCCAGATGACCGTCGCTAAGAAAATGCCCAGTCAAATAGGTGTCGACAAAGCCAACTAGTAAAGCCAGCAGCTGTTCGATCAGGACCGGTAGTCCCAGTCGCCTCAGCGCGCTGGGCAGTGACAGGTCGACCAGACGGCCACGCGACAGTTCCGCCCCGCCGGCCGGCTCCGGCCCTGGCGACTCCATGCCAACCTTGGGGCGATCGCTCAAAGATCGGCCTTCTTTCTTAATGGAGGAAATGGGCTTAATGGAGGAAATGGCTGCGCAGATTGGCTTCGCGCTAGGCACAAAGCGGTTTCACTGAGTCGGCCCAAAGTATAGACAGTTTCTTACTATACTGTGGTTTCCAATCATCCTCATTTCCCTCGAAGAGAAACGGTTTGGACGTCATGGCTCGACTGGATTCACCCCTTCCCTCCGATTCGGGTTCTTCAAGTGTTCCTGCGACGTTTCCTTCGAATACGATGGAAGAGCGATTTCTTCAGGGACCGCACTCCCGGTGGGAGGAACTGAAGGTCGCTTTCCACGTCTTCTCGGAGATGATTTCCGGATTCCGGTCGCTCCATTTTATCGGCCCCTGCGTCACCGTATTCGGATCGGCGAGATTCCCGGAAACCCATCCCTACTACGATTTCGCCCGCCAGATGGGACGAGCGTTGGCCCGATCGGGATTCACCGTCATGACCGGAGGGGGGCCGGGAATCATGGAGGCTGCCAATCGTGGCGCCAAGGATGCCAATGGTCGTAGCGTAGGCTGCAACATCGTCCTCCCCAAGGAACAGAACCCCAATCCCTACCTAGATACTTTCGTCGACTTCGATTTCTTTTTCGTTCGCAAGTTCATGCTGGCCAAGTATTCGGTAGCCTTCGTCGCTATGCCGGGTGGTTACGGCACGCTGGATGAATTGTTTGAAGTTGCAACGTTGGTACAGACTGGCAAGATGCATGATTTTCCCGTCGTGTTGATGGGAAAAACCTACTGGGATCCGCTGATTGACTTTCTGCGCGGCAGATTGCTGGAGTACCGCATGATCGACCCCATCGATCTGGAACGCATGATGATCAGCGACGACCCTCAGGAGGTTTGTGCCTACATCGAACAGACAGCAACGCAGCGTTTCGGATACCGGAAAGGCGTGTGGAAGCCCCGATGGTGGTTGGGCGAGAAAGACCCCTTTAAACGCCGCAATGGCAACGGCCGAAACGGCTCCTGAAAGAAAACGCTCCTCGCGTCGACTCGTTTCAACTCCCAGGCCCGCATTGAACCTCAGGCGACTCGCCGCAACATCGATCTTCCAGCGGCAACAGGGAGCGATCGACGAGGAATGGTTCGCTGGTGGATGGCTGGCACTGACGACGCCTCCTCGGGCGTCTGCTCGGAGAGTGATGTTGGCGATACGGGTTGCAGAAGTATCGCTGAATTAACCTCGGAGGCTTCGGTTTGGCTTTGCAGGACCTGCACGTACTCGGCCCCCAGGAAGAAAATCGATACGCCGTAATAGCACCATAGAAGCAGTGCGATGAAGGAACCAATCGCTCCGTAAGCGGTAGTGTATCGCATCCCGATCCATACCGCCTCCAACACCATTCGTCCCATTTCCCAGATCAACGCTGCCAGCAGGCCGCCCCGGATGGCATCCAGCCAACCAACCTGCTTGCGAGGCAACCAACGATAGGCGCAGGCAAATAGCAGTGAGGTCGCCAAGTAAGTATTGAGGACGCCTCCCATCGATCCCAGGTGAGTCCAGTGAGGTAGCGTGGCGCTGGTCACCGACTGCACCTGAATCCAGAGTGTGTTGAAGAGAAAAAGTCCTATCACCATCCCTCCCAGAGCGACCAGCATCAGAAAGGCCCCCAGGCGATCTCGAAAGACCCGTGTGGCGGTGCCTCGAAGATTGGCGCTGCGGCGAGGGGGAATTCGCCAGATGCGATCCATTCCGCGATCCAATTGCGCAAAGACGCCGATGGCTGCCATGATCGTTGCCACCAGCCCCGTGGGGCCGGTGATGACCGAGTGGTTTCGCAGATGCACCAACACATCCCGCACCTGCCGCTCGACGTCCTCCGACATGTGCATCGCGGCCAGTTCCAACAGGTATTTTTCTGCATCGCTGCCCATCCGCGTAAACTGCAGGAATAGCCCCATCCCTGCGGTCAGCAGCAGCAGCAGCGGAAAAAGCGAAAGAGCCAAGTAGTAGGCGACCGCTGCTGCCATGGAACCTGCGTCGTCCTCAGACCAACGCCTAGCCGCGGCTGCCACGTTGGGGAATAATTGCCGAAGCCAGCGAGTCATCGGTCTGGGCAGTGTTTCGTCCAGCATGCCATCGAGCTTTTGTGCAACGACGTCCAGCTGGCCTGCCGCTGCCGCGCAGGCCTCAGTCACTCGGCGGCTCGCTCGTTGGTTTACCGAAGTCTTCTCCATCCCTGCTCCTTCCATCGGATCAACCACCGACAGCCCTATGGATCGGCCAACACTTCGACTCACAGCCTCCCAATTCGATCGCATTGCCCAGATCTGGTCTCAGGGTGGCACCGTCGCGTTCCCGACCGAAACAGTCTTCGGTTTGGGAGCCAATGCACTCGATCCCTCGGCGGTGAATAAGATTTTTCAGGCCAAAGGAAGACCCAGTGACAACCCGCTGATCGTGCATGTGGGAGGTCTCGACCAGGTGCCTGCGCTGACGCGCAGTATTCCCACTTCCGCAATCGAACTCTGGGAGAAATTCGGTCCCAGCCCGATGACGCTTGTACTCCCCAAATCCGATCGCATACCCGATTGCGTGTCCGCTGGACTCCCTTCGGTTGGTATCCGGATCCCCTCCCACCCAGTCGCTCTGAAGCTGCTGCAGCACGCTCGCCTGCCCATCGCTGCCCCGAGTGCCAATCGTTCCGGCACTCCCAGCGCAACCACCTGGCAAGCCGTGCTGGAGGATCTGGATGGCAAAATCGATGCCATCGTGTGCGAGGAGGGATGCTGGCATGGGATCGAAAGCACCGTCCTCGATTTGACGGGAGATCGTCCTGCAATCCTTCGCCCTGGTTCCATCACCTGGGAGATGATTGCTCAGGTATTGCCCGACCTGCTGCCACTGGTCCCCCACCATGCCAATCCATCGGATCTCCCACATGCAGCCTCCCAGCCGCTCCCCTCTCCAGGCCTCCGCCATCCCCATTATCAACCTCGAGCGAAAGTCGAGATCCTTAGTGAACCGTGGCTCCAAGTCCCCACCAGGCTCCCAGCCCCACTGGCCTACATTGGATTGACCCACTGGCCTCCGTGTGATCATGGTCCGGCGCTCCAGCAAACTCATCCCTCTGTCGACTCCTACGCCAAGGGGCTCTACGAGTTCTTCCGGCAAGCAGATCGGTTCGGCTGCCAGACGATTGTCTGCCAGCCAGTCGATCCAACCGGTGTCGGCTGGGCATTGATGGATCGGTTGCGGCGAGCGGCGGACCGTGCTCCTTGAAGTGAAATCAGGGGGAGCTCTGTAAGGAACCTGTCGCTGCAGGAGTTACGACCGTGGGTATCGATGCAGGCACTGCTGATGCAGCAGGATTGGCTGATGGGCTTTCCACCCAAGGCTGAATCGCCTGGTAAACCTGTCGGCCTTGCTGCACCATCGAGCTGCCTTGGATTTGCTCCAGCAACTGACGGGCAGGCTGAAGATTGGGGTCCAGTTGCAGTGCCTTCTGCAATGAAGTTTGCGATCCAGCCAAGTCCTGTCGCGAGAAATGTAGGTAAGCAATCTGGTAGTGAGCCATCGCAGGCGATTCTCCCTGCCCCACTACCTCCAAGGCCTCCGCATCCTTCCCCTCTGCCAGTAGCAGTCCCGCAATCCCATGGCGACTCTCCCGGTTCTGTGGATCCAGCAAAAGCGCTTTGCGGTAGGACTCCAACGCCTGGGGCGACTGCCCAGATGCCTTTTGGCACTCGGCGAGTTCACAGATTAGCCGGACATCGGCGGGACTTGCTGCACTGGCCCGCTGGTAGTATTCGATCGCCTTAACACAGTCGTCCTGTCGCTTGTGAAGCCGTGCTAGGCTGGCAAGAGCCGCCGCATGATTTGGATCGGCAACCAACGCTTTGCTGTAGAAATCAAGGGCTTTGGCATACTGGCCTGAGGATTCGTAGAGTTGTCCCTGTGCCACATAGAGTTCAGGGCCCAGATTGCCGCTCGCAGTCGCACTTCCCTCTGCCGATGGAGCTTCGGATGCCATCGCGCGAGTCAGGCTCTGCTTTGCCTTCCCATACGCCGACTGCACCACCGTTCCCAAACTGGCTGCTTGCCCCTTGACCCCGTCAGCCGTCCGGCTGGCTGTCGCCATCCAACCCTTTGGACCTGTCGACGTCACCGCCTGGTCCTTAGCACCTGGGAGCGAACAGCCTACAAAGCAACCGATCCACAGCATTGATGCCAGCAAGCGTTTCATCAGCTCGTGATCCTCTATGCTCAGTCAAACAGGGACGAAGGCTTCCCGGAAACCACCCCTTACCCATAGGAAAACGACTCCTTTTCTTCATCGACCTCCCAGCTACCGTTCATTCGGCAAAATCGTCAATCTTCCCCCAAACCAACCAAACTCACGAAGGAACACCCACTTGCATCCCACACTCAGAATTGTGGGTCTTCCCCAAATTCCCAATCAGCACGTGGCACGAATCTCAATCGTTCCAGCTCAATCGAACACCAATCGGTGCCTGGCACCTTTCGAGCCTCCCTTTTCAAATTATGGGTGGCACCTTTCGAAACTCTTTCCTCGCCTACTCGAACTACCCAAAGCCCCTGGGACGCAGTAGCCAACCCAAACCTCTAAGTCGATGTCAATCGGTGGGTGGCACCTATTGTGATCGGTGGGTGATCGGTGGGTGATCGGTGGGTGGCACCTATCGTGGATGCTATCCGACCACCCAAACTACCCAACGCCCCGGGGAATCAGCAGTCAACCCAAACCTCCAAGTCGATGTCAATCGGTGGGTGGCACCTATTGTGATCGGTGGGTGGCACCTATTGTGGATGCTATTCGACCACCCAAACTACCCAACGCCCCGGGGAAGCAGCAGCCAACCCAAACCTCCAAGTCGATGTCAATCGGTGGGTGGCACCTATTGTGGATGATCGGTGGGTGGCACCTATTGTGGATGCTATTCGACCACCCAAACTACCCAAAGCCCCGGGGAAGCAGCAGCCAACCCACACCTCCAAGTCGATGTCAATCGGTGGGTGGCACCTTTCGAAACTCTTTCCTCGCCTACCCGAGCTACCCAAAGCACCAGTGTGATCGGTGGGTGGCACCTATTGTGG
>Ga0315902_10003954_pt1 | contig 21790 bp, 15 predicted proteins | sample LakEriMetagenome_9_FD_203523 | JGI IMG/M metagenome (GOLD analysis project Ga0315902, IMG submission 203523) | Freshwater fungal communities from buoy surface, Lake Erie, Ohio, United States - Buoy 12 MA117 | ecosystem: Environmental > Aquatic > Freshwater > Lake > Lake biofilm | place: USA... | reverse complement strand
CCGGACTCGCTCGTTGCGCCGTATCGGATCAAGGCGGCGGCCCTTGGTCCGGCAGATCCGTCACACTTCCATGCGGAACATGCGGCGACGACCAAGTTGCGGCAGGATCATCCGATCTATGCCGCGATGGTGCGTTCGAGTGACGAAAGTGTCCGTCGCATCGTGCGGACGCTGGATTCGTTGGCGATCGCTCGCCGCACGATCGTCGTGTTCCTGTCCGATAACGGTGGCCTCAGCACGTTGCTGCAGCGCGCCGCGAATGCGCCGACATCCAACGTGCCACTCCGTGCCGGCAAAGGGTGGCTGTACGAAGGCGGCATTCGGGCCCCCCTGATCATCAGCTGGCCGGGACGGCTATCGGCTGGTCAGCGCATTGATCTCCCGACCACCAGCACGGATCTGCTTCCGACCATCGCGGAGTTGGCGGGGCTTCGACCCCGTTGGACGCAGTCCCTTGATGGACGAAGCGTCGCACCGGTTTTGCGTGGAAAGCGTATTGCACCGACGCTCCTCGCCTGGCACTTCCCGCACTATCACGGGTCGGGGAGCATGCCCAGTTCGGCCGTCCGGCTTGGGAATCTCAAGCTGGTGCATTGGTACGAGACGGGACACTCCGAGTTGTACGATCTGGCACGGGATCCACGCGAGCAGCAGGACCTCGCGGCATCGCGTCCTCGTGAGGTTCGTCGACTCGAGGCCGCGCTGACCGCGTGGCGTCAGCAGGTGGGCGCACAGCTTCCGGTGCCGAACCCTAACCCACCGTTGTCATTCGTCGATCTGGCCACGCGCGGCGACGGCGCACCGGTGTATCGCATTCCCGCACTCACACGAACGGTTCGTGGAACCCTCCTCGCGGCGTACGACGCACGACCGACCATGGCGGATGTCCCGAGCCATATCCGGATCGTGCTGCGGCGTAGTGAGGATGGCGGACGCACATGGGAGCCGCAGGTTGTGGTGCGTCAGGATACGGCGCCGCTCGGGTTTGGCGATCCGAGTCTGCTTGTTGATCGGCAGACCGGACGGATCTTCCTGTTCCACGCGGCATCGGTGACGCAGGGGTTTTTCGGCGGCGCTCCGGGCAATCGCGACGATGATCCGAACGTCCTGCACGCCGATGTCAGCTGGTCTGATGACGATGGGCGGACTTGGCAGCATCGTCGCCTGACGTCGATGATCAAGGATAGCCGCTGGGGTGGAATCTTCGCCGCCAGTGGCGAGGGGATTCAACTGCAGCGCGGGCGGTACGCGGGCCGCCTGATCCAGCAGTTCGTGATCCGTCAGGAGAAGGCGAACTACGCCGCCAGTCTCGTCAGCGATGATCACGGCAACACGTGGCGCATGGGCGCGCTGGTGGGTCCGGGCGCGGACGAGAATAAGACCGTCGAACTTGCCGATGGGCGCGTGCTGCTCAATTCCCGAGCGCGTCCATTCAGACTGGTGGCCAAGTCGCAGGACGGCGGCCTGACGTATGGTCCGATGCGTGTTGACTCGACGTTGATCGATCCCGCCAATAATGGGGCGATCGTGTCCATGCGATTTGGCTCCCAGTCCGTGCTCGTGTTCAGCAATACCGCGGATCGCACGGCCCGACGCCGTCTGACGTTGCGCCTGTCATGCGATCAGGGGCGCACCTGGCCGCTTGAACGCGTCTTGGTCGAAGGGCCAGCCGCGTATTCGACCGTCACGGATCTTGGCGATGGGCAGATCGGCGTACTCTTCGAGCGTGGGGACTACGAGGCCATCACGTTCGTACGTGTTCCGCTGGCAGCCATCGGCCGCTGTCACTAAGGCTATCGGTCGGCCGCAAAGGCTTCGTATTGATCGGTTGCGATGAAGTCCACACCCGCTGAGCGTGCCGCGCGCCATCGAATACGCGCGGCCCCGAGCGAGCCGAAGTTGTAGCTCACCGTCCAGCCGCGGTTCTCGGCGTCCGAAAAGCCGTCGAGTGTATAGAAGCGGATCCAGTATCCGAGCTCGTGGGCACGTGCCGCAAAGGAACGGAGCCGTGCATCATCGGTCGGCGTCCACCGGTCGGCCTTGGCCTGTCCATCCTGTTCCATCACACTCCACGGGAAGTTGACCCACCGGGCGTAGTTGTCGGCCGCACGTGGGATGTGCTCCTCCGCGCGCATGCGTATCGACGTGCGCGCGCGTGATGATCGGGAGCGCCCCGGCACGCGCACTGGAGTCATGGCACCGAACGCGAGCAGCGGCTCGCCAACGGCGAGAGCATCGTGGAACCGGGCGCGTTGTGCGGACGCCGATCCCGTCAGCACCAGCATGGGGCCTACAGTGAGTGGTTCGACGATCGAGGGATTTGCCGTGCGAGGCGCGACGGTTAGCCAGCGCTGGTGCTGAGAGAGGATGGTCCAGACGCTATCGAGCAGCGGGGCGGTGTCCTGTTTGAAGTCGAGGTTGAGGACGATGAGTGGCCATTTGTCACGACGGTTCTCACGGAGGGCCTGCTCCATGCGTGGACGGACCGAATCAAAGAAGTGCGACTTCAGCGTTGGCGCACCGTCGAGCGCATCGTCGTCATGGGCGACGACCGGCGCACACTGGTGCTCAGCGTCGCATCCCCAATACAGGTCCTGCTCGATGGCGAGGGGTGTGCTGGTGGCGAGTGCCCGTTCCAGGCGATCGGACCACTGCCCACGCTCCGGATAGGCATTGTGCGCGTCGAGCAGCACGCGCCGTCCAGGGCCGAAGGTGTCGCCATGGCTGCTCAACACCCCGGTCGCGAGCACGAGTATAAATGGTCGCGTGGTCGCCAACCGTCGCAACATGGCGCAAATTCGGGTTCTCATGGCGTCACTGGTGTGGGTTCACCCTGTTGGCAGCCGTGGTTCTCCAATCGAGCGTTCAATATATGGTCAGGATGTGCATCGCCTTCATGACGGCCCTGATCGCGGTCATGCCTATTGCCCTATCCGCGCAGCGATTCGGGGCTGGTGCGACCGCGGTTGCTGCGGGCGCGACGCCACAGACCACGACCGCCATTACCGTCGGTGCCGATCGCCTGCTGACCGAGTATGCGCATCTGATTCGCGGCAAGCGGATCGCCCTCGTGGCGAATCATAGTGCGCGGCTGGCCGATGGGACCCATCTCGTGGATGCGCTGTTTCGATATCCGGACGCCAGGCTGACGGTTCTGTTCGGGATGGAGTACGACATCCGCTCCAATGACTACGCGGTCGCACGCGACGGCGAGGTGGCGATGGATCGGACGACTGGCCTCACGAAATACAATCTTTACGGCGAGCACCATAAGCCCTCTGCGGAGTCGCTTGCCGGTGTCGACGTCATCGTGTTCGACATTCAGGAGGTCGGCGCTCGCTTCTACGAGCACATCAACATTCTCGGTTTCGTCATGGAAGCCGCTGCCGAACAGGGGATTGCCGTCGTCGTGCTGGATCGACCCAATCCGATCTCTGGGCGCACGGTGGAGGGCTTCGTCACCGACTCCTCTGTGCTCTTTCGGTTCGGATCCTATGCGCGTGTTCCCGTCGTGCACGGGATGACCATGGGTGAGCTGGCCCGTTTGTATAATGACGAGCGGATGCTGCGTGGCGGGCGCACCGTTGCGCTCAGCGTCGTGCCGATGGTCGGATGGACACGCAACATGTGGTACGACGAAACCGGCCTCGTGTGGCGGAAGCCGTCGCCCAACCTGCTGTCGTTGTCCTCGTTGCTGGCCTACGTCGGGACGTGTCTCTTCGAGGCCGTCAATGTCAGCGAAGGGCGGGGGACGGATGCGCCTTTCGAGCAGATTGGTGCGGCATGGCTCGATCATCATCGTGCCGTGACCATGCTCCGCACCCTCGCGTTGCCGGGCGTCGCCTTTGAGGCGGTCGAGTTCACGCCGGTGCAGCAACCCTTTCATGGGCGTCCGCCGGAACTAGCGGGCGAACGTCTCCGTGGTGTCAGACTGCGCGTTACCGATCGTGACGGTTTTGCGCCCTATCTGACTGGCGTCGCGCTGTTGTGGGCCGTCCACACGCTGCATGCCGATCGCCTGGTGTGGAATGATGCCGTGCTGGATCGGCTTGTGGCGACGCCGCGACTCAAGCAGATGCTGCAGGCCGGGAAGGGGCCGCGAGAGATCGCGGCGGCCTGGCAGCAGGAGCTGACCGCGTTCCAGCAGGTGCGCGCTCGCTACCTCGCGTATCCGGAGCGCTGACGGCTGACGCCGTCAGCGACGCTTCAGCGACGTTTCAGGCGGTGAAGTCGGCGCGCGCATCCCCGATGCCGCCGCCGTCGACCACGTTGGCAAAGCCGCTCGCCTTGAGAATCTGCGCCGCGGACGCCGAGCGCATGCCGCTGGCGCAGTAGACGAGAATCTTCGATTGCGGCGTGATGTGCGGGTGCTTGGCCAGGCCGTCCGGGAGCTGATCGACGGGGACGCACAGGGCGCCGTCGAGATGGCCGAGCCAGAATTCGACCTTCGAGCGGACATCAATTACGGCGTCAACGGGCTTGGAACGGAACGTAGGCATGGCAGGCTATCGGCTGAGGTTGATTCAATATATGCAAATATATGAATATAATGGCTTCCCAGCAAGAGCCAGGTAGCCGAAAACATCAGGGCTGAATAGCCCGCCGGCGCTTCATCAGCGCCTCGATTTCCTCGATTTCGCGCGGGACCAGGGAAATCCGTTCGAGCCCCTTGGCCGTGATGACGTAATCATCCTCGATGCGGACGCCGGTGTTTTGATACTCCAGCACCCGCGCTTTCACCTTGGCAATGAACGCCCGATTCTTCGGCGTATCCGGCAGCACATCCAGCGCCCGCGTGCTGACGTAGATCCCCGGCTCGATCGTGAAGGCGTCGCCTTCCATGAAGACGGCACTCGCACCGGTCCCCTGCATCGGGTCATGCACGGCAAGGCCGATCCCATGCGTGATACCGTGGATCATCCACAAATTCGCCTGTTTGCACTGCGCTGGGGACACCGCACAATCCACCTTCCACGGCGGATCGAAGGTCGCGTCCTCACTCTCGATCAGCCCCAGCTTCGCGAGTCCACGAGTCCGCACGGCCACACTCGAATCCGTAGCCGCACGCACGTTCATCCCGGGCTTTGACATCCGCTCGGCGATATCCTGTGCATCCCGCACCAGTTGATACAGGCGGCGCTGAGCCGGCGAGAACGTGCCATTCACGGGAATCGTGCGCGTGATGTCGGCGGCATAGCCGCGGTACTCGGCGCCTGCGTCCATGACCACCAGATCGTTCGGGCCAACCGGGTCGCTCGCCTTCATGTAGTGCAACTGCGTGCCGTTGATCCCGGCACCAATGATCGACCCATAGGCCGGCCGCTCGGCGCCACGCCGCGTGAACTCGTATTCCAACGCCGCACGCAACTCGTACTCGTGCTGCGGATTGGCGGTCAGCATCGCGGCGCGATGCCCTTCGCTGCTGACCTCGGCGGCCTTCCGGATCAGCGCCAGTTCGGCGGGCGACTTCTTCGCGCGCACCGCCAGCAGCTGCGGCATCGCATTCCGGATCACGAGCTGCGGATAACTCCTGGCAAGCGCCTTCACGGCTTCCTGACCACGCGTCAACGTATCGTTCCGCGCGAAGTCCATCGTCTCCACATCCGGGATGTGGTAGAAGGGGAGCCCAGTCGCCGCGAGCGAATCCAGCACGCCGGCCAATGCCGTGGCGGATCGCCCGGGCATGCCATGCGAGGTGACACTGCGCACCGAGTCGACCCGCTGTCCGTAGTAGAACGCCGTGCGGGCGTCGAGCGGCGTGAGGTACAGCGTGCTCTGCGGCACCTTGTCGCGCACGACCATCACCAGTGCGGCATCCGGCTCGTTGAGCTCGGTGAGATACCGGAACGCCGGCAACTGATAGAAAGTCGTAAAGTCGTGTACGAGGGCCCGCCCACCGAACGCGAGCACGACGCCATTCTCGATGCGGGCGGCGAGGGCACGACGACGAGCGGCCGTCTCTTCACGAGAGACGGCCGCCGTGTCCTGCCCATGTACTGGAGAGCCAGCCGCGCTCGCCGCGACGAGAAGCCCGGCAAGCCAGCGACGGCCGAGCGTCACGCCACCCCAACCGTCGCCGGTACATTGGACTGCAACCATTCCAGCACGTCGCCCGCGCTGTATCGGCCATCCTTCGCCAGCTTCACGATCGACTGGATATCGTCACCGCTGGTCACCAGCGATGGTTCAACCGTGTTGTCCTCGCGGAGCTGCGGCAGGCCGATGTCGGCCATCAGGCCATTGCACAGGCACTTCCGCCCCACCGTCTCGGCTTCATCGAATCCCTTCGCCGTCCACGTCCCGACAGGCTCGGCCGCGCACTTGTAGTTAATGCGGCCGTTCTCCATGCGATACGCCTCGCGGAGATAGCCGAGGTCGCAGCAACGCTCACGGCGCTGATAGTCCTGCTCGTGGCCTGCGAGCTGCACGACCTTGAACGGGTAGCCGGTGGGCGAGGCGCGCGGATCGGTGCGCACCCAAGCGGTGCCATCGACGGTGCCTTCGATGACTTCGCGCTTGATCTCCGGCGCGAGCCCCGACTCATCGCAGAAGGCGAACATGGTGCCCACCTGAATGCCAGCCGCGCCCTGCTCGAGCGACTCGCACAGCCCTTCTGGTGTACCGACGCCGCCGGCGATCCAGAATGGCAAGCCCAGCTCCTTCATCTTGCCGAAATCGACCACATCGCGTTCGCCGTAGATCGGCTGCCCCAGCTCGTCGAGCTTCATCTCGCCGCGCGGCGGGGCATTGTGTCCGCCCGCGGTGGGTCCTTCGACAATGAAGCCGTCCACCCGACCCGTCGACTTCCGCTGCAGCGTCATTGCCAGCGACACGGCCGAGACGATCGGGAAGAATGCCGGGCGGAGCAGTGGCTCGGTCGGCACCTGCCGGTCCGGCCACACATCGGCGGGATCGAACGTCAGCCACTCGGTCTCGTCCTTGCCGAGCCCATCCACGTCAAACTTGAGCTGCGCCTTGTCGTGGGTGGCCAATGCGTCGAGCGCGCCGGGGATCTCGCGCGGGATACCGGCCCCCATGATGACACAGGCGACGCCAGCCAGCATCGCCCCATAGAGCGTGGGGAGATTCGGCATCTGCACCTTGGTCAGCAGGTTCATGCCGACCGGGTTGTCATGCCCCTCACGCGCCAGCCAGGTCTCCACGAAGGAGGCAGCGACGGTGATGCGTTGCCGCGCCGCCGAGACCGTTTGGCGGTACATCGGCAGGAGCTGATAGGGCGAGTCCGGGCCTCGGCCTTCGGGGAGGAAGTATTTCTTGACCAGCTCCTCGGCGACCCCTGGAATCGGGAAGTGGGCCAGGGCCCGACGGACATGTCCACCCGGATCGCCATCCTGAAGCCGCCGAACCATGACGGTGTCGATGACGGTGCCGGAGACGACGCCGAGCTGTCCCAGACGGGAGACGGCGTTGGCGAGGCGCCAGTTCGAGACCCCGATGCCCATGCCCCCTTGGATGATGCGGGGGAGCGGCCACACGGGGCTGGCGGGAGCGGCCGCAGTGGCCGGCGAAGAAGTCACGGAAGACACGCGTTCTGAAAAAGTTGGGGGACCGGTGACCGAATGGGCGGTGACCCAGCGCTTTACAGTACCACCACAAGCGCTCATCCGCACCGCTGGAGCGCCGCCTTCATCACATTTTCATGGATTGGGTGACAACTTCGGTCCATGCGAACCGTTTCCGTTTTCCTGAGTGCCATTTTGGCACTAGTTGTCGCGGTGGGTGCCCCCCGCCGGTCTGAGGCCCAGAGCACGGCGACCCCTTCCGCGGCGCCTCGATTCGTCGCCAATCCGGCGCTGTTGGCGCAAATGCGCCGGACGATCGACTCTCTCGCCGATGCGCATCGGGGGACGGTCGGCTATTCCATCACGAACCTCGAGACCGGCGAGCATCTCGAGCGGCGGGGGGATGAGACCTTCTCCACGGCGTCACTGATCAAGGTACCGGTGCTCGTGACGCTCTTTGATCTGGCAGAGCAGCGCCAGCTCACGCTGGACGATCCGATCGTCCTGACCGACATCGATAAAGTGGGTGGGGCTGGGCAGCTCCAGTACCTGCGCACCCCGCTAACGCTGCGCCTGTGGGATGCGGCGTGGCTGATGACGACCCTGAGCGACAACACCGCGACCAACCTGCTCCTCGATCGGATCAAGATCCGGCGGGTGTGGCAGAAAATGGAGGCGCTTGGTCTGCCGCACACCAAGGTGCATTCCGGGTCGATGACGCGCATCGCCAGTGTCGCCCCCGACAGTTCAGCCAAATACGGGCTAGGGGTGACGACCCCAAATGAGATGGCCGCCCTTTTCCAGCGTCTCGTGGAGGGACGGGCCGTCAGCCCGCGCGCCGATTCCACGATGCTCGAGATCCTGCGTCGGAACGAGGACGACACCAAGCTGCTGCGCTTCAATTACGGGGTGCGTGCCGCACACAAAACGGGGGACGTGGATCAGTCGCGGACTGATTGCGGTGTCCTCTGGCTGCCCGCGCGCGTGATTGCGTGCGTCCTGACGAAGGACAACGTCGACACGTCCTATTGGACCGACAGCGAAGGCAACGCCGTGATTGGCCGCATCGGCCAGGCGATTACCGCCGCGTGGGGCGCATCGCGTCGTCGGTGAGGTGGGAGCGGTCGCTGGTGCTATCGCTGGTGTCAGGGCGGACGGCCGGCTGCGTGAACAGCTGGCTCTGACTCAGATCCCCGGCGTTGGTGGCGTAGACATCAAGGCGCGCCACCACCCCCGGCCCGACCGCGACCAATGGGCTCATCCAACTGCTGCGTGACCCGATCGCTCGCACCAACAGCGCCAGTTGGCCACCCGGCTGCAGCTCTGTGGCGGGGATGAACAGCGTTGTGGTGGTATTGCCGGTGACCGTTCCGATCCGTCGTCCGGAGACCACAGTCGAGCGTACCGCATAGATGTTGATGTCGAAGTAGCCGCGATTGCTCACCATGAGCACGACCCGCTCGTCGCTGGTGCCGATAGCGGGCTGCCCCTTGAAGCAGGCACTCGCGACGAGGGTCAACAGCACCGCGAGGAGGGCACGCCCGAGGCGACGAACTGCTGATGCCGCAGGTGGCATGGCGACCCTCCGCATTACAGGCTCAAGTTGCGAACGAGACGGTGCACGCTTTGTGCCGCTGTATCATACCGGACTCGACGCCATGCGCGCGAGATAACGCGGTAGCACCTCAGCGGGCGCGCCCTGGTCCACCACGAGGCCCCCGTCGAGGACCGAGACCACGTCAGCGACCGCACGCGCGAATTCGACGTCGTGCGTCGTGATCAGCAGGGCGCGACCCTGCGAGGCCAGTGTGCGGAGCGAGTCGGCCAATGCGCCGCGCCGCGCCGGGTCCAGTGCGGCGGTCGGCTCATCCATCAGGAGCAGCGGTGGATCGACCGCGAGGGCGCGCGCGATCGCGACGCGTTGCGCCTCGCCGCCGGATATCTGATTCGGGTAGGCATCACCTCGATGCGCGACGCCGAGTGAGGCTAGCAATTCGTCCGCAATGGTCGCAGCGTGCGGCGCGGCCGCGCCGAGTGCATGGATCGGGGCGAGTGTCACGTTCTCGCGCACGGTGAGATGCGTGAACAGCGCATGCTGCTGGAACACCATTCCCACCCGTCGTCGCAGCGCACGCAGCTGCGATTCCGGCGGCACTGGACCCGGTTCGATGAGGCAAGGGCCCAACTGAATGCGACCGCGATCAAACGGCTCGAGGGCGACGATCGTGCGCAGCAGCGTGCTCTTGCCGGCGCCGGAGGTGCCAACAAGGACTGATACGGTGCCGGGGTGCACGGTCAGCGACACCCCCTGCAAGACGGCACGATGCGCACGCGCCAGATGCAGCGCCTCGACGTGCAGCGTGGGTGCGTCGCTCGTGCGACTCATGGTGTCCCCCACCGCGCTTCGATGCGGCGCGCCATGTGCGAGAGCGGAAGCGACAACGCGAGATAGAGCAGGGCGCACAGCACGCCAGGGATGAGCCAGCTGCCGACATTCGTGGCGTAGATGGCAGTCTGCTTGGTGAGCTCAACCACCGTGATCACGGAGACGAGTGACGAATCCTTGAGCAGCGCGACGAAGTCATTCGTCATCGGGGCGAGCGCGACACGCATCGCCTGGGGCCCGCGCACGAGGCGGAAGATCTGCCACTCGTTAAGGCCGAGCGTGCGGGCGGCCTCGAGCTGCGTCCGTGACACGGCCTGTAGCGCGCTGCGATAGATCTCCGATTCGTACGCCGCGTAATTGAGCCCGAGACCGAGGATGGCCGCGAGCAGCGCAGGGAGGCGGATCACGGCGCTCAGCCCGTAGTACAAGACGAACAGCTGCAGCAGCACCGGGGTCCCGCGCATCACTTCCACGTAACCGGTCAGGAGCCAGCGTACTGGCGCGCTGCCGTACACGCGCCCCGCGGCGATACCGGTGCCCAAGGCTACGGCCAGCCCCATCGCGGCGATGGAGATGGCGAGGGTGATGAGCGCGCCGCGCAACAGGGCGGGGAGATACGCCGTCCACGGTGCCGCGGTGGCACGTACTGTCTCGGGTTCGGTCGATGTGATCGGCGCCTTCAGGATTTGCGCCTGATGCACCACCTGCGTGCTATCCCATACGCCCCACGTCCGGAAAATCCGCTCCAGGCTGCCATCAGCCATGCGCGTGCGCAGGATCCGATCGATCGAGTCGCGCAACGCGGCCTGTCCGGGAGCCAGCACGGCGACGTAGCCGCCTGTCGCAATCGTCGCCGGCTGAATCACGAAGCCGCTGGGGATGCGGCGCAACGCGCGTTCCGCGATCACATGATCGAGCAGGACGGCATCGACGCGACCATCCACGAGATCGGTGTACGGATGCACGTCATCATCGTACGACACCGGGATCAGCTTCTGTGTGCGCTCCGCGTCGCGCAGGATTCGGTAGGCCATCGTGGCCCCGAGGGTGCCGACCCGCCGGCCGCGCAGGTCATCGAGGGTGCGAAATCGTGCGCTGTCCGCGGTTCGCACGGCGAGTACTTCGCGGAAGGCGAAGTATGGGAGGGTGACCGCATATCGCGCCCGCAATTCCGGGCGGTCTTCGAGCCCCGACATGCCGAGGTCCACATCGCCGCGTCCTACCGATTGTTCGATCGAGGCCCACGCGACCTGGGTGAACGCCGGGCTGCGACCGAGATCGCCTGCGAGGAGTGTGGCGATATCGACATCGAATCCGCGTACGACGGCGGGGTCGGCAGCATCCGCTTCCACGAAGGGTGCGCCCCCCTCGGCGTCGCCGCCCCATCGCAGCGTCGCCGACGGGGCTGATGGCGTCGCGCGCCGTTCGTCCGGTGCGCAGGCGCCGCAGGTCAGCGCCGCCAGCAGCGCGATCGCCATCGATGCTCGGCGTTCAATCACCGAGCCGACGATCCCCCTGCAGATAGCCGCGCACATAGTCGGCGACCGCCTCACGCAGTGGCGTGACCGGCGCGGTGTACCCGGCCGCCCGCAGCTTCGCGATGGTGGCCTTCGTGTGGTACTGATACCGCTCGCGGATCGACTCCGGCATGTCGATGAAGTCGATCGACGGGGTACGGTCCAGTGCGGCGAACAGCGCATCGGTGAGCTGGAGCCACGTGTTGGCCTCGCCGCTGCCAATGTTGTAGAGCCCACCGGCGCTCGGGGACATGGCCAGATGCAACGTCATCGCGACCGCATCCTTGATATAGAGGAAGTCTCGGCGCTGCTCGCCGTCGCGGTAGTCGGGGCGATGGGAGCGGAAGAGGCGGACCGACCCGGTTTCGGTGATCTGCCCGAACGCCTTGTGCACGAGCGATCGCATCTCGCCCTTATGGGCTTCGTTCGGGCCAAAGATGTTGAAGTACTTGAGTCCCACGATGTGCGGCAGGATGCCCGCGCGCGCCGCGTACTGGTCGTAGAGCAGTTTCGAGTAGCCGTAGGCGTTGAGCGGGCGCAGGCGCGCCAGCGCGTCCGGCGTGTCATCGGCGTCGTCCATCCCCGCACTGCCGTCGCCGAAGGTGGCGGCACTGGACGCGTAGACGAAGCGCACTTCACGTCCCAGCGCCCAGTGGCCGAGCCGTTTGGTGAACTCGAAGTTGTTGCGGGCGAGGAAGGAGGCGTCCTGCTCGGTGGTCGCCGAGCAGGCTCCGAGGTGCAGGACGAGGTCGAAGGTGCCCAGGCGCCCCGGTTCGAGCATCGGGAAGAGATCGTCCGCTTCGAGGTAGTCGTCGAACCGGACCGCCGCGAGATTGCGCCATTTGTCATCCCGACCAAGTCGATCGGCAATAACAATCCGCTCTATTCCTAGCTGGTTGAGTGCCCAGACGCAGGCGCTGCCGATGAAGCCGGCGCCACCAGTAACCAGGACGCGGTGCGGAAGGCGCGACGGGGGCGCGGGAAGCGGCAGGGGAAGGCGAACCGAAGCGGCAGCGTCAGACATCCTGCAATGCTGCCAGCGACCGGGCGTCACGGCTAGGGGGCGCTCTCGCGGGGACCAAAAAATTGACAGCCCCATTGGCGGCTACTAGTCTCCACGGGTTACACCCACTCCTCCACTCAGCTTCACACCGATGAAGACACGTATCTTCGCCGTGCTGATGGGGTTCCTGCTGTCCGCTGCGCCGCTCATGGCGCAGGAAAAGACCGTAACCGGTAAGGTGACGCGCGATGGCGCGGTCCCGCTCTCCGGTGTGTCGGTCGTGGTCAAGGGAACCACCCAGCGCGCCCAGACGAACATGAACGGCGACTATTCCATCCGCGTCGCCGCGGGCCAGATCCTCCAGTTCCGCCTGATCGGCTATGTGCCGCAGGAGCGGACGGTGGGGGCGGCCGACAACATCACGCTGATGCTCGAGAAGGCGGCTGCCAATCTCGACGCCATGGTCGTGACGGCGCTCGGTCAGACGGCGCTCAAGCGCAGCCTCGGGAGCGCGCAGCAGACCGTGTCCGGCCCGGAGCTCGCGCAGACCGGCCGCGAGAACTTCATCAACGCGCTGGCTGGCCGTGTGGCTGGTGTCGAAGTGACGAGCTCCTCGGGTGTGCCGGGGTCGTCGTCCTCGATCACCATCCGCGGCGTCAGCTCGATCAGCGGCAGCAACCAGCCGCTCATGATCGTTGACGGTCTGCCGCTCGACAACAAGACGCTGAACACGGGCGTGCTCGCGTCCGACGCGCCAGGATCGGCGACGGCGTTCAGCAACCGCGGTCTCGACTTCACGAACCGTGCGGCCGACATCAATCCGGAAGACATCGAGGATCTGGTGGTCCTCAAGGGTCCGGAAGCGGCGGCCCTCTATGGTATTGATGCCGCGAACGGCGCCATCGTCATCACCACCAAGCGTGGCAAGGCGGGGACCGGCGGCTTCGAATACAGCAACTTCTTCCGTTTCGACAACACGCGGACGCAGCCCGAGATTCAAGGGGTGTATGGCCCGACGTCGCAGACGGGCGCGAACCTCGGCTCCTTCCAGTACTTCGGGGCCCCGTATGCTCCGGGGACGCCGCTGTTCAATAATGTGGACGGCTTCTTCCGGACCGCGGTATCGCAGCAGCATGTGCTGACGTTCAGCGGCGCGACGAGTGATGGGCGCATCAACTATCGCATCAGCGGCAACATGAACGACAACGCCGGCGTCGTGCCGACGTCGGGGCTGCGTCGCCTCAACCTGACGGGCGCGTCCGGCGCGCAGGTCACGAAGTACCTGAAGACCGACCTGTCGATGCTGTTCATGACGTCGAACAACGAGCAGCCGATCAAGGGGGCCGGTGGTCCGCTCATTGGCCTGCTCCTCTGGCCGCAGACGGATCAGGCGTCGGACTACCTCTCGCCGTCCGGTCAGCGCCGCCGCATCACGAACCTGTCGCAGTCGGGTGAGACGGACAATCCGTACTTCAGCGTGAACAACAATCAGGTCAACGCGAAGACGACCCGTTTCTTCCCGAACCTCGGCCTGACCATCACGCCGTTCTCCTGGGGCTCCCTCAAGACGAACATCGGCGCCGACAACTATACGAATGAAAATCTCGTGCTCCGGCATCCGGAGAGCGCGACGGGATTTGCCAACAACGGTATCCTCGATATTGCCGTCGACGTGACGCGCAACATCAACACGCAGACGATCTTCAACGTCAACAAGCAGAAGGTCGGGCGCGGCTTCGCGGTGAGCGGCCTCGTCGGGCATGCGCTCTCCGATTCAAAGTCGACGGTGCAGGCGCAGAGCGGGCGCAATTTCCTCGACCCGAACTTCGTCTCGATCAACAACACCGATCTGCCGACCCGTTTCGCCCGCACCACCATTGCGCAGCGTCGCCTCGTGTCGGTCTTCGGACAGGCCCAGCTCGGCTACAACGACTACGCGTTCCTCACCGTGACGGGCCGTAACGATTGGACGTCGACGATTCCGATCGAGCGGAACTCGTTCTTCTATCCCTCGGTGTCCGGTTCCTTCGTCCTCTCCGATGCGTTCGAGTCAGTTGGCCGCTTCATGACGGCCAAGATCCGCGCCTCGTACGCCGAGGTGGGTAAGGATGCGCGTCCGTACGCCTACCGGCCGTCGCTCGAGTCGAAGACGACGACGGGTGGTGGCTACGGTTATGGCTTCACCGGTCCGAACCTCGGCCTCAAGCCCGAGTTCGCGAAGTCGCGTGAGGGTGGTGTGGAACTCTCGTGGTTCCAGGACCGCCTGTCGCTCGACGCGACGGTGTACCGCAAGGAAACGGAAGACCAGATCGTCAACGACATCCGTGGCTCGTACGGCACCGGTTTCATTCTCTTCAACCTGAACGGCGCCAAGACGCGCAATCAGGGTGTGGAAATCGTGGCGCGCGGCTTCCCCCTCCGTGGCAAGGACAAGTCGTGGGAAGTGATCGCCAACTATGATCAGTCGCGTGGTGAAGTGGTGGCACTGCCAAACGCGCTCCCCGAGTCCTACGTCTCCGATACGTGGCTCTACGGCAATATCCGTAACGGTGTTGCGCCCGGGCTGTCCACGCGTTCGATGACTGGCACGTTCTTCCTGCGCAACAAGAACCGCGAGCTGATCATCGATCCGACGACCGGATTGCCGATCCGCAGCACGACGTTCATCGATGCGGGCTATGATCGCACGCCGCGTTGGACGATGGGCGTCACGAACATCGTCCGCTGGAAGAAGGCATCCATCTCGATGCTGTGGGACTTCCGCAACGGCGGCGATGTGTTCAACGCCACGCAGCACCTGCTGACGGCGGCCGGGTTGTCGATGCAGACGACCGATCGCGAACGTCCGCGGGTGATCCCGGGCGTGCTCCGCGACGGTAAGGAGAATTCGGATACGCCGACGCGCAACGGCATCGTGGTGGTGCCGGCGGTGCAGACCGGGTTCTACACCGGCATGAGCGAAGAATTCTTCATCGAGCGCAACATCAACTGGGTGCGCTTGCGCGACATCACCGTCCGCTTCCCGCTCCCGGGCAAGCTGATGGCGGCGCGCAACGCCAGCGCGTTCGTGCGCGGTACCGATCTGCTGCTCTTCACGAACTACTCGGGGCTCGATCCGATCGTGAATGGCAACACCGCGGCCGTGGGTGGCTCGGGTGCGGTCGGTATCGATTACGGCAACTTCCCGATGCCGCGTGGTCTGTCCTTCGGCATCAACGTGGGGTACTGAGCCATGACGACCCTTCGACCACTCTTTGCATCCCGCATCATGACCATGCCCCGCCTTGTGCGCCGCGTGGCGACGATGGCGGCTGCCGCCAGCACCCTCGGGCTCGCGGCCGGCTGTCAGAACTTCCTCGACGTCAACGAAAATCCGAACGCCCCGCAGACGGTCGCCCCCGTCCTGTATCTGCCGCCGATCCTGCATTGGGTCGCGACGTCCGAGCAGTTCGATGGCCGCTTCATCGGGCGCTACACGCAGAACTGGACGCTCCCCTCGGGGTCGGCGGCCACGCCCAGCACCTGGGATCGCATGGGATACGATCCGACCTCCGACAACGGCGGTCAGTTGTGGCGCGACGTGTATTGGAACATCGGGCAGAACCTCGTCGACCTGATGACCAAGGCTGAGGCCGAACAGCGGTGGGACCTGCTCGGCATCGGATACGCCATCAAGGCGTGGGGATGGCTCAAGGTCACGGATGTGCACGGCGAACTGATCATCAAGCAGGCCTTCGATCAGACCCGCTTCACCTTCGATTACGACACGCAGGAATATGCGTACCAGGAAACGATCCGCCTGCTCGATGAGGCGATCAAGAACCTGCAGCGCACCGATGGCGCGGTGAGTCAGTCCTACATCGCCCGCTATGATCGCGTGTATGGTGGCGACCGGACCAAGTGGCTCAAGTTCGCATATGGCCTCAAGGCCATGACCTTGAACCATTTCTCCAACAAGTCGACCTACAAGCCACAGGATGTGATCGATAATGTCGACAAGGCGTTTGTCGGCAACATCGATGATGCGCTGTTGCTCTACTCCGGGACGAGTGCTGACAACGCGGACGGCAATTTCTGGGGGCCGCGTCGTGCGAACATCAACTCATACCGCCAGACGCGCTTCGTGCTCGGTTTGATGGACGGCACCGTGTTCGGCGGCGTGGTCGATCCGCGTCTCTCGCGTATGCTGGCGCCCTCCCCGGATGGTCTCTTCCGCGCGTGGGATCCGAACTCCGGCACGCTCGGTCTGCCGACGGCGCAGCAGCCGAACAATTTCTTCGGCTACGCCGGGACGCTCGGGGCCGGTCTCCCCTCCCGCTACCTGTTTGCGGACAAGAGCCGGTTCCCGATCATGACGTACAGCCAGCTCCAGTTCATCAAGGCGGAGGCGGCGCTTCGGAGCGGCAACCGGGCGGTGGCGCTGGATGCGTACACCAAGGGCGTGTCGTCGCACATCGACTTCGTCAACGCACGCAATCTTGATGAAGGGCAGACGCCGACGCAGATCACGACGGCCGAGCGCAATGCGTTCCTCGCGAGCCCGACGATCATTCCGACGGCGTCGAACCTGACGCTGACGCAGATCATGTCGCAGAAGTACATCGCGCAGTGGGCGTGGGGGCATGTCGAAACCTGGATGGACATGCGCCGCTACAACTACACGGGACGTGATCCGCAGACGGGGAATCCGATCTATCCGGGCTTCTCGACGCCGACGAATCTGTACCCGGACAACAACGGCAAGATCGTGCATCGCATCCGGGCGCGTTTCAACTCGGAATATGTCTGGAATCGCGCATCGCTCGATGTGATCGGCGGGCTCGCGCTCGATTTCCATACGAAGCCGCTCTGGATCACCCAACCGTAAGGACGATGAAACCCATGCGTAAGTTTGCCCTTCTTCTGGGAATCGTCGCCCTCGCTGCGTGCGACAAGAACGCCACGCAGATCGACGATATCACGGCGCCGCTGGCCGGCGCCCGGGTGAAGTTCTTCAATTTCGGGATCAACGCGCCGACGGTGAACTTTTTCGCGAATGATCGGAAGGTCACCGCGATTTCGTCCACAACGGGCGTGGAGTCGAACCTTGGCGTGGCATACGGCAGTGCCGGCGCCGGCGGGTTCTACACCCAGATCACGCCGGGGCAGTACAACTTCGGCGGGCGCATCACGGCGGTGGTGGACAATGGCGTGTCCATTGCCACCATCCCCACGACGGTCGCGGATGGCAAGAGCTATTCGGTGTACCTGAGCGGGTTCTACAACACGACCGCCAAGACGGTGGAAGGGTTCGCGGTGGAGGACAATTTCCCCGCGGATCCCGACTATGCGCAGGCGCTCGTGCGTTTCGTGAATGCGAGTCCGAACTCGGTTCCGATGCAGCTCGTGGCGAAGAACACCACGACGATGGAGGAAAAGGCCATCGGTGACCTGATCGCGTACAAGGCCGGCGGCGCGTTTGTCACGCTCCCGGTCGCCGGCTATGACCTGTATGTGCGGAGCAGTGCGACGGGTGCGGCCCTCGTGACGCGCACGGCGGTGGCCTTCAGCGCGGGGCGTGTCTACACGATCACGATCCGTGGTGACATGACGCTGCCTGCGACGGGCACGGCGACGAACCGTCCGTTCCTGGACAACACGGCCAATCGCTGAGTAGGGGTCGGTTTTTTGGAACAGCAGCGCCCCCGGTTTCGGCCGGGGGCGCTGTGCGTTTCAGGCGTCTCGTGAACGGATTACCACAGATGGCCACGGACGGACGCGGACACTGCACGGAAACGGCCACTGCGGGGGCTACTGCCTGTTTCGGTTTCAAAGCCTCACGCCATGAACTTCCGGAGGATACGTTGATCCCGTGCAAACGATGACGGCGACTTCCGAGGGCGGGCTGATGGGGTGGTGGCGCAGTGCGCCCCCCGCAGCTCGACGTGCGCACTTTGCGGCCTCAGCCGGTTGGGCGCTCGACGCCTTCGATGTGATGCTCTTTTCGCTCACGCTCTCGGCGGTCATCGCGGAGCTGGGGCTTACAAAGACGCAGGCGGGGATTCTCGGGTCGATCACGCTGCTGGGCGGTGCGGCGGGTGGGTTGATGTTCGGCTGGATCGCCGACCGCTTCGGGCGTACGAAGGCACTGATGGGGAGCGTGCTGCTCTACTCGGTGTTCACCGCGGCATGCGGTCTGTCGCAGACCTTCTGGCAGTTTGCGCTCTTTCGCGCGCTGCTGGGGCTCGGGATGGGCGGCGAGTGGGCCAGCGGTGCGGCGCTGGTGTCCGAGACCTGGCCGGCGGCTTCGCGTGGTCGCGCGCTGGCGTGGATGCAGAGTGCGTGGGCAATCGGCTTTGCCGCGGCGGCGACGACCGTGGGGATCTTGCTCCCGCGGTTCGGGTGGCGCGTGGTGTTCTTCGTGGGGTTGTTGCCGGCGCTGTTCACCGTGTGGGTGCGCCGCAACGTGGAGGAGCCGGAGCGGTGGCGTGAACTCCAGGCGTCGCGTGGTGCGCGGGATGCGGTGGGGGCTCGTGCTTCCGTGTTGGACATCTTCCGCGGGCCGATGCTCAAGCGCACGGCGGCCGTGACGTTCATGAACGCCTGCACGCTCTTTGGCTGGTGGGGGATGAATGGCTGGATCCCCGCGTATCTGTCGCTGCCGACCGCGCAGGGGGGGATCGGTCTTTCCACCGAGACAATGTCATCGCTGGTGGTGTTCATGCAGCTCGGCATGTGGCTCGGCTACGTGTCGTTCGGCTACATCACCGATGTCGTGAGCCGCAAGACGGTGTACGTCGTCTATCTCGTCATGGCGAGTCTGCTGCTGCCGCTGTACGGCTCGCTGTCGAATCCGACGATGCTGCTGGTGCTCGGGCCCTTCGTGGCGTTCTTCGGCACCGGGTTCTATAGCGGATTCGGTGCGGTGACGGCTGAGCTGTATCCCACCGCCATCCGCGCCTCGGCGCAGGGATTCACGTACAACCTTGGGCGCATCGCCAGTGCGACGGCCCCGTTTACGGTGGGCTCACTGGCGACCACGCGCGGGTTCCAGACGGCCTTTGCGGTGGCCGGAGCGGCGTATCTGCTGGCGGCCGTGTCATGGAGCGTGATTCCCAATACGCAGGGGAAGGCGTTGGAGTAGCGGCGGGATCGCAATGGAAAAGCGCTGCGCAGACCGACACATGTATCGGTCTGCGCAGCGCTCGTTTCAGGCGCTTTACTGTGGCGCCTTGCTTACTTCACGCCCAGCTGCTTGCGCAGGAAGGTCACGGTACGCGGCCATCCATCTTTGGCCGCGTTGAGGTTGGCCGCTTCCTCCGCTTCATCGCGCTGTGTCTTCGGGTCGGCCTGCGCGCGCAGGAAGCCGTGGACGGCGCCGTCATAGTTGATGCCGACGTAGTCCTTCTTCATCGACTTCATGATCGAGTCGAGTGCCGGCATCGCGACGGCGATGCGCGTGTCTTTCGAGCCGTTGAGCAGCAGCACCGGCTTCGTGATCTTCGCCAAAGAATCGGCATCGGGGCGCGCCGGGACCGCCGCAGTCGTTGCGGTGGCCGGCGACCCGCCTGTCATGTACGGGAGGCCATAGAATGCCACGCCACCAACAAAACCCTTCACGCCGCCATGCACGGCGTGGGCAAATACCGTGGTGCCGCCCCAGCAGTAGCCGATCACGGCATACTTCTGCTGGGCACTCGGTAGCATCATCGCGTAGTTCGCGGCTGCAACGATCGCACGGTTCCGCTCCGTCGTGTTCACGCCAGCGATCAGCTTGCGCGCGCTGTCGCCCGACAGTTCGACGTTGCTGGGCCCGCCACGCACGCGCGAGTTGAAGTCTGGCGCAATGGCGATGAAGCCGTCAGCGGCTACCTGATCGGCCACGCCACGCACCCACGTGCTGAGCCCGAAGATCTCGTGGACCACCACGACGACCGGCGCCTTCTGCTTGGCGTCCTTCTGCATCGGGTATACGACCCACGCCATCAGCGAATCTTTCGCCCCCGGCTCCCACGCGATCTTCACCCACTCCGCGTGGCGGTTGCTGGCCTTGAGCCGTTCCGGCGCGCCGTTGTTGCTGGCGGGGATCGACATATCCTGTGCGCCGAAGCCGCCGATGGTTGGCGCGGCGAGATCGGCGGCCTGCATGTGCGCGGTGTGATCATCGGCTGATGGGCCACCCATCGTCTGCATCGCGGGCGTATTCGCTCCGCGTGCATAGGTTGGGGCCGAACGCTGCAACGTGCAGCTGGTGGTGAGTGCCAACACGGGAACCGCGGCAAGCACGGCGCGACGCACGACGCGTGACATCAAGGACTCCATGGCAACTCCATCGAGGACGGGAATGCAGGTTTGAGCGAGTGATACAACAGAAGCACTGGCTGACAGCGGAACCACACCAACGTGCTACAAGACAAACGAGCCCGTCATGGCACCCGCGTCAGGACGAAATCCCATGCACGGGACGAGCCGAAGTGCATGGCAGTGATCCGCCTCTTGGCGTCGCGGGTGAACCAGACTGCATCGGTGCCGTCGAAGGCATCGCGATAGGTCGGGGTCAGGACGTCCTCAATACCGACGCGCGGGGAGAGGATCAGCTTGCCGTCACGCACCGACACCGTGAAGGTGGTGCCAACCTCATCCGATCGATAACGGCCGGCAAAGGGGGCGAGTTCCGCCGCCGTCGGCGTCCAGCTGCGTTCCGCTCGCTTCGTCCACGCGAGCGAATCGCCGTCGGTCGTGGCCTGTCGGATCGTGCGCATGCCGTTGGCGTCTACCGCGAGACGGAAGCGCTGGGTGCCCGCCTGAAAACTGCCATCGGCAAGCGCGCGGACGCGCGTCGTACCAAGGCGCAGCTGTCCACCGGCGGTATCGAAACGGGTGGTGGTGTGATACCAGTCATGCTCGTAGATACCCAGCCACGGGCGCGCCGCGTCGAGATTGAGCGCGACGGTGTCCGGGGTTGCGGGCTTCGCCAGTTGCGGCGCCAGCGCGTCGACGATGGCGTACGTGTAGGCCGTAGCGTTCGCCCCGGCAAAGTTGCACAGCACCGCGACCGAGAGATCGCTCAGCTCCGGGAAACGCGCGAGATACGTGCTGTAGCCGCCGGTCGATCCCGAGTGCGCAATTTGCTTCGTGCCGCGGTAGCGACTGACGATGAGGCCGAGTGCGTACTGGATTTCGAGCCCGTTGGTGAGGCGCATCTGGCGCGTCATCGAGTCGACGATGGCGGCGCCGAGCACTTTGGTGGTGAGCGCCTGATTCCAGCGGAGCCAATCGCTGACCGTGGTGAGCATGCCACCGGCCGCGACGACGTTGTCGTTCGGCATATCGAGATGCCAGCCGTCGGCGGCTCGGCGATACGCCTGCGCGAGACCCGGTA
>Ga0315902_10003949_pt1 | contig 21818 bp, 39 predicted proteins | sample LakEriMetagenome_9_FD_203523 | JGI IMG/M metagenome (GOLD analysis project Ga0315902, IMG submission 203523) | Freshwater fungal communities from buoy surface, Lake Erie, Ohio, United States - Buoy 12 MA117 | ecosystem: Environmental > Aquatic > Freshwater > Lake > Lake biofilm | place: USA... | reverse complement strand
GGCTGGTATACACAGTATGATTCTGTAATTAATAAATGGGAATATGCTATTAGAATATATGGCATATATGTTGGTAAAAGAAAGGCACGTGAATGCGAGGGATGGTCACAAGGAAAATTGATTCCACGATCTACACACCAGCACATGTTAAAGCAGTAGTTAAATCGCTTGGCATAGAAATAGTTGGAGAAACTAATAATGATTTCCTATGCTACTGTCCGTTTCATTCTAATCGCCATACTTCAAGCTTTAGCGTAAGCAGAGAAAAGGGTGCTTATATTTGTTTTAACCCAGCATGCGGAGAGGCTGGCACATTAAATGAACTAGTTAAAAAAATCTTAAATAAGAATGAGTATGAGACAATCAGATACATCGCTTCTAAAGAAGCTGAATCTGTAGAGAACTTTGATGAAGTCATGGCCAATATGTTTGAAGATAAACCAGAGTTTAATGAGTTTCCACAAGAAACTTTAGACCAATTATATAATAGACTTGGCGCTTCTGAAGATGCTAAAGCATATTTAATTTCTCGTGGTATTAATGAGCAATCTATGCACGACTTTAAATTAGGATATTCTGAAAATATGGACATGGTTATTACCCCAGTTCATAGCCCAGACGGAATACCAATTGGATTGGTTGGAAGATCCATTAAAGATAAAGCATTTAAGAACAGCACCAATCTTGCTAAAAGCAAAACATTATTTAATATTCATCGTGCCAAAAAAATAGGTGGGCACGTAATCATTGTAGAATCTAACTTTGATGCAATAAGAATTCATCAGGCTGGATTCCCAAATGTTGTTGCAACATTAGGAGGTTTTCTTTCTATTGAACAACAAAACTTATTGAATAGATATTTCAATAAGATAACAATTATGACAGACGCAGATTTGGCTGGCAGGGAATTAGGCCTGAGCATAGCCAATAAATTACGTAATAAAGACATCTTGTGGGCTTCGTATGAATATGGTAAGATATACCCACATGATGCAAAAGATGCTGGCGATATGACTGATGAAGAAATTGTAGCTTGTATTAAAAATTCTGTATCCGATATAGAATACAGAACCTGGAATTCGTGATATAATAAAATGACAGATGGATATATACCATCAACTATAAAGGAGAAACATAAATGGGTATCGTAAAGGGACTAAAAGGCTTGAATGCAGTTATGGACAAGCCACAGTCAAATTCAGAAGGTAGCAAGGCTCGTTGGGTAAAACTTGAAGATGGAGAAAGCGTTAAGATTCGTTTTCTTCAGGAACTAGATCCAGATTCACCAACATATAATGAAAAGCTTGGGCTGGGCTTTATTGCAGTCGAACACACAAATCCAAAAGATTACCGTCGCAAAGGTCTTTGCTCTATGGAAGATCAAGGTAAGTGCTGGGGTTGTGAGCAACACCGTAAGGACTACAAGGCAGGTTGGAAGGGTCGTTCACGACTTTATATCAACGTTCTAGTAGACGATGGCAAAGAAGAGCCATATGTTGCAATTCTTTCGCAGGGTTCAAGCGGCAAGACAGTTACACCTACACTTATTGAGTACGCAGGAGAAATGGGTTCAATCACAAATCTAATGTGGCGTATTAAGCGTAGCGGTACAAAAACAGACACAAGTTACACAATCATCCCCCTTGCAAAGGATGAAGCAGCATTTGATGCATCAACACTAGAACTATATAAGCTGGAAGAGACAGCAGTTCGTGATCTTCCTTATACAGAACAAGAAGCTTTCTTTAATGGAGAAGGCGGAAATTCAGAGTCGGATTCAGCAACTAGTAGCAATCTAGACTGGTAATAACTAATTAAAGGCGGAGAATTAATGTCATTCACACATTTACATGTGCATTCATACTATTCATTAATGGATGGCCTTAATTCTCCTGCCGAATTAGCACAAGCAGCAAAGGATGCTGGGCAAACAGCATTAGCAATTACTGATCACGGGACATTATCATCTCACCGTGATATGCAAATAGCATGTAAAGAAATTGGTATCAAGCCCATTCTTGGGGTAGAAGCATATATCTCGCCAACCGATAGATTTGATAAGTCTTCAAAAACAGATAAATCAATTCAGGCATACAACCATATTATTTTATTGGCTAAGAATCAAAAAGGATTAAGTAATATCCATGCATTGCAAGAATTAGCATGGAACGAAGGCTTTTATCATAAGCCAAGAATAGATAGAGAGATATTAAAAGAATATGCGGAAGGTATTATCGTTCTTACTGGATGCCTTAATGGGCTTATTAGTAAGTGTATCGAACGTGGCGATTTATCGGATGCCAAACTTTTACTCAAAGATTTTAGTAAAACTTTTGGCGAGGATCTATATGTGGAAGTTCAGTCTCATAACCCAAAAGAAATCAACGAAACGCTACTTCAATTAGCTGATGAATTAAAAATTAAGGCGGTAGCAACAGGAGACGCCCACTTTGCTAAAGGCGAAGATAGAATTCTAGAAGAAGCAATGCTTATTTTATCAACTTCTCCAAAAGCTGATAAAGAGGCAGACTTTGAAATGTCTCGTCAGATGAAGAATATGTTAGATAGATTTAATTATCTTTATCCTGACCGTCGTATTTCATTTCAAGATTATAATTTATTTATTCAGACTCGCCAAGAAATTGAGGCGGATTTTAAACAGGCTGGAATTAATAGGACTGACATATTTGATAATACTATGGAGATAGCCTCTAAAATTGGAGAATACGATTTTAACAGGGGTCTAGATCTTCTACCAGTACCTAAGACCAATGCTGATAAGAAACTGGCTGAGATGGCCTTAGAAGGCCTTAAACGCCTATCCCTAGATCAGGATAAGGTCTATGTAGACAGGCTTGAAGAAGAGTTATCTGTAATTAAGGATAAAAAATTTGCATCATATTTCTTAGTTGTAGCAGATATGATTAATTGGGCAAAGACAAATAATATTATGGTAGGTCCAGGTCGTGGTTCTGCTGCTGGATCTTTAGTTTGTTATACATTAGGTATTACAGATGTAGATCCAATTAAATATGACCTACTCTTTTTCCGATTTATTAACCCAGAGCGTAATGACTTTCCAGATATTGATACAGACTTTGAAGACCGCCGTCGCAAAGAGGTTAAAGATTATCTAAAGAAGAAGTTTAAGCACGTCGCTTCCATTTCTACATTTACTTATTTTAAGGATAAAGGTGTAGTTCGTGATGCTGCTCGTGTATTCATGGTCCCCCTTGGAGAAGTTAATAAGGCGTTGAAGTCTGTAGATACATTTGAAGACTTTGTAGAATCTCCAAACACAAAAGAATTTAGATTAAAGTATCCAGAAGTTACTTGGCTTGCAGAAAAACTACGTGGAAAAATTAGAAGCGTTGGAGTTCATGCTGCAGGAGTAGTTGTGGCAAAAGATGATATCAGAAAGTATGCTCCAGTAGAATCTCGTGAAGATGCTCAGGATAAAGTATCAGGAAGAATTCCAGTTGTTGCATATGATATGGACACAGTAGCAGATATTGGTCTTATTAAGCTTGATGCTTTAGGCTTAAAAACATTATCCGTTATTTCTGATACATTAAAATCTATTAAGGATAGACACGGTAAAACAATAGAGTTGTCTAAGATTCCACTAGACGATAAAAATGTTTATGGAATGCTAAGCGAAGGATATACAAAGGGAGTGTTTCAGGCTGAAGCAACTCCTTATACAAACCTATTGATGAAAATGGGTGTTAGCACATTTGAAGATTTAGCAGCATCAAATGCTCTCGTACGTCCAGGAGCTATGAATACTGTTGGTGCTTCATATATTAATCGTAAGCATGGAAATGAGGCTGTAAAATATGTTCACCCAATTATGCAGCCATTTATTTCAAACACTTATGGCGTAATTATTTATCAAGAGCAGGTTATGCAGGCCTGCGTATATCTTGGCGGAATGACTTGGTCCGAAGCGGACAAGGTTCGTAAAATTATTGGAAAGAAGAAAGATGCAAAAGAATTCGACCAATTCAAAGATCAATTTATTGCTGGCGCTGAAAAACATATTAGCAAAAAAGAAGCCCAACATCTTTGGCACGATTTTGAGGCCCATGCGGGATACTCGTTCAATAGGTCTCACGCTGTCGCTTACTCTATGCTTTCTTATTATACCGCTTGGCTTAAGTTTTATTATCCTTTGGAGTTTATGTTCTCCCTTCTTAAAAACGAAGGAAACAAAGATACAAGAACAGAATACCTTATCGAAGCAAAGCGACTAGGGTTGAAGGTTAGACTTCCGCACGTTAATGAGTCAGATGTTTACTTCTCTCTTAAAGAAGATGCAATTGTTTTTGGACTAGCTGAAGTAAAATTTATTTCAGATAGTATCGCAAATAAAATTATTGAAAAAAGACCATACAAAGATTATGATGATTTAATTGAAAAAGCATCGAAAAAAGGAAGTGGAATAAACAGTCGTGCAATTGCTGCATTAAATGCAATTGGTGGAGCGGCATTTCAAGATAACCCTAGATCAGGAAAAGAAAAAGATAATTATTATGAGTATCTAGGAATTCCTACATTCAACTTAGATCTTCCACCTAGAATTAAAGCACAGGCAAGACCTATTGAAGAGTTTGATGAATTAGGCTCCTTTATTATGTTTGGAATGGTTAAAAACATTAAGCGTGGAAATGGGTGGGCAAGAGTAGAGCTGGTTGATGAAACTGGATCAATCGGCTTATTCCATAATGAGCAAACCCCAATTGAGACTAATCAGATGTACTTCATTCTTGTAGGAGACAATAGAATTGCAAGATATGTCAAGGTAAGCGATATATCAAAAGAATCAAAGGATATGTTTGTCGATTATCTATATCGAAAAGAATACGACCTTGCTGAAAAAGAGTATGTTGTGATAGACTTCACACCGTATAAAACAAAGGCTGGCAAAATGATGGCTCACATCGTAATGTCAGATAAAGATAAAAATCTAACTAGAGCTATTGCTTTCCCTACTATGTATAAAATAGCTCTTGCCAAAATGCGGGAAGGCATGAAGTGCCAAGTCATTCTTTCTAAATTAGATGACGGTACATTAAATATTAAGGAGATAAAGTGACAGAAGATCTAGAAGGGATTATACAGGCCATTAGCATCAATCAGGTACTAGTTGCCTTATTAGAAGAATACGGTAAATTAACCGTACCCTCTATAAAATTTTTAGATGCAGCAAAAAATGATAAAGAGTTAGTTATTGACTATGATGAGGAAGGCCCATCATTTACGTTTAGTTTAAGGGATAAAAATGAGTAATCAAATTGTTACTGAGTATGGGTTAGATGCCCTAGCAGCAGTTTTACATGAGACAGCAAGAGAAAAGGGATTTTGGGATGGAGAATATACCCATGACAAAATTGGAAATAAGCTTGCCCTAGTTCATTCAGAAGTAACTGAAGTTCTTGAGGCTATTAGAAAGTCTCAAGGATCCGAAAAAGTAGTAGAAGAAATTGCTGATACTATTATTAGGTTGTTAGATGTATATGCAGCAATGAGAAATGAAGAAGCAGTTCTTCATAGTCTTGACGAAGTTTTGCATAATAAAATGGAAAAAAATAAATCTCGTCCACCCCTTCACGGCAACCTGTTCTAAATGGTATAATGGTAGAAAGAGAAAAGATAAATAAATGACAATTGTATTAGATGAAGTATTGGCAAAATTAGATCCAAAAACAAGAGCAAGAGTTCAATCAGCACAAGAAGTTCAAGTACATAAGCAGGCTACCCCAAGTATTGGGCTTAATATGGCATTGCGTGGCGGACTTCCTTATGGTCGACAGGTTCTTGTTTGGGGTAATAAGTCTGCTGGAAAATCCTCTTTCTGCTTGCAAATGATTGCAATGGCACAAAAAGAAGGAAAGACTTGTGCTTGGATAGATGCAGAAGCATCATATGATCCAGCATGGGCAGAGCAATTAGGAGTAGATTCTTCAAAACTTATTTACTCTCCTGCAAAAACAGTAAATGATATGGTAGATGTTGCTACTAAGTTGATGGAAGCAGAAGTTGATCTAATAGTTGTTGATTCTATTTCTGCTCTACTACCAGCAATCTATTTTGAAAAAGATGGAAATGAATTAAAAGATTTGCAGGATACAAAGCAAATCGGCGCTGAAGCAAAGGATATGACCCACGCAGTCAAGATGTTAAATTATGCAAACAAAAACACATTACTTGTTCTCATCTCACAACAACGAAATCAGTTTGGATCTATGCATGCTAGTCACATCCCCACAGGTGGAATGGCAGTCAAGTTCTTTAGCACCACTGTCATTAAACTCTGGTCGTCTGAAGCTGAAGCTAATGCTATTAAGGCTGGTGTTAAAGTGGGCGACAAGATTATCGAACAAAGAGTCGGAAGACCAGTTAACTGGATTGTTGATTACAGCAAAGTCTCACCCCCTAATCTTTCGGGACAGTACGACTTTTACTACCAAGGGGAAGTTCTTGGTGTAGATGGTGTCGGAGAAACTCTTGATGTTGCAGAAATGTGCGGAGTCGTGGAAAAAGGTGGCGCTTGGTACACCGTGGATGGGGAGAGATTTCAAGGACGTGCAAAAGCGGTGCAATACCTTCGTGATAATCCAGAAGTAGTATTAAAATTACAGGATCAGATCAATGCCAAATCTTGATGAGTTTATTGGCCCTAAGCCAGAAAAAATATACAAGGTAGAGTTAGAAAAAATTGGTGGAGCAAAGCCATGCTCTAAATGTGAAAAAGATTCAGAAGAAACTTTTTGGGATCCAATAAATTTAATTATGTCATGGACATGCATTGATGGTCACTCAAATACATTTAAGGTTAACTAATGTCAGAGAGGTCAGAAGCAAAACGTGATGGAGCTAAACAACAAAAAAACAGTGGACGTGGTGATTATCAGAAGGGTGACGCTACGTGGAAATCTTTCGTGGTGGATTATAAAGAATACGAAAAATCGATCTCTATCTCGCAAAGTATTTGGTCTAAAATTTGTACAGATACTTTTAAAGTTAGCAGGGATAAGTATCCTGTACTCAAGATCATCCTTGGCAAAGACAATAGCAAAACGAGGCTTGCTGTGATTGAATGGTCATTGCTAGAGCAATTAGTAGAAGAATGGGAGAAAAAAGATGTCTAGTGGAAAAAGAAATAATAAGCATCCATTTAATCCAACTCAAATAAAAAATGGAAGAATTGTCAGGCTTAGAAAAGATGGGACCGTAAAGGCGGATCTTGGCCCATATAAGAAAAAGGTAAAAAAATGAAAGAAATTATTTTATCAACATTAACAGGTTTTTTGTGCGGAGCTGTATTCAGTATAGTTAAATTACCTGTTCCAGCACCGCAGGTTTTTGCAGGCATCATGGGTATTTTTGGTATATACCTTGGTTATGATTTTATTAGAACATTTGGCTTATGGCTAGAAGCGTTTAGGAGATTCATATCATGATTCAATTTTTATTTGGATTGATGCTAGGATTTATAATCGGGTATCCTTTAGGGCTATGGGCAATTGATTATACAAGGAGATACAATGAGCGACAAAAGTAGTCTAGAGTTAATTAGTGATATTACAGAATTTAATGACCTTCATGAGTATATGAAGGATGATCAGCTAGACAAGGCTTTGGCTATTGTGGTAAAGCTTCTAATGAATCCTGATGTTCCTGCTGCTAAAGCCCCACATTTAATTATTGAATTACAAGCTATGTCTACAAAGTTCTCAATGCTTGCTGCTGTATACTCTACAATTGCTAAAGACAAAGCGGGAACAGTAAACAATAATAAGAAGAACGTATACTATTCAGCAAAGGAGTCGATAGACAAACTCGTGGATGCCCTCAAGTATGTCGTTCGTTATAATGGCTAGAGATATTGTAAAGAATCTTAAATTTAAAAAGTATGAAGGCAAATTTAATGTAGAAGAGTTTGCTCAGATGCTAGATGATGCCTATAAGGCTACAAAAAGACCTGATGGGGAGATGACAAAAAAATCATTCAGTCCCAGTAGTCTTGGTTATGGTCATGGAAACTGCCCACGATATTGGTATATGGCATTTAGCGGTGCACATTTTATAGACAATAATGATGCTACTGCTGTAGCAAATATGGCATATGGAACACAGGCTCATGATAGATTGCAGAAGTTAATTGCTGGACAGTCTTCTGATTTATTTAAGACTAACTCCATGAAAGATGTCAAAACTGAAATAGAAATTACTAATGAATATCCACCAATTCGTGGGTTTATCGACCTTGTTATTAATTGGGACGATGAAGAAGTAATTGGTGAAATTAAAACTGCTAAACAAGAAGTGTGGGATACAAGGCAGGCAGAGATGTCTCCATCAGCAAACCATATGCTTCAACTACTTACATATATGAAACTTCGTAATGCTAAAGAGGCATTCTTCTTATATGAAAATAAAAACACTCAAGAAATTCTTCTTATTCCAATTCAAATGACCCCTAAAAATAAAAAGATTATCGATGATCTTTTTGTATGGATGTGCGAGGTTTGGGATAATTTTAAAGAAGGCGACATTCCGATGAGGCCTTTTGTTAAAACAAGTTATGCATGTAAAAATTGTCCAATTAAAAAAGAATGTTGGGCTGGAGAAACTGGAACTATACAAATTGAAGCCTATGAGGTTCCTAAATTATGATTTGTGCGAATCAAGAATGTGCTAAAGAATTTGAGGCAAAAACTCATAATCAAAAGTATTGCACAGATGAGTGTTGCCGTGTTGCAACAAATAGACGCATTATGGAAAAGTACTATGAAAAAAAGGCTATTAGGAATGGTGCTAGGCGAGGATGTAAAAAGTGTGGGGCACAGTTAAGTAGGTATAATGAATCTAATTTGTGTTCTGCGTGTAATAGAAAAGTAAATCAGGATCAAAGATCTAGGCTGTTGGGGATGATAAATGAAATTAGCTGAGCTAGTAAAAACAAAGGCTAGCCGTGTTCTTGGCATAGATGCATCTACAAATTCCGTCGCATTTTGCCTTATGGAAAACGATAAGCCTTTAAAATGGGGGAAAATAGAATTTGCTGGAGCAGATATATATGAAAAAATATATGACGCTAAATTAAAAATGCATGCAATGTTAGATGAATTAAAGTCTGATTATATTGCAGTAGAAGGAGCAGTCCTTGTCAGATCCCCTGATGCCGTGATAAAATTATCATATGTCTACGGTGTTGTTATTGCTGAGCTTATGTCTACTGGGGCTAGTGTTATTACTATATCTCCTACATCTTGGCAGGCATATATTGGAAATAAAAACCCAACAAAGATGGAGAAAGACAAGCTTAGGTTTGAGAATCCAGGATATGCTGACTCCTGGTACAAAAACAAGATGCGTCAAATTAGGAAACAAAGAACTGTAGATTATTTTAATAATAAATATGGATTAAAGCTTGAAGATTTTGATGTGGCAGATGCATTCGGCATTGCTCATTATTCTAACACGGTGCTAACAGAAAGATGAAACTTTATCAAAGTAAGGATTGGCTATATCGCAGATATATAGTACAAAAGAAAACTGTTACAGAAATTGGAACAGAATGCGGGGTCTCTGCTATGACTATACAGAGGTATCTAGAAAAGTTCGGACTAATTAAAAAATGATAGAAAAAAAGATTTGGCAGACGTACGAGACACCATTTGATGCCCTTCCAGATTATGCTAAATTTAGTATTCAAACATGGAAGGACAATAACCCAGACTGGGATCACGGATATATGAGTGGTCCAGACAGAGAGCAGTTCTTTAAAGATAATTTTTCAGAAGAAATTTATAACACATACATTAATCTTCCATTAGGAGTTATGAAAGCTGGGCTTTGGAGATTTGCAATTCTTTATATTAATGGCGGAATTTATGCTGACATGGATACACATTGTAAAGTTCCAGTAGACTCATGGTTAAATCAGGATTACGATATGATGCTTGATATCGAAAGAGATACCCCATGGTTAGCAACACAAACTATTGCTTCACGGGCTGGTCATCCTTTACTAAAAGCAGCAATAGATCTTTGTGTTGAAAGAGTCGGAGACGGCATTATTCAGCATAACCATATGGTTCATTATTATACAGATGTTCAAATGTTTACAGATGCCATGTATCGTGAATTAGGCGTAGAGCCATATCAAAAACATATTAACCAGTGGGCTCCAGAATTAATGGAAATGCCTTATCTCAAAGACAATAAAGTTCATATTTTTCATGGTCAAGACGCAAAGCGACTTCTTGATAAAGACGTAGTTCATTTATATTGGGGAGATGACAGAGAAGAAGGCTGGATTGCATGGAAGAAAGATCCAATGGTAAATCAATCTTATCCTAATGGATTTAATCCTCACGATTGGAAAGAGTAATGCATACCATAGGAGTATTGCCAGCTTCTGGCAAAGCATCTAGGATTGGCGGAATTCCGAAGTTCTGCTTGCCAATATCAGACGAGAGGTCTTTGCTTCAGTGGCATGTAGAACAAATGCTTGAAGTTTGTGACGAAGTTCGTGTTGCTACAAGACCTGAGTGGGTTCCAATAGTTCAAAACATGGACATGAATGTTAAACTAATAGTACGTGAACCATCTACTATGTCTGATGCAATTAAGTTTATGATAGGCGAATATAATGATACCGTTGTTGTAGGAATGCCAGACACATACATTCTTAATGCTCCAGTAAATATTTATAAAGAAATGATGAAAGAAGATAAGGCAGATCTAGTTCTTGGCATATGGGAATGTAATGATGAATTAAAAGGAAGAGTAGGACAGGTTAAAGTTTCTGATGGTAGGGTAATTGGATCTGAAGATAAGGTAGATAATTGTGACTACCCAGACATGTGGGGCACTATGCTATTCCGAAAAAATATGATAAGATACTTAGATCCTAAATTAGACCATCCAGGAAAACAATTAAAGGAATGGATAAGCGAAAGCACAAATATTAGGGCGGTAAGACCAGGCGGGAAATATATGGATATTGGAACGCTAAGAGGATTAAAACAATTATACAAGGAGATGGATAATGCTTGAACCAGTATTCCCAGACGTAAATCAATTTAGGTGTGAAGATTTATATCTGCTTACAGTAGGTACAGAAGCAGGCAAAGAAATTCTTGAAACATGCCATGAGATTGCACATATGTTGGTCAAAAAGAATATCGCATACGGCAATTCAGCCCTTGATCCTGTACGAATATTTTCAAAGGCGGGACCAAGAGAGCAACTACATGTCCGTATTGATGATAAATTAAATAGACTTATGAAGGGTACAGATTATCCAGGAGATAACGATATTGACGATTTGATTGGATATTTAGTCCTATTAAAGATTGCCAAGCAAAAATCTAGTTGATTTTTTAGTCAACTAAGATTATAATGTATATATATGGAAATTGAATTAGCTGATCATTATGATCGCATGAACAAGGTAGTAGAGGAATTACTTAAAGGTAATAACCCTACCCAGATTGCCTCTGTGACGGGCTTTAAACGGTCAGAGGTTATAGAGTATATAGATGAGTGGAAACAGGTCGTAAGAAGCGATTCTGGGGCTCGTGAGAGGGCTAAAGAGGCTATCTCTGGAGCAGACCAACATTATGCCATGCTCATTAAAGAGGCCTGGAAGACCGTAGAAGACGCAGACACTCAGGGTCAATTAAATGTAAAGGCAACGGCATTAAAACTAATTGCAGACATTGAAGGCAAACGCATAGGCATGCTTCAGGAAGTAGGCTTACTAGATAATGCAGAGCTTGCCACACAATTGGCGGAGACAGAACGCAAACAAGATATTCTTGTAAAGATTTTAAAAGAAGTTACGGCTACCTGTCCAAAATGTAAAATGGAAGTTGCCAAGAGATTGTCACAAATTACTGGGATAGTAGAGCCAGTTGAGATAATTGAGGAAGTAAGTGGATCTTAATTTTAATGATCTCATTGATATCCTAGATGGAGAGGAATTTGATGAAAGACCAGTCGACTTACGAACATTCGTTACAAGCCCAGACTACCTCGGACTTCCCCCATTATCGGAGTACCAGTATACACTCATTGAGAAAAGCAGCCAGATCTATAAAGAATCAACCCTTATCAAACTCTTTGGAGAAGAAGAAGGAAAACGAAGATTCAAACAAACCTGCAATGAAGTAATTGCTCAATTAGGCAAGGGTAGCGGAAAAGATTATTGCTCAACCATATCGGTATCATATATAGTATATTTACTATTGTGCCTAAAAGATCCAGCAACATATTACGGCAAGCCTCCTGGAGATACAATTGATATCATTAATATTGCTGTTAACGCAGCACAGGCCAACAATGTTTTCTTTAAAGGATTTAAGACAAGAATAGACAGGTCTCCATGGTTTACTGGAAAATACGATCCTAAAGCTTCTGAAATCAGATTTGATAAGAGTGTAAATGTTTATTCAGGACACTCTGAGCGTGAAGCGTTCGAAGGTTATAACGTTATTGCCGTAATCTTAGATGAGATCTCAGGCTTTGCCACTGAGAACACAACTGGTCATGACCAAGCAAAGACTGCTGATGCTATTTACGATATGTACCGTGGATCTGTTGTATCTCGTTTCCCAGACTATGGTAAGGTTATTCTGCTTTCGTTTCCCCGCTTTAAGAATGACCCTATTCAAAAATTTTATGATTCAGTTGTGGCGGAAAAAGAAACTATTATAAGAACTAAAGTATTAAAAATGGATGAGAACCTGCCAGATGGAACTGTAGGAAATGAAGTAACTGTTGAGTGGGAAGAAGATAATATTATTTCATATACTATTCCTAAAACTTATGCGATTAAAAGACCTACATGGGAAATTAATCCAACTAAAAAAATTGAAGATTTTAAAGTAGAGTTTTATAAGAATATGCCAGATGCTCTTAGCCGATTTGCTTGCATGCCACCAGAAGCTGTGGATGCGTTTTTTAAATCTCGTGAAAAGATTGAAAAGGCATTTAGCAATATGGCACTAGCGGTGGACGGATTTGGAAGACTAGAACCTTGGTTTGCACCAGACCCAGATAAAGAATACTTTATTCACGTAGACCTTGCACAAAAGCATGACCATTGTGCTGTAGCAATGTCGCATGTAAATAAATGGGTAAATGTAAAAGTAACAGATACATACTCTCAACCAGCTCCAATTGTTGAAGTAGACGCTGTTAGATATTGGACTCCTACGGCAGATAAATCTGTTGACTTTACAGAAGTAAAAGATTATATACTCTCATTAAGAACTGCAGGATTTAAGATAAGAGTTTGTACATTTGACAGATGGAATTCTCACGACATGATGCAACAGCTAAAAGCTTATGGAATTAACACAGAAACTTTGTCAGTTGCAAAGAAGCATTATGACGATATGGCTATGGTTGTTCTGGAAGAAAGACTTTCTGGTCCACATATTCCGTTATTGATTGATGAATTATTGCAATTAAAAATTATGAAAGATCGTGTTGATCACCCTAGAAAAGGTTCTAAAGACTTAGCGGACGCCGTTTGCGGATCTATTTATAATGCTATTAGTAGAACTAAAGTAGATACATTAAATGAAATAGATGTACATACGTATGACAGCATTAAATGGGATAATGAAGAAGAATATGTAAAGAAAATGAATGTAATTGTGGCCCCTAAGATGCCTAAAGAATTGGCGGCAATGATAGAAGGAATGGAAATAGTATGAGTATATATCAAGATAAAGCTAAAGAGTGTAAATGTTGTGGAAAACATGTGCCGCTGCCTACAGTATTAAAAGAGTATAACGGTATCCTGCTTTGCCCAACCACATTCTCTAATGTAATAGAGTATAAAAGAATATGGAAAAGCGCAGGCAATAGGCCAGCAGGCAATATTAGGAAACATTTTTCTGACTATGTACAGCAAATAGTGGAGTCTACTATTGACAAAAATGAAGATGGTAGCCTACAATAGGCATAAGCCAGAAAGAGTATAATAGACACATGGATAATGATGATATGAGGCTAGAGCACTATATTGAAATAGGCGCAGTAGAAATCGCTGGCGTTAATGAAGATGGCGAGATCATATTTGCCATAAACGAAATTGCAAAAGATATTGCCCCAGAATTATGGCAGGCCCATACTGATTATGTAGATAAAACTTTAATTGATCTTTATGAAGCAGGATATGTAAAAGTTGAATATGACGAAAATCTAGAAGCCATGATAAGTTTAAATCAAGAAGGATTCAAAATAGCAAAAGATCTAGGCATAATCCCAATGGATATGCCAGAAATTCCAAATGATTAGGAGAAAAAATGCCATATAAAGTTGAACAAGGTGTAGCAGGATGTAAAGGGTATGCCGTAGTAAATGATAAGGGAGAACTAAAGGGTTGCCACTCTGGACGCTCAGCAGCCTTAGCACAAATGAGGGCTCTTTACGCTGCCACCGCAGACGAAAATAAAATGAAGGATAAAAAGAAAAAGATTTTGTAGACTTAAAAAATCTACTTTGATATAATATATGTGGGTCGCCAATAGGGGCCCACATATTAACTTATTCGCTTGAAGGAGGAATAAAATGGTAACAACCTATACATGGGACCTTTTCAAGGATCCCTTTTTTATTGGCTTTAATCGTGAACTAGATAGACTAACTAGAGTTCACAGCCACGCATCAAACTCTACATACCCACCCTACAATGTCATTAAGACAGACGACGAAGATACATTTTTGATCGAAGTTGCTGTGGCGGGTTTTGCAAAAGAAGATCTTGAAATCACTGTAAAGGATTCTACTCTTACTGTAAAGGGAGAGATTAAGGATTCAGCAGATGATGCAAAATTCGTGCATAAGGGTATTGCAACTCGTAAGTTCACAAGAGAATTTGCTCTTGGAGAATATATTGAGGTAATTGGTGCAAAGGTAGAAAACGGTATGCTCACAATTGAATTAGAGCGTATTGTTCCTGAAGAGGAAAAGCCAAAGACAATCAAAATCAAATAAGGTATAATATAAGTCTGCACCCTTTCATCGGGGAGTCGCAGATGCGGGCATAGTTGCCTGGGATCCACCTGAGCATGTGGCTAAACTGCTCCTTAAAATTTAGGAGAAGAATGCCAAACTATGATTACAAGTGTGTGATTTGTAATTACACAAAAGAAATACCAAAACCTTTTTCACAAGCAGACATGGTTGAACTTTGTGAAAAGTGTGGTGCTGCAATGGTTAAACAGTTTGGTACATTTGGTATTCAGTTTAAAGGTACAGGCTTCTACAAAACAGATAACGCTAAATAGTCAGATGATATAATTAACTTGTTATAAAATTTATAACAAGGAGTTATAGTTGACTAGGACGAAAGCATGGAGATTGTCATTAGCCGCCATTTTAGCGTTTGGTTGGCTATTTTTAACACCTGCTTATAGCGATGATCCATTAAGTTTGGCGGCTCAGGAAATATCTGAGCTTAATGAAAAGGTATCAAATCTTACAGAAGAGGCTGAAACTAGAGCCTTAATAGATATAGCAGAAGATAAATACGATACAGCCGTTGCTGCAAAACAAGCAAGAGACACAGCTTATACAGAGTATGATGCAGCTGTTGCTGCAGAGGCTACTGCATTATCTGAAAAGACTACAGCACAATCTGCAGTAGATGGACAAACCGTAACAGTTGCTACTGCTCTTACAAATAAAAATGATGCCCAAGATGAACTAGATGTAGCCACAATTAATTTAACAACAGCAAATTCAAATCTTCAAACAGCTCAATCAGCAGTAAATAGTGCTGGGTCAGCAGGACTACAATATACTGTATATCATCTATTAAGAGATGGATATGTTAATGGACAGCATATAGCAGTACCTGGTTCTGTTATATGTACTGGTGTTTGGAATTCTGCTTCGATGAATCTTCCAGTTTGTGGATATTATGAAGATATTATTGTTAAATTTACTGGAAAAATTACAGTGCCATCAAGTTGGACAGGCGTTTACTTTGCTGGTTACACAGACGACGGGTTTAGAATGTATGTTGACGGACAACTAGCTGTCGATAATTGGGTAGAACAAGGTGTTACATGGAGCCCATATTCTCCAATATATAATGTTAGCCAAGATAAAACTTTAGATGTAGAGATATGGTGGTATAACGGTGGTGGCCCAGGATCTTACCTACTTGGCTGGTCAATTCCTGGAGGCTGGACTACAGCAGGATGCGCCTATACTGGTGGATGGGGTGTAGGATTTAGTTGTAATTTAAATACGTTTTCTTATGGATCTGGTGCAACACAACAACAATTAGATAATTTAACTGCTGCCCAACAAGCACAATCTACAGCACAACAAACTTATAATACTAAATTCACAGTACGTAATGACAAATTATCTGTGTATAATTCTGCTGTATCTACACTAAACACATACAATCAAACGCTAACTACAAAGAATACTGCATACGATAATGCAGTTATTAATACTTCAAACAAATTAACTGCTAAAAATAATGCTCAGTCTACCTATGATCAAGCAATTATTGATATGAACAATGCAATAGAAGATGCTTGGGATTTATATAATGAAACTTGGTTGTTTGAAGAACAGCAAAGAGTTGCCGCCGCAATTGCTGCGGCTATGGCAAATCAGCCTCAGACACCCATAGACCCAACGCCACAACCAGAAGAAACGACAGAACCGACAGAAGAACCAACATCGGAACCTACTCCTGAACCATCAAACGAGCAAACTGAACCAGACGATCCCAATCCAGAGCCAAGTTCTGATACCACAGATGAGGAGAACGTAGATCCAACCCCTGAGCCAGAGCCAACTCCTGAGACTTCACCAGAGCCTTCACCTCAGCCAACGGATACAGATCAAGAGCCAACTCCTGAACCAGAGCCAACTCCTGCTGAACCTTCTGAAGAATCATCACGACCTAATGTTATCACAGAAGAAACAGCAAATCTAATTGCAGATTTAACAAGTAAAGATACATTAACTAAATTAACTCCAGAGCAGAAGGCGGCGGTTGCAGAAGGCCTTGGAATCAGAGCATCTGAAATTGCAAAGGTAGCAGCTTTGGCAGCATCAGAACCAACAATTGCAAAAGCCCTTGAAGAATTTGGTGATAGAATTAAAGAAAATGCTACAGCGCCTATGCCATATACCTTAGCAGATGCAACAACTGAAATTGCAACGGAAGCATTTTTATCGGATCCAATTGGCGCTATTTCAGATATTAATTTTGAAGAATTATTAAGCCCATCAGAATGGGGCAAAGACATGACCGATGATCAAAGAGAAAAAGCACAGGAAGTAATTGTGCCAGTAATTATTGCAGGAAATATTGTGGCAGCAGCCATGACTAGGAGGATAGTATGAAAATAATTAAAGGATTTTTTAATTGGATCTGGGAAGCAATTAAGGAAAGCATAGCCCAGCTATGGACCCTCCTTGGCTTTTTTATAGCTTGGCTTACCCTAACAGGCACAGCCCAAGATGTAGTAGGCCTAGCCACAATAATTGTTACCGTTATTTGGCTAATAACCATCCCTTTAAGAAAAGACGAGGAATAAGGTATAATAGAGGCATGAGAAAAATAATTGCCTCATTTTCAAGCGTAGTGCTAGCCCTGACCTTGACCTCTTGCGGTTATCAGGGAAGCTTCCGCTATCCTTGTCAAGATCAGGCAAATTGGGATAAAGCAGAGTGCAATCCTCCAGTCTGTGAGACAACAGGAACATGCAGTAGAGATATTGTTGGCGAACAAATATGGAATGATTATCAAAACAGTAAGGTAAAAAATGGCTAAAGAAAGATTAACCCCAGCAGATCTTGATGCAAGACTAAAGTTTATTCTAGGATTAACCCTTGGAACAATTCTTCTTCTTACATCAGTAGGAATTTTGTACGGACTTTTGTTCGTATCACAACCAATCGGAGCACAATCAGAAAATGATAAGATGTTCTTTAACGTATTGGGTAGCGTTGCAACATTTATTACAGGAACTTTGGCGGGTCTACTTATTGGACAATCAGGTGCTAAAGATATCATGAAGGCACAGTTGGATAATAAAGAAGTAGATGCAAAGAATACTCAAGCAGACAAGAAGCTTGAATCAGAATTAGCAATTAATGAATTAAAGGCAGACGTAGAAGCAGATGCAGTACGTGCACGTTTGGCTAATAAGCCAGATGGTGCAATGCCAGCAGAACAGCCTGTTGATACAGATTGGGATAAGGAATAAACATGAGTGATTTTCCAGTACCAGCAGAAACAGCAAAGGCTCCAAAAGGAACTGCTGCTCGTTTAATTCAAGTTGCAAAGTCTCAGGTAGGATACATTGAAGGTCCTAAAGATAACGAGACAAAATACGGCGCATATACAAAAGCTAATTTTCAGCCATGGTGCGGATCTTTTGTAAACTGGTGTGCAAATGAAGCAGGAGTAAAGATTCCTAATACAGTTTATACTCCAGGAGGTGCAGCAGCATTTAAGAAAGCTGGTGCATGGATTGATGGAGACATTGCAGATCCAGAGCCAGGAGATATCGCCTATTTTGATTTCCCATCAGACGGTGTCGATAGAATTTCTCACGTAGGAATTGTTATTGAAGATAACGAAGACGGAACTGTTTGGTGCATTGAAGGTAATACTTCAAGCAATAAAAAGGGAAGCCAAAGAAATGGCGGAGAGTGCTGCAAGCAACTCCGTGCATACAAGAAGAATAAAGCAGGAGTAATGGTTTCAATTGTAGGATTTGGTCGTCCTAAATTTAAATCTGGAGGAACAGCAAAGCCAGCAGTAACAGCTAGCGGTGTTTGCCCAACCTGCGGTAAATAATTATGAATACCTACAGGATTAAACTTGAGGTTGATGCAGAAGTCCAAGCATTTAGCGAGGAAGATGCAGCAGATTATATTAATGATATATTCGGAGTTGACGATGAAGTTAAGAACGTCAAAGTCGTTAGCGTGAAGGAGAAATAATGGCTAAAGAAGGATACAAACCAACGGCAGGAATGAAATCTGCAGCTAAGAGAGCTATTCGTTGGAAAGAAGAGGGTAAAGCAACAGGTGCTGGCACAGCAGTTGGTTGGACCCGTGCTGGACAATTAGCTAGAGGCGAAACTCTAAGTCTCTCTACTGTTAAGCGAATGTACTCCTTCTTTTCAAGACATGAAGTAGACAAAAAAGGTAAAGACTTTTACAATACTTCTAACCCTTCGAATGGTCGAATTATGTGGGACGCATGGGGTGGAGATGCTGGTTTCTCTTGGTCTCGCAAAATTGTAGAGCGTGAAAAGAATATGAAGAAATCATTAACTCAAGACGATCTTGTAGAAGAAATTAAAGATATGTTAAATGATGCTGTAGAGCCTTTTGATACAGTAATTGAAATTGAAGACGATGAAGAAATTACAAAAGCATTGCGTCCTGAAATTACAAAAGAGCAATTAGGCATGGTAATTGAGCACCTAATGGAAGCAATTGAAGGCATGATTGAAATGCCAGAAGAGGAAGAGGAAGGCGAAGAAGAGGCTCCAGAAATGGAATCTGAAGACGCAAATGAATCTAATCCCGCTCCAGTAGGAGACCCAATGAAAAATGAAGTAAACTGGCCAGTAACAAAATCTGAACATGAGGACTATGAGTCTGACAATGAAGAAGAAGATAAATGGGATAACATGACAAAAGCCTGCTGGTCTGGATATAAGCAGGAAGGTATGAAAGAAAAGAATGGCCGCATGGTTCCAAATTGCGTCCCAGTTGAAAAATCATACGATGAAAAAGACGAAGACCTAGACAAGGCAAAAGATAAGTATAAAGAAGTTATAGATGATCGCAAAGGTGAGCCATCAGATAAAGAACTATATGCTAGAGTTGTCGCTGAGGCAAAAAGAAAATTTGATGTATATCCATCAGCATACGCAAATGGCTGGGTAGTTCAAGAATATAAGCGCCGTGGTGGTAAATATAATGTGAAAAAGTCCATTTGGAATGGAACTTTTATTAAATAGCTATTGACATAGCCGCAGCAAACCCTGTATAATATATATTAGTGGGATGCTGCGGTTTAATCATTAAAGGACAGCATGTTAAATTTGACAGAACTAGGTGTCGAAGTATTTATAAAGAGGGCTAAAAATATAGCCCCATACTGGGACAATTATGATCTAGTTATATGGAAAAAAAATGCTCAAGGATTTACTGACGTAAAAGGACTATTCAGGAATAATTCCTGGGGAATAGCAGAAAAGTTTTCTGTAGGCGATAACGGAATGTGGAAGCTACCTGTAAAATATGTCAAGCATTTTAAATGATTTAGGCATAGACTCAGAAGATTTTGATTGGTATGACCTTGCTGTTTGCAGGGGAATGGATACTAATTTATTTTATGATAAATATGAAGCAGATCCTAATATCGCAAAAAATATTGATGAAGCTTGTTTAACTTGTCCAGTTATTAGTATGTGCTATCAATTTGGATTAGAAAAAGATGAATATGGAGTTTGGGGTGGAGTTTATCTAACTTCAGGCTCTATAGATAAAAGTAAGAATTTGCACAAAACACCAGAGGTATGGAAGAGGCTTAAAAAGAAAAATGTTTATTGATAAAAGCTCAGAAAAACAAAAAGAATATTTTAAGCATGGAATTAACCAATGGACTGGTGAGCCAAATAAACCTGTATTCTACACGGAAGAAATGAAGAAACGAGTTCATGAAATTAAAAAGCCATCGATGCTTTTGATGGATGTCGTTATGTACCCAGACTTCCTCGCATTAAGATTATATGAAGATAATTTTATTCAATTTGACGGAATCAAAAAAGAAATGGTAATTGATTACGTATCTAAAGTTAAAAAATTAATTGAGTCATATGGAGTAAGATGCGAGCTGGAGGGTAAACCTAGTGAAAGAATACTATGAAGTTGTTAATATCGTGTACATTCACGAATTACAATGTTATGGCGCTGTAGAAAACATGGGTGCATTTGCATCTACTGTGAGATACACAATTGAAGACGGAACGGAAATTGAAGAGTTAATGGAAAATGACGAATTCACAATCATAGACGAGATTGTATTTACACATATTGAGGAATCAAATTAATGGAAAAAATACTTTGCTATTCATGCAATAAGACAAAGCACAAGCTAGAGGTAAAAAAGTCTACCCTTTTGCCTATTAATCTTCTGATGTGTGAGGGATGCATAAGCGCCAAATTGGAACCAAGGTGGGTCATAATTTTGGCTGGAAGATCAAATGGCCATGAGTTTGTTAGGGAAGCAATTCAAAAAAAGAAATATTTAGGCAACGAAATTTCGGCTTCTGAACTATTAATTTAGGTTATATATACGGTATAATTTATGTATAATGAACATAGATTATACTGCCATAGTTGTCGCTATTTTTGCCGCTGCCGTTTCTGGCATGGGAACAGCGCTAATTGCTGGATTTCGTGATAATAAAAAAGAAAAAATTAGGCAAGCTGAGCGTGAGCAGGACCACCTTAAATTAGAAATTAAAGATCTTAAGATAGCCTTATATAAAGTTGAGCGGGAATTAACAGAGTGGAAAGATAAATATTACCAGGCTATCCAGGAATTAATTGGGGTTAAATCTGAGCTTGAAGAAACACTCCTTAAACTATCATTCATTGACTCTCAAATAGAAAAATACCACCCTGAAGGGGAACTGGACTAGGAATTTTAAAAATAGTATACTAGTCTATATGACCTGTATAGTTGCCCTAATCCATGAAAACAAAGTCCTCCTTGGGGGAGATGCTGC
>Ga0315902_10003947_pt1 | contig 21821 bp, 21 predicted proteins | sample LakEriMetagenome_9_FD_203523 | JGI IMG/M metagenome (GOLD analysis project Ga0315902, IMG submission 203523) | Freshwater fungal communities from buoy surface, Lake Erie, Ohio, United States - Buoy 12 MA117 | ecosystem: Environmental > Aquatic > Freshwater > Lake > Lake biofilm | place: USA... | reverse complement strand
CATATCGAGTAAGAACAGGATCAACTATTTCAAGTTCAGTAGAAATTATTTGTTGTCCTGATTGATTTACGTATCTATAAAGTGCATCTTTTTCGTATTGATCAAGATAAAAATTCTCTAGATTTGTGGTGAAATAGTCTGCATTATTTTGTAATTTTCTCTTAATGTCCGGTATTAAGAAAAGATAAACTACATTGTCATCATCGATGTATTCATCATCAAAAGTAGTATAAGCATCTACATAAGCATAATTGAATCGTGAAAAGTAATTAACATAATTCTCAGTGCTAGCTAAAACAAAAGATCTACTTGTTTTTGGAGCAATCAATTTAGTCAATTGAGGATCTTCAAAATCAGCTCCTAAAACTATAGGTTTTTCTATCCTTACAGTAATATATTCGTTCGGATCAATTTCTTCTCCTGTGTTTGTGTATATAGGTTCTGGCCACTTCCAAGTAACTTTATCGGTTCTTCCGTATATGTTTCCATTGAATCCGTCTGTTGTAACGTATTCGACCTTTATCGTTGATCCGTATGGAGGAATTATTCCAAAATCTCTGTTACCGAAATAAACATCGATTCCTTCGGTCAATCCAGTTTTAACCATACATTGTTTAGATCCTTTTGTCATATCATAAAGGGAATCAACTATTTCGAGGGGTTCTCCGTTTAGATAGACTTTAACATTCTCATTATCTATGGGTTTTTTATCTAATACGGTAAAAGATTGAAGTTCTAAACCAGTACCGGTTTTGAATTGTTCTTGCAATTGTCCTTGAATTATCTTAATAGGGATTCTACCTCTTTCGGATTTTTTCAATTTCAAACTTTCTGTATCATTAGAGATTCTAATAAAATAATTCAGTCCGTTTGTATCACAAAGCAAAGGTGTTTTGTCGTTCAGTATAGCATAGGTAAAATTAACTTCTGAAATAGAAGGCTTCCAATTTATCTCCAAGGTTCCCTCAGCAGAAATTCCTCTTGTTGGATTGTGTCCAGCAAGTCTGGCAAATCCATATATGGATCGCCTTTTTGTAGCTGTTGTTATATTCAATTCAACTAAAGAATCCTCCAAATAAAGGAATAACAACTGAACGAAGTTATTCATTACATTTATCAATTGCCCGTATGGCGAAGCTACAGAAAATACATCTCCACTTTGAGCATATACTTCAGCTAAATAATTTCGCAATTGAAGGAAAATTTCTCCTATCTTTAGCTTATTGGGTCTTAAAAAACTCATTATGCAGTAAATTTTATTTGTGTATCTGGATTAGGCGTGGCAACCAAACCTAATATAGGTGTTCCGTCAACAACTATATCAATTAATATAGAATCATAAATATCTCCTTTAAGGAAACTAACCTCCACGGAGAAAGGAATAAGTTGATCGTTTGGTAACCATCTTCTTATTTGTGTAACAATCTCATTTCTTATAGTTCCTATTGTTACATAAGGATTCCAAAGGAATCCATCAAGAAATACACCAAAATCCGGATATCCAAGAACTTCTCCTGGAACCGTAGTCAAAATCATTTCAACTCTTTGAACGAAATTAGATATAGCATCTTCTACTTCGAGATATTCCGGATTGTAATTCGGATCGTTAGGAAGTCGAAGATAGATGTCTATCGCCATATATAGTATCTTATTATTTTATTATTTAATTGTCCTAGGGATCAACTATTTGATCACTAGGATACATTCTATGAACCTCCGGTAGTAAAGAAGAAGTCCATTCCTTCTTCACCTTTGATTTCTTCTTCAATTTTTTGTAATTCCTCTTGTCCTTCTGATCTGATCAAATCATAATTGATTTGAATGTTTCCTGGCAAATTGAAATTGAAAGTTCCGAGGATTCTCGATAATTGCATTTTACATTTTGCAACAACGTATCGATAAAAAACCTCATCCTTCATTAGATATTCAAAAGGCAATTTAATGTAACAATGTGCAACACAATCTCTATCCGGAGTTTGTCCTCCAACAAAAAGCTTATGGGAACTACGATTGTAATTGAAACTTATAGTGTGATTGATTATATGATTAGCTAAATCTAACCAAGACAAATTCAAAGTATAGTACATCATATTTTCTGTACCTTGACCTATGGAAACTGAATCAGAAAGAAATAAACGTTCAACTCCAAAATCTCCAGTTCCATCAAATGAATAAGTTCTACCAAAATCCTCTTTTAATTTTTTGAAACTGAAAACAGAAAAAACGCAATCAGGCATAGGAACAGTTCTAGATTTTCTGAAATCATCAGTATCAAACATTGTCCTAGGAACAACTACATATCTTTCTTCTACGGCATCCTCATATTTTTTATAGAACCAATCTGCAGAAAGTTTGATTATTCTTTCTATTTCCTTTATAGGAACAGTGAATGGTAAAGCGCATGCTACGGATATTTCTTGTTGTACTAAAGAAATGAATTCATCCATAGTGGTCGGTTGATTAGGTTCACAGTATTCCATTATGGCTTAAGATATTTTTTTGTTGGTATAATTACGGTATCTCCAGCAACGAAGTAACCAGCTTTAAGTTTTTCATATTCAATCACTGTAACATCTTTATTGATTTCAGCATGAACTCCTAATTTCCCTTTACGTAAAACTCCACCTACCATTTTTCCGTTTATTACAGTATTCATTCCGTCAACATCACAGTTATTAATAGTGATTGTTCTATTACACATTGAATCTTGTAATTTACATCGATTCAAAACAGAATCTAAATAAACATTACATTCAATAACTCTACAATCGTTTATTTCACAATCGTAGAATGTACAACCTATAAAATTTCCGTATTGAATTTTGGAATTGATGAATTCAATATCCTTTACGTTTCCAAATGCTTTAATTTCCCCTCCTCTAACTTGAAGAGCTGAAAGGGTACTGTCATAATTCAATTCAATTTCATTATCTTTGAATTTAGTATTCATTAAGAAATCGTATATACGATCTCTAAGAACAGAATAGTAATACTCGAGAGTTTTAGGATTTTCAACTAGATCGACAGTGAATAGAATTTTATCAAATTTCTTTTTGAATAAAGCATAATCTAGATATGATTCTCTGATTTTGTTTTGTTTCAAAATGATTTTTTCAAATTCGAGTATATTTTCTTTTGTGTATGAAGGTCTAAAAGTAGAACTCCAAGCAATAACAGAGAATTCAGATATTAAGTCAAGAATCTCTTGAGGTTTTGTGATATAATCTTTTCCACCTATATATTGCAATCTTAAGAATCCTTGATTAAGACATTCGAAATTAATTCCACATTCGGTTGTGTCTGGAACTGAATAAAACTTAGGATCTACAACAGATTCTGTTCTAGGAATAAACTTTTGGTTTATTTCAAATCTCTTAATAGACTTAGTATTGAATCCATATCTTCGAGTAGGAAAAGTTTTATAGGCTAGATCTTCATTAAATTCGAGTATAAACTTTAACTTATCGATCTTTTCTATAGAAATTCCTTTGAAAAACATAGTTCCTTTGAAAGGACCTGCTTCGGAATCGATGAATTTAATATCAACATACATATTATGTTCCTTTTCTGTAGATCCATTTTTCTCAATCCAACCGAAAAGGTTAAGACAAAGAAGACGGGAATCTCTATAGGTCATAAAAGCTGTTTCTATTCTCCAAATTCCGTCATCACCTCTAACGATATTAACGTTGTAAGATCCAGCTGGATCAGTTGATACTTTCCTTTTTAGTGCCTTCGATAAACCACCTAAAACGGCAGAAGGAGCCATATCAGAATTAAATTCTGATATGACCCTTACCAAAGTGTTCTCGAAAAGAGAGGAATATGATAGACTGTCGTACTTCACAATAGTAACTTACTTTCTTCTATATATTCAGTTACATAGTAAAGTCTACCTTCTTGGATTCTTTGTCTATTTTTACTATTTTGACAACTATTTCCTGTCCAACTTCAAATTCTTGATCTTCTTGAAGATGGGATTTGTGAAGTAATCCAACAACTTTTGGCTCTATTTCGACAAATACTCCATATCGAACAACTCGTTTCACTTTACCAGTTACAACTGAAGGGATCTTAAATCGATTTTCAATATCATCCCAAGCATCAGCTTTAGGTTCAGGAAGATATTGACTTAAAACGATTTTATCATTATCAACGATTTCTGAAATATAGAATTTGATTGAATCTCCAGCCTTGATTTTACGATTATCAAAATCTTCGACCAATTCTTGAGAAATGTCTTTTTTGGCAATCAATCCGGTTAAGCATTCGTTAAACTCAACGAAGATTCCGTGTTTAGAACATCCGGTAACAAAACCTTCGTATTGAGTACCGAATTGAAGTTCTCTGATTGCATTTGGAACTAGAGTTTTCAAATAATCTCTATGAGAAACAACGATGTATTCCTTTTCTCTTGAGTAATTGATAGGAACTACATAAATGTTTTTTCCTAGTAGAGATTCGAAATCTACTAATTTGTTCATACCACCAAGAGAACCTGGCATAAAGCATTCAACTCCATCAATATCCACAAAGTAACCTCCATGAATAAGTTGTTTTACTGTTGCTGCATAAGCAATTGGTTCACCGATTGATGACATGATTTCATCTTTCTTCTTAGAAAGTATATTCTTCGAATAAGAAGCGACGATTGCAGGATTCGTTCTACTGGTAACTTTGTTTACCTTTTCAATTAGAACTTCGATTGGGAATCCACTTTGAATATATTTTAGATATGAAGGATCTTCTTTTGAGAGGTCTAAGATAGCGTCCTCCCTCCAGTTCACATCGATAGTGGCGTATTTTTCGCCAACCGTGACAACTTTACCGTTTACTACCGATCCTTCTTTAGGTTCAACTAAGTCTAGTGCACTGCCTGAATAAAGTTCATAAAGTTCTTGTGCATACGAAGCATGACAATAAACTTTTGAATGGTCTCCAGGATGTTTTTTGATTTTTTTGTTTTCTCTGAGACGAACGTCGTTTGACATGAAAGCTTCCCAATCAAAATCAGGGATTGCCTCATAGATAACGTTTGAATTCAATAATTTTTTTTGCATTGTTTTTATTTTAGAGGTTAATAAATTATGAGATAATTGCTGGTGTAGAAGGTGTGGTTGTCGATCCAGCACCAGACGAAGTTGCAACTAATTGTCCTGGTGGAGTAATGATAGTTGCTGTTTTAATATAAGAATCTACTTGATTAGCTACATTCTTAGAGATTATATCAGATATTTGCTTTGCAAGAATAGGAGCTATAGTTTCTGACATCCATTCAGAAACACATTCTGAAATAGCATTTGCCCATTCATTTGCAGTAAATTTTTTAACTAATGATTCAGCTGCAGAAGGACTGAGTTTATCAGCTGGAGTTTTTGCCATTGCATCAATACCTAATTTGATATTGGATAAAGCTTTTGAAATGTTTTTTGCTGAAGAAATAACACCAGCAGCAGAATCTCCGTCTAGTAGTTTTCTTAGAGATTGTTTTACTTCAGGTTTTTTGAATTCAGTCTTCAGTTTGGCTTCCAACTCTGTTTGAATAGGAGTTTTAAGGCCTTGTTCTAATACAGTTTTTATTAATGGCATATCTTTTTATTTAACAGTAGTTTTAGGTGAACCACCTTTACCGCTCAAATGTTGAGCAGGAGTCATAGGTGCAGTAGGAGGGGAGGTAGGAGCTCCTAAGTTACCGACATGAGTATGTGCATTAAAGAGTTGCATAAAGGCATCTCCTAAAATAACTTTTTCGGTAGCATCCTTACCTAATTGAATTTCTTGAGCTTGATCAATAATCACTTTAGAATCCGTTTTAATCGTTATGTCTGACTTTTGAGTTATATTCATTTTACCGTCATCTAAAATCTCCACTTTACTATCACCTGAGGCAGTTTGTATTAAAACTGAATTATCGTTCTTTATGTTAATTTGAGTTTCTTTGTAATCTAACATAAGACCTTTTTCCTCAGTAAAGAAGATCTTAAGAGATCCTTCTGTTACGGTATCATAAACTATTATATGCGCATTCTCGTAAGAGTTTTCAATTTCTGCTTTAACTTCATCAGAAATTTTTTGTTGAAAGAAGTATTCAGGATGATATATGTTTCCGTTATCAAAACGTATAGAAACTACAGATCCTAATTTTGGAACAGAAAACATTCCTCCACCAGTAGCCGCTCCTCCGGTAAGATTATTTCCGGGATAAGCCCATGGAATATCCGAAGTAGGGATTTGATCGAATTTACCATATACTTTTACCTTAACTCTACCCACTTTAAGAGGATCAGCTATATCAACAACTTCACCTAACCAAGCTGTAGAATCTAAATCATCTTTCCAGTATTTCTTCAATGCCATATCTTTTATATGTAAGTTGTCTATCCGTTATTCAATGAAGTATTTTCAGGAGAAGATCCTTGAGACTTAGCATCATTTCCATTATCATTACTTAAAGATGGTATAAAATCATCAAAAAATTTACCTGTACCAAAAGGTTTTTTCTTTTTTCCGTTGTAAAGGGAAGCATTCCCTATAGGACTTCCTTGATCCGTTGAATCTGGTCCATCATCATTTGTTAATGAAGGATTTTCAGGAGAAGATCCTTGATCTGTTGATTTATTAGAACCTTTCTTGTTTATTAATGAAGGAGATCCTTGACCGTAACTGTCTATTGGATTTTCCTCATCGTTTGAAGCATTTTTCTTCGATGCATTTTTACCGACTTCTTGTAATACTGCTTGTATAGCAGCACCGGCTCCAGCTTGAGCCACTGCAGCTGCTTCAGCAGCAGAAAATCCCCAAACATTACCCAGAAAAAGACGTCTTATAGGAGCTGCAGCTCTTAAAGCTTCAGCCGCAACTCTTCTTGCTGCATCTTTCTGAGCTTGGGGTAATTTTTCAATTTGTTTTTCAAGAAGACCTAATCCGTATATGTTACCATCTATTCCAGCACTGTCTATTTTTCCTATTGTTGTAGGTTTATATGGAGCTAATGCTCTTTCTTTTATTGCTTCTGCAGCATCCTCAAATCTTTTTTTAAGATCCTTTCCAAAATCTGAAGCAATTGGATCTTTAGAAGTGGTTGTTTCGTTTGCTGGAGGAATATCCAAAGCAAGTCTATCAACTGTATCTGTTACAAAATCCGAAACCCTTTTATCATGATGCATTCTGTATTGATTATCCTCCATAACTTCTCGATAACTAAATGCAATCTTTTGTGCTTTAAGTCCCATTTCTTTATGAGAAATAGAAGCAAAAAGACCGTTTGTTTCGTCGGGAAGCCATTCACAATACTCGAAATTAAACATAACTCTTGTTATGTTTGGATTTATCAAGTCGTTATTAATAGGAAATCCAGTTTCACCTATATTTGGATCTTGTCCCATGAGTTTGTTTACCTCATCGTAATCTTTTTGTCTCGATTCCTTTAGATTTTTCTTTTGTAAAGGAGGACCTACTTGAGCATTTGAGGGTATATTTTGCCATCGATTAGGAGTTCCTGATCTATTTATTGATCTAGCTTCATAACAATAAATAGCCACTTTGAATCTTCTTAGATTTAGAGGAACGACTTCTCTTCTGAATTCCCAATCAAAACAGGCCTTTCTATACAGGTCCATTAATGCTGTCATCCGCAAATCTATTGATTCGTCAAGACAATTAATGATAATTTTTCTATCTGCGAGTATAGGTTTGAAATCCTTTTCTTGATAAAGGTGTTTCCAAGCTTCATCCAAACCTTCGATAGATTGAAAAAACCAAGGTGTTTGTGAATTTATTCCTTTAAGTAATCTAACAAAACTCTTTAGATATTCGGCTCTCTTTTCATCTCCAATCGTCGTTAAGTAACCTAAAGCCGTATTCTTTAGAGGTTCTTCAGAAAGAAGACCTGATTCAGGTTGGTCAAAAAGGAAGAAGAGCTTAAATCCGATATATGTTGGATCTTGATATTTAATCAAAGGATAACCTTTTCCAGCATAATATAAATTTGTCTTCTTAAAATTATGAAGAACTCTATCGCTGTAACTTGTAATTTCTGCCATATTCTTTTTTTAATTTTATCCTTTTTGACTAGTCTTAGCCGGTATAGGCCATTCTCTTCTTATTAGAGAAACTCGTTGTTTTATCCCTTGACCTAAAGTGTAATTGTATTTAATATCGGACACAACATAATATCCACTAAGAAATTCATTTTTAACTTGATCGTTTACTTCTGGCATATTCTCGTTAGTCGGATCTGGTTTATTTCCGTCTTGTCTACCTCCTGCACCAGCAAACATTCCCTTACCTTCGTTAGGATCAGCCGGTGGTCCATCTTCACCTAAAGCTTTATCCCTCGATTGGAGGTTTGCAGCATTTTGATTAACAGAACTTTCATAAATCAAAACAGGTATTCTCATATATTTATATATGTAATGATTCATACCGGCAATATCAACAACCAATCTAGTCTTATTTAATTCTTGAAGATTTTGGTGATTCAGAACTTGAGAATAACAAAAATTGTCATGAACATTTCCACCAAAAGAAACTCCAGCTTGCTTACCCATCCATTTATATTTTGATTCATCTAAATAAAGAGGTTTTGGAAAATTAGGTGGTCCATCAGATCTCCTTCCTTTAAGGAGAATAAAATCATTTTCTGCTCCTGGAGTCGTAAAAGGATCTACAAAAGCTTCTTGATATTCTATAGAAGATTCCTCTATATTCAACCATTGTGCATATCTCTTGTATCCATTATCCATCCATACATCACCAGAACTATTCTCAAGACTGTAACTTTCAATGAAGACGTTTTTTCCGGACATTGTAGTCATATTAGTAAGAACTAAACTACCTTTTTGTTGATCAGGATCCGTATGTTCCGCATTACCAATGCCTCCTGACATAGGAAACGAATCAGAGATATTAATTTCTTCAGAAAGGTCTTCTAAACTGAATTGTTTATTAACATTAACTAAACATAAAAAATAGTAAGGATCTATATACCAATCAAAGAAAGAATCATCATCTTTATATGCAGATGAAACCGTTTCTGTTACGAATGTCTCATAGGTTTCAGAAGGAATAAGTCTAGTCATAGAATCATCCGTTGAAGTTTCATTAGATGCGAATCCTAATCCTAGTTCTTCACACATATCACCTAAGTGTTCGAATGAAGTATTTTCTGGGAAAGATTTGTAAGTTTCTGTATAGAATTTAGGAATCTTCATAACTCCCATTATGAAGTATTTCTTATTTTTAGGTTCTCCCATAATTCTTTTTATTATGAAATCTATCCTTATGGGCTTTTGATTATCAGCATCTCCAGGTCTAATATAGACGGATATGACATCTCCATCAATTGGTGCATTTATAGAAAAGTGATTAGAGTTATCTGACCAAGAAAGAAGGAGACGAGGAATCCTATCAGATAGATCTATTTCGAAATTTTCTATCTCGTCTTCTCCTAACATCAAAGTATTTATGGCTATAACAGGAATCAAAGATCCTGATCTAGAAGAGGTCTTAGCATCCAGCTTTCTTAAATTTCCTTGATATTTTTCTTCAGAAGCTTTTGATTCAGTGTCCTCTATAAAAAGTTCATCGAGTAAAAGCTTTCCACCTTTATCCGAAGGAGATTTTTTGAAATTAGGTTCTATAATAGAAACAATAGATCTTTCATATGTACTCATAATTAACCGTTTGTGAAGTTATTAGAACTAGGAAATCTTGGACTAGAAACAGAAGGAGCAAATATAAGTCGGTTTCCATCAGCTACAAAAGGTACCTCACCCTCTCTAAGAAGATTAGTTGGTTTGGGTTCAGTTGATCCATTCTTTCTTTTTGAAGCTAACTTAGCAAGTTGCTTTAATCTTGAAATATCTTTTTGACTTGCTCTAGTTGGATCTAAGAAAAGAGCCTTTGTATCTTTAACTAACTTACTACTCCTTTGAACTTTTTTATATGCTCTCTTAATCGAATTTTCAGTAGGTATTATCATAACATCGTAAAGCTCCATAGAGAATGGATTGGATATTTGATTAAATTTTAAGAATCCGTCTAAAAAATCCAGATTCCTATAGCATTCCCATACAATTAAGTCAGGTCTGCAAAGATGTCTATCTTCGACTAAAATTATTTTCTTTACTTTGAAATCAGGAGAAAGATAATTAACTTCTAGATTTAACTCTAAAAGGTCAATCATCGTTATACCCTCTTTCATCATTTCGTCTTTTAAGTCTATAAGTCTTATGTACATAATGTAAAGTATTAATAAATTCCTTGAGCTGCAGATGTTAATAAAGCATCTATACTCGAGTGGTTTGTAAATCTAGGTTTAAGAATAGTTACCAAATCTACCTGTTCCTCTTTTGCAATTGGTTGTGAAGACTTGGCTTGACTATCGGTTTTATTTGTTGAAGTTTTTCCTTTATTCGGTGTAGGTTTATTACCCTCTTTAGGTTTTGTTTGAGGTGTAAATTTTTCTCCGGAAGGAGATATTGTTGTGTAAGTTCTACCACCTCTATGAAACATAGCCATTAAATCAGAACGATCTCTGTGTCTTGCTGGCTTAAGTTTTATTGTTACAGTTAGCTTGCTTGGAAAATCATCATTCCCTAAAGGACCGTGTAAGTGATATTCACTATTTTCACATATTAAGTTTCCTATTGACATTATAGGATTTGCCGGATTACCTACCATCACATGCCATTCTCCTGTATCTTCGCCGGTTAATAGAGAGTTAATAGATTGGGCACCAGCACCTCCTCCACCTCCAGCAGAATCATCAAAAGCTCCACCGACTATATTGGACATTAAGTTACCAGCTAAACCTTTAGCAGCTGTAGTAATACCTTCAAGTGTAAGACCTTGACCTCCTGTAAATTCATCGATTCTTGATTTGATACCATCGGTAAGGGATTTGAAATATCCGGAATAATCACCAGCTAAAAGTTTTTTAGGATCACCGAGAGGACCGACAGTTTTAGCGTCATCTCCACCTCCACCGCCTCCACCACCGAAGAATCGTACATCACCACCCCAGAATTCACCTCTTTGAGTAGTCATAACGAAAACGTTAGAGAGTAAGTCGATCATAGCAACTTTAGGATTTATTCCGTCTATAGAACGAAGTTCATATTCGAATTTGAGAGTGATTTCTTGTGTATGTTCAAGTCCTTTTTCTCGCATCCACATCTTCTTAATAACATCTAGAGGACCGTAAACTACGTTTTTATTAGCATATGGATCAGCACCGCCTCCACCGCCTCCACCGCCTCCGCTATCTTTGAATGCTGAAGGAGGTGATCCAGGTGCTTTTTGAGTAAGCCAAGAAACTGATTTAATAGCATTTCCTAAAGATCCCCACCCACCAGCAGCAAGAGCAGCACCTTCGTTACCCATTCCTCCACCGCCTCCACCTCCTCCGCCGCCGGAGATTGTCTGGATTTCTGATTCAAATTCTTTCCAATTAATTTTAGCAGAAAATTTAAGTCCTACAGATTCCCATGTATTAGCTTCTCCATCTACCCAAGTAATCATTCTTGAAATATCAGGAACTGGCATTTTCATAGGATCCCATATGTCATCATTTACCGGTTGAGGAAAACGACGTAATGTAACCATATAATTGTTCGGAACTATTCCATAATTTTTACACCATAAGAAATCTTCCCAAGCATATTCAACAGCATTTGTACCTATACGAGGATCTCCAACGCCTTGTGATTGACACCATTGAATTATGTTTTTTGCAGTTGGATTCCTTAATATATTTTGAACACTAGATCCACCGATTCCTGGAGTGTATTTTTCTCCAGAAGCTTCTTTTTTTGGCATATTATCTCCATTTCCAGCTGAAGCTGATCCTGAAGCTGTAGCTCCACCAGATCCACCTTGAGGAGCAGTCCATTCTAAAGCTTTGAATAAACCATCCAAACGTTTAGGTTTATCTAAATAAGGTTCTGGATCAGGTCCTAAAGTTAAACTGTTAAAGTAAAAAAGAGAATATCTATTGAATATAGATTGAGTAGCTTTTCTAGGAGAGGGTTGTTTTACTGTTTCACTACCGTCAGATTTAATTCCTTTTACCGGTGCAGGTAGGGGAATTTCTATCATATTAGGATCTTTTTGGTTATAGTAATAGCTCAAAAGAGTTCCTCCTTCTCCGGATTTAAGCCCGGCAAGTCCACCACTCCAAGCTCCACTCGGTACATTATTTGTACCTACTGCAGCAGAATATGTGTAATATGAATCCTCCTTACCTTTGAAAGCTGACATAATAACTTATTATTTTTCTAACTATATATCATACGAATGACAAGAACTCGTCGGCATCATTACCGTTGAATTTATCACCATAAGCTCTTTTCATTCTTTCATTGAATTCGATAGTTGATTGTATTTTGACGGGACCTTCATAAAGACTTCTCATTGAAGACTTCTTGATTATTCGAAGATGTTTTATTATTAGATATTCCTCAATCTTATTGAAAAGTTCTACCATCTCTATTTTCGTTCTCCTTACGAAATTTGATTCAATACAGAATCGATGAGTACATTCGTCAATAAACCAATTTTCTAATTCAGTAACTGTTTTCTTCTTTGGTATACTGAATCTTTTCGGTTTATCTCCATACTTAAGAAGGAATGGTTTGTCGTAAAGATGTTCCTTTAGGAAATTGATATTGTCGTAAAACTTAATTAGCTTTATCGAATAATAAGGAATGTCCTGATGGAAATGGACATCCTCCACAAGACCTTTAATTGGAATTATAGTTTCCGGATCGTGTGTAGAATAAATAATTGCATGACATATTGATCTCTTATCGAGTATTTCAGTCTTTATCATATTCCATTTTTTGAACTGAATTAAACTTCGAACCTATACGATTACTGATCTCCTCATCGGTAACCAAATGGTAAGAAATTGGAAATTCGCAAGGACTGAAAAGTCCTTTTAGTCCTTCTATGAAATCCAAAGTAAGATTTTCTTGATACAAAAAAAGGAATTCACTCTTCTTACATTTAGTAAATGAGTTTATCCTTTTCACTATTTGAAATTGAACTATCTCCTGAGAAGGAGGAGTTTTGAAAACGTCATTATTAGTTAACCTTTCTCTTATATCGTGATGATTGATAACATCCGAATTTCGTTTTTTCGAAAAATGTCTTTCGAATTTTTCTCTATTACATTTGACAATAAAAACGTTTTTCATCATGGTTTGTTTAACAAGATTTCTTTTTTGTAAGTCTGAAGGATCTTAATCTCTTCCTTCAAGTCCTTAATTTTTTCATCAACTTCTTCTAAAGACGGTAAGTATTTTTCTCCCCAATCAATAGCAAAAGAAAGCTGTTCACGATCAAATTGACCTCCAAGATCAAATCCGAGGTCTTTTGATATATCCAACAACAAATAAGAGATTTTATCGAAATACATTTCATCATCCTCGACAATCTCATACACCTTTGTTATCTCAACAGACTGGTCAGCACCATTGTACTGACTGTCTGTTATAGTTTTGATTACACCGTTTTCAGCATTAGCTAAATTGATTTTTATCATGACTTAGTATTTTCAGATGCCCATTCCCTTTCAGCTTCTTTCCAGCTTAAAGGTTTTTCATGAGTTCCCCAAAGTTTAAGAGTTTTTACCCAAATCTCTATATGTCGATCAATTTCTTCATTAGACATTCCTCGTTTTTTCATTTCTCGGATCTTTTCATTCTGTAGCTTTTCAAGTCTTTCAGCTTCAGCTTTCTGAACTAATTCAACGTTTTCCTGATGGATTGTTCTCCCTCTTAATTGATTAAGAGCTTTCCATTTTTTGTACTCTTCGATGTTGTTTTTCTTAAGCCAAAGTTCGTAAGAACGTCTTTGTTTTCTTGCTTGTGAGTTTGCCATACTTATTTGTTTTTAGGTTTATTCTTATTGTCTTTCTCTTTTATTCTGTATACGAGAGGAGGAATTTCCTCACCATCCTCTTGACACATCTTAATGTATTTAATCATGTGTGTGAGGCTATCTCTCAACTCCTCTATATCCTTTACCGAATCGAATTCTATTTGAAAATTCTTGTCACAGTAAGGATTATCTTCCAAACGACATTTCATGATGGGAATTTTTTTAATATATTTATTCCGATTCCTTAGCGTCGCTATTCGATATGATGTAATTCTTAATAGTCTCTTTGATTGCATCGTTTATTGAATCACTAGTAATTTGTGAATATGAGAATTCTGTTATTTCCGCAATTACCTCTTCCTCATCAAACATCATAGAAAGGAATTCATAAACTTTAGGAGAAGGTAATCTTAGAGTTAAGCTAACATTTAGAGTTTCCTCTTTAAGCTTTTTTTGCTTTTCAAGAATTATTTTGATTGGAGATTTTTCCTTTTCTAATCTTGGTTGAGGTGGAGCTATAGAAGTTTGTTCTGGATTTCCTAACATTTTCTCCCAATCATCTAAAGATTGTGGAGCACTTGGAATCGGTGGTGGAGGTAAAAATTGATTATCTCCTCCTTTTTGATTATATCTTGATTCATCAACCTGTCTTAATAGAGTATCTAATTGTTCTTTTGCTACAAATCGACCACTTTGAAAATAAATCTCTGTGTCGGTTTCGGCTACATATACTTCAACGATACCAGCCCTATTTCCAGAATTCCATTCGTAATATCTTTTGACTTCTAATTCTTCCATATGTCAATTTCATTATTGATATTTTATGAATGTTATTTAGACGAGTTTCAAAAACAAAGGGACCTCTTTCGAAGTCCCTTTAGAATAATTAGAAAAAATTATTAAGCTGGAGAAATTTCCTCAAAATTAGCATTTAATTGAAGATTTTCTTCGATAGCGAACGATATGGATTGATTATTACCAAATTCTGATCCATCAGAAACTCTAGTCCAATTTACAAAGGCCCATCCGTCTGAAGGAGTGGCAGTAATTGTAACTTCTGTTGCATAATCATATGTTCCATCACCGGTAATTGATCCTTGACCTTGAGCAAACAGGTTAACTGTAAATTGCTCTTTAAGAAGTGCAAAATCTTCCCTTGTTGTAGAAGTAATAGTAACCTCTCTTGAAGCATCTTCCCATCCGGTGGTTATTGCATCAACCTCAAGTCTATATAGGTTATTAGCTGAACTAGGAAGATACCAGAAATTATTAGAAGTTTGTCCAAATTTTCCTAAAATATCGAAAGATCCAACGAAAGACCACGTATAATTACCAAAACCTACCTCAACTTGACGATACAATCTAACAGTAGAATCAATTGGTGTTCCTGAAGTTCCACCAACAACTCCAACCGTTAAGTTTACTACAGCTTCTAGTGTTATATCACAGGTTACATCATTTACTCCGTCGTAATTAGCACTAGCACCTTTTGATTTGTATTCATCGTCCTTATATCCATAAACATTAATCATTTGTGCATTGTTACTAGGGATTTGGTATTCGTAATATCCATCAGAATTTGTATCAATATCAACCGAGAATTCATTAAAGTTTAATTCAACCGTAGCTTTTTCAATTCCTTTACCTCCATTATCTCTGATATAACCAGAAATGATATTTGGTTCAGCTGGTAGAGAAGCAATCAAAGAGAAATTAATTTCTACTGAAGGAACCTCTTCAGAAACGATAACTCCTGAATATGAATCCTCTTCAAAACCTTGAGCATAAATTTCTAATTCACCGGCATCTCCGAATAGAACATCAAGGAATAGGTAATTACCGTTTTTATCAGTCTTAACTGACCAATCCCATTTAGGAAAATAAAGTTCAGCTCCAGAAATACCAATTCCGTTTTCATCAGTTACTCTACCCCATACTCTACCGTCGATTTCACTTATAGGTTTAATGTCGCAGTAATCACAGAAATTAAGAGTTAAGTTGATATTAGATATTGAGTCACAGAAAACGTATTCAGTCCAATCTGAATCTTGAGCAGCAGCTGCTTGGAATTCTTTAACGTTATCATTACAATCAACATAAACTGCTATTTTGTCAGCATTGAAAAGCATTCTTCTTTGAATCAAATACAAGAATTTAATAAATTCATCATAAAAAGGATTCCCGGTAGAGAAAAGGTTATCTAGTTCTTCTTTTCTCCTATCACCTTCAGGTAATTTGGCTAATTCCTTTTCAACTGCACCATGTAAATCTGATGTTATTCGACTATCAACGATGAAATTATTAGAAAGTCTTCCTAAATCATCGAAAATTGCATGATCGTTTTTACCGTCAACATAAATTCCTAAAACACATCCTTCATAAACAAGTTCTTCATAAATTTTCTCTTTTCGTTCTTTCCAGTTTGTGTAGAATTTATTAAGTTCTCTCCAAAGTTCAGAACGACCTTCGAAAAATTCTACAACATTAAGAGGTGATGGATTGCAAAGATCTAAATATCTACCTTGCCAATCTCCTCCAGGGAGAGGAATATAAAATTCTCTTAAGCCATTAGCTTCAATCCAAAGTCTATAAGAAGAGAATACCTCCATACCTTTACCGTTAAAAGCTTTTTTGTCTTTCAATGAAGCAGCTTGGTAAGATAAAGTAAGGCCGCAAAGGGATTGAGCTCCTGTTACTAAATAAGGGGAGATGTTGGAAGAAACCCCGAAGTTATTATACAAATAAGTTTCACAAGCATCAGGAACATTCGTTCCAAATACTGCTGAAGTTTTTTCACAATCATTACATAGAACATTTTTCAAAGTTTCTCTGATATAACAGTATTTTCCTTCATGGAAACCGTCCCAATTTTTTTCGGTTAGAATATAAACTTTTTCAGTTTTCCTATCCATCATATACACTAATCTCGGTCTTGCAGGAGCAGCTGCCATTGCTACACCTCTTGAATCTTCAAATGATTGCCATTCTAGAGATTTCAAGTAATTTGTAGTTGGATTGAAAGGATCAACTCCTTCAGCCTCATTAGGGTAAGCAAACCAAAGACCTTCTAAAGGATCTCCATTCTTGTTTCCTCCTCTTTGGAATACGTTACGAATTCCACCTTCATACAATCCTAGAGCAACATAATCAGAAATTACGTCGGTTGCACATCCTTCTAAGCAAACGATTGCAATATCTTTAGAATCGCAAGTTCCAGACTCTAAAAGGTTAGTTTCAACTTCACAAAGATTCCTACCTCCAATTTGATTTCCTAGAGTATCCCATGCCCAGATATCTCCATTCCAGATATTCTCAGCGAGAGATCTAGATTTTTTAATTTGTTCAAGATCAAATTTCTTTCCTAAGTCTGTTGTTGAATGACCTTTCAATCTAATTCCACCTAAATCGGAAAGAATAAGATCAGATTCGGTCAAAACAGTAACTTTGAAAATCCAATTTGTTCCTGAAGAACTTACCGCATTCACATGTGTGTTTGACATTTTGATTTTGATTTTTTTTAACGTAGCGATTTGAGGCTACAGTTCTTACTATATAACCATCCCTGATAAAGGGTTTTATTTTTTCTAAGAATTTTTATCTGATATTTTAGGAGGTAAAATTGCAGTGAATATAAGCTGAACTCCAGGATTTTGTATATTTTCACCTTCAACATAAATAGAAATTGGTGTACCTGCTGCTATTTTATGTTCGCTTTTCCCACATGCAAATCGATTTCCTTCTGAATCTAGTCTAGATATTTCCTCATCTCCATTAATGTATATGATGGCAGACCATTCTTGTGGCTCCCTTGAAGAAATGGCTATACCAACTAATGCACAATCGACCCAAGCAACATATGGAGTTATATTTGTGTAATTTCCTCCAGCCCTTTTAATAAATCTATTTGTTACACCTTCACATCCGTTCCAATCTTCCGACGCATCATAAGTAAAGGACATTTGATTTACTGCAATTGTAGGATCTGAATTATCCATATATCCTGAATCGATTACAGTTTGGTCTGTATATTGAACCGAAGAGATTTCTTTATTTTGGAAATCAATATAAATTACCCTCTTCCTCGTTACAGTTTCTCCACCAGGTAGAGTAACTTCGTATTCTTCTATTTCATAGGATCCTAATTTTCCAGGCATTATGCTAAATCGATTTTTATTTCAACTCTTGTTCTTACTTGAGTAGGTTGGTCAATCCAATTAGGAGTTATCCAATACATAACTAGAGGATCTCCAATTGTTACCGAAATTGGTGGGAATAGAGATCCCACATCATTATCCTCACTGTTATGTTTTAGTGAATTGGTTAACAAAGCTGTTGCTCCAGTTTGTAGATTTTTTATGTATATTGTTGAGGATTCTGTTGTTGCTGTTGCTCCGAGATGGGTAACTATACTGAATTCACTTATTGTTCCGGTATGTAGACTCATTACTGTAGATCCATTATCAACCTCACCTAAAACTATTTCTGTTTGTGGAATATGATCAGGTAAATCTCCGAAATAATAAACAGTTGAATCTACCGGAGAAATTTCTCCATGTGAAAAAATATGTGTTGCTTTAGTTGGATATCCAGGTACTAAAACTACAGATCCATTAAAATCCCAAGAGGAACCGTTCCATATCCATGTCTTATTACCAAAGGTATAAGGTTCACCTATATATGTAGGAATTGGAAAATTTATTATTGGCATTTATCATTTCTTTTTATTTTAGTATTTTATGTTTCCTTGAGAATCAATTATGGAAGGAATAACAGTGTTTGTGATAGTTCCTATATTCCATGAAGCTGTAGGTCCTACAAAAACACATTGTGCAATTGCAAAATTTCTAGCAGTGGCTCCTGTTACATCAATTCCATAAGTTGCTCCAATTCCATTACTCACAATTTTATTAAATGTGAATTCCGTTGTTTCGGCGGCGGTGGATCCAAGAGGTCCTAATTCTATACTGTTGTTTGCCGATGTTTCAACATAACTATGAGTCATTAAGATATTTGAACCGGTTTGTCCAATTATCCTTCCTATAAATTGCGAATTTGTTGCTGTTAAGGTTGATTCCGTTTCAAGATCAACAGAAAAGGTTCCAGAAATCTGAGAATTATCTACTCGAGTATAAGAGTCTCGATAAATTACCATACCGTAATTTTTTCCATGGGATTGAATGGATGTATGTTCTCCTCCTCTTAGAAGGACTCCATATTCTGGACCTAGATATTTTGTATTTTCGCTCCTATCTACTTCTAAATATCCACCATATCCAACGGTAGAAGTACAATGACCTAAAACATCTTTTATTTCCCATGAAGATTCACTAAATATATAGACTCCAACTCCTCCTTCTGCAGAAGAATATCCTTGCAATTCTGTAATATACCCATTTCCACCTTCACTTCTAAATCCACATCCGGTAGAAACATCTCCATATGAAGCATATCCAATTATATTAGACCAATATGCTACTCCTCCTCTATCAGAATATATGCCATGTCCGTTTAATGCTGTAGAAACTCCAACCAAATCAAAAAAGAAACTGGTTGATGATGGTTGATCAACATAAATTCCATGATATGATTTGGATATAAATCTGCTTCCCGTGCATCTTAAGTTATGTCTTCTACCATTTGTTGTTTTTAGTGCTGATCCAGTTGAGGTTTGATTATTAACATAAGTATCCAATATCCATCCTTCACCACCTTCAAATGCTATTGCTCCGGAAGTTGATCCTAACCAACCTGTTGCACCCGGATATTCTAAAAAGTTAATAATTCCTCCTTGTATTGTTGCAGATTTACTCACCCTCATACCTGCTAAAAGGGCAGTAGATCCTGTAGCTCCATATATATTCCAAGTATGACCATTAAGATTTAATGATTTTCCACTGAGAATTAACGGAGAAGCTATTGTCTCACTAACTGATCCGAAAAGTTGTATAACATCACCTGCTTGAGAGGAAGCTATCGCACTATTAAATGTATTATAGAAATTAATTGTACCTGATCCTTGCTGATATATTCCCCATGGTTTATATGCAGGACCTACATTTGTAAGTGCCGGTGAAAATCCGGATTGTAATTGGATTTTATCTATGGACCAATTAACTTGATTACCTACTGTACCGGCAGAAAATTTGAAATCTATTTCATCAATATCTGTGCTTATACTAAAAAGACTAAGTGGAATAACTACCAATTGCCAAGCCCCCGTAAAAGTTCTACTTCCAAATGGCGGTACCAAATTTACAGGCGATCCAACATTAGATCCATTCCATCGAAATTGAGCAGTTAGAGTTCTACTAATAGGAATTGCATTTCCGAAATAAACATAAAATGATAGTGTAGAATAAGGAGTCAATGTGAGATCATTTGATCTCGTCCATCGTACCCATCGATATTGATTATTTCCTGTAACACTTAAACTTAAAGTTCCTCCTGGAGGAGTAGGCGAAGTTGAGGTAAAATTAAAGGTACCGGTACCGAGAACATTACCAACAACACTTCCAGTCCATTCAACATTTTCATCATAAATGGATTCTTGTGTAACTGCTAATGATGTGGTTCCCGCCCCAACAAAAATATACTGAACCAATAAATAACTTGAATCTATTGCTGGAGTTGTAGGATTTGGATCTGCAATTCCTTCTAAAACTGAAACTATTCCATTTGGATCATCGTCATTAACAACTACAGCATCTATCCTATCATAAAGGACATCACCATTTGATAGAGTTACTTGAGTAGCTCCAGTTGTTTGTATTGGGCCATAAAAGGAATAAGTTAATGAGGTTATATCAAAAGTCATCCCATTATTCCAAACTGCTCCTCCTGATATGAGTTCTTTTGTATAAACTGTTCCTGCTGATGCTGTTGCTGTGGCAATTAAACCCTCCCATGAATACCCTGTCCATACCCAAACATCTCCATTTGGGCTTGTGTATTGAGTTCCTGTTCCAGATCCGAATATAGCCGGTGGCCAATTTATTGGTGTAGGCATTATTTAAGTTTTATTTTCTCTCTATATATCTGCTATTAGATATGTTATGGGTTAATCTCTATTGGTTGTATCATAGCTCTACCTATTGAAGTAGGAGGAATAGTTTCTAACCAAATTCCAAATGTACCTACCGAAGGGCTTGCTTGTCCAGTAGCTCTTCCTCTTGTTACTGAAAGATCCATATATTGACCGGAATTGACCGTATTTATAGTTGTTGCAGCATACCCTAAGCCTCTGTATTGAATAATTACATAAGAATCTATATCATAAGAAGTACCTAAAACACCCTGTAAACATCCGATTATATTTTCATCATTGGTTGAAGAAATTCCGGATTGTACAGTAAAATTCTGGTCAGATATTATAGATGCTGCTCCTGTTAATTGTTCTAATCCACCAGGAGTCTGTCCCCTGGTAATAACACCTATTTGATTTCCACTGATCCATACATTTCCATCGTATACTTGTCTCTCTTCTCTGTCCGTATCAAAAACAGTATCTCCTGCTACCATTCCAGTTAAAGCAGCTATCTGAGATGTAGTTTTATTTCCTCTAGAATACATTCCTTTTGTTAGAAGTCCCATTTCGTAATTTTTAATTTGAAGACATTGTTTGTATAAAGCATTTTACCAAATTACCGGATGCTATCATTTGAGCAGCACTTAAACTTTCAGCACATACTCCTATTACGTCAGTTGTACCGACCGTTGTTATTTGATCGGCTTCTCCTGCAGTAGATGAAAGTTGTATTAGGTTTCCTCTAGTCGAAGTAGTTTCAGTTGCAAAGTATTTAACTGGATAAAGACCTTGTATGGCAATCACCATAGTCCCATTATTTGCTGCTCCTCTATGAACAACACCTATCATAATATCCTCATTAACATCAGTTAATCTAACACCTTGTACTGTTGTTTGAGTAACATCAACTCTA
>Ga0315902_10003941_pt1 | contig 21851 bp, 15 predicted proteins | sample LakEriMetagenome_9_FD_203523 | JGI IMG/M metagenome (GOLD analysis project Ga0315902, IMG submission 203523) | Freshwater fungal communities from buoy surface, Lake Erie, Ohio, United States - Buoy 12 MA117 | ecosystem: Environmental > Aquatic > Freshwater > Lake > Lake biofilm | place: USA... | reverse complement strand
CCGTGCGCGGTGTCAATGTCGACGGCGTGCTGCGCACGCTCCAGTCGCGCGGGCTCATCGAGGAGGCCGGCACGGACCCCTCGAGCCAGGCGATCCTCTTCCGCACGACGCCGTACTTCCTCGAGCGGATGGGCATCGCCTCGCTGGACGATCTGCCGGACCTCGCGGAGCACCTCCCCGACCTCGCGGAGCTCGAGGCGGTCATTGACGCCGTGGCCGCGGGTGACTAGTGGCTGACGACGGCGTACGCCTGCAGAAGGTCCTTGCGGCAGCGGGGATCGGCAGCCGACGGGCCTGTGAGGAACTCATCGCGCAGGGCCGGGTGGAGGTAGATGGGCGCATCGTCCGCGAGCAGGGTCTGCGTGTCGATCCGCTTCGCGCCGTCGTGCGCGTCGATGGAGAGCGAGTCCCCACGGCTCCGGACACGGTCGTCATCGCTCTCAACAAGCCTCGCGGCGTCGTCACCGCGATGTCCGACGATCTCGGTCGCCCGTGTGTCGGCGACTACGTCACCGAACGCACCGAGCGCCTCTTCCACGTGGGTCGACTCGACTCCGACACGGAGGGATTGCTGCTGCTGACCAATGACGGGGTCCTCGCTCAGCACCTCGCCCACCCCTCCCATGGCGTCGCCAAGACCTACGTCGCGCTGGTGCCGGGGCCGATCCCGCGCGACATCGGCCGACAACTCCGAGCCGGAGTGGAGCTCGACGACGGACCGGCGTCGGTGGACTCGTTCGCTATCCTGGAGGCGACTCCCAACAAGGCTCTCGTCGAGCTCACGCTGCACGAAGGGCGCAACCACATCGTGCGCCGCCTTCTGGCCGCCGTGGGGCATCCGGTCGAGGAACTCGTGCGCACGCAGGTGGGGCCGATCCGGCTGGGGCAACTGCGCCCCGGCCGCACGCGCGTGGTGACCGGGCCCGAGCTGCACAGCCTCTACACCGCCGCGGGCTTGTAAACACTAGGGTGACCCCATGCCCATGAGGGGGTTCCGCGGAGCGACGATGCTTCAGGACGACGATGCTCAGGAGATGGCGGAGGCCGTCGTGGAGCTCCTGACCCAGATGCTTGAGCGCAACGGACTCGGCTTCGACGATCTGGTGAGCGTCCTGTTCACAGCGACTCCCGACCTGCACTGCGCCTTCCCCGCGGCGGCCGCGCGTGGCCTCGGCCTCCGCGATGTCCCGCTGATCTGCGCGCAGGAGTTAGATGTCGAGGGTGCGGCGCGCAGGGTCGTCCGGGTCCTCATCCACGCGGAGAGTGACCTGCCCCGAGCCGACATCGCCCATGTCTACCTGCGCGGCGCCGAGGTGCTCCGCCAGGACCTCGCCACATGAGCGTGCCGGTCGCCGGGCCCGTCCTCGTGATCGGCAGCGGGCTCCTGGGTGCTTCCGTGGGTCTTTCGCTCCGCCGTGCGGGCGTGCAGGTCTGGCTCGACGACGCTGATCCGGCCGCGCTGGCCGCGGCGGTTGGGCGCGGAGCCGGGGACCCCTGGCAGCCCGGGTCGGGGGAGCCACGCCTCGTGGTGGTCGCTGTGCCGCCGGCGTCGGCAGGCGAGGTGATGGCTCGCGCGAGCCGGTGGGGGTCGGCCACGATCACTGACGTCACGTCGGTGAAGTCCGAGCCCCTGGCCGCGGCCGTGGCCGCGGGTGCTGACCCGAGTCGGCTTGTCGGCGGCCACCCGATGGCCGGCCGCGAGACCGCCGGCGCCGCCGCCGCTCGACAGGACCTCTTCGACGATCGCGTGTGGGTCATCTCGCCCTTGGCGGAGACCGACAGTGATCGTGCCGATGAGATCCGCGACCTGGCGATCACCTGCGGGGCGGTGCCGGTCGTCATGGCTCCGGAGGAGCACGACCGGGCGGTGGCGCTGACCTCGCATGCACCCCAGGTGATCAGTTCCCTCCTGGCGGCGCGGTTGATCAGCGCCGATGATCGATCGGTCTCGGTGTCCGGACAGGGCCTGCGCGACATGACGCGCATTGCCGAGTCCGATCCGATGCTGTGGCAGGAGATTCTCGCCGCCAATGCCGCATCGGTCGCCGACGTACTCGAGGCGTTTGCCGACGATCTGGGGGAGGTCGTTGCCGACCTTCGCGCGGGCCAGGGCCAGGTGGTCATGGACGCTCTGGAGCGCGGCAATGCCGGCCGTGAGCGGGTTCCGGGCAAGCACGGCGACGCAGCCACGGCGTACGACGTCGTGACGGCGATCGTCAAGGACGAGCCGGGGGAGTTGGCCAGTCTCTTCGTCGCGGCAGGCGAGCTAGGCGTCAACCTGGAGGACGTCCGGATCGACCACGTGCTCGGGCGGCCGTCTGGCCTCATCGAGTTGTCGGTGCGGCCCGAGGTGAGCGGGCGGCTACGCGAGGGCCTGGTGTCGATGGGCTTCGACGTACGCGCCTGAATCCCTTAGATTTCCGACCGCCGCCGAGGGATATCGGGCGGCCTCGGGATCAATCGGAAGGGTCGCAAACCTCCCGGGCGGATGCTGCAACCGCCTCGACCAGAGCATGTGCCCCGAAGAGAAATGCAGTCTCGTTGACGCGGTCCACGTCGTCGGTGGACTGCACGGCCTCGAGCATGGCCGCGTTCCCCGCGGAACGACGTCGACCGAGTCGGTTCTCCAGGTGGTGGGGGTGGCCGCTGAAGTCCAGCGCCGCTGCGCCCACGGTGAAACCCTCGAGCGCCTGATACCCGACTGCAAGGCGCTCCCCGCGGAGGCCGAGCTCTCTTAGGCTGTCGATCACCGTCCTGCTCAACGCGTCAATGACCGGAGTTGCGGTGGTTATCGGGGCCGCGGCGAGCCTCAGCAGGTTGTCGACCAGGTCGGGATGCGCGTGTGTGAGCCGGCGCACGGCAACCATGGCGGCGAGGATCCTCTCGCGTGGGTCCGAGACGGAGATGATGGCGGCGGACCCCTCGGCCAGAAGCCCTCCCACGATGGCGTCGGTGACAGCGAGGACGAGCTGGTCCCACTGCGGGAAATGGCGGTAGATCGCGGTCGAGTGGATCCCCATCGCCTCGCCGAGCGAGCGCGAGGTCAGGGCGCCGAATCCCTGCTCCTGGACGAGGAGGACACCGGCCTGGACGAAGTCCTCTCGAGAGCGCGCCACGCCGCGAACGTAGCAGGGCGCCACCTCGACTCGCCGGATCATGCCAGCCAAAAGTCAGCAACGCTGACAATGTGCTGGCATAATCCGACCATGATCCGTGAACGACGTCCCCTCACTGTCCTCGTGGCGACCATTCTGGCGGTGCTCGGAGGCCTGCTCGCCGGGGTTGAGCCTGTGGCAGGAGCCGCTTCCCCTGGCCCGGAATCGACGATGCCCGCATCAACCGCTCGCACCGAAGCGACGGGCCTCGCGGCAGCCAGGGTGCGTGAGCTCAGGGGTGGGCTTTGCGCGGTGACCGTGCCGGACGGTCTTGTGCGACTGGCGGGCCCGGGCGGTGTTCGTCTGGTGGCGCGCGTTCGCCCTTCGGGTGATGCGCGCCTGCTCACGATCGTGTCGGGATCGGGTCGCATCGGTGGCGTGGTGGTGCGGCCGAGGGATGTCAGCGGTGAGCTCACATGGCGCAAGGGCGAGATGACCGGATCGGTGACCATCAGCCTGCCTGAGCACGTGAAGGTGTCGCGGACCTGGACACAGGATGTAACCGTCACCGCTCAGCCCCAGGGCTGTGATTGGGCCGCGACCGTGGCGTTGCAGGCTCGGGGCGCGGGGGCGACGCTGGACCTGCGCGGTCCGCTCGCCGACAACGGCAGCTATGTGCTGCGTGGCAGCGGCAGCGTGGGCATTTCGCGCACCAAGGTGCCCGTGACGGGCTTCCTGCGCGCCACGGCGCCGGGTCGCTCGGCGACCACGACCTGGCGCGTGAGCGGATCGACGCCCCGCGTGGTCCGGACTCCGGGGGCACGACTGGATGGCGTGCGCGTCGAGCTATCTAGTGCGCTGCGTGTGCCCCATGGCACGGCGTCCTTGCGACTGGATGCGCCGCTGCTGACCGCGCCGGCGATCCTCGAGATCGCCGGGGCCGACACGTGGAGCGCTCAGGTCAACGGATCGAATCGCCGACTCTGGGTGGTGCCCAAGACCGATCAGGTCGTCGTGCGCACCAGCGAGCTGAAGGGCGCCGTGGGCATGCGTGCGGGCCGTCCGCACTGGACGCTGACCGCACCGGGCGCCGCACGGATCGGCACGCTGGACTACAGCGTCGATGTCGGCTTTGCCGGGCGGCTGACCTACACCGTGCAGGCCCGCGCTGCGGTGGGCACCTTCCTGGGGATGCCCGAGAGCCGCTCCTTCCTCGGCGTCCCGACCAAGCTCACCATCACCCCACAGGGCATCACGGGTGCGCTCACTGTCGTCACACGCGGTGAGATCCTGCTCAACCTGCCGACTGTGTGGCGCGGCACGACCGACTACATCCTGCGTCCGGTGCCCGGTCAGGGGTGGTCGTTCGATTCGTACATCTCGCATGCGATTCGGGCTGGCAAGGGGACCATTCGGTTGACCGGTCCGGTGGGTGCAGATGGGTCGGTCGACCTCGTCGGCTCCGGCACCATGGATGTGTCGGGCACCAAGATTCCGGTCCGTGGCTACTACAAGCGCAGTGGCTTCGCCAACGGATCTACCCCGGTGTGGGCGCTGGCCGGATACCCGAGCGGCGCGCCCAATGGTCGCATCCCACTCCAGGGCGGAGCGGGCTTCGTCGGGGGCACGCTGACCTTCCAGGGCTCAGGGGCCCAGCCGGTGAACACCATTCCGGACGCGGCACCGTCAGCGAAGGTTTCATCCCACTCGCAAGGTAAGCCGAAGGTTCGTGCGGTACAGGTATCCGACGAAGTCATGATCAGGAGCGAGGATCCAGATTCTTCGCCTGTGCCCGTCACCGTGACAGGCACGACCACGGTTCAGCTGTCCGACGCCAATGACGACACGTTCTACCTGCCGGTGACGTATAGCTACACCGACCCGAACAACTGGACCGCCACGGTGGCAGGCACGACGCCATCCAACATCTACGGGCCCTTCATCGGTCTGGAGATCCCAGAAACCGACTTCTCCGGGACGATCACCGACGAAGACGGAGTGCAGACCTGGAATGTCTCCATCGCCATGCAGGACTGGGTGGACATCGCCCAGGGAATCAACTATCGCGGCGCTTTCACGATCTCAAACACGTGTCAGCTTCCCAACCCCGATGACTGTCCGGAAGCTGACGGCATCTTCATCGGCGGCCAGTCGGAACTGGACTTCGTGAGCGATGACGTGCCGAACGCCTCCGCGGTGGGCGGGTTCTTGACTGACCTGAGCTGGGCCTACTGGCAGGCTACGGTGCCGGGATCGGTGACATTCAACAACGTCACCATGGCGAATCCCGATCTCACCGTGTGGCGTGGGTCAAGCGTGAGCGATCACCCAAACCTGATTCTGCCCGACCTATCGGAACTCAATGGCAACGCCATGAATGTGGAATTCTGCGCCGAATTCACCGTCGACGTTCCCGACGTCGAGACACTGAATACCTTCGGCTGCGCCGAGTGGAGCTCAGAGGGGGTCGTCATTGGCCAGGTCGCCACGGGGGGAGACGTCCCCACGGGTGATTACAACGGCGTTGAGGTCAACTCGACTTCGCTCACGGGCTACGCCTGGAACGGTCTTGAGGAGACCCAGACCGTCTTCCTCAATGGGGTGGAGATCGAGGCCGAGCCTGACCGGAGCTACCTCACTGGCGACATTCTTGTCCCAGGCAATGCCATGCATGACTTCGGCAGCGGCACGGACTCGGACACGATCATCACGGCACAGGGGTGGTTCGACGTCGAGGGCAACTTCGAGTTGAATGGTTCGATTCCGGTTGACCTGAGTGGCTCTGGATTCACGCTCGAGGAGATCCTCATCTCCATCAGCAAGACGGAGGAGGACGGTGAGACGGACTTCCGTCTCCGTTTCGACGCTGAGTGCGACGTCGTCATTAACGGCAACCACTTCCCGCTCGATGTGTACATCGGCTACGAGCATGTAGAGGATTCCACGATCACGGTGGGGTTGTCGGCCACGGGGACCCGAAGCACGCAGCCGGATGGAACAATGGACTTCGTCAATCTCCTCCCCAGCGGAGATTTCGAGCCGGAGAACGCGGTCCTGGTTGACGGGTCCTTCGATGGACGACTTCCAGACAACAACGTCGACGATGGCGGTTTCGAACGGTCCCGGGATCCCGGCAACCTCGTTTCGAATGGCGACTTCGAGACGGACATCGCCAACAGCGTGCTGCCGGGAGGCGACTTCGAGAACGGACTCTCGGGCAACCTGCTCGCCAATGGCGACTTCGAGGATCAGAACTTCCTGATCAACCCTGGGTTCGATGACAACGCCGGAAGCTATATGGGCTGGTGGCCGAACTCCAAAGAGATCACGGTCTACTACACCCCAGGGACGGCAACCGGCCCCGAAGACGCAGGGACCACTGTCGCTGCCATCAACAACAACGGTGGGGGCAATGGCACGGGCGGCCTGGCGCAGGATGTGCCAAATCAGCTGACCGGCTACACGGTCACGGTGAGTGCCTGGGTGAGGACCAACAACGGCAAGGATGCGCCCTTCCACGTTGCCATGCGGTCCACGGACTGCAGCAAACCGATCGACTATCGCGGAGCCACCGTGACGGCGCCCGCCAATGGCACCTGGGTGCAGGCCAGCGTGACCGCGACGATCGGCGACCAGTGCCCGGTGCTCTCGGTCATCTTGGCCCCGGAGGCGGCCGGCTCGTCTGTCCTGGTGGACGCTGTTGACCTGTCGATTCCGCAGGTGAACAAGTCCATGTCTTACTCCGTTGCCAGCGTCTCTCGCCCGAACATCGTGGGCACCTTCGAATCGCTGAACACGACGCCCCTGATGCCGGGGTACACGGGGGGAGTCGCCGTCGCATCGGACTACCCGGGAACGCTCGCCACCAACGGCAGCCAGTCGTGGATGCTGTACGACTCGAACTCGGGATACTCGTACGGCGACTTCGACGTGTCCTACAAAGTCATGTTTCCGCCGGGCGGTAGCCGTGAGATCGCCAACTTCGGCTTCTGGCTCGATGGCAACTACAACACGATGAATGGCTATTGCTTCCGGCTCCAGACCTCCGGTGGCGACGGTGGCTTCTTTAGCTGCAGCAAGACGTCCAAGGTTCACGTGAGTGGCTCACCGAACGTCCCCAACGCCACTCCAGGTCACTGGTACCAGGTGCGGTTGACCGCCGTCGGGGGTCGCGTGACAGCCTCCGTCGCCGACCTGACGACGGGAGCGGGCCCGCAGAGCATCACGACGCAGATGCCCACCTCGTCCTCCGGGGTGTTCGGGCAGGTGTCTGACGGTGTCAGTTCGTCGACGGGAATCCGCTGGGACGACATCCAAATCAACTCACTCCAGGGCTCACTGTCCTCGAACTCGCAAACGAAGGCACCCGCTCGGGTGTGGCTTGGGGGCGGCGGCGGTCGCACTGGCATCGGGTACGCGTCCCTTTACACGACCAAGTGGACGGGTGTGCCCTTTGAACAGTCCACCAACGTCGCGCCTGCTCAGGACACGACGTACACCTATTCGGCGTGGCTGCGAGCAGCGAGCGGGACGGTCAGTGGCACCCTGAGCCTGAACGCCACGGGAGGTGCCTCTACGGAATCGGTGGCGGCACCGTTCACCGTCGGCACATCGTGGACCAGAGTGACGGCGACTCTGCCGGTGAGTCGCGGGGACCAGACTGATCTTCGTCCGCGAATCACCATCAACACGGCAAACACCGAGCTACGGGTTGACGACCAGGTGCTACAGCAGGTGCCGATGCGGCCCTGGGGCAACTCCTCGACAGTGGAGGTCACCTCGGAGGAAGCCCGTACAGGACTGAATTCACTGGCCATCCAGCCCTTTGCGAACGGTTCCACGCTCTGGGACACGAACACTGCCGCTCAGGCAGGGTCGTTGGTGACCGTCAGTGCGTGGGTCATGAGCCCTGACGGTGTGGATGCCTCCATGCGGTTGCAGGAGCAATCGAGTTCCTCGGTGGGCTTCCACGCCGATGGCACGTGGCGCCAGATCACGACGACGCAGGCTATGCAGGGCAGTGTGGACGAGGTGCAACTCGCCTTTGACTACGGCCCCAACCCGGGCAAGCGCATCTACGTCGATGACGTGCAAATGACGGTCACGCAAATCGCCTCAGACTCCCCGGACCTCGGGGCTCCGCCCACCCCCGCTGGATGGACGGCGGTTGAGGGATCGAGCACAGTCACTCCTGTCGTGGTCAACTCCGCTGGCTTCGCCCACGGCGGCCTTGGCGCACTACGCGTGATGCCTCACTCGAACTCCGTGGCGACCTCTTCCTATGTCACGTCCACCACGCCTGTGGTGGGCAGCACCTGGAAGCTTTCGTTCTGGGTTCAACCTGGAGGAGGCACCAAGACCCTTACCGCCACGATCTCTGCGGGAAGCAACAATGTGGCGACACAGAACGTCGCCCTGTCGGATGGGAGCTGGACCGAGGTCAACATCCCCCTGCGCGTGGCAAAGTCAGCCAATGCTCCGCTCTCGGTGGCATTGAGTACCAGTGGCCAAAACCAGGCTGCTTACGTTGATGACCTTTCCATCACGGAGGAGGGCCTTGACCTGGTCGACCCCTGGCAGGTCTACTCGCCGGGAGGTTTCTTGTCTGTGCAAGGTGTCAACGACGTGACGAGTGCCCACTCGGGCGACGGATACCTGACACTAGGCAACACTGGCACGCAGGCCGCGTCAATCTACCTCGATCCGAGGAACTACAAACCCAAGGTGGGGAATACTCACGAGCTCTCGCTGTGGGTGAAATCTCCGTCGGGCAACGTCGGAGGCGTCATGGGGTGGTTGCGTACTCAGGACTCAAGCGGCAACACGTTGGATTCCAATCAGATCTACTTCACGGCAACCCCCACATGGCAGAACGTTCTCCTGAGCGTGCCGATCGAGAACAGCAACGCGGTGAATCTCCGCACCGAGATCAAGGTCCCCCCGGGTGCAACCATCTGGCTTGACGACGTCGAAAGCCGCGACATCAACGACTGGTCGGCAGTTCAGCCGCTAGGTGGAGCTACGTCGATTGCGGTCATCGATGGTGCCCCGGACCCGGTCGACGGGCAGAACTACCTTCGCGTCTTGCCTTCGGCGAGCGGGGGCGGCATGGGCGACACCATCACGGCGGACGCCAACGGCCAAGCCATCTCCGTGGCTCCCGGTGCGTCCTACCGACTCAAGGCCTATGTGCGGTCCAGCGCGGGCGTTCCCGTGACGGGAACGATGTCTTTGGCGACGGCGATGAACGGCAACCAAACAGACATGGGAAGCGCCAACTTCACGGTCGGTTCAGACTGGACCCCGATTGAGGTGACACTCACGGCGACCAGGTCGGCAAACACTTTGGTGCCCAAAATCGTCTTGAGCGGGCCAGGTGCCTTCGACGTCGACGCCATTACTCTCACGCCACTCGTCATCGAGCAGGCCGACCCGTGGGCGGCCTCGGGGGAGGGGGTGACGTGGCAAGTGCTTGATGATCCGGCGAATTCCTTCGATTCCAGTTATGGCGTCATGCAATTTGCAGTCACTTCGCCGGGCACCGGAATCAAGCACAGTGTCGATCACGCTACTTCTGCGGGCGACAGCCTTAGCCTCACAGCTTTCGTTCGTTCGGGAAGCGGGACGGCCGTTGCGGGAGAGGTTGTCGTGACGACGGTGGGAGGCGACAAGGAGTCGTGGTCGACTTCGTTCACAGGCAACAGCCACTGGCAGCCCGTGAATGTACCCATGTCGATCACGAAGTCGGGTCACACCGGTTTTGTGGTGCAGGTCCTCACGGAAACCGTCGGATCTCTGCTCTATGTCGACAACGTTGCTGTGGTGACCAACCCGTGGACTTCCACGAATGGGGCCTTGCAGAGTGTCGTTTTCAGCGGGGCCGACGCGGAGTCAGGGAGTGGATACCTGCTGCTGACCCCAAGGAACTCCAGCGGTGGCTCCTATCTCGACATGCCGGCGAGCGACGATCTCGGGGGGGTGTATCCGTCCGGGTCGACGTGGACAGTCACCGCCCATGTCCGATCCCTATCGGCGTCATCGGTCGCTAGTGGCACGATCTCCCTGGGTGCGCCCGGTGGCGACACAGCGACGTCGGAATTCGCCGTCGGCAGTGACTGGTCGGAGATCAGTATCGACTACACACCCGGAGCCGATCTCAATGACCTTCGCGTCATGATCGCGGTCAATGGATCTTCGGTTCCCCTAGCGCTGGACTCGGTGACAATCGCCGAGACCGGCGAAGCTGAGGTTGACGGCGTGGTTGAACCCCTTCCGCATCCCGAGGCTGGCTGGGTGTATCTGTGGAATGACGCGTTTGGTGTTCCGGGGATGCATCTGTGGGCGGTCAGCGCCCAGGTGGAAATCGAGGCCGGCGTGCCCGGGCTCGGCGTGAGTGCCACGACGTATCAGGATCCGACCCGCATGCCAAACGTGATGACGGGTACTGACTGGATCAAGGGTGATATGGCGCTCAACATTTCCGACGCCGACCCCTGCTTCCTCTTCGACTTCAGCGCCAATGGCGGGGATTCGGGCGTGTCGCTCAGCGGTGTGTTCACCACGAAGGATTTCTCCATCAACTTCGCTCCGCGAGGCTGCGAGGTCGGCCCTTACGTCCTGCCCGAGGGCGCGTCCCTGTCCTTTGATGGCGAGTTGGGTGATGGCACCCTGCACTTCGATCTGGAGATCACCGAGGGCGACGATGGTCCGGAGTTCTCAGAATCCATCGGAATCACCGACATCGTCATCGGTGGCACCGACTTCAAGGAGGCGGAGCTCGACATCCGGCTCACGGAGACGGAGGCGGACATCAACTTCTCAGGCAACATGACGCTCCCGATGGGTAACTTCGAAGGACATTACGACCTCACAGCGAATGAAGAGGCGTTGACCATGGACGGGAGCGTGTCGTTGACGGACTGGCAACTGGTCGGCGGTGGCTTCAACGTCGAGGAGTTCAACTTCGACATGTCGATGACCGTGCCCTTCGGTCCCGGACAGTGCGGCTCCTTTGCTGAGGCTGCCAGCGGTCAGATGGACATGGGGAGCAAGGTCGATCTCAACTTCGATGGCAATCTCGAAGTCGACTGCGGCAAGTTGAAGGTTCTCCACATGAGGTACGACTACCACCATGGTGCGGTGACGGAGGATTTCAATCTCGACTATGACTCCGACACCGGCATCCTCGCCGGCGGCGTGCAGTTCACTTTCGAGCGCGAGACATCGTGGCGGCACTTCTTCCATCACTACTCCCGCCACCCCTACTTCACCATCGAGCTGGACTTCTCCATGGACGTCACGTCACCCTCCACCGCAAAGGCTCATCTCTATGGCGAGGTCGATGTGTCCGGTGGTGATGGCTCCGTTGAGTGCACCCTCTACGGCGGAAGCAGTGCCAACTGGGCCGACGACGAATGCAGCTTGCACGTTCACATCAACGCCGGAGGGGGTCACACCTACGACGCCAGTTGGTAGTGCTGAGTCGGTAGTCTGGCGGCGTGCCGCTGATCATCGCCATCGACGGGCCTTCGGGTTCGGGCAAGTCGAGCACATCGCGCGGCGTCGCCGAGCGGTTGGGCCTGCGCTATGTCGACACGGGAGCGATGTACCGGGCCATGACCTGGTGGATGCTCGCGCACGGCGTCGATGTCGATAACCCAGCCGCCATCGCGGCGAGATGCCACGAGCCGGTCATCGAGTTGCGCGTGGATCCTGGCGACCCCGGGGTGAGCGTCGACGGCAACGACGTGTCCGTGGACATCAGGGCAGCTGGGGTCGCAGATGCCGTGAGTCGCGTGGCGGCCGTGCCCGAAGTGCGTGCGCGGCTGGTCGCCAGCCAGCGCGCGATGGTCGATGAGGCAGTTGCTGCCGGCAGGGGAGTCGTCGTGGAGGGGCGCGACATCGGCACGGTCGTGCTCCCGCAAGCGGATCTCAAGGTGTATCTCACGGCGGACGTCGAAGCCCGGGCGCAGCGCCGCGCGATGGAGGAGTCCGAGCGGTCAGGCAACGGAAGCATCACCGCGGCGCACGCCAATCTGCAGGCCAGGGATGCGCTCGACTCAACGCGCGCCGTGTCGCCTCTCCAGCAGGCGTCCGATGCGATGGCCATCGATGGCAGTCATCTGAGCCTCGACGAGGTGATCGGTGCGGTGATCGCTGCCCTGCCCCGGTCCCCGCGATGAGCGCGAGCGCCACGGCACGCAATCTCGTGTCGCCCCTGCTCCGTTGGGGCTATCGAGTGCGCGTGAGTGGCGCCCACCAGTGCCCCCGCCGTGGACCCCTGCTGGTCGTCGCGCAGCACGAGGGCTTCCTGGATGCCGCCTTGATTGCCAGCGCGCTTCCGCGTCCCGTGGATGTGCTGGTCGATGCGGGCGCCCTAGCGAGCATCGCGGGCCGCATCCCCGGTCGCATCCTCATCACGCCGGACGATCCGGGCCACGGCCTCCGCATCGCTGTGGGGCGCCTGGCGGCGGGAGGCGCCGTCGGTGCGTGGTCGGGGAGTGGGCGCGAGGTCGCGGCCGGATACCTGGCATCGCGGGTGCCGGCGCCGATCCTCCCTGTAGCGGTGTTCGGTGGTGGCGGCCGGCACGCGGGTGATCCTCCGGCCTGGCGCTCGGCGATCGACGTCGTGGTGGGTGAGCCCTTCGAGGTGTGTGTGGAGGCAGACCCCATGAGGCGCTCCACTGTCCTTCAGGCGGCCGAATGGGTGCGCCAGCGAGTGACCGACCATGCGGAGGGCGCCGCGGTGCGCATGGGGCGTCTGGATGGGGTCGCCCTCGGTCCGGATGGGGCAGCACCGGACAATGGTCCGTCGTGACTTCCGACGGCGATTTTCCCGAGGCTGACCTCGACGTCCTGGGCGAGGACGCCCCCTGGGTCGACGACCTGGCCGATGACACCCTCGACGACGCCGCTGAGGCTCTCGTGGCGGCCGCCAGGGCCGCGGCCATCGCGGAGTTCGGGGAGATCGACGACCTCGACACCGCCGTGGAAGAGGACGAGCTACTCCCCGTCGTGGCAGTCGTCGGGCGGCCCAATGTCGGCAAGTCCACGCTGGTCAATCGCATCCTGGGACGCCGAGAGGCCGTCGTCGAGGATGTGCCGGGGGTGACGCGGGATCGCGTGACCTACGAGACGGACTGGAACGGTCGCCGGTTCCTCCTCATGGATACGGGTGGCTGGCAGCGCGACGCCCGCGGCATGGCAGCGCAGATCGCCGCCCAGGCGGAGCGGGCGATGGCAGACGCGGATGTGGTCCTCTTCGTGGTCGATGCCACCGTCGGCGCGCTCGACGCCGACGAGTCCGTGGTGCGCGTGCTGCGCAAGGCCGGCGTACCCGTCTTGCTCGTCGCCAACAAGGTCGATGACGCCCGCACCGAGTCCGATGCTGCAGCCCTGTGGTCGCTCGGCCTCGGTGAGCCGCATGCCGTCTCCGCCCTGCACGGTCGGGGAAGTGGCGACCTCCTTGATGAGGTCGTGGCGCTCCTCCCCGAAGAGGGCCAGGGCAGGGTGCGCGGCGGAGGGCCGCGACGCGTGGCACTGCTGGGCAAGCCCAACGTGGGCAAGTCCTCATTGCTCAACAAACTTGCTGGCGACGCCCGCGTGGTGGTCGATTCGGTGGCGGGCACGACCGTCGACCCCGTGGACGAACTCATCGTCCTGGGGGATCGCGAATGGTGGTTCGTCGACACCGCCGGGATCCGACGCAGGGTGCGCGAAGCGAGCGGCCACGAGTACTACGCGAGTCTGCGGACTCGGGCTGCGCTTGAGAAGTCCGAGGTCGCTCTCGTCCTCGTGGACGCCTCCGAACCGCTGAGCGAGCAGGACCTTCGCCTGTTTTCCCTGGTGGTGGAGAGCGGGCGCGCCCTGGTCATCGCCTACAACAAGTGGGACCTCATGGACGAGGATCGCCAGCGCTATCTGGAGCGCGAGATCGATCGCGAGCTCGTGCAGGTGCGCTGGGCCCCGAGGGTCAATGTCTCGGCGCTTACCGGCCGTCACGTGCAGAAGCTGGTGCCCGCCCTCGACGAGGCGCTTGCCGGCTGGGAGACACGCGTCCCGACCTCGCGGCTCAATGCCTTCCTGGCCGAGCTGGTCTCGGCCCATCCGCATCCGCTCCGCGGCGGCAAGCAGCCGCGCATCCTCTTCGGCACCCAGGGCAGCACACGCCCTCCCACCTTCGTGCTCTTCACGACCGGCTTTCTCGAGGCGGGCTATCGGCGCTTCATCGAGCGCCGTCTGCGCGAGGAGTTCGGATTCGTCGGTACGCCGATCCGGATCAACCTGCGCATCCGCGAGAAGCGCCGCCGCGGCTGACCTGAGTCGTCGGCCTCGAATCCACTTCGATAGGCTCCTGCGGTTCCCGTAAGCCAGTTCCACTGGGACTACGGGGCGGCGGGCTGTAGCGCAGCTTGGTAGCGCACTTGACTGGGGGTCAAGGGGTCGCAGGTTCAAATCCTGTCAGCCCGACAAAGGTTTTTCCGCTCCGCGGGTGGGGCTTTGCCCCACCGCCCAGGGGTGCGATCGGGCGGCAGGCATGCTCGCCCGCGGCAGGCCGAAGTCGACGGCTGATCTCATAGAGTGAACCCGTGTCCGTACGAGGTGCGCCCCTCACCGTCCTCGGTGCCTGCCATCACGATTGCCCCGACACCTGTGCATGGGAGGTCACCGTCGTCGAAGGCCGGGCAACGCGGCTGCGCGGCCAGTCAGGTCACCCGGTCACGCGCGGATCTCTGTGCCCCAAGGTCAACCGATACCTCGACCGCGTCTACCACCCTGATCGAGTCCTCACGCCTCTTCGTCGTGTAGGGCCCAAGGGAACAGCGGAGTTTGAGCCCATCAGCTGGGCGGAGGCGATAGAGGCTGTTGCCGAGGAGGTGCGGGCGCGACTCCGCAGCGGCCACCCAGAATCGATTCTGCAGTACTCCTTTGCTGGCACCCAGGGTCTGGTGCAGATGGGCACCACGATCGATCGCCTCTTCGATCTCATTGGTGCCTGTGACATTCGACGAGAACTCTGTGGCTTCACCGCGTCTGCCGGTGCGGCTTCGGTTATGGGTACGCCGTACAGCATCGACCCGGAGTCGATACGCCATGCGCGCACCATCGTGCTGTGGGGCACGGACACCCGCATCACCAACCGACACTTGTGGCCGTCGATCGAGGCGGCGCGCGACGCAGGGGCGTCGATCATCGCGATCGATCCGGTCCGCACCGAGACAGCGCGCGCGGCCGACCTGCACCTGCAGGTGCGTCCGGGTACAGACGTGGCATTGGTACTGGGCCTGGTGCACGTTCTGGACCGGGACGGGCTCGTGGATCAGGCGTGGATTGACCAGTACACCGAGGGCTGGGCGGAATTGCGGTCGAGCGCTCGTGTGTGGGATCCCGAACGAGCCTCCTATGTCTGCGGGGTCAGCGCCGAGGAGATCACCCATCTCGCACACCGATTGGCGACCCACACACCTGCCGCCCTGCGCACCCTGATCGGGCCGGAGCATCGAGAAGGCGGGCACGAGATCCTGCGCGCCGTGACGATGCTCGCCGCTGTCCTGGGCGGATGGCGAGAGGTGGGCGGGGGACTCGCTCGATCCACCGCTGCCTGGCCTGCTGCGGCCCTTGCTGCGACCCCGCGCATTCCACGACCGCAGGTCAACATGGCACGTCTGGGAGAGGTGCTCGTCGATGGTCAAGTCGACATGTTGATGGTGCACAACTGCAACCCGGCCGTCATGGTTCCCGATCAGAACCGGGTGATCGAGGGACTCATGCGTGACGAGCTCTTCACCGTGGTCATCGAGCAGTTCATCACCGATACCGCTGCCTACGCCGACATCGTGTTGCCCTCCACCACTCAAATCGAGCAGTTGGATCTGGTGCCGTCGTGGGGACACTTCTACCTCTCCCTCAATCAGCCAGCCATCGCTCCGCTTGGGGAGGCACTCAGCAACAGCGAAATTGCCCGCCGGCTGGGTCAGGCTCTCGAAATCAAGGACGATTTGCTCTATCGCAGCGACGAAGAGGTGATCCGCGATGCGCTCGGCAGCGGCCATCCACTCCTGGAAGGAATCACGTACGAGTCGCTGGAGGAGTCCGGCTGGCAGCGGCTCAACGTCAGTCCCGAATCGCGCCTCTACGCCGATCCCATCGATGGAGTCAGCACGCAAACTCTTCGGTTGGGCGCCCTCGTGACAAGCATTCAGGTCGCGCCAAGTGAGGTCGATGAGTACCCCCTCAACCTCATCTCACGCAAGCAGAATCGGGCCTTTCTGAACTCGCACTACGGCGGATTCGACGAGCACTTTCCTCCAGTGGGAGAGCCATTGGTGCAAATCCACGCCCGCGATGCTGCGTCCCGCGACATCGTCACCGGCGATAGAGCGCGTGTCTTCAATGAGCGCGGAGAGTTGACCCTGACGGCTCAGGTCAGCGACCAAATGCAACCGGGGCTCGTGGCCATTCCCTTCGGCTGGTGGCACAGCAGCACTGTTGAAGGCCGCGCCGTCAATGCACTCACCAACCCAACGGTGCGCGATGACGACCGCGGCTCCGCGTACTTCCATGACACATTCGTAGAGATCGCTCGAGTGGTCTAGTCGTCAGGCTAAGTGACTCATGGAGGTCAGCTGGCCCCCTGGGGACGGCCCCCCGATCGGGCACATTCGCTGGGGGTTGACTCCAGGGATTCAGTCTGATGGGGTATCGCCATGCGTTCCTTCATGCGACCTGTCCTGACTGTGGCTGCCTCCGTTGCCCTCACCCTCCCGCTGGTGGTGGCGTATCCGGCTCAGGCCGCCACGTACAGCCCATTGAGCGAGCGCGGCTTGGCGGCGTCCTCACTGGGTGCCGGTGATGTCCCTCGATGGATGTCTCGCGGGACCAGGCCGGAGGCGCGGCAAACATTCCTCAAGGGCAGTCTTGCTGGTGCGCCCGCATTGTGTGTGGATCAAAGTGGCGAGGCTGTCCAGGGGAGGCAGGCACGCCAGGAGATGGCTTCGACGGTTGCCACGCGGACCAGCAAGGAGATCGGGTCCTACATCTACCAGTACCGCACACGCGAGGCGGCAGTGCGCGCGTGGAACCAGCTGAACTCGCTCGCGGTGCAATGCGAGGGACGGGTAGAGGTCGATGTGTCGGGTGACGGGATTGCCACCAGAATGGTGATCAACACCCAGGTGAACCAGGCCCGGTCCCTCTTCGGCACGTCGGGCCTCACGCTGTTCCTCGATTACGACGTCGTTGTCGACGCCTTTGACACGGAATTCGCCTTTGTCGGTGACTCCTACGTCAGCTACTACCTGGCCGGCACTTCCATCGTCGGTGTCGCATTCTCCTCTGGTGAAGGATCTCGGGGCGTCGGTCGGATTACTCGGGAATTCGTCGACACCATGTCGATCGTGATCGCGCAGCGGGTGGAGCGCCGGTCCCTCCGCTAAGCAGCACGATCTTGAAGCGGCCGTGCAGCGTTGCCGAGCCACATCATTGAGCGTCTCTGACACGGGGAGTGGGAGTGTTCTACCCGGAAGAGCTCTCGCCCAGGCGCAAGCTGATGTTTTCGATGTGGGACGCCCCCAATGACGGGAAGGTCCGGGCGGTCCTGTCCTTCGACGCGACCAACCTGAACGCTTACATCACGTCCTTGAATGAGCAGTCAGCGACTACTGGGCTAGCGCGGACGTCCATCACGCATGCTGCGGCCAAAGCCATTGGCACGGTGGCACTGCAAGACAAGTACGACTTCAATGGGCATTTCTTTGCGGGACGGTTCTTCAGGCACGAGGACAAGGCTGTGGGTATCCTCGTGGCGACCGACGACGGCAAGGACCTGGGCGCCGTCAAGATCGCCCAGGTCGACCAGAAGGGCCTGCTGGAGATCGCCGCGGAAGTCGCGGAATACGCGGAGAATTTCCGCCGCGCCGGTGATGAATCACACAACGCTGCGAATCGCATCATGGCGTTGACTCCGTCCCCGCTTCTTGCGGGCGTCATCAAGATCAATGGCTTCATCAACAACAGGCTCGGACGACGCACCAAGTTGATCCCGTCGGATGCCTTTCCCATGGGGCGGGCGATCATCTCGTCCCTGGGGATGCATGGCGTGGAGATGGCCTTCCCGCCTCTCGTTAGGCACATGCATGTGCCCATGGCGATCATCGTCTGTGCTGCCGTCGATCGTCCTGTCGCCGTCGATGGGAGTGTGGAGATCAGGCCGATTGTCAACCTGTGCTTCACCTTCGATCATCGGTTCTCGGACGGCCTCGACATGGCTCGCGTTGCGACGGAAATTCGGGCAATGCTGGAGGATCCGCAGGGGTGTGCGCTCTAGCGACGTGAATCCGGGCCAGCGCTTGCCCGAGCGGAATCACTCGGGAATTCGTCGACACCTTGTCGATCGTTGTCGCCCAGCGGGTGGAGCGCCGGTCCCTTCGCTAATCGGGGCAGCTATAGGCGGTCCCCAAGCAGGGTCACATCCGGTCGGCTTGGTTCGGATCCTTCGGGGGTGACCGTGGTGTACGACTCATGCAGTGCATGCGCGGAAAGGTGAGTGGCCCGCGGTCCGTCGGCCAGGCAGTTGTCAGGCCTGGAGCCTGCGGTCCTGGTCGGCGGGGAGGGCGCAGCAGTTGCGTGCGCGTACGCGGCCTGTAAGGCCCCCGATCACAAGGGCGAGGGTCACGATGATGACGAGCCCCGCGAGGGTCAACCGCATAGGGCCAGGCTACGCCTAGGGTGTGGGACGTGGGGCTAGCGTGGTCTTGCTGCGTCTTGGACGCCGGTGGGCACGTCATCGATGAGTCAGAGGCTGATCAGACCCACCCCACGGCGAGCATTGGCAAGGTCTTCCTCCTGTGCGAGGTAGCCGAGAGGATCGCCGACGGTCGCCTCGATCCACGCGCGCGTCTCGCTCGCGATCCAAGGCTCTCGGTGGCCGACTCGGGGCTGTGGCAACACCTCGCTCAGGACTCGCTGCCGCTCGTGGATGCATGCGTGCTTGTCGCGGCCGTGAGCGACAACTGGGCCACCAATGTCCTCCTCGACATGGTCGGCCTCGAGTCGGTCGGGGCGCGGGCTCAGGCTCTCGGCTGTCACCACAGCAGGTTGCACGATCGCGTGCGCGATGCCCGGACTGACGATGACCCGCCGACTCTGTCGTCGGGTACGGCGCGAGAGTTGGCCGAAGTTGCGCGTCGCATTCACCTAGCGGCCAGCGGGGGAGAGGCGGAGGGAGTGGGTGTGGACGCAGCGCGTCTCGTGGAGGGCTGGCTCCTCACGGGCGTCGACCTCAGCATGGTTGCCGCTCCCTTCCGGCTCGACCCCCTCGCACATGGTGAAGGCGACCTACGTCTGTGGAACAAGACGGGGACCGATCGCGGGATCCGGGCCGACATGGGTGTCATATGGACCGACGCCGATGCCGTCGCTTACGCCGCCATCGCCACGTGGGTGCCGGGTGAGGAATCGGTGGATGCCCCGTTCGAGCGCATGCACGCGTTGGGCGAGAGGCTCGCTTCGCGCATGTGGTGAGGCATGCGGGGGCGACGTACACTCCGTCGCATGTACGACGTAGCCCTCAGCGTGTCCGCCTGCGCACGGTCCGGCACCCGCGCGGACGTCGCCTGGATGATTGGTCCCAAGGCATCTAATGAGGCGGTTGCCTTCACTCCGGGCGGCGGTCGTGTGGGCCATCTGGCGGGCGGGGCTTTCGACGGCCTGCTGGCCGACGTCGCAGGGCGGAAACTGCCTCGGGGTCGCTTTGTGAGCCATGAGGTGTCGGCCATCGAAGCGCCGCTGAGCGGGCTCCCGGCGGGATCGCCGGTCGACTTCCTCGTGGTGCCCGCCGAGCAGCTGCCGTCCGATATCTGGCCGCTGCTGCTCGCTCACCAGGCGGTGGGGATCATGGCGGAGGTCAGTGACGGTGAGGTGGTCTCGCTTCAGATCTCCACTCCCGAGTCGGCCGAGGGCCGCGTGGCCGAGATGTTCGGTGCGGGAGATCCCGCGACCGATGTCGACGGCGCCTTAGTGACGACCATCTTTGCTCCCATCCCGAGGCTCGTGGTCGCCGGGGGTGGCCCCTTCGCTGAGGCGCTCGTCGCCCAGGGTCGGCTCCTCGGCTGGCAGGTGGCTGCAGAGACCCGTCCGGAGATGGTGGCGGGGCTCGCGGCCAGCCTGTCGCCCCTCGACGCCATCGTCGTCATGGGCCACGACGTCGAGACATCGAGCCGCTGCCTCCTCGCGGCACTGGAGGGAGAGGCGGGATACGTGGGGGCCCTGGGATCAGCCTCCATGCAGCAGGCCCGGGCCGACTGGCTCGCCTATCGCGAGGTCACCGACCTCTCCCGGGTGCACGGGCCCGCCGGACTCCCGCTGGGCGGACGGACCCCAGCCGAGGTCGCGGTGTCCATCGTGGCCGAGATTCTCGACGAGCGCGCCGAATAGGGGCGACATCACTGCGTCCCAGTCCGGTCATTCCCTGGTTGCGGACCCCCTCCGTGGGTGTACTTTGCCCGAATCAGCTCTGGCACGGGAGAGGACCTGCACATGGCCGTCGAATCCACCGGTCAGGAGCGCGGTAATCCGCGCATGTACGCCCTGATTGAGAACTCGCCCAAGGAGGGGGACAGCCCGACGGTCTGGGCGTGGCCCCAGTTCGTCGAGTTCCTCAAGGTCGCCGGCCAGCCCGTGCAGGGACCCTGGCCGCCTCATCAGGAGCCCCGCCCCGACCCCGACGCCGATTCGATGCCCGTCGCCGTGCGCGACACGCAGGGCTAGGCCCGAGAGGATCACATGTACCCATCACGATTCGCCTATGACGCCCCTGCGTCCGTGGCAGAGGCGATTGCGATTCTCGATCGCAGCAACGGCGAGGCGAAGGTGCTTGCCGGCGGCCAGAGCCTCATCCCGATGCTCAAACTGAGGTTCGCCTCACCCGAGCGCATCGTCGACATCAACAACATCCCCGGTCTTGACTACTTGCGCACCGACCCGGATGGGACGTTGCACATCGGGGCCCTCGTGCGCCACGAGGACCTGGAGTTCTCGGAGATGATCGCCGAATCGCATCCGACCCTGGCCGGGGCCGCGGCCCTCGTGGCGGATCCGCTCGTGCGGACCCGCGGGACCTTCGTCGGCTCCGTGTGCCATGCCGACCCCCAGGGCGACTGGGCGGCGACCATGATCGCCCTCGACGGTCGCATCGTGGCCCAGGGTCCGAACGGCCGTCGCGAGATCGCCATGAAGGACTTCGTCCTCGGCCCCTTCACCAACGCACTCGCCTACAACGAGGTCGCCGTCGAGGCCGTCATTCCTGCGGCGAAGGGCACCGCGCGGGGTGGCTACCTCAAACTCGAGCGCCGCATCGGAGACTTTGCGACCGCATCGGTGGCCATCGCCCTCGACATGGATGGCGCGACGGTGAGGCGCGCCGGTTGCGCCCTCGCGGGGGTCGGCGGCAAGACGATCGACGCCAATGCCGAGATCACCAGTGCGCTCGTCGGCAAGACGCTTGATGCCGACACCATCGCAGCGGCGGCCGAGGCCGTGGCAGGTGCTGCGGACCCGCGCACCGACCATCGCGGGTCGGCCTCCTACAAGCGTCAGATCGTCACGGTCTTCGTGACGCGGATCCTGTCCAGCATTGCCCAGTCCGAGCAGAAGGCGGCCTGACATGACGAGCCTGTACGAAGTCATCCCCGATGCGCCGGGGGAGGGGGTGCCCACACGTCGGGTGACGATCACGGTCAATGGCGAGAAGAAGACGCT
>Ga0315902_10003940_pt1 | contig 21852 bp, 16 predicted proteins | sample LakEriMetagenome_9_FD_203523 | JGI IMG/M metagenome (GOLD analysis project Ga0315902, IMG submission 203523) | Freshwater fungal communities from buoy surface, Lake Erie, Ohio, United States - Buoy 12 MA117 | ecosystem: Environmental > Aquatic > Freshwater > Lake > Lake biofilm | place: USA... | reverse complement strand
TTCGCGGCGTCATCGACGAGATGCCGCTCGCGGCCTCGCGTGGCTGGCGCACCAGCCTGCTGCTCGAGGCCTGCGAGGGGGCGGTGTCGGGCTGTCCGGTGGGCGGGCGTCTGCGGCTGCACTGGCCGGCCGGGCGCGGTTCGGTCCCGGCGGTGGCGCCCTTCGCGCCCGGCGAGCGCTGGCGCCTCGCGGTGCGCCTGAAGCGCGGCGTGGCACCGCGCAATCCCGGGCTTTTCGATGCGGAACTGCGGGCGCTGCAGGAGGGCGTGGCGGCCACCGGCAGCGTGCGAACAGGGGCGGGCGCCGCGGTGATCCCCGAGCGGCTCGAGGCCTGGGTGCCGCAGCCGGGAGCGCTCATCGAACGGGCGCGCGACCATCTTCGTGGCGCGATGCTGCGGGCACTCGCCGATACCGATGACGCGGTGCGCGGCGTGCTGGTCGCGCTCGTGGTCGGCGATCAGGCGGCCATCCCCGGGGCATGGTGGGAACGCTTCAATCGCACCGGCGTCGGACACCTGATGAGCATCTCGGGGCTGCACATCACGATGCTCGCCGCGCTCGGCGCGGGGGCTGTGCGGCGTCTGTGGCGTCTGCCGCTTCGCGTGCCAGGGCCGGGGGGCGGCGCCCGCCCGCTCGCGGCCTGGTCGAGCGCGCCGCGCGCGGCCTGGGTGGGTGCCACGCTGGTGGCCTTCGGCTATGCCGGGCTCGCGGGATGGGGGCTGCCGGCCCAGCGCACCTGCTGGATGGTGGCGGCCGCAGGGTGCGCGGTGGTGTTCGGTCGGGCGCGGCGGGTTCGCGACGTGCTCTGCACGGCGGCCGCGGTGGTCTGTGTCTTCGATCCCTGGGCGCCGATGGCGGCGGGGTTCTGGCTCTCGTTCGCCGCGGTTGCCGCGATCGTCTGGCACGGCGCTGCGGTCAAGCCCGAGCGGCGCCTGCTGGTCGATGCCTTGGGTACCCAGGTTGCCGCGACCATCGCGCTCCTGCCGCTCGGTGTGCTCTTCTTCTCGTCGGTGTCGCTGGTCGGACCGCTGGCCAATGCCTTCGCGATCCCGGTGGTGTCGGGGCTCGTCACGCCGGTCGCGCTGGCCGGCGGTCTGCTCGCCCCGCTGCCGCTGCCGCTCGGCGGGTGGCTGCTGGCGCTGGCTGCCCTTGTCACCGACGCGCTGCTCGCCGCACTCGCCTGGTGCGATCGCCTGCCATGGTCGGCGGTGGTCTTGCCGGCACCCACGCCCACGGCGCTGGTGCTCGCGGTGCTGGGCTGCGCGGTGCTGCTCGCGCCATGGCCGGTACCCGGGCGCGCGTGGGCCACCGGCGCACTGTTGCCGCTGCTCCTCGCACCGGTGAGTACGCCGCGGCCGGGCGAGCTCTGGATCACGGCGCTCGATGTTGGCCAGGGGATGGCGGTGCTCGTCGAGACGCCCGAGGGCCGGCTGCTCTATGACACCGGCCCGGCCTGGAGCGCCGACAGCGACGCTGGCCTGCGGCTGCTGGGGCCCTGGCTGCGCACGCGCGGCATCGATCACCTGCAGGCGGTGGTTGTTTCGCATGCCGACAACGATCATGCCGGTGGTGCGCTGTCGCTGCTGCGGCAGTTGCGGGTCGACTGGGTGGCCTCGTCGCTGGCCGATGAGCACCCGGTGGTGCAGGCCGCTGCCCGCCACCATCGCTGCCGGGCGGGCGAGCAGTGGCGATGGGGCGAGGTCCGGTTCACCTGGCTGCATCCCGCCGATGACGAGCCGCCGGTCAAGCGTGGTGCCGACAACGCCGCGAGTTGCGTGCTGCGGATCACGTCGCCGGCGGGGTCGGTGATGCTGGCGGGCGATATCGAGGCCGCGCAGGAGGCGCGCCTTGTCCGGCTTACGCCGGCCGAGGCCCTGCGCGCCGATGTGCTGCTCGCGCCGCATCATGGCTCCAGGACATCCTCGAGCGCGGCTTTTCTGGCGGCGGTGGCGCCGCGGTGGGCGATCTTCCAGGTGGGCTACCGCAATCGCTTCGGCCACCCGGCCCCGGTCGTGCTGGCCCGCTACCGGGAGGCCGGCATCGCCATGCTGCGCACGGACCGCGACGGAGCCATCCGGCTGATGCTGCGGGTGGGGGAATCGCCGCGCATCGAGCGCGCGCGGATCGACGACCGGCGCTACTGGCGGCTGAGGGTGGATGCGGGCCAACCCATCGAGCCGCCTGCGGACACGCCCGCTATTGCGCCGTCCAGCCGCCGTCCATCGCCCAGGCCACGCCTCGCACCTGGGAGGCGGCTTCGGAGCACAGGAATACCGCAAGCTCGCCGAGCTGCGCGGTCGTGACGAATTCGCCCGAGGGCTGCTTCTCGCTGACCAGCGCAAGCCGGGCCTCATCCCGGCTGATACCCGCCTGCCGGGCGCGGGTCTCGATCTGCTTTTGCACGAGCGGGGTGAGCACCCAGCCTGGGCAGATCGCGTTGCAGGTGATCGCGGTGCGGGCGGTCTCGAGGGCAACCACCTTGGTCAGACCGACGATGCCGTGCTTGGCTGCCACGTAGGCGGACTTCTCGACCGATGCCACCAGACCGTGGGCCGAGGCGATGTTGATGATGCGACCCCAGCCTCGGGTCTGCATCCCGGGCAGCGCGCAGCGCGTGGTGTGGAAGGCTGCCGAGAGATTGAGCGCGATCACCGCGTCCCAGCGCTCGACCGGGAAGTGCTCCACGGGCGCCACGTGCTGGATGCCGGCGTTGTTGACCAGGATGTCGATGCCGATGCCGGCCTTGTCGAGCCGGGCGAAGAGCGCGTCGATCTCGGCGGCGCGGGTGAGGTCGGCGCCTTCGAACACGACCCGCACGCCGTGCTCGGCGGCGAGCCCCGCGCGCAGCGCCTCGATCTCGGCGGGATCGCCGAAACCATTGAGGACGAGATCGCAACCCTGCGCGGCGAGCGCGCGGGCGATGCCCAGGCCGATGCCGCTGGTGGAACCGGTGACGAGAGCCGTCCTGCCTTTCACGATGAGCCTCCCTGATAGACTCGACGGATTCTACCGGGTGTGTCTCGGCGGTCCGCCACGCGGTCCGCCCGCCTGGCGCCCGGCCCCCATCCACCGTTTCCGGAGAGAGTTTCGATGACCATCCAGCGCCTGCACGTCGGCCCCCGCATGTCGGAGGTCGCCATCCACAACGGTGTCGTCTACCTGGCCGGCCAGGTGGCCGACGATCCCTCCCAGGATGTCCGCAGCCAGACCGCGCAGGTGCTCGCCGCGGTCGACCGCCTGCTCGGCGAGGCCGGCAGCAGCAAGGCCCACATCCTGCAGGCCACGATCTTTCTGGCATCGATGGCGGATTTCGCCGCGATGAACGCCGTCTGGGATGCCTGGGTCACGCCCGGACAGACGCCGCCTCGCGCCACGGTCGAGGCGGCGCTCGCCCGACCCGCGTATCGGGTCGAGGTCAAGGTAATCGCGGCGCAAGCCTGAGCGCAACCGTCCTGCGGCGCTGCCAGGCGCGTCAGCGCCAGCCGGCCCGATCGACGATGCGCGCCGCGGTGCTCTGGGCGCGTCCGATCTGACCGATCGGCAACTTGTCCTGCCGGAAGCTGCCCAGGCTCTCGAGTGCCGGATTGCCGATGCGCGCCGAGGCCACCACTGGCCACTCATTGTTGCCGTCGGCGAACAGACGCTGGGCCTCGTCGCTCGCGAGGTATTCGAGGAAGGCCACGGCGGCATCGCGATGCGGCGCGTGGCGTGCGATGCCGCCGCCCGAGACATTCATGTGGGTGCCGGCGCCCGTCTGATCGGGCATGACGATCCCGATGCGTGACACGACCTCGCGGTCCTCGGGTTTCGTCGATCGCATCAGGCGCGCCAGGTAGTAGCTGTTGGTCAGCGCCACCCCGCATTCACCGCTGGCCACCGCCCTGATCTGGTCGGTATCGCCGCCGCGCGGGCTGCGTGCGAAGTTGGCGACGACGCCGCGGGCCCACTGCTCGGCCGACGCCTCGCCGAGGTTTTCGGCCAGGGCGCCGATCAGTGACAGCATGTAGGGATGGGTGCCCGAGCGGGTGCAGACCTTGCCCTTGAGAGCCGGCTGGGCAAGGTCGGCATAGCGACGAACCTGGTCGGGCTGCACGCTGGCGCGGTGATAGACGATGATCCGGGCGCGCGTGGAGTAGGCGAACCATTCGCTGCCCTTGCCATCATCGGGGCCGCGCAGGTTGGCCGGGATTCGGGCCTCGAGCGTGGGCGAGCGCAGCGGCTGGAACAGGCCCTCGGTCTGGGCTTTCCAGAGGCGGGCGGCGTCGACCAGCAGCACGACGTCGGCCGGGCTGTTGCGGCCTTCGCTGCGCAGGCGCTCGAGCAGTGCCTCGTCGCCCGCCTCGATGCGCTGGATGCGGATGCCGGTCTGGCGGGTGAAGTTGGCGTAAAGGGCTTCGTCGGTCTGGTAATGACGGGCCGAGTAGAGATTGAGCACCTTGTCCTGGGCCATGGCGGCGGTCGACGCGGCGGCGAGTACCAGAGCGACGACGGGGTGCAGTGCGCGAGCGATCAGCGGGGCCAGGGTCGAGCGGCATGCAGACACGGGGAGATACTCCTTCGAAGGACGAGGGCGGTGATGCCGGGAGCGGGACAAGTCTAGAAGATTCGCAATGCTAACGCAAATGAGATCGATTACCAATAACATGAATTGCATCGTTCGCCCCGGTCGCTGTGCCGATTCGCTCGCCCGTGACCGCCGGCGCGTGCTTGCGCTGCCGCTCGCCGCCTTCGCCCTGCTGGGCGGCTGTGCCACAGGGGAACGCGGCTCGGCGCTCCCGGGGGCCGGCAGCCTCGCTTCCGGTGGCGGCCCGGCAGTTCCCGGCGGGCCCCCGGGAACTGCCGCCACGGTGCCGCCGCCACGCCGACCACGCCTCGGCCTGGCCCTTGGCGGGGGAGCCGCCCGCGGCTTCGCCCACGTGGGTGTCATCGAGGCGCTCGAACTGGCCGGCATTCGCCCCGACCTGGTGGTTGGCACCAGTGCCGGCAGTCTGGTCGGCGCGCTCTACGCCAGCGGCATGACGCCGAAGGCACTGCGCGAGGCGGCGCTCGGGCTCGACGAGGCGGTACTCGGCGACTGGACGATCAGTGCCCGCGGCGTGCTGCGCGGCCGTGCCCTCCAGGACGTGGTCAACCGGTGGGTGGCGGGGCGGCCGATCGAGCGGTTCGCGCTGCCCTTTGGCGCGGTCATGACCGACCTCTACGACGGCTCGATGCGGGTGGCGCGCACCGGCGATGCCGGATTGGCCGTGCGGGCGTCGAGTGCGGTGCCCGGGGTCTTCGAACCGGTCCGGATCGGCGGGCGGGATTATGTCGATGGCGGGCTGGCCAGCCCGGTCCCGGTGCGGGTGGCGCGCGCGATGGGTGCAGAGCGGGTGCTTGCGGTGGACATCGCCGCCCGGCCGCGATTCCAGGACACCGACACCATCCCGCGGGTGCTGCTCCAGACCTTCGCGATCATGGGCCAGCATCTTGCCTCGGGGGAGTTGCGCGAGGCCGATGTCGTGGTGGCACCTGCCGTGGGGGATCGGAGCTCGGCCGACTTCAACGATCGGGGTGGCGCAATCGCGCTCGGGGCCGAGGCCTTGCGGGCCGCGCTGCCGGCCTTGCGCGCGGCGCTGCTGCCGTTGCGCCTGCCCGCCGGCTGACGTGGCGCCCGCCGGAGTTGCTCAGCGCGCGGGCGGCGACTCGCCGCGCTGCGCGGCAACGAGGCGATCGAGGCCGAGGCGGTCGGGGCTCATCCCTTCGGCCAGAACACGGCGCGCGCCGTTGAAGCGGGCGCGCCAGTACCCGTCGCTCATGTCTTCGACGCGCACACCGCCCCCGCGCGAGGGGGCGTGCACGAAGCGGCCATCGCCGATGTAGATGCCCACATGCGAGAAGGCACGGCGCAGCGTGTTGTAGAAGACCAGATCCCCGGGCCGCAGTTGCGAGGGGTCGATGACCTCGCCGGCTCGGCTGATGTCGACCGCGCGCCGCGGTAGCACCATTCCGATGGCCTCGCGAAAGACATGGCGGACGAGCCCGCTGCAATCGAGTCCGGTGTCGGGGGAACTGCCGCCGAAGCGGTAATGCACACCGAGCAGCGACAGGGCCCGCAGCACCAGCTCGGCGCCGGCGTGAGACTCGGCTTCCTCGGCGCGCACCGCGGCCGGCGGCACCAGGGCCGCAACGACCAGTACCAGCGCCATCAGACCCGCACGGCCGCGACCCACGAGGCGCGCACGCAGGCGCGGCGCAGGGTTGGCGCCGGCGGGCGTGATCGGAGCTGGCGGAACGGGGGGCACGCGCATCGGGCGAAAGGGTAGGCAAAACGCCGGTCGCTGTCAAAGGCGTCCATCGTCTCGAAAAGGCCGCTGCGGGTGCCGGGCGGGGTCGAGGGTTGCCATGCGAAGTCAGGACCGAGTAAGCGCCCGGGCCGACAATCGTGACGAGGAGGATGGATGACATGCGCGAAGACCTGAAGGCGTTTCACCGGCGCTCGATCGACGATCGCGAGGGGTTCTGGGCCGAACAGGCTGCCCTCATCGACTGGCACCGGCCCTTCGAGCGCGTGCTCGATGCCAGCCGTCCGCCCTTCGCGCGCTGGTTCGTGGGCGGGCAGACCAACCTCTGCCACAACGCGGTCGACCGGCACCTGGCCACCCAGGCCGACAAGCCTGCGCTGATCTTCATCTCCACCGAGACCGATGAGGAGCGCATCTATTCCTTCGCCGAACTGCACCGGGAGGTGCAGCGCATGGCGGCGATCTTCCTGGGGCAGGGCGTGGGCCGCGGTGACCGCGTGCTGATCTACCTGCCGATGATTCCCGAGGCGGTGTTCGCGATGTTCGCCTGCGCGCGCATCGGTGCCATCCACTCGGTGGTCTTCGGCGGCTTCGCCTCGCACAGCCTCGCCACCCGCATCGACGATGCGCAGCCGAAGCTGATCGTGAGCGCCGATGCCGGCTCGCGCGGCGGCAAGGTCGTGCCCTACAAGCCGCTGCTCGACGAGGCGATCGCGCTTGCGGCCCACAAGCCGTCATCGGTGCTGATGGTCGACCGCGGACTCGCGCCCTTCGCGCGCGCCGCGGGGCGCGACCTCGATTACGCCGCGCTGCGTACGCAGCACCTCGACGCGCAGGTGCCGGTCACGTGGCTCGAGTCCAACGAGATCAGCTACACCCTCTACACCTCGGGCACCACCGGCAAACCCAAAGGCGTGCAGCGCGATGTCGGCGGCTACGCGGTCGCGCTGGCGGCCTCGATGAAGCACATCTTCGCTGGCAACCCCGGCGAGACCTACTTCTCGTCGAGCGACATCGGCTGGGTGGTCGGGCACTCCTACATCGTCTACGGGCCGCTGATCGCCGGCATGGCCACCGTGCTCTACGAGGGCACGCCGGTGCGGCCCGACGCGGGCATCCTCTGGGAGATCGTCGCGCGCCACAAGGTCACGGTGATGTTCTCGGCGCCCACCGCGATCCGGGTGCTGAAGAAGCAGGATCCCGCGCATCTCACGCGCCACGATACCTCGAGCCTGCGTGCGCTCTTTCTGGCCGGCGAGCCGCTCGACGAGCCGACCGCGCGCTGGATCGCCGAGGGCATCGGCCGCCCGATCATCGACAACTACTGGCAGACCGAAACCGGCTGGCCGATCCTGACCGTGGCCCATGGTGTCGAGAAAACGCCCACCCGCTTCGGCAGTCCCGGCATGCCGATGTACGGCTACGACGTGCGCCTGCTGCACGAGCAGACCGGCGAGGAGGTGGGCAACCACGAGAAGGGCGTGGTCGCGATCGTGCCGCCCCTGCCTCCGGGGTGTCTGCAGACCGTCTGGCGTGACGACGAGCGCTTCGTGAAGACCTACTTCTCGAGCATTCCCGGTCGCCAGGTCTACTCAACCTTCGACTGGGGGATCCGCGATGACGAGGGCTACTACTTCATCCTCGGTCGCACCGACGACGTCATCAATGTCGCGGGCCACCGGCTGGGCACCCGCGAGATCGAGGAGTCGCTCTCCAGCCACGCGGCGGTCGCCGAGTGCGCGGTGGTCGGCGTGGCCGACACGCTCAAGGGCCAGGTGGCGATGGCCTTCGCGGTCCTGCGCGATGCCTCGCTGACCGCCGATCCCGCGGGGCGCCTGAAGCTCGAAGGCGAGCTGATGGCCACCGTCGACCGCCAGCTCGGTGCGGTAGCCCGACCTTCGCGCGTGCACTTCGTGACGCTGCTGCCCAAGACCCGCTCGGGCAAGGTGTTGCGCCGCTCGATCCAGGCGCTGTGCGAGGGGCGTGACCCCGGCGACCTCACCACCATCGAGGATCCGTCGGCCCTCGATCAGGTGCGGGCCGCCGTGCGGCCGGGCTGAGGCTTCAGTCGGGCGAGGGCGCGGGCTCGGCCATCGCGGCCACCTGCTCGCGCAGCTCCAGGATGCGATCCTGCCAGTAGCGCGCCTCGCCGAACCACGGAAAGGCCGCCGGGAAAGCCGGATCGTGCCAGCGCCTTGCCAGCCACGCGCTGTAGTGCAGCAGGCGCAGGGTACGCAGCGCCTCCACCAGTCCGAGCTCGCGCCGGTCGAAGGGCCGGAAGGTCTCGTAGCCCGCGAGCAGCTCGCGCCACTGCGCCCCGATCGTGTCAGGGTCGCCCGTGATGAGCATCCAGAGATCCTGCACCGCCGGCCCTGTGCAGGCGTCGTCGAGGTCGACGAAGTGGGGTCCGGCGTCGGTCCACAGGATGTTGCCCGCGTGGCAGTCGCCATGCAGGCGCAGCAGGGCGGGATCGGCCACCCGCGCGAAGGCTGCCTGAGCGGCCTCGATCGCCTGGTCGGCGATGCCGCGCCAGGCCGGCAGCAGCTCGGCCGGAATCCAGTCGCCGGCAAGCAGGGTGCGGCGGGAGGCCTCGCCGAGCAGGGCCACACCGATCGTCGTGCGGTGCGCGAAGCGGCCGGCCGCGCCCGCGAGATGGATGCGCCCGAGCAGTCGGCCGATCCAGCGCAGCACGGCCGGATCGCCGAGCTCCGGCGCGCGCCCGCCGCGCCGGGGACTGATCGCGAATCGGTATCCCCGGTGTTCGAGCAGCGTGCGCCCGCCGAAGGCGAGCGGCGCCACCACCGGCAGTTCACGCGCCGCGAGTTCGGCGGCGAACTGGTGTTCCTCCAGGATGGATGCGTCGGTCCAGCGGCCGGGGCGGTAGAACTTGGCGACGACCGCGCTGTCATCCTCGAGCCATACCTGGTAGACACGGTTCTCGTAGCTGTTCAGGGCGAGCAGGCGCCCGTCGGTGCGCAGGCCGGTGCTGTCGACCGCGTCGAGCAGCCGCTCGGGCGTAAGGTCCCGGTAGGGCGCCTCGGCCGCGTCTGTTGCGGCGTCGGTGGCCGCGGGGTCGGTGGGGTCGGCGGGAGCAGAGGACATGAGGACATCATAGCCTCCGGCGCTTCCACATCCCCCCGCAGGGCCGTCGCGTCGGGGAAGGGCGCTCGGGCTAGAATCCGCGCGAGTTTCATACCCCGCCCTCCAGGAGACCTGCCGTGATCACCCGCCCCAGCCTCGAACTCGCCGACGTCAAGCGCATCGCCGCCGCCGCCGAAGCCCACGCGCTCGCCAATGGCTGGGCGGTCGCGATCGCCATCGTCGACGCCGGCGGCCACCCGCTCTGGCTGCAGCGCCTGGATGGCACCGCGCCGATCTCGGCCCATATCGCGCCTGCCAAGGCGCGCACCGCCGCGCTCGGCCAGCGGGAATCGCGGATCTACGAGGAGATGATCAACAACGGCCGAACCTCGTTCCTGTCCGCGCCGGTGCTCGACGGTCTGCTCGAAGGCGGTGTGCCGATCGTCATCGATGGTCACTGCCTTGGCGCGGTGGGCGTGTCGGGGGTCAAGTCCTCGGAGGATGCCCAGATCGCACGCGCCGGCATCGCCGCGCTCGCCGCCTGACCGCGCGGCGGCACCCGCCGCACCCGCGATCGATCCACCCCCCGAGGAGTCGCCGATGCCCTGGTTCGATCGCAGCACCCTGAACGACGGCGTACGCCGGCGCGAGGTTTTCGCGTGGGCGATGTACGACTTTGCCAATTCCGGCTACACCACCGTGGTGCTCACGGCGGTGTTCAGCGCCTACTTCGTGGGTGCGGTGGCCGGCGGTGAGGCCTGGGGCACCTTCGCCTGGACCGCGGCGCTGTCGCTGTCGAGCCTGCTCGTGATGGTCGCGGCGCCGCTGCTCGGCGCCTGGGCCGATGCCCATCGCCGCAAGCGGGTGGTGCTCGGGGTGGCCACCCTGGGCTGCGTGCTGGGGACCGCGGCGCTCGGCCTGGTCGCCCCGGGCGATGTGGCGCTCGCGATCGCGGCCATCGTGGTGTCGAACCTGTTCTTCGGCATCGGCGAAGGCATCATCGCCGCCTTTCTGCCGGAACTCGCCCGGCAGCACGCGCTTGGTCGCGTCTCGGGCTGGGGCTGGAGCTTCGGTTACTTCGGCGGGATGCTGACCCTCGGCCTGGGGCTGGCGGTGGTGCTGTCGGCGCAGGCCCGCGGCGAGACCGCGGCGCAATTCGTGCCACAGACGATGCTGCTCACCGCCATGGTGTTCGCGCTGGCCTGTCTGCCCACCTTCGCGATGCTGCGCGAGCGCGGTGGCGGGGCCGCGGGTGCGCCGGGAGCTGGCTCGCCGGCGTCCGCCCGGACGCTCGCGCGCCTGCGTCATACCTGGGCGGAGTCGGGGCGGTTCGTCGACTTCCGGCGCATGCTGCTCTGCGGCTGTCTCTACCAGGCGGGCATCGCGGTCGTGATCGCGCTGGCCGCGGTCTACGCCGAGCAGGCGATGAAGTTCACCACGCTGCAGACGATGATGCTGATCTTCGTGGTCAACATCGCGGCCGCGCTCGGTGCCTTTGGTTTCGGCTATGCGCAGGACCGGATCGGGCATCGCCGCGCGCTGGCGCTGACCCTGGCCGGCTGGATCCTGATGGTGGCGATCGCCTCTCTCACCCGCGACGTCGGTGCCTTCTGGCTTGCCGCCGCGATCGCGGGCCTGTGCATGGGGTCGAGCCAGTCCTGCGGGCGGGCGATGATCGGCGGCTTCGCACCGGCAGGGCGGCGGGCCGAGTTCTACGGTCTCTGGACGCTTGCGGTGAGGCTGGCCGCGATCGTCGGTCCGCTCACCTATGGAGCGGTCACCTGGGCGACCGACGGGAACCACCGGCTCGCGATCGCCGTGACCGGACTCTTCTTCGTGGCGGCGTGGCTGGTGCTGGGCGGGATCGACGTGGGCCGAGGCGAGCGGGCCGCGAGCGACAGCCGCTGACCGGTCAGCGGTGACGCGCCGGCGTCGTGCCGGGCGTGCTCAGCTCGCCACGACCGGCGGCAGCCTGCGAATCCAGGGCTGGGCGGCTTCGAGTTGCGCAGCCAGCGCCAGCACGCGCGCATCCTCGCCGAAGCGGCCTACCAACTGCACGCCGATCGGCAGTCCGGTCGCAGTGACGCCCAGCGGCAGCGAGATCGCCGGCTGACCTGTCATGTTGGCCAGGGGACAGAAGGGCGAGTAGCCCATGATCCCGTTGGCGCCGAGCCGGTAGTCGAGGAAATCCGGATTGTTCATCGCCCAGCGTCCGACCAGCGCAGGCGGTTCCGCGAGCACCGGACACAGCAGGAGATCGTAGCCAGCCTGCGCATCGCCTGCCGGTGTGAAGAACTCCGCCACGCGCCGCGACAGCGCGTGCAGGGTTGACAGCGCCGACAGGTACTGCGGTGCGCTCAGGCTGCGACCGTACTCCCACGCCGAGCGGGTGGTCGGCTCGAGTTCGTCCTCGGCGAGTCCGCGACCGCGCCTGGCGAGATGGCCGTCGATGGCCATCGCCGTCCCGCTCGCCACCACCCGCACGAGCGGCTCGAGCATCTCGCGGGTGCGCACGGCGGGGCGTGCCGGCGTGACCGTGTGGCCCAGGCTTTCGAGCAGGTGGCCGGCTGCGCGCACCGCCTCGGCGACCTCGGGATGCACCGGGGTGCCTTCGAGCGTGCTGTCGATCAGCGCCACCCGCAACTGCCCCAGGGTGGCGCCCGGCGCGAGCACGCCCGGCATCGGGTCGTGCCAGGCGGGGGCGCTGTAGGGCGCACCGGGATCGCTGCCAGCGCTCAGGTGCAGTGCCATCGCGCTGTCGCGAACGCTGAGCGCCACCACGTGTTCGGTGGCCAGGCCGCCCCAGCCCTCGCCGCTGAGCGGTCCGCTCGGCACCAGCCCGCGGGTGGGTTTCAGCCCGACCAGACCGCAGCAGGCCGCCGGGATGCGAATCGATCCGGCGCCATCCGAGGCGTGGGCGATCGGCACGATGCGCGCGGCCACGGCCGCTGCCGCCCCGCCGCTGGAGCCGCCGGCGCTGAAGGCGGTGTTCCACGGATTGCGCGTGGGGCCACCGTAGGCGCGTGCTTCGGTGGCGGGGCTGATGCCCATCTCGGGACTGGTGCTGCGCGCGAACAGCACGAAACCGGCGCGGCGGTAGCGAGCCACGAGCGCGCTGTCGAGTGACCAGTCGAGGCGGCCGAACAGCCGCGAGCCCATCGTCGAGGGCAGACCCCGGGCCGCGGTGGCCAGGTCCTTCAGCGGCATCGGTACGCCGAAAAAGGGCCGTTCACGGCGCAGCCGCACGAGCCCGTCGCTGCTGCGGCGCGCCCGTGCGAGCTCGGCGTCGAGGGTAAAGGCCTGCGAGCGCGCCTGCTCGTGCGCCGGGTTGCACAGGGCGTTGATCGAGGGATCGGTGCGCGCGACCCGCCCGATCGCGCACTCGAGCGCCTCGTGGGCACTGAGTTCACCGCGCAGGATCAGATCGGCCAGCGCGAGCGCATCGGTGCCCACGGGCCAGGAGAGGGAGCTCATCATGGTGCCCTGGTCGGTGTTGCGTTCAGGCGCGCTGAAAGGCCGGACCGAGCGGGCGCAGGCGGATGCCCGGCCGCAGCTTGCGCCACGGGAAGTCGGCGGGATCGGCAAGCGCCGGCCCGGGTGCCTGCACCACCAGCACTTCGCGCGCGATCGGCTGGAAGTCGGCACGAAAGTGCACCGAGCTTTTCAGAGCCAGCACCCGCTGCCTCGCCGGTTCCACGCCCAGATGCCGGAACATCGCCTGATCGGCCGCCTGGCACTTGCGGGTGGCAAGTGCCACCCGCACGCCAGGCGCCTGTTCCGAGCGCAGCAGCGCCATCGGCCCGAGCGCCATGCGGAAGCCGGCGTACATCGGCCCTTCGCAGAGAAACTGGCCGTCGCCGAGCCGCTCGACCGTGAAGCGGCCCCGCACCGGCGCGTGCCCCGGCAGACCGGAGATCGCGCCGAGCGCGAACTCGAGGCTCGCACCCTGGCCCGCCTCATGGGCGCGAGCGATGCTCGCCGGGTCGATCAGCAGGCCGAGCACGGCGTCGGGGGCACGCTGCTCGATCAGCGCGCCCAGCAGTCCGACGGTATCGCCATTGCCGCCGGCGCCGGGATTGTCCTGGGTGTCGGCGAGCACCACCGGCGCACCCGGCGCGCCGCGGGCCACGGCGCGGCGCACCGCTTCGCCGGGTTCGAGCAGCTCGAGCGCGAAATCGCGCTCGGCGGCGGCGACCGCAGCGGCGAGTTCGGCGACCGCAGCGTCGGTTGCGCGCGCATCGATCCCGTAACCGACCACCGACATGCCGCATTCGTCGAAGTCGGCCATCGGAAACCCGGGCGCGAAGGACAGCGCGACACCGGTGCGCGTCTCGATGCGCTCGAGCAGCGCGTACAGGCCCCGGCACGGCTCGATGAAGGTGCTCTGCGACGGGATGCCCGTCAGGAAATCGAAGGTGCGGCAAGCCTTCTGGAAGCGTTGCCCGCTGCCCAGCATGCGCATCAGCAGGCCGGCCGCCCGAGCGCCGGTCTCGGCCATGTCGACATGCGGGTAGGTGCGGTAGATCGACAGCGCGTCGGCATGACGCACCATCGCGCGTGTCACGTTCGCGTGCAGGTCCAGGCTCGCGACCACGGGCACGCCGGGCCCGACGGCCTCGCGCACGCGGCGCAGCAACTCGCCCTCGCCATCGTCGTGCTGCTCGGTGACCATGGCGCCGTGGAGGTCGAGGTACACGCCATCGACCCGACCCGCCGCGCGCAGCCGCGCAAGCAGGTCGCCGACGATGTCCTCGAAGGCCCGCGTGGTCACATGGGCCGACGGCGAGGCCGCCGCCCAGGTCAGGGGCGCCAGCGCGTGGCCAGCGGTCTGCAGCGCAACGATGGCGCCCTGCAGCGGGATGTTCGCACCGGCGACCGCCTCGATCATCGCTGCGCCGCGCTGGATCGACGGCCAGCCTCCGCCCTGCAGAAAGGCGTCATAGTCGGCCTTCGACGGCGCGAAGGTGTTGGTCTCGTGCTGCATGCCGCCGATCGCGATGCGTGCCATCGTGCGCTCCCTGCCTGGCTCCTGCGAGGGCGTCGAGGATAGCGGCCTTCCGGCCGCCTCGCCAGCGCACCCGGCCCGCGGGAATACCCTCCTTTCCCGCAGGCCGGCTTGCACGGCTCCGGATGTCTCGCTATGTTCCGTCCATGACACGCAACCTACCCAGGGAGAAGCCCGTGTTCCAGATTTCCTTCAATCGCCGACGCCTGATGGCCACGATGCTGACCGCGGTGGGCATCGCCGGCATGTCGGCGAGCGCCAGTGTGTCGGCTCAGACAGTGCTGCGCGTGGTGCCGCACTCCAACCTGGCGGTGCTCGACCCGATCTGGACCACCGCCTACATGAGCCGCAACCACGGCTACATGATCTACGACACGCTGTTCGGCACCGACGAGAACGGCAAGATCCAGCCGCAGATGGTCGAGAGCTGGAGCATCAGCCCGGACAACCGGCTCTACACCTTCAAGCTGCGCAAGGGTCTCGAGTTCCACGACGGCAAGCCCGTGACGTCCGAGGACGTGGTCGCCTCGCTGCAGCGCTGGGGCAAGCGCGATGCGATGGGTTCGGCGCTGATGCAGTTCGTCGCCCGGATGGACACGCCCGCGCCCGACACCTTCCGCATCTTCCTGGGCGAGGCCTGCGGCTTCGTGCTCGAGGCGCTGGGCAAGCCCTCGTCGATCGTGCCCTTCATCATGCCCAAGCGGATCGCCGAGACCGATCCCTTCAAGCAGATCGAGGAACACATCGGCTCGGGCCCGTTTGTCTTCAAGCGCGACGAGTTCAAGCCCGGTGACAAGGCCGTCTACCTGAAAAACGCCAAGTACGTGCCGCGCAAGGAGCCACCGTCGGGCACGACGGGCGGCAAGGTCGTCCATGTCGACCGCGTCGAGTGGAACCTCGCGCTGCGCGACGCGCAGGCGCAGGTCAACGCGCTGCGCAACGGCGAGGTCGACATCATCGAGGCCCTGCCCTTCGTCCACTACGAGAGCGTCAAGGCCGACGCCAACCTGCAACTGGCCAACTGGTCGAAGATCGGTCTGCAGTACATGGCCCGCTTCAACCACCTGCACAAGCCCTTCGACAACCCGAAGGTGCGGCAGGCGGTGGTCGCCGCCTTCGCCCAGGAGCCCTTCCTGCGCGCGCAGGTCGGCGTGAAGGAGCTCTACAGCACCTGCTACTCGATGTTCTACTGCGGCACGCCCTACGGCAGCCTCGCTGGCAGCGACATCCAGTCCAAGTCGAACATGAAGAAGGCCCAGGAGCTGCTCAAGGCCTCGGGCTATGACGGCACCCCGATCGTCATTCTGAAGCCCACCGACCTGGTCTCGATCGACAAGCTGCCTGACGTCGCCGCCCAGCTGCTGCGCCAGGCAGGCTTCAAGGTCGACCTGCAGGCGATGGACTGGCAGACGCTGGTCGGCCGGCGTGCCAAGAAGGATCCGCCGGACAAGGGCGGCTGGCACATGTTCCTGACCGCGTGGCAGGCCTTCGACATCTCCAGCCCGATCGCCAATCCGACGATGGATACCCGCGGCGAGAAGTCGACCTGGTTCGGCTGGGCCACCGACGACAAGCTGGTCGAATTGCGCAACCAGTTCATGCGCGCCACCGACGATGCCGCCAAGAAGAAGCTCGCCGACCAGATCCACGCGCGCGCCTTCGAGATCGGCACCCATGTGGTCGTGGGCTCCTACAGCCAGCCGGTGGCCGCCCGCAAGAACATCACGGGCTTCTTCATCCACAACGGCAACATCTACTGGAACCTGAAGAAGACCGGCAACTGATCGGCCCGCGGTTCTTCCCCTCAGCCACCTGACGCATCCCGCCGGGCCGGCCTCCGGGCCTGCCCGCGGATCGCGGAGAATCCATGGGAGCCTTCCTCCTGCGTCGCCTGCTGGCGACCATCCCGGTGCTGCTCGTCGTCGCGGTGCTGGTCTTCCTGATGCTGAGGCTCACGCCCGGCGATCCCGCGGCCGTGCTCGCCGGCGATGCTGCCTCCGAGGACCAGATCGCCCAGATCCGCACCACCCTGGGACTCGACCGCTCGGTCCCGGAGCAGTTCGTGATCTGGTTCGGTCACCTGCTGACCGGTGATCTCGGCGAGTCCTATTACTACAAGACGAGCGTTACCACCTTGATCGGCCAGCGGCTCGAGCCCACGGTGTCGCTCGCGGTCGTGACCATCGTCATCGCGGTGATGATCGCGGTGCCGCTGGGTGTGCTGGCCGCCTGGCGCTTCGGCGGCTGGTTCGACCGCATCCTGATGGGCTTCTCGGTGCTCGGCTTCTCGGTGCCGGTGTTCATCCTCGCCTACCTGCTGATCTGGCTGGTGTCGCTCAAGCTCGGCCTGCTGCCGGTGCAGGGCTACAAGCGGATCGCCGACGGCATCGGGCCATGGGCGCTGCATCTGATACTGCCGGCGATCACCTTGTCGGTGATCTACATCGCCCTCATCGCACGCGTGACGCGGGCCTCGGTGCTCGAGACGCTCGGCGAGGATTACATCCGCACTGCCCGCGCGAAGGGGCTGGCGGAGTCCCGGGTACTGGTGCGCCATGCGCTGGCCAATGCGGCAGTGCCGATCGCCACCGTGATCGGCATCGGCATTGCGCTGCTGATCGGCGGCGTGGTGGTCACCGAATCGGTCTACGCCATCCCGGGCCTCGGGCGTCTCACGGTCGATGCGGTGCTCGCGCGCGACTTCCCGACCATCCAGGGCGTGATCCTCTTCTTCTCCTTCATCTACGTGGCGATCAATCTGCTGGTCGACCTTTCCTACGTGTTCTTCGACCCGCGCATCCGCTACTGATCGCCTGGCTGCCATGAGTACCCCCGATCCCAGCCGTTTCGAGGCCCTGTCGACCGAGTCGGCCGCGATCGTCCGTGTCGAGAGCGTGTGGCGGCGTGTGCGTCGCAACTGGTCGGTGCGCATCGGCGGTGTCGTGCTGGGTGCGCTGGTGCTGGTCGCGGCGCTTGCGCCCTGGCTCGGCACGGTCGACCCCACGCTCTTCGATGCCGCCAGCCGTGATCTGCTGCCCGGCAAGCAGGGCGAGATCATGACCCTCGACGGCGAGACCATCCAGCACACCTTCGTGATGGGGTCGGATTCCTTCGGCCGCGACATCTACAGCCGCGTGCTCTACGGCACCCAGGTCTCGCTGATCGTCGGCGTGTCCACCGCGATCCTGTCGCTGGCCTTCGGTATCGTCTTCGGTCTGCTCGCGGGCTATCTGCGCTGGCTCGACGGTCCGTTGATGCGGGTCATGGATGGCGTGATGGCGATCCCGGCGATCCTGATCGCGATCGCGCTGGTTGCCATGTGGAAGGGCAGCCTGCTCACCGTGATCATCGCGATCGCGGTGCCCGAGATTCCCCGGGTCACCCGACTGGTGCGCTCGCTGGTGCTCACCATCCGCGAGGAGCCCTATGTCGAGGCGGCGGTGTCGCTCGGCACCCCCACCTGGAAGATCATGCTGCGCCACATCCTGCCCAATACCGTGGCGCCGCTGGTGGTGCAGGGCACCTTCATCTGCGCCTCGGGCATCCTGGTCGAGGCCATCCTGTCGTTCCTCGGTGTGGGCCTGCCCCCCGACATTCCCACCTGGGGCAACGTGATGGCCGAGGGCCGCGCGCAGTTCAACCAGTACCCGCACAACATCTTCTTCCCGGGCATCTTCCTCGCGGTCACGGTGCTCGCCGTCAACATCCTCGGCGACGGGCTGCGCGACACCCTCGACCCCAAGATGGCCAAGCGGGTATGAACGACACGGCTCCCGTCCTTCAGGTGGAGAACCTGAGCATCGCGCTGCCGCCCGGCGGCGATCGTGTTACCGCGGTCGCGGGCGTTTCCTTCACGGTCGGACGCGGCGAGATCGTCTGTCTGGTCGGTGAGTCGGGCTCGGGCAAGTCGGTCATCGCGCAGGGTGTGATGGGGCTGCTGCCGCGCGCGCTTCCGGTCACCGCCGGCCGCATCCTGCTGCAGGGCGAGGACATCACCCACGCCGACATCCGTCGGCTGCGCGAGCTGCGCGCCACCCGCATGTCGATGATCTTCCAGGAGCCGATGACCGCCCTGAACCCGGTCATGACCTGCGGCGATCAGATCGACGAGGTGCTTCGCGAGCACACGCAGCTCGGCGTCGAGGAGCGGCGCGCCAAGATCCTCGACATCCTCACCGAGGTGCGGCTGCCCGATCCGCCGCGCATCGCCGCCTCCTACCCGCACCAGCTCTCGGGCGGACAGCGCCAGCGCATCGTGATCGCGATGGCGCTGGTACTCGACCCGGTGCTGCTGATCGCCGACGAGCCGACCACCGCGCTCGACGTCACCACGCAGGCCCAGATCCTGAAGCTCATCCAGGATCTGCAGGCGCGTCATGGCACCGGCGTGCTCTTCATCACCCACGACTTCGGCGTGGTCGCCGAGATCGCGCACCGCGTGGCGGTGCTGCGCCTGGGCACACTGGTCGAGATGGGGCCGCGCGACGAGGTTCTGCAGCGCCCGCAGCATGATTACACCCGGATGCTCATCGGCTCGGTGCCCACGCACAAGCCGCGGGCCCGCGCCACCGATTCCGCCGCGCCGCTGGTCCTGCAGACCCGCGATCTCGGCAAGACCTACATCGACCGTGGCTGGTTCAGCGGCCGACGGGAGGTCAAAGCCGCCACCGGCGTCTCGATCGAGTTGCGTCGTGGCCAGACGCTGGGCATCGTGGGCGAGTCGGGGTCGGGCAAGTCCACGGTCGCCCGTTGCATCGTGAGGCTGATCGATCCCACCGAAGGCAGCGTGATGCTCGGCAGCGACGACATCGCCCGCATGCCGGCCGCGCAGCTGCGGCCGCTGCGTCGCCGCGTGCAGATCGTCTTCCAGGATCCGTACCGGTCGCTCAACCCCCGGCGCACCGTCGCCGAGGCGCTCATCGAGGGGCCGGTCAACTTCGGGCTGCCGCGGGCCGAGGCGATGGCTCGGGCCCGCCAGTTGCTCGAGTTCGTCCGGATGGATGTCAGCGCGCTCGAACGCTATCCGCACCAGTTCTCGGGCGGCCAGCGCCAGCGCATCTGCATCGCCCGCGCGCTGGCGATGGAGCCCGAGCTGCTGATCGCCGACGAGGCGGTGTCGGCGCTCGATGTCTCGGTGCAGGCGCAGGTGCTGCAGCTGCTCGAGGAGATCCGCGAGCGCCTGAACCTCGCCATGCTGTTCATCACGCACGATCTGCGCGTGGCCGCGCAGGTCTGCGACCATCTCGCGGTGATGTCGCGCGGCGAGGTCGTCGAGTACGGGCCGGCGCACGAGGTGTTCGCGGCGCCCCGTCACGACTACACGCGGTCGCTGTTCGACGCCGCGCCGGGGCGCGACTACCCGTTCGCGGTGGTCTGAGGCGCTGCCCGCCGGGGCGCGCGGCAGAGCGCGCAGGCACCCGGCCGCCGCGCGGCCGGGCGATGCGGGCTCAGGCCTTCACCAGCGGAATCTTGCCGATGCGGCCCTGCCACTCGCGCGGGCCGGTGTCGTGCACCGACACGCCCTGGGCATCGACCGCGACCGTGACCGGCATGTCGCGCACCTCGAATTCGTAGATGGCTTCCATGCCGAGGTCGGCAAAGCCCACCACCTTCGCGCCGCGGATCGCCTTCGACACCAGGTAGGCCGCGCCGCCCACCGCCATCAGGTAGGCGCTCTTGTGCCGACGGATCGCATCGATCGCGACCGGGCCGCGCTCCGCCTTGCCGATCATCGCGATCAGCCCGGTCTTCGCGAGCATCATCTCGGTGAACTTGTCCATCCGGGTGGCGGTGGTCGGGCCGGCGGGGCCCACCACTTCCTCGCGCACCGGATCGACCGGGCCGACGTAGTAGATCACCCGGTTGGCGAAGTCGACCGGCAACGGTTCGCCGCGGGCGAGCATCTCCTGGATGCGCTGGTGCGCGGCATCGCGGCCGGTGAGCATGCGGCCCGACAGCAGCAGCGTCTGGCCGGGCGTCCAGGAGGCCACCTCCTCCCGGGTGAGGGTGTCGAGGTCGACCCGGCGGCTGCGCTCATAGTCGGGTGCCCACTGCACCTTGGGCCACTCGTCGAGCGAGGGCGGTTCCACGAAGGCCGGGCCCGAGCCGTCGAGCACGAAGTGCGCATGACGGGTGGCCGCGCAATTGGGGATCATCGCCAGCGGCTTGGACGCGGCGTGGGTGGGGAACATCGCGATCTTGACGTCGAGCACGGTGCTCAGGCCGCCCAGGCCCTGCGCGCCGATGCCCAGCGCGTTGACCTTCTCGTAGAGCTCGAGGCGCAGCTCCTCGAGCTTGCTGGAGGGGCCCCGCGCGAGCAGCTCGTGCATGTCGAGCGGCTCCATCAGCACCTCCTTGGCCATCATCATGGCCTTCTCGGCGGTGCCGCCGATGCCGATGCCGAGCATGCCCGGCGGGCACCAGCCGGCGCCCATCGTGGGCACGGTCTTGAGCACCCAGTCGACCACCGAGTCGGAGGGGTTGAGCATCACGAACTTGCTCTTGTTCTCGGAGCCGCCGCCCTTGGCGGCCACCGTCACCTCGACGGTGTCGCCCGGGACGATCTCCATGTGGATCACGGCCGGCGTGTTGTCCTTCGTGTTCTTGCGCTCGAACTGCGGATCGGCCACCACCGAGGCGCGCAGCACGTTGTCAGGGTGCAGGTAGCCCGCGCGGACGCCGGCATTGACGGCGTCGGCCAGCGAACCCGTGAAGCCCTCCCAGCGCACGTCCATGCCCACCTTCAGGTAGACGTTGACGATGCCGGTGTCCTGGCAAAGCGGCCGGTGGCCCTCGGCGCACATCCGCGAGTTGGTGAGGATCTGGGCGATCGCATCGCGCGCGGCCGGACTCTCCTCGCGCTCGTAGGCACGCGCGAGATGGCGGATGTAGTCGACCGGGTGGTAGTAGCTGATGTACTGCAGCGCGGCGGCGACGGACTCGACGAGGTGTTCCTGCCTGATGACGGTCATGAAGATCTCCGGAAATCCTGGGCGGCGGTCGGATACGGCGGGCTCAGTGATGACCGCCCTGCTGGCGGGAGGCCTTGGGCGGGGGGTGACCCATCACACGGTCGATGGCCGCGATCGCCAGCGCCGACACGAGAAAGAGTGCGTGGATCACGCTCTGCCAGAGCATCGTCTTGTCGGGCAGCGTACCCGCGGAGATGAAGGTCTTGAGCAGGTGGATCGACGAGATGCCGATGATCGCCGTGCCGAGCTTCACCTTGAGCACGTTGGCGTTGACATGCGACAGCCATTCGGGCTGGTCGGGGTGTCCCTCGAGGCGCAGGCGCGAAACGAAGGTCTCGTAGCCGCCGACGATCACCATGATCAGCAGGTTCGAGATCATGACCACGTCGATTAGCGACAGGACGATGATCATGATCACCGTCTCCTTGTTGCGCTCGGCGATGCCCAGCCGCGCCACGGTCGCATCGAGCGCGCCCGGGTTCCAGAGCAGTTCGACCAGGTGGATCAGTTC
>Ga0315902_10003939_pt1 | contig 21855 bp, 19 predicted proteins | sample LakEriMetagenome_9_FD_203523 | JGI IMG/M metagenome (GOLD analysis project Ga0315902, IMG submission 203523) | Freshwater fungal communities from buoy surface, Lake Erie, Ohio, United States - Buoy 12 MA117 | ecosystem: Environmental > Aquatic > Freshwater > Lake > Lake biofilm | place: USA... | reverse complement strand
AGAGAAGATCGCCATCGTCAGATCAAGCAAACCCTCTTCTGTAGAGGCCCAGATGAGTTGGCGGGGCATCTGGGTTTCATGTTCAGATACGACTTTCTGTTTCCCAGTCGTTACTGATGTCGCCGAGGACTCCTGAGATGAACCTCTAAACGAACGCCTGGGTTACGAGCAGGGTGGCGCACGGGGCCAGCGTTCGATCTCGCTACACTCGAGTTTGTGCTCGTCCCCCAGCCCCGAGATCGGCCGCCGTGCGAAGAGTGCTCGCTTGCCGAGGGCGATGCTCTCGAGGCCGGCTTGCCGCTAATGCTTTTGGACCAAGAAATGGAATGCTCTGCAGGAAAGGGTAGGCTATCACTCGCTCGCGGACGTTCCAGGGTCGATCGGGAGGAAGACAACTCATCAAGCGAGCCTTGCCGTTGCCACGGTCTACGAGATGGCGATTTTCTTATCTCATTGATTCTCATTGATGAACTGAGAACCGTGACTCCAGAGCGCCCGGAAGCGTATAGGATTTGTGGCAGGGCCGATTGCCGCAGCCCGCAGACTAAATCGTCCATGAGATCCGAATAAGTGAATCATGTACTCACGCTCGCCCATGCTGGATGCCGTGCTCAAAGTATTGGTCATGCTCAACTGTATGTGCTGCGCGAGTGCGCCCCGACTGGGCCTCACCCACGATTTCAATGGGCCGGACATGAAGCAGACGAGGGCCGAGGATCGGCAAAAGCAGGAGGGCGGAAGGCTCGAAACCTGGCGAGACAGGTTGATCAAGCGACTGCGCGAAGCTGATCTAGGAGAGTTCGACCACCACATGTTCAGGGTTAGCGATCGTCAACATCGCCTCGCCGACATGCTCACGGGCAAGCTCTCGGAGCAGGACTTCATGGCGAACGAGACGGCGGCCGATTTCGTCGACATCTACGGGCTACGGAATGCCGGGCAGCCCAATGCCTCGGTGGACTGGCTGGCGACCTCTGACGACGCCGTCGTGCGTGAAAGGTCGAGTTACGGAACGTTTGCATTTGCGATACCGCTCACGGCCGCTTACTGGAAAACTGGGGACGTCGCGTACATGCGCAAGTGGTTTGCGATAGCTGCTGATTTCGCGAGACATCAGCGACAGGCGGTCGAGGCGATCCCGGCTGCAAAACGCAGGATGGAAAACGCGCCATGGGCCGTTCAAACCCTTGCTTGCTTGCACCAGGGGGATCGCGTCAGAAATCTGATTCGTTGCCTGGCGGTGTTCGCGAAATCGCTTCCGGCTGCGACAGATGGAAGCAAGCCTGACTGGGAGCACATTCTCGGGCCGGTCGCCTCGCCTGCTTCACCGGATTCCGTTTCGCTCATTCCCGCCCGCGACCTGGCCGCAATAGTTGATTCGCTGACGCACGATCATCCACGGCAACTACTGGACTTCTACCTGCGTCCGGGGGCGGTTCCAAATCAGCGGAGCGGAGGGCTCCATGCGTTGTTGATGCTGGGGTTTTGTTTTCCCGAGGCAGAGGGAATGGACGAGGTTTCCCGCAAAGCCGGTGAAGCGATGCAGGAGCACTTGACGTCAACCTTTCACAAAGATGGCGGCATGCTCGAGCGGTCTCTCAACTACAACGTGAGCGAGTGCGCCCGGCTGCGACAGATCGGTCGTATGCTGCGCAGCAAACCTCCGCCGTGGCTGGACTTACTGGCCGACCGTGTGAAAAACTTTCATTGTCTCCTAATCGGTATTTCAACGCCCCTACAAGAGCTTCCGGTCGTCGGTAACAACAGTTCAAATCCACCGCCTGCATGGACCAGTGAAAGTATTCGTCAAGCATTGTTTGAGAAGCATGCCCGGGAGTCTCCGCGCATCATTACGCAGAATTGCGACTTTTCGTCGATCGCTTTTCCGTTCAGCGGCTACTACGCCCAGCGCAGAGATTGGAAGTGGGATAGTCCCTATCTTTTCATGACAAACTCGCGCCCGTCCGGCGGGCATCAGTCCATGGACAATCTTGCGATCGAGCTTCATGCATATGGACGGGCTTTCCTGGTCAGAGGCGGGCCTCCGCCCTACAGCCTGATGTATCTGCCCGCCGATCGCCGGGCCGATGTGGCGAAAATAGAGGCTTATTTCAGTGAACACTCCTCTCACAAACTGAACACCGTTCTTGTTGACGGGCGTTCCCAGGCAAGATGTTCCACATCGGCAACTACTAGTTTCGACGAACCCGTAGAAGGTCGCTGGCATGCGACGGATGCCTTTGACCTCGTCGACGGCCGTTATGACCTCGGGTACGGCTCCCATGAAGATCCTTCGTCGGCGGACTTTTCCGTGACTCATCAGCGACGGATCATTCATGTGCGAAGTCTCGCCTGCTGGATCTTGACGGACACCATGACCTGTCGCGACGACAGGAAGCACGAGTTCACGCAGATCTGGAAGTTTTCGCCCCCTGAAGGCCCCGTCGCTTCGAAGCACGGCACGCTTTGCGGCTTCAAGGCTGAGCATGTACAGGCCGGCGACCGAGTCATCCGGACGCTCGACCCTTCAGGACCGAATCTGGCACTCTACCAGTTTGGAAATGTGCCTCTCACGTACTCCAAGTACTTTGGGGAGACGAACCCTTATCGAGGCTGGTACGCCAGAACGATCGGAGAACTCACTCCATCCGTCGATATACATACCACTTGGCGGGCGCAGGCCGTGTCGAGCGTCGCCACACTACTGTGGCCTACGCCGTCCGGAACTCCACCGATTCGGTCTATCGACAGGAGCGGGGACACGCGGTCGCAAGCGGTAACTGGGTTCACCGCCGTGTTGAAGGATGGGAGCACCCTCGGCTTTGCAGAGTCTGCGGGGGAAGGGCGGCAACTCGACGTCGCGGGGATTCAAGCCACCGCAGAGATGCTTATCGTCACTCGACAGGGCCGCAACGTCCGGGGGCTTGTTCTGGGGTGCAAGGATTGGACGGACGGTCGCTATCAGATCCGCCCGAAACAAACTGATTTCGAGTTTGCGTGCCGCGTTGATGGCGGGTTCGACATCGTTGCGACAATCAACACACCTCTTGGGTTTCGCTGGAGCGAAACGAGCCGGGGAACACGGCCCGACTATAGCCAATCTGCCGATCAGCTACCTGCCGACGGTCGGGAACTTGCGATTCCGGATCGATAAGGGAGTGACTTTTTAATACAGGGGTTCATTTTACCTGGCGGCGGGGCTGCGGACTCCAACTCCAGCTTCGGCGTCAATCCGTCGGTCCTGACGGCCGTAGGCATTCACTGGCAGATTACCATCACCGCGGGTCTTCCGTCGCTTCTTCTCTTCATTTGCCGGTGGCCCGCAACCATGCGCCTCTCAACAATCCACAGATGGATGAATCCATCGCCCGTCCAGTGGTCGAATCTGGGCCGGATTGCCTATCGCAAGATGAGCAGCAGGCACATCCCGGGTGACGACCGCTCCGGCGGCTACGAGCGCTCCATCGCCCAAGGAGACTCCTTTAAGAATGATCGCCCGCGCGCCAATAAAGCACCCGCGGCCTATCACCACCGGTTTCGATGCGGCAAGTGCATCATTGGACCACTTCCATCCCGGCAGCGGAAGATGAAAATCGGTATCTGTGATCAACGCATCCGCGCCGATGATCGTATCTTCGCCGATGATCAGAGACTGTGCGGCGCAAAGACAGACACCACTCATGCCGACTCCTTTGCCGACATCAAGCACGGCACCCGGCGAAATGGCGCAAAGGGCCGAGCGTGAGCGACCGATGACCGGATTCGATGCCGGACTCGAATTGATCCGAACACCCTCGCGAAGCACGAGGGAAGCGCCTTTAACGCAGCGAAAGATGGGACGTCCGCGCATGACTACGCTTGGATGCACGGTAGCTCGGCGTAACCTGGCATACATCCGCCAGAGCGGCAGTTCAAAAAAAACAAGAATGGCGATAATCCGACCAAGCATCTCTAGTCCGGGATGTCTTAATTCTTTAGTTGGGACCTTCGGAAGATGAATAGCCTTTTAGGGCGTCGGGTTGACACTCGAATGAAGCGGGTTCTCCCCGAGTCGTCATGCGAAAAAGGTGTGATATTATCTCCAATCGAGGAAAGATCGATCAAGACTCTCGGCGCGAAGGCAGGGTGCACCCAGCAGCGGAGTATGCTGCGAGCAGCTCATCGACGATGATCGCTGGATCATGCCGTTGACGCGCTCGCTGACGCCCCTGATCCGACAACCTCTGCGCGAGCCCACGATCCGTGAATACACGGGAGATCTGCGCCGCCAACATAGCCGCATCTCCTACCGGAAACAGCAAGCCGGCACGACCGTCGTCAAGCATTTCCGGAACTCCGCCGACGTAGCTGGCCACGACCGGCGTGCCCACGATCTGCGCCTCCGCGACGCTGTTGGGGTTATTGTCGGCGTGGGACGCGCTCACAAACACGCTGGCCGCAGACAGTTCTTTTGCCATGGATTCCGCGTCGAGGAAGCCGAGAAAATCCATACGGTCCCGCAACCCAAGCCGTGTTGCCTCGTCCAAAAAGAGCTTCCCGTAACCGCGCCAAGAGTCTAACCGTCCCGCGACACGAAGCGTCACGCCCGGAAAGTCCTTGGCGAGTATCGTGAGAGCGCGAAGGATCGTGTGCCCCCCTTTGTGCGCACCGGCCAGGTTTCCGAAGAAGATCGTCTCGGCACGCGCCGAATCGACGGTCCAGCGATAGTTATAGAACTCTCGCCGCAGCGGCTCACCCACGTGATGATAACGAGCCTTGGGGTTGAGGGCTGCGACCTGCGCACGGTCCCAGGCGTTGTGGCCGATGATGTGCTCCTGAGCCGCCAACACCCGCTGTTCCACTATCGCACCTTGCCGCCACGTGCGCTTTGTCCCCAGGACTCCTGACATTCGTGCCAAGTCGATCCATCGCTCCCGCCGGAAGACGGTCCACCGATCAAGATCGCCAAGGGCCTTGGGCGCGATGGCGGTCAAGATTCCTTGGAGCGACAGGATCGCCCTACATCGGTGCCGCGACTGCACATGGGCGAGGCCCAGGCAGTGCTCCGAGCCATGAACGTGAACGAGGTCGGGCCTGTAGTCGTCGATCAACTCCGCTGCTGCGGCCAATCCTTCCCAACGATAGGTCCAGTAGTGCAACTTCCTGGCCTGGGGCAGAAAGACGTACTGCACGCCGTCCTCAATGAACGCGCGATCCGTGGTTACGCGAAATGGAGCTGCGACGCAGAGCTCGCAGTCGGCCGCCGCCTGTAGTTCCTCCAACAATCGCGCGACCCACGGCGCGGCCATCGCACGCGGCATCCCGGCTCGCCTCGCCATCGCGGGAACGGGCGCTGATGCAAACCATAGGATTCTGGGTCGCGTCATGATTGATCAGCCGGCGGGGGGCCGACCGGCGCCCGCTGCTGCCGCGTCTTCACCAGCGTCTCGCTTCGCTCCATACATCACGATGTAGTCAGCACCGCCGACGCAGTAATCCGCCATGCGTCCCAATACGAATGTGGGCAGCGTCCACGCCGCAGCAGCCAGCAGCTTCGGGAGCGCCTTGAGGATCACACCGCATCGATCCTTCCTGCTGCGGCACTGCTTCAACCGCAGTTTTTCACGATCCAGCATGCCGGATGCTCCGACAGTGTACCAGAACGGTCGGCGACCCGTGGTCGTCTCCGAGAGTACGCTGAGACCAACCGCTGAAAACAGCGTATGCAAAGACCGAGGCGTAAAGTCGTTGATGTGCACCGGCGCTTCGGATGCCAGCCAATCAGTTCGTGTCAATCGATTCAACCAACAAGATAGCCTGCTAAAACCGCCCGCGGCATTAGGAGTACGTACCACCACGATGCCCCCGGGGGCCAGGTGCGAAATGACTTCACGCAGCGCCTCGATTGGGTTCGGCAGATGTTCAACCACGTCGCCCAGGTACGCCACGCTCCAGTCGCGGGAAAGCCCCGCACCGCCCAAGTCACCCTGACGCACGTCGAGACCATGTGTCCTGCATTTTTCGACGTAGACGTCAGAGTAATCAGTCCCCGCCACCTCCCAGCCGAGATTCCGCATATGGAACAGAAGACGTCCGTCGCCGCAGCCGACATCCAGAAAGGTCTTGCGTTTGACTCCGAACGTGCGCAGAACTGCATCCAACCGAGCCGCCGGACGTCCGTCCGTGTCTGCAAGGTTGACCTCGCGGCCGACTCCGTAGCCAGCCGTGCTCGAGTAGATGGCTTGCAACTCCACTTCCGTCGGGCAAGGCAACACCGCGTAGTGGTCGCAGCGGGGGCAATGCGTCAGCCGCCAGCCTCGCTTCGATCCCACGCCCGCGACGGGGCCCCTGCACAACGGGCAGACAACCAATCCGGCCTGATCACGCATGGTTTGTTCCAGATCTACACGAGCCGGGCCCCGCCGCACCTCGCACCACCACTCGGAGGCCCCTGAGTTGCCCCGGATTCATGACCAGCGACCCCGCCAGCGAACTCGAGGGGTCACGGTGCGCGGACACTGTGTCGTATCTCACCGAGCCGCTCATGCAGCCCTCAGCATCTGCCGTAACCGCGCACATGGACGTTCTACGATGAAGTACATGGCGTATGCCGCAGCGATGGTAGCTACAAAAGCTGTTGTCCCTGCTGCCACGCCCGTCCAGCGAAGATTCCGCTCGACCGCGTTGATCAGGATGTCGTGGAGGAGGTATGCGGAGTACGAAAGCGTACCGAGACACCGCAGCGGCAGCCAGTTGAGCGCGCGGTGCACGAGGTTTTTCGGCTCGCTCACGGCGAGATAAAATAATGGAGCGAGACCCACCCCTTGAACGGTAAAGATGGCGGTTCCACGAAACAACTGGTTCCGCCAGCCAAATGAGAGGAGTAGCAGCCCACAACCCGCCGCCAGCATAATCAGCTTGCTCGTTTGTGAGAGTTGGCCAAGTTCCCGGCGATGCGGATCGCCGACAAGGCCCATGATGCATCCGAACGCAAGTGAATCGATGCGCGTGTCTGATGCATGCTGGAGGTATTCCAGCGAGACGCCCTGCGAGACAAGGAAGACCCTCCATGTCAGTGCCGTAATGCACAGCCCGACGAGCAACCATGCGAGCCGCCGTAGATTGCCCCGCGTCGCACCCCAGACAAACAGCATTGGATAAAGCAGATAAAAGTGCTCTTCGACGGCGAGCGACCAGAGCACGCCGGTTCCGGCAGGACCGCCACCCGACGAAAGATACGGCGTATAGTTTGCCAGGTGAGCTGCCTGAAGGAAGAGCGTCCACCAGTTCTCGGTCGCGCTGCAGAACCTCGTGTGGTCGCAGAGGACGGCGACCAGTATCGCCGCGTACATCGGCGGCAGGATGCGGATCGCCCGGCGGGCGTAAAAGTTGCGGATCGAGACCCCGCCTTTCTTTGCCAATTCATTGCGAAGCAGGGTCGTGATGAGGTAGCCGCTCAAGAAAAAGAAAGTCGTTACTCCGAACCCGCCGGGAACAAAGCTGACGCCGGCGTGTGCCAAAAACACGGTGCAGAAGGCAACGGCTCGGATGCCATCCAAAGAAGGGATGTAATGACCGCCGAGACTCGGCGCGATATCGAGAACCCGGGCGATGCCTCGCAGGCGACTTCCGACACCAGGCGCGTCGATGGCCGTTCTAGACGGAACCATGCCAGTTCCGGATCAAGTTGTATTTGAGAATGCAACCGACAGGACGGTCGAACTCGGGTTTTGCCGCAGGGCTGCCCATGCCGAGGAGGTCTTCGTGGCTGCTGATCTGCTCAGGCGTAAACCGCATGCGGGTGACTCTCGCGGGAACCCCGGCCACTACCCCGTAGGCCGGCACATCTTTGGTTACAACTGACCCGGCCGCCACGACCGCGCCGCGCCCGATGGCTACCCCATCAAGGATGATACATCCGTGGCCGATCCACACGTCGTCGCCGATAACCACTCCTTTGCACAGGGCACGCGAGGACGACCACATGGTCACGCCGACCTCGTCGATGGCATGATCGCGTCGTCCGATGATGGCAACGCCGTTTGCGATTAATACCGAATCACCGATCACGAGGTCCGTCTGGATGACGCAGCCGACGCCGAATTGGACGCGGTCTCCGAAGTGAATAAGCCGATTAGGCGACCAGATTTTCGTGCCAACTGGCAGACGCACAAAACCGCGCCGTCGCATCCACCGATGGCGGATACGAAACCAGTAGAAGTTTCTCGTCGCATTCATCGCGCGTCGCGCGAATCGCACGAGCCATGATCGCTCCTCGCGCGCGTTGCGGTCGAGTCCCGGGTTGCGGATCAAGGAATGAGCCTCCGCATCTTGGCGATAAGCCAAGCCAAGCGGGCGAAAAAGTCTCTACTGTAGATGCTGTCTTCAATGGCGCGATCCAACTTCACGTCCGCCGCTATATTCGACGGATGCGACAGAGGAAAGTTCATTTCGCCTACCGGACCCACGTCATAGAGGTCCGCACGGGTGTGTGTCGCGTCGACGCCGACGCCGATGTTCTCTGCCAGCGAGACACAGGGCGTGATTCCGAGCATGCCCGCCTTCCAACAGGACAGCAGCCAGCGGTAACCCCAGCTGTTGATCTGATCACGGGCCGTGCGCTGGAGCAAAGTCCTCCAATAGATGCGTTCCCGATACAATTGAAAAGTACGGGCCAGCACTGTGTCGAGTCCGTCCTCGCCGGCCACTCCGACGCAGGACATCGCATCGTCATAGCGGGCCCACGCCCTGCGCCACGTGGCCCATCCCCAAAACAAGTTGTATTTCGAGAAGGCATAACTGGCCTCCGGCGTGTATCGAGCGCCGGCGAAGTTCATGCCCGAGATCGATCCGATCCGGTCGCAGTCACGATATCGGGCGAGCAACTCGTCGCAGAACCTGAAGAACGGCGGCGATGGCACGATGTCATCCTCGAGAATGATGGCTTCCTCGACTTGGCCAAAAGCCCAGTTAAGCCCCGTCACCACCCGCCGCCGGCAGCCCAGATTGGAGGCTGCGAAATCCGTGATCACTTCACACGGCCAGCCCAGCCGCTCGAACTGCTGCCGCACCTGGCCGACCCGCGCGCTGTCGGTCGGATGCCCAGGCCGCGGACCATCCCCAATCACGAATAGCTGTCGGGGTGCCACGGAAGCCAACGCGGCCAGAACGCGGGCTGTGCACTCAGGCCGATTAAAGGCTATGAGGATGATCGGAGCCCGAAGGTCGGTCATTTGAGAGGTGCCTGTGCGGCCGGGCCGTCGGCAAGCCATGTGGCCGCCTTCCTCGAACGCCGGATCATCACGGCTCGCCGCCTTTTGGAAAAAAGGTCTTCCAGTACATCTTGGCGATCACCCATGGAGCCCACCACGCGCCGTACACATACAGACAACGCGCGAGTTCCCAGGGAGGACATCCCGTCGGGGCATGCAGAGCCTTGAGCCGGTTCCAAAGCGAAACCTTCGGCGAAAACCAACGCGGAGGCGGATTCGCATCGCACACGCCCGCATAGCCCGCAGCGCCCCACACCGGAACACCTGCCGATTTCGCTCGACAACCGTAATCAATGTCGCCAAAGCCATGCCGGTACCACGAAGAGAGGTTTCCAAGCATGTCGAACGCCTCCGCCGAAACGAGCACAAGGTTGCCGTTGAAATGTGTCACAGGCAGCGGTTCACGCGGCGGCTCGATGGGGCCCTTTTTGTTGACGGCACCGTACGTCACCTTCGTGCCGTCGCTGTTAACCATACTGCCCACGACGATTCCGTATGCTCCGGTTGCCTGCTTCTGACGCTCCAGCGCGTCCAGAAGACTTGTCAGCGCCTCTTCACGCAAGATTACATCGTCATTCAGCCACACATACGCGTCATAGCGGGACTTTGCCGCCTCACGCCACGCGAGCCTCATGCCGCCGCACCAATACAGACTTCCTGTTCCCGCAACAATTTGAACGTTCGGGAATGAATGTCTTACGGCCTCGGCGGTTCCGTCGGTGCAGCCGTCATCGACCAGGTACACGTCGGTGTCGCTGATTCCCGCCGCAGCCTTCGCCGCCTTTTTCAGGGCCCGCAGGCAGGCGAGGGTTTTCTCGCGCCGGTTGTAGCACGTCATCAAGACGGCAATGCGGATGGTCCGCAGCCCTGGCTTCTGTTGAGCGGTAAACGTCATCGTCGTCCCAGCGTCATGCCGACATCAGTGGCCGCTGGAAATGCCTGCGGCAGCCGCCACGCTGAACCCCTGCGACTAAACTCAGGTCGTTCCATCGCGTTCGCTGCCAGGATCTGGCGGCCGCAAAGACGGTACAGGAGCCTCGTTGCTCTCACCATCGCAGGCATCACGCCACAATCCGTTCGTGAAGGTCAAAGAAACGCCGATAGATCGCCAGTTGCTCACGCTCGTACGCGAGACGCGAGAAGCGAGATCTTCCCGCAATCGCGTTGCTGCTCATTCTCTGCCGCAATAGGCTGTCGTTCAGCAGCATCGTTAATGCGTCGCCCACGGCCTCGGCCGAGACATCCTCCAATACCAGGCCGTCGACGCCGTGGCGCACGACGTCGCCGCAACCGCGTGAGGCGGATGTCACCACGGGTATTCCACACGCCAATGCCTCCATGATCGCGACCGACCGTCCCTCTCGCCGGCTGGGCAATGCGAGCACATCAGACGCCAGAAGCATGGGCACGACGTCGGTCTTCCAGCCAACTCGGATGATGCGCGAGTCCTTCATCATCCTCCGCGACTCCTCTCTGCGCAAGCCCGTTCGGTGAACTGTATCCTCAGCGCCCACGACCACAAGCCATGCAGCTTTGTGGCTCGCGGCCATGCGCCAGAAGCCACGAATGACTTCAGGGTAGCCCTTGAATGAAACGGCTCTGCCCACGTAGCAGACGACGAAATCGGCACCACCGATCCCTAACTCCCGGCGAGCGTCGTTCTTGGCCTCCGGCGGAAAGCGCGACCGGTCGAACCGCTGCAAGTCGCAGCCAACGCCGTAGGAACCGTACAGGTTCACCATGCCCACCCCGCCCGCCGATCGCAAGTAATCCTGGTCGTCTCTGGTCAGGACCCAGACCGAGTCCAACCGCCGAGCCGCCCACAGCTCGCATCCAGCGATCACGCGCGAGGCGATATCGTCCGCCGTCGGCCCATGGAGCCCGTGAAAAGTCCCAATCCATGCGGGCCCCTTAGATCCAAAGACTGCTCGAGCAATCGCCGCCACAAGGCATCCAGCGAGGAAATGGGAGTGGACGAGAGCCGGCTCGAAGGCCGCAACCGCTTGCCGAAGGGCAGCACCGGCACGCAATAACGACGAGGGATTCCCAGCGCGGTAGGCAGGCATGGGATACACCGCGATGCGGCGATCATGCCATGTGGCATCAACCGAACCATTGTCCACCGCCAGGCCGACGCGATATCCAGCGTCAAGACAGGCGGTCGCGACGCCTTTAAAAAACGCGGCGAAGCTTGCGGCTTCGGGAACCACGAGCAGTACGCCCGGATTCAACATGACGCCACCCGCCTGCGGCGACGACGCCATGCCAACCATCGAACCGCCTGGGCAGCCCACTTGGCCGGCCAGGAGAGCCTCCCCTCTGCATGCAATGTGCGGGCGAGTCGCCATTCGTGTCGCAGCATCCCGTCCATGTCCCCTGTCAGGCCGCCTGCGGTGCCCGGCACCCGCCCGAGCCGACACAGTGGCACGAGAAGCATGGCACCGGCCCATCCATGGTCGAGGAGATCCAGCCACAGCAGCAGATCCTCACATTGCCGCCAGCCTTCGCGAAACCGTATGGGCACTTCCGCTCGCACCATCACCGTCGGGGTCGCAACCGTATTGCGCATCAGCAACGACAAGCCTTGGAGGTTGCGATACCTGAAGGGGGGCTTCGCTTCGCACCACTGCGACACGGGCGAAGAAACGGTTCCAGGGCGAACGCATTGGTGACCGGACCATGCGAACGACCGATGCTCCGCCATCCAGTGCTGCTGAATCTCGAGTTTGCGTGGCGCCCACTCGTCATCCGCGTCAAGAAACGCCACGTACGTCACATCATCGACCACACGATTCCATCCTACATTCCGTGCCGCACCGGGACCTCCGCTCTGTTCGAGGCGAACAATCTCCACAGCAAAGCCACGCAGCCTGCCAGTCGCGTTCGTCAGCGACGCTCGATTGAGGGCGTCGGAACCGTCGTCGACGACAACCACGCGAGCTGGCGGCGAGGTTTGCGAGGCGACGGAATCCAGTGCCCGGTCAATGGTGCCGCCGGCATTCCAGTAGGGGATCACCACGGCCACCCGCGGTGTCACTTGACGGCCCAACAGCGGGGACGGCCGGCAATCGCCCGGAACATGTCGGCGACCGAGTTGGCGACGTCACGACCGCAGACGTGGACGAGCAGCGCCCGAGTCGTCGCCTTCAGCCATTCCCCAAGCTGCGCGAGCCACGGTTGCTTGACGCCATACGCTCGGCGAATCGCACGAAACTCGGCAAGATTCCGCAGGGGCGACTGCTTGCTCAAGCCGCCAAAGCACATCTGCACCGGCGGCGCACTGGATTCGAGCACCATCATCTCGATCCCGCTCGCCCATGCCCGGAGCAGGAACTCGTAGTCACTCGCGATGATAAATGAGGTGTCGAACGGCCCGATTCGTCGCCAAATGTCTCGACGATGGAAAACTCCCTGATGGGGCAGCGAACTCGTCACCGGAAACGCCGCTGTAGAGCCAAGCTGCGGCTTGAGCGTCGTGAGCAGCGTGCCGGATGGAGATACGATCCTCACGGGCATTCCGACCGCCATCACGCCATCCGGAACGGACCGCAGTGACTCGACAACGGATCGAAGGTCTTCTTCCGACGACAGGCGATCATCGGCCCCCAGGAACAGCAGCCATTGGCCCGAGGAGAGAGCGACCCCTTTGTTCCAGGCGTCGGCGATGCCCATGTCCGGCATCGACTTCCAGACGATCTTCGATTCCGGTGGCGCGGGCACCTCCGTCGCCAGCCATTCAGCCGTGCCATCCGCCGATCCGCCATCGACCACGACCAGCTCTGCGTCGATCGTTGCCAGCGCCTGGAAACAACGCACCAAGCCTGCAAGGCGATCCTTGGAGTTCAGGGTCGCAACAACGAAAGAAATCATAACGCGGCGAGTACCAACGCGGTTGAGTTGCTCGTCGGAATGATCGAGAGACATCGTCTCAGCCCGAACGTCACCAGTAACAGGCGTTCTCGACGATCCGCGCCTGTGGCGGCGTCTCCTCAGCCGACGGTCGAACCCAGTACTCGTTAACGTGCCGGGCCAGCGCCTTATTATCATCCCAGCGCTTGCCACGAATCCCGAACAGGAGTTGTGTCGCTCCGCCGAGATGGATTCCGATCTTTCCGAGACGTTTCACATGAGCCGCCAAAGGGAAACCGTAGGCGCCGCACCCGATCAAGGCGACATCGAAATCGATCGTGTTGATCTGTTCCTTCATCCAATCTAGCGCCTCGAACCAATCCTTGAAACGCGTTGGTGTACCCGCAATCGACTGTACCGCCTGTAGCAATGCCAAGCTCTTGAACTGAGGCAGAATCCGTTCGTCTTGAAACAAGTGGTGGCGGTGGTTGCGGTACTGAGACTCGATCGTGTTCGTGAATGGATGGACGACGAGCACCTTCATCCCCTCGAGTGCCGCCGACCACGGTGTTGCGGAAAAATATGGCTCGAGCGCTGGCAGTGGAACAAGTTCCACACCTCGTAACTGTGGCCACAGCAATGCCTCTTCGGCCCGCCATGAGCCCAGGATATCCAATTCGCGGGTATCCTCCTCCATGAGGGCCGCGAATCGCCGGAGCGACGCCTCGCCCGACGGAAAGACCCCGGAATAAAGTCGGAGGCGCTCCGAGAAGCGATTGCGGAGCAAGCCCTGCAACGGCCGCGGGAGCAGCGGAAGGACGACCGCTTTGATCTCGGTGGCGCCGAACCGCGCTATCATGCACGGTGATCGTCGCTCAAGGCGCTCGCGCACGGCCCGGCTGCCGTCATCGAATCGCCGCACCGGCCTAACAAAAATCCTGTGCAGAACTTCGTTCGCGTACGACACCCTAATCCTCCTTGACGTGCTGGCGGCAGCGCGACGGGTTGCCTGCGTCAAGACGAGCGCAACCATGAGTGCCCGCGCGGGCAATGCCCACGAGCCGCTCAAGAATCGCGCGCCATAAAAACAATGGCGTGTCCACATTCCGCTTCCACATTCGACGCGGGTTCTGCCCAAGCCGATAGAGCCATCCCAAGCCGGCCTCCAAGACCCAATTGGGGGGCATTCGCTCGGTTCCGCCGAGAAATCCGAACACCGCGCCGATTGGACCGACGAGCGGCGCGTCCAGCAGGGAAACCGCGAGTTGGGCCCATTTCTCCTGCTTCGGAGCCCCCAAGCCTACCCACACGACGTCCGGCCGCACGGCGTTGATCCGAGCGCACACATCGGCGACCTGCTCGGGGGTGAACTCGCGCTGAAAGGGCGGCGCGTGAAGGCCCGCAATTCGAAGATTGGGGTAGAGTTCTCGGTGGCGCCGGCTCAACTCGTTCAGGAGACCGTCGCTGCCTCCCACGTAGTAAACGCTTCGCCCTCCCGCCGCATCGAGTCGCTGCGACAAGTCGAAAAAGATGTCCGGGCCGGTCACGCGCTCATGGATCGCCCCCCCCATCAGTCTCGAAACGAGCGTGACACTAGCCCCATCGGGAACGAGCATGGCTGACCGCTCCAGCGCGGCCATGAACGAGCGGTCCCGGTGGGCCACCTCTGCCGAGTGGGCATTGACGCAGGCGAAGTAGCGGCTGGGCGCCCGTTCATCAATCCAACGCATGAGCGTCTCGAGGACGGCTTTCCTGCCCAAGGTTGTCACTGAAAGTCCGCGAACGGCTTCAACTGGGGCGATGACGTCTTGCACGTGGCAGCCTCGCTGACGCGGTCATCATGTTGAGAGTGTCACGTGGTCAGCCGGCAAGCGGTCCGGCGACACCGCGCCTCGTCGGCCTGCGAGGGACGCAGACCGGCTCGGCAGCAGATTGTAGACGGCGCACATGCCAGCGAATGACATGACGAAGAATGAAAGCCCCGCCTCCGACATCGCGCCGCCGGCAATACCAGAGCCCAGGTTAGTCGCTATGGCTAGGATCGCCACGATAGCAATCGGCTCCGGAAAACGACATCTGAAATAGGTCGCGAGCGCGACGTAAAAGCACACGAACAAGAAGAAAATTGTCACGCCGCCAACGAGCCAGCCCTGCGTGCGTAACGAGTCGAGGACCATATTGTGCGAATTGAACATCACATACACCCGCTTCTCGGATGGCGTGATGAAGTAGTTAAGGGGGTTCCGCAGCTTAAAAACATACGGTGGCTCCATGATTTGCTCGATACCGCCGCGCCACAGGCTCGCGCGTTCCAGCAGCAGTTTGTGCAAAAAACGTTCGCGGTACGTCTGGCGGTCCGTGTCGGTTTCCATGTCGATGGAAAGCCCGACGGTCGTCGGGGCGACGATGAATGGCACCGCGATGAAACCCGCAAAGGTCACCGCCGCCAGCATGACCGTCTTGACTCGGCTGAAAGATGGCAGCAGGGCGGCCTGAACAGCCGACCCTCGTCTATAGAGCAGCAGCCCCAAGACCACAGACCCAAAAAAAATGAGCAGGGTCGTCAGGGTGGAGCTATAGCCGCCTGCTGCCGCCGTGGCGGCAGCCCGAGCCCCAGATGTCGCCTTGATCCCAACGGCATGAAAAAGCGACAGCGTCAGCAACGGAACCGCAAGCAGCAAATTACGATCCGCCCGCACCAGGATCGACTGCAGCCCGACCACCCCGCCAAGGGCCATGAGCAGCCATGTGAATCGATTTGTGAACAGGCTGCAGAAGTTCAGCGACAACGCCACGATGCAAATGAGTGCCAACCTCGTCCGCAGTGTGGTCTTGAGGTTCGCGGAGGCGTTGGACTGCATAGCCAGCAGGACGCCGTACCACAGGGCGAAGAACTGCAGTTCTTCCCGGATGTTGGCCGACCAGCCAGGGAACCGCTCCTGAAAGCTCGCGAAACTGTTGATTGTGCCGATTACGAATGCGGGCACCCATGGCACGAGCAGCAAGAGTGGCATCGCGCGGTTCAGTCGCCCCGTCTCCGTGAACATGCCGAACAGCACCCTGACCGCGACGGCTAATGTCAGCGCGTACCCCGGCGTCACGGGGAAGCCGGCGATGTAGATGGTGATGGCTTCGAAACGTTCGTACTGCCCCTCCATTCCGGCGCCGATGCCGCCCTTGAAATCGGTGAACGTGCACTGGAGCAGCATGATCGCAGGTAACATTCTCACGTCGGTCGCCATGACTGCGATCCCCGTCAAGATTATCTGGGCGATGGTGCTCGCCTGTGCCAAAAACCCGCCGAGGAGAAGCACGCCCAATGCGACCACGGCCATGAGGTCGTAGAAGAGAAAACTACTGGCGCCCGTGGCCTGCGTTCGGGGGACTGTTCCGAGCATGCGCCCACCGGTGCCGAGCGGCGTCGCTGGCCAGCCTTCTGTCACGATCGCCACGAATGCACCTCGCGAGAGAGTCGGCGCAGCACCCGCAGGAGTGCATGCCGATAACGGCCGAGGATTATACGACCCCCTGCCTCCCAATGCAGCGGGGGCGGTTCGCCCCTGTAGAGCGTGTGACCAAGCATTTCGGCGACGGATTGCCGGGGCACGAGCGGTGCGGAAACCAGGCGATTCTGCAGGTTTTGCGTAGGCCACGAGGCCAGGAGCGTGGCGTCGCCACGCGACGGTCGATTGATCAAACCAGAAAGCAGCGTAGCGACTTCTTCTTTCGTGGGAACGACGCCCTCGCGAACCATCATGGTCACGCCAACGCACGCGGCCTCGTGCAGGAGCCCGATCCCCCAGGCCGTTTGCTCTGACCAGGATTCGGGTGCCGCCAAGCGGCCTCCGGGAGCGCCGCCATCGTCTTCTCTATAGGCGACGAGGCCCGGGTGCGTCCCCGCGAACAGGGCCTCCAAAACCGCCACCCCGCCGATGTACGGCACCGGCGGGCCGTCAGCGAAGTCGAAGAGCAGCGGCCTCACGGCGTCGGCTCCTACCTCCGGATTGCGGGAGAAAAGGCCAAGGTAAAAGCCGATCAAGTCTGCGCGGCCTAGCACCCGCTGAAACGAGCACTGGAGGTTGGCGTTCCAGCCGATGTCGACGATCCCCAACTTCTCGGAGTCTGAAACCGAGGCGAAATACCGTGTTGCTGCGGCCAACTGGGCTGATGCCGCGGCGCGGAGATGGCTGGCGTGCGGTTCCGTCTGCAGGATTTCCCACAGCCGCTTTCGATGCGGCTCGATCGGCTGATCGGAAGCACATACCGAGGCCGAAGCGTCGAGCCACGCCGCCAACTCGGGCGGCTGGAAGCCTGCCCGTTGCCCCACGTCGCGAGGAGTGGCCACTGTCGGGTTCGACAGCAGCCAGCGACGGGCTTCTTCATCGAAACCCGTGAACGACGGAAGATGAAGCCCCTGACGGGAGGCCAGCACGTAGTGCAATTTCCCTTGGAATCCCACCATCGCGTTGGCAATTTGGGCCGCCTTCCAGACGATCTCGCCGTCGCGGGATAGAAACCACAGGTTGCGGAGGCCCTCCGCCATGGCGAGTCGCAGCACAGAGTGGGCGTACCACAGCACGGCGGGAGCCAGCACATGGGCTCCAAGGGACCACACCTCGCGTTGGTGAGGAGACAGGCCGACCGGCGCCGCCCCAGCCGCCCGCTGCAGGCATGAGGCGATCCGTAGCGGCCTCGTGCGGTCGGCTGAAGGCGAATCGGCAAACACTGCGGTGGTCCGAGTTGCCGCGAGCGGCGCGGCAGTCCTCACGGCCCGCATCGAGAGCCGACGGGGCACGGCCACGTCGGACGCCGCGTGATCGCCGAAGTGGACCCATTTCCGCGGTTCGATGCCACGCCGGGCGCCGACGACGGAAAACAGCGATCCCGAGGCCTTGGTCGCCCGCTCTTCGCCCGACACATACACGATGTCGCCTTCCTGCCAGGCTCCGACTTGTTCGAGCAACCGCCGGACGACATTGGCGGGCAGATACATGTCGCTCAGAAACCCGACAAACCGCGCCTGCGTTCGCCAGCGTTCGAGCAACGCCGCACCAGGCTCCCAGAGGCGGGCGCATGCGACCTCCGCGTCCGCCTCGGCGGCCATGAACTCTGCCACGAGGTCGTCAGGCAGTTGCCGCCGTCTGAGAATCTCGCGATGGATATCCTCGAGCGTCAGATCCTCCCCTGGCCGCACGGAGCGTCGCAAGTCCGACTCGGCAGCTCGGCGGATGTCTGCGAAGGCCTTCGGGGAGCAGCCACAACTCTCGCCGAGACGCTCGCCGAGCAGCATGAAAACGTCGCCTGGCCGCGGCACCGACCTGGTGACAACCGTGTCGAAGACGTCGAAGGAGAACCATTCGACGTCGTGCACGTCTTCCGCCGTGGCGTGCGCCGGAATGCCGACGACGCCTGCGTTGCGAACGGATCGGATGGAGTCCGCCAGCTTCAGCCTCCGCTCGCTTCCATTAGTTCATTGACCGGATTGACAGCGCGGGGCGCATTGTCGGCCGTCGCCAAGAGATTCACGGTCAAAGGAATCGTCCAGCCTTGCGCGCCCAACTCCGCCACCATCTCCAGCCTCCGCAGTAGGCGAAAGCCACGGTGCATCCACCAATACAGCACCGCAGGCCGGACGAGAAACGGCAGTCGGGGCCGACGACCGAACTCGTGCGGCAAAAATCGTGGCTCTCCGAATCCCGCACTTATGAGTACATACCGCAGCGAATGCTCCGTGAACGCCGAAGTGTGCGTCCAGTCGTTGTAGCGCCATCGAGCGGCCACGGTGGACGAGGCATTGGGAACGGACAGGATCAGACGGCCACCCGGCCTCAGCATGCCGCGCAAGCCGCGCAGAAATCCCAGTTGGCGGTTCACGGGGATGTGCTCGAGCACATCGAGGAGAAAGATGACGTCGTGCCCACCGTCCAGATCAGACGATGCCTTCTCGACGAAGTCTTCTGAGACCACGCGACAAGGCAGCCCACGGGCGGCGGCGACCCGCACCAACGACTCCGTCGGATCGACGCCAGCCACGTTCGTGAACCCTGCTTGCCGCAGGGCGTTCACCAGCAAACCTGCACCGCAGCCGACGTCGAGGATCGAAGCATCCCGCGCGATGCTGGGCAGGATCCCGCCCAAAAGCCGACCATACCAAGCCGCCGTCGAGCCGTATGTGGCGTCTCCGAGGTTGTTGTTGACCGCGGCGTAATACGTACCGTAATCGGGTTGCGCGTCCATGTCATCGGCTGCGTATGGCATGCCACACCTGCTCTCGATAGAGGACCGCATAGAAGAGCAGCGTGTTGCCGACCTGAAATGCGATCGTGGTCCAGATCATCCACTCCACGCCCCCATAGGCAAGTCCGAGAATCTTGGCGGGAAAATATGTGAAAAGCGCGAAGGCTGTGGCCATCGCCTGCGGCCGCACGCACCCCACGCCGTTGAGGTAGATGCCAAAGGGGAGCATCGCCCCGTCGAGCATGCAGAGGACGCAGCAAGCCACGATCAATCGTGACCCGGCCGCCATGGCTCCCTTTGTCCAGACTGCCATAATCCAATCGCTGCACCACGTCACGGCCGCGGCGATCACCAGCGTCGAAATGCCGGCCAGGGCGACCTGCTGAATGAGCGTTCTGCGGATGTAGCCATGGTCTCGCCGAGCGTGGGCGTCGGCATAGGCGCCCCAGTAAGGGGCCACCAGCACCCTGATCGGCGTGATCGCGAGCTGAAACATGCGCTGGACGACGGCCAATTCGCCCAAGGCCGCCGGTCCCTGTATGCCGGAGACGAGTATCGGTTCGCTGCCGGTCAGCAGCAGCGAGCCCACCTGCACGACGGAGTACTGAGAGCCCGCTCCAAGCAGATGACGCCACTCGTGCTGCCTGGCGGACCGTATCGATCCGCCGCGGAAATACCCCCGGCTGATCAGTGGGAGCAAAAGCGCTATGGGAAGCATCGCCGTGACACCGAACGTCACCGCGATCAGAACTGGAATGCCTCGGTGTTGGCTGGCCGCGAAGGCAAGCAGGGCAAGGCTCGAGCACGATGAGATCGCCATGGCGGCGTGTGCCGTATACCCCTGCTGCAGGCCCTCGTAGACCTTGCGAAGACCAGACGTGAACAGGAACGCCCCGAACAAGCCCCCCAGGACGACGGCCGACTGGCGAAACTCTGCCTCCAAGCCGGACGAGATTTGATGGCCGAAAAACCATCCCCAGGGAATCACCGCTGAGGCGGTTGCGGTGGCGAGACTGACCGCCGCGCCAACGACGAACAGGCATGCCAAGCCGCCGGTGATCGCCACATGCAAGGGCACGCCGGCGGCATCGGCACGGGCAGCAGCAACTCGCGCGACCAAGGCGTTGCCGATGCCGAGATCAGCGAACGTGAGGAGCCCGGTGATGCCCATCACAGTCATCCAAATCCCGAACCGTTCCTCGCCAAGATAAGGAAGTGTCAGCCGCACGGTGGCGATGCTCGTGGCGGCTTGCGCCGCCATGGCGACGATATGGGCCAGCGACGTGTAGGTCGCCATCGCCCGACGGCGACGGGCGGGATCAGTCGCTGTCTTTTGCCACAATGGCAGCTCTTTTGCCCCAGCGGTAGAGCCGAAATGGCAAGAATCGCCCGCGTCGACAGGTCGCTGCAACCGCGTTCCGATCAGGTTGACCATGGCGCGAAGGCCATACGGACCACGCGTGGGATCATTTGACGGAGGTGCTGACGCGCGGAGATATCCTTCCGGGCACGCCCCACACGATCGAGTCCTTTGGTGCGTTCGCCAGCACGCATGAGTTCGCGCTTACCTTGCTGCGCGCTCCGACGGTCTTGCCCGGGCCGATTGACGCGTGGAGCCCGAGAAAAACGTCATCTTCGATGTGGGCGTTGCCCCCGAGCGTAGCGTAGGGCGACAGCACCGCGAAATCCCCCGCCGAGGCGTCGTGGCCGAGGGATGTGTGGTAGTTCATGATCACGAACCGGCCCACGCGGCAGGCGTCGCTGGCGATAGAAAAGGGGCAGAGGATTACGCCTGTGCCAATGCGGGCCGACGCGGCGACGATGGCCGTGGGATGCACGAGCGTGAGGAACGCGGCCCCACGGGCCAGGAGCGATTCAGCGACCTGCCGGCGAACGTAGGGCACGCCGATGGCCAGCAGGAGATAGTCGCCTGGCGCGGGGCGGTAGGCGTCGGGATGGCCGATGATCTCGGGGCAGCCGTCGAATCCATCGAGAACGCGGTCATCGGAGGACAGAAACCCGGCGATCCGCCCTGCATGATCGGGCCAGGCGTCGCGGGTCCACTGCAACACCTCGCGGCCGAAGCCGCCCGCCCCGACGATCAGGATTCGCTGGCAATCAGCGGGCGGTACGCGCCGATTGGTTGCCGGGCCGACACGCTCACCAGGCCTGTAGGCGACAGCTGCCGACGGGAGGGGCGAATGGTGGTTGAGATCAGTCAAAAGAGGGGTGGGCGCGGCCTGCACTCCGTTCCCATCGGTGGCAGGACGAGGGCGATTTCACCGCTTTCCGGTTGTTCGCCGTCCCCGCCTGCCGAAAACTTAGCATACCGCAAGTTTGCGGGAATCCTTTGGGCGTGCGTGAGGATTTTGCGAGCGGCCAGGGGGGCGGGCGGCGGTGCGGGTTTCGCGGGCGTTATGACGGTGTCGGGGCGGATTCGCACGCCTGGAGGCGTGCGCCAGTGCGTTTGCAAGTGTATCGAACCAGCGGGGTGAGAGTCCCCGTCAGGACGGAATCG
>Ga0315902_10003937_pt1 | contig 21864 bp, 24 predicted proteins | sample LakEriMetagenome_9_FD_203523 | JGI IMG/M metagenome (GOLD analysis project Ga0315902, IMG submission 203523) | Freshwater fungal communities from buoy surface, Lake Erie, Ohio, United States - Buoy 12 MA117 | ecosystem: Environmental > Aquatic > Freshwater > Lake > Lake biofilm | place: USA... | reverse complement strand
AGTTTGTCAGCCTTCATAAACTTGCCGTACTTTGTTTCATTGTTGCCGGTTTCAGCTGTTCCCACCTCAGCGAGCGCAACTTGAATCAAACGCGGCAATGTGCCTTGCGGAAATGTCATGACAACAGCAATTTTGCCTGATCAGCCGTGATGCCCAATTGCTCAAGCAATGCAGCCTTTTCAATTGCTTTTTGTTGTTGAGACAAATTGCGTTCATTTTCAATAGTTTTGATTGCGTCATCAATTTGTTTTTGTGATGGGCTTACAATTCCTGTTGTAAAAATTTCCAATGTGCTCAAATCGTTGTCGGTAATTTTCCACTCAACATTTGGAAGTAGTTTGTTGATTGCATCAATTATTGTAATTTCCATTATGGCAAAACCTCCATTAAAGTAATTGTTGAAGTGTTTGAACTGTTATTGACATTAACACTTCCGCCAAATTGATTTCTTATTTGCAATTTGTAAGTTGTTGCAGAAGTTGTTGCTGGTGAATCCAAATAGGTTAGTGGAACAGTTGTTCTAAAAATTTTGCTGTCACTTGTGCCGTTTTCGTACCAATTATTTCGACCGGGCGCAAGTATGCTTGTAGAATTTCTTAGTAATTGAATATCAAATTGACCCGAGTTGTCACCGCTATAAGCCCCACCCATGCAAGCCATTATCATAACTAATACCTTGCTGCTCGCATTCGTTGGCGTAATGCTTAAGTTAAAATTGGTTGCATCTACAAAACTTGTTGATGAAGTTGAAGTTGCAGTTGTGATTGTTCCGGACACTACCTGTGCAATTTTGCCTCCAGCGGCCGGAGCGCTCCATACTGGCACACCGCCCGAAACTGTGAGGACATCGCCTGTTGATCCAATGCCTCTCCGCGTATAGGTACCGGCACCCGTTCCATAAAGCAAATCACCATTGGTTGTGATTGTTGTTGCCATGTCATTGGTGATTGTGACAGTTCCCGATGTGCCACCGCCTGTAATGCCCACACCAGCTGTAACACCTTCAATGTCACCAGCTACGGCACCCCACACAAAATCCATATCTGCATTTGTGTTTTTCTTTAACACCTGACCTGTTGTGCCGCCTTTGAGATCAGCCAACGATGTATCAACCGCCTGACCAAATACCTCAAAATCAGCTGGCAAATCCGTGACCAAATCTGTGGCCGTTGGCATTTGCCAATTGAAATTACTCGTTGGATTACTCATTTTTGCTCCTTACGCCACAATCGTGGCATTTATCCAATCCAAAGTTGGATTGACTGTGTTCCATCTTTCAACCACCGGCACATCGTTCCAGCGCATTGCCTGTAATGAAAATGCAACCGGTGAGACGATCATTGAAATGCTGACCTGATTGTATCTGGCCGAAAATGTCCAGCCTTCAACAAAACCCAAATAATCTCCAGAATTCATGTTGAGCGGCAGATTGGCAATGTTCACCGGCATACCCATGAAAACACCGATCAAGGCATCCCGATCAGCATCATCGATTTCTGGGTTTGTCAGCTCAAATGTGATGTTGTTGAAATTAAAGCGTGGATAAGCTCTTAAAGCCAGGTAAAAAGCGGCCTGATCCTGCGCATCATGTAAATGCCGCAATGTAGTTGTGAAAATCTGTGAGAGTTGGCCATATAGCGCAATTGATTCTGTATTGCTGGCATCCGTTTCGCTTTGACTGTTTTGCCCGTATTTGATTGTGATGTTATTTCGAACATCGCCTGTGCGTTGCTGGATGCTTAAACCTGATGCCACAGCCTGATTTGCTGTGAGATCAACATATCCGTTGGCTGCCAAATAATTGGTGCGGTGTGTGCTGTCTGCATAGCCAATGCGACCAAATGAATCTTCGTAAATATAACCCAATCCCGATGATGCCAAAGCTGAGACAAGCGAATAAACATCTGTGCGTGATGATGATCGCTGTGCCAGCTCATAATTTCCCGGCCGATCAATTTCGCCCAATCCGGTGTTTTCTGCGTCTTGCCATTGAGTTGTTGGATCATAAGTTGCCCATGTCAAGGCTTGAGGTACTTTCGCCCATGATGCAAATAAAACTTGACTCAGAATTGTAAAAATCTGATCGCCATCAAAATCGTGCGGCAGCACGCCATCGGTCAAGGCCTTTGGCAATCTGGACAATGCGCCCAAAGCAATGATGTTGATGCGCTGTGCATAATCAACAGATCCAACCTCAGCCACGGAAATGCCAATGTCCACCACCGAGCCGCCAAAGATTGGCACAAATGTGTTTGTCGAATCTTGCAGCTCTATGGTAAGTGAATCATTGATGCCAATCACAACATTGGATTGATCCAAATTGATGATTTCAAGGTTTGTGTATCCTGCCTGCGCTTGCTCATAAATGTTTGTGCGACCGCTTGTGATTGTAAGATTTGCCAAAATAGCGGTTTGATATTGCACACCGCCAATGGTCACGCGCCACACAGGATTGAAAATGCTCATGCTAAATTCCGACTAAATTAGTCGCACCGCCGGTGCCTCTAAAAAAACTGTTATTTTGAGCGTTATTCAGCGCACGAGTAAAACCTTCTTCATCAATGATTGATGGAGAATTTACATTGATGACAACAGCTGGTTGGCTTGAGGCTGCCATAATTCCTGCCAGCGTGTTTGTATTTACACCGGATGTGCCAAAGGCAAATGGCTGATTTGAAGCTGCCATAACACCGGCCAATGTTGTTGTGCCGCTGGTGAAATTGTCAAAAGCTCCAGCAACATCATCGACAACCTTTTTGGTGTCTTTTGCAATTTTTGTCACCGCACCGCCAATGGTGCCACCACCTGTTGATATGCCTCCAGTAACGCCACCCGTTCCGCCGGTTGTGCCGCCTCCCGTTGTGCCGCCTCCCGTTGTGCTTCCGCCAGATGTGAAACCACTTGGCAATGATGCAGATGGCACAGAGATTCCACCGGTCGAGCTTGATCCAGTTGATGACCCAATTTTTGAAATTGGTGAAATGTCTGCACCCGGTTTGATTAGATTGAAACCACGGATTCCAACATTGACCAAATCTATTGCTGTATTGATCAATCCTCGTAAAGCTCCGACAACATTTGCCATAATGTTGAGCACGACACTTGCCACGCTTCCCACAACATCAAAAGCTTTGCCAATTACTGTGCCAATGATGGGTGCGGCAGCTTTGATGACATCAAAAAAGGCTTCAAATTCATCTTTGTTTTCAACAACAGTTTTCTTGATTTTGTCAAAAGCTGATTTGAAACCTTCAAAAATTGGTTGCACAAAGTTTTTGATGCCATCGGCCAATGAAGTTAATGTGCCATCCATGCCATCGGATTTTTTGCCAAAAGCATCTGCAACCTTTTGCACAATCGGGATTACTTTTTCTGAAAAGAAAGTTGCCAATTCCAAAACAATAGGCAAAAGTGCCTGACCAATTGTGGTTTTTGCGTTTTCCAATTGAGCTGTCAAGATGCGTGTTTTGTTGGCTAAACCATCGCTAGTGCGCTCAAAATCGCCTTGTGCAGCTGATGTTTGTTGATAAATCAAAGCTTGAGCTGCCAACACCTTTTGCTGTGGTGTCAAAGCATTTTTGGTGGTGCTAATGATTCCTAATTCCAAAGCGGCTTGGCGCAATGAGGCATCATCTAGCAAAACGCCATACGCTCTTAAAGGTTCGGCCTCACCTCGTAAAGCTGATCCAATTGCATTAATTGCTTGCTCTGGTGATGTGTTGTTGAAAGATGCCAAATCTGATGACAATTTTACAAAGTCGATTGAGAATTTGCTTAGATTTTCACCGCTCAAGCCGGCTGATTTTCCAAATGTTGCAAATGTAGCTGCGGCATCCAATGCCTGTTGTTTTGTCTGGCCTAAAGATGCAGCTGCGCCATCTGCAAATTTCTCAATGTCTTTGGCAGACTTACCAAATAAAACATTGACCTTTGAGATTGTTTCGCCCAAATCGCTGGCAGCCTTGACAGCATCCACACCGATTTTGATTGCCATTGCACCAGCTGCGGCAGCAACAGCTGCAAAAGCCAATGCCGCTTTCTTGCTAAAATCACCAATTTTGCCGGCAAAACCATCGACATCTTTTGAGCCTACATTGAGGCTTTGCTTGAGTTTATCTACATCAGCAAGAATCGAAAGCTTGAGTGTTCTTGATTGACCGGCCATCACCACTCCTTCAAAATCTTAGTAAATCCATTTTCCCATTGAGAGATGATGTGAGGCTGTTCGGCGCGCAAGGTTGGATAGATAAAATATCCGGTTGAACCTCGGCCGTAGCTACCTGACCATATTGGAAATTGCTTGAATTTGTTTGAGCCGAATTCATAACCGCCCCAAAGCTGTTGTGTGGTGCCGCCGCCGCTGAATTTTTGAGATACAAAGCCGTAGCTGATCTCACCAATCTTTGATGACTTGCTGACACGCGAACCTTGAGCAATGCGAATTGCCGCTTTATTTGGACGGCTTGCAGCTGCCGCTGTGACTTTGGATTGCAAATAAGTGGCCAATCCATTTGAAACGCCTTTGGCCTCAGAAACAGCTTGTTCATCCATGGCTTTGAAAGCCTTGATGATTCCGCGCAAATCACTCTTGTCATAAGTGATTGGTTCAGTTGCCATTTTTGATCCTTAGTATCTCAAAAGCGGTTAAAATATCCTCAGCGGTTTGAAAGTCTGATGGTGACAATCCGGTATGAATAGCCAATTCCCAAACAATCCGGTTTATGCTTCCGGATTCATAGCTTTTGGGTTTTCGGTTTCTCCCATACTTATGTCGGCCACAGTTTCGCACCAAATCTCAAAAGGCTTTACAGGTTTTCCAGCTGCATTGCGCTTCATTGAGTGATACGCCAAAAACATCAAATCTGCAATGCCCAATTTCTCGGCCACTTGCTGAATTGTGTTTCCGGTTTTCTGTTCCCATTTCATCCACTCCGGTGGGAGCGCGGTATAGGTTGCGCTCTCACCATCGTTGAATTCGATTGTGATTGGTAGTTTCATGCTCCCGATTCCTTGTCTCTTAGCTAATTGTTAAGATTGGTGTTGTCACACAAGTGAAAGAAAGTGAGACAGTCTGTGCATCTGGTGCTGTACCGCCGGCAGATGGCAAAATTGGCTGCACATCAAACGCAAATGATGCGCCTGAATCTGCTCCAAAGATTACCGAAAGGCCAGTCTGTGGTGCGCTCGTTGCAGCTGTCCACAATTCCTCGCAAAGTGAATTTGCTGCGCCCCAATCGGCAAGCATTTCCACAGCAAATGTGCCTTGCGTATCAGTAGTGAAATACGCCTTGCCATCAAGTGTCTGGTATGTGTTGATCGTTGAATCGACTGTCAAAGTCGCTGATGTGGCCTGTGCATCATAATTATCACCAGCAATGGTGAAAGTGATGTCTCTGCCCGTGATGATTGTTGTTGGCATGATTTCTCCTTAGTTGGTGTAATAGGTGCTGACTTGTAAATCGGCCGTGAGGTATTTGCCCGCGCCAACTTCCAATGGTTGAGGTTGATTCACATTGCCGACTTCATAGCCGCCGGGCATTGCGCTGATGATGTTAATCATCAATGTTTCTAGATTGTCCAAAGCTGCGGCATTGTTGGCATAACCCACAACACCGGTGACAGTTAAATTGACTCTGACTTTTGTGGTTGATCCATTGATTAAAACACTTTCAAGATATGGCGCATCCGGGATTAAACATATGCTTGGGCTGGTCATTGTCTCTGGGATACCGTTGTACACATTTGCAGCAATTGATGAAAGTGCTGTTTTTAATGGTGTGCGGATGGCTGATTCGATGCTCATTGACACATCGTTTCGACATCAAGAAACGGGCCTAAGAGGCCGATGACTCTGTTGCTCAAGCTGCGGCCTAAAATGAACGGGCTCGGCTGAAAATTGTCTGACATGATTTGGTTGCCGGGAGCTGTAATGCTCTGAAAAATCTCAACCGCCACAACCAAAATTGCGTTTTCGATTGGTGGTGTATTAGCGTACAAAGCTGCCGCCGATCCACCGCTCAATGTTGCTGTTGCTGCCGGAATAAATGGCAACGGATAATCACGATTAGCTGCGGCTGTTGCCGCTGTAAATGTGTAAGGCTCAATCCGATCATCGGTGACTGTGTAGGTCGCGTTGTAAATTCCGGCCCCGGTAACAACAACAGATTGACCCGGCACAAAATAATTTGGCCGCATTGTGGTGAAATAAATGACGGAATCACTCACATTTGCAAAAGTCACCGATGATTGGTATTGCGTAAGTAAAGGCAAAATTGTCTGCTCAGCGGAATCTATGTAAGAATCCAATTGAGCATCACTATACAAGGAAACCGAGACACCAAGAATTGCTCTCAGCTGTGAGGCTGTAACGATTGCTGGCATCTCGGTTCCTTTCGTATCAGCGATGTTCGGGAGCGACCATCACCGATGATTGATTGTTTATTTAAGCGATGTTATTGAACTGTGCACCATTTGGCACCTTGGCAGCTAGTGCGCCATAGCCGTAGTACAGGATGTCAATTGTTCCATCGCTGTTGATGTTGCTGCGTAGTGTAAAGCGTGGAGATTCATACCATGTGTAAGAATCTGGATTGACAACGACCATTGAAGAATCGCCGCTCGCTGTTGTTGTGCCAGCGTTACCAAATGAGCGTGAAACATAAAGGTTCAGACCCGGTGAAACTACACCGCGCAATGAATCGCCTCTCACATTTCCTGCCGCATTGCTAGGTTGCGCCGCATTGTATAGCGGTGCTCCATTGTCGTTGTAACCCATGATGTTGCCCCATTGTGTTGGTGAGACGATCAATGATCGAGCAAAACCAAGTGATGAGCCATAAACAGCTGCGGCTGCCTGAGATGTGTATCCAAGGAATCCGGTTGCTGTATTTGCTGCCTGTGCTGTTGTTGTAGTGACTGCCGCTTGCATTGCTGCAAGTGCATACTCATCAGTCTCTTTTGCATACGCAAATTCAAGATTCTGGAGCAAAGCTGTTAGGTACTCTGGTCGGCTTCGGTCGATGAGCTCTACTGTTGAGATAGCGCGGCCTTTGAAAGGCTGAACAGAAATAGAAAGAAATGTTGCTGAAAGTGATGATTCTGTAATTGCATCGTTTTCATTGATTGGCAACACAGTTGGCACAGCGGTGACTTTTGGCAATTCAAAGGTCATACCTTCTGCCACTAAAGTTTCACGGCTAATACCATCAATTGTGCCGCGATCTGCATTTGCAAGTGCATTGATAACCTGTGTGCTTTGTGGTGTTGGAATCATGCCGGGTGCGGTTGATGTTGTGTTATCAGCTGCCTTTACATATTGGCGTGAATCTTCATCATGCAAAACGCTCGCGCGTAGGTAGTGCTCAAGATATGAAACCTTGTCCACAATTGGTGAGCGTGGTGCTGTGTAGTAAGCCGGGCGTGATGCCTGAACAGGTGCGGTGACTTCTGGAGCTGCTACCGGTTCAACGGCAGGAGCGGCTTGTTCGGTAGTGTTTTCCACTTTGTCTCCTTCATTTTGGTTTGTTGTATCTGTAACTGTTTCAGTTTCAGAATCCTCTGATGCGGCTACCTCAGAAACGCGTGCAGATCGCACCGCCGGTTCAGTAACCAAAGCGACAGCTGTGAGCTGCCCATTGAGCACCTTCATGGTGCCATCTTTTTGCATTTCGTAATTGTCCACAGCCAACTCAATTGAAAATCCATCGCGTAAGCCTTCCATTGCTTCTGTAAGTGCATCGGTTCCGGCTGTTGTGTTAGCAATTTTGAAAGTCGCTGTCATTTCTTTGTCATTTACAGACATTGCAACGCTGCGCCCAATTCTGCGAGTGTTGTCATGTTCAAGGTTTAAGAAAACATCATTTGGCTGGATTGATCCACGGGCAAAAACAACTTTGCCGGTTGATGCATTTGCGTGTTCGTTAAACGCAACGATGCGGCCGGTGATTGTTCGTGAATCCGAATCAGCTGCCGTGATTTGCATTGGTGTTGTTAGCTTCATGAGATCATGTCCTCCATTTGTCTGATTTCTTGAGTCGTGATTGCTCCGATGTCAAATAAAATTTTGTAAATCTCTGCACGCTCTTTTTCTGATCCGCGCAAGTACGCCTTCAAATCAAATTCCACGCGCTGTGTTGATGGGGTGAAATCTGGCATTGAAAGTCTTGAGGATATGCTGTTCATCAATGGGAGCAGCGAGAAATCTAAAAGAGTTTGACGCGCCGTCTGGGCGTTTTGATAGGTCATGGATGATCCAGTCGGCGCATCAATAAAGTAGGCCGGAATTCCCACGGCTCGTGCAAGTTCGGTTGCAATGATTTCGCGTGCAGCATTAAGTCCAATTTGCTCCGGTGTAAATCCAACTGTTGTCAATTCAACATCTGCATTGAGAAATGCCGTGCCGCGATTTCTACGAGCTGCGCCCCATGCATCAAGCAATTTTGCAATGCGATCAGCTGGTAAGGCTGTGCCATTTGATTTCAAAACCATTGATGGCACCGGTTCGCGTGCATACATCACGGCAGCTCTTTCAAGCTCTGCACCTGCACGGATTGTGCGACCTGCGCGATTCAACAAACCTTCATCATTGCCATAAAACACAACAAGTGATCCGACACCAGACATTGGCACACGCGATCCATCGACTGTGTAATACTCAATTTGAGTTCCAATTGAATTTAAGAAAACACCAACACGATTTGGAGCAACGCGCCACATTTGGCGCACGCGGCCGGTGTCGGCAAATAGATCAATCACCTGAAAATAACTGAACCCCGTAAAAAGTAAATCCTCACACGCCCACACCCATGATGCGGCTCCTGGTACTCGCTTATCCGGATCAGAAATCACAACAGGTTGATCAATGATTTGTCCGGTGGTTTTGTCACGAGTGACTAACGGAATTGTTGCAATTGAATTGCAAATCATATTTCGTGCACGAGCAATTGCCGGCACACTCATTGCTTCCTCACGGCTTGCAAGATAATCAGCTCCACCAAATGGAAAAAATGCATCAAGTGTTGGAGCCGGGCCGATCTGTGCAGCTATATCAGCACCACGCGATGGCGCGACTGTTTCAATGGTGCGCTTTCGATCAAATAATCCCATGAGAGCATTTTCTCAAAATGTCAAGCATCAACCCACTAAAATGTCTATTTCCGTTTCTGGGCGTGTCGCAAAGTGTGTGACCAATGCTGATGCTACGGCGGCACAAACCGCCGATTGACTTGCACGTCTTCCAATGACCCAGCCGCCATCGCCACGGCGCAATTGCACAGCTGAAAGGATTTGCTCTGTGAGTGAGGCTTGATTTCGGTGCTTGAGCCTGCCGCTGTTAATTGCTCCCAAAAGCTCATCACAACTTTGTGGGTAATCGCTGTCCATGTCATGGATTGGAATACCTGCCGGCTGTAATCGAGCTGCAACCGCTCCGGATGTTCTACGGCTGTACAACAAATACTCAATCGGATATTTGCGGCAATAGCTTGCCGCATCATTGGCAATTGCCCGATCATCAAGCTGGATCGTGTTTTCCCATGTATGCAACAGCTTCACAACAAAGCTCTCATTTTCAAGCTTTTGAGCTGCTACCAATGCAGCGTGCTTTCGATCCGGTGAAATGTCGATGGCCATCCATGTAAGTTTCTCGTCATCAAGATCAACAGTTTCATCGCCACACTCTTGCCACTCTTTGGCTCCGACCACACTAGAGATTGTCTGCACAAATCTGCACAAAACCTCTGTCATGATAATTTCGGGAGGATCATTGAGAATCGCCCGGAGATTGTCCGGGTGCATCGTTATTCCTAAAGCTGGATTACATGAAGCTGCATTTTCAAATGAGATTTCGTCTGTGGGAGCAGACCACTCAAACCATCCAATGTCATCATCGGCACCCGATGCAGCTGCCAAGCCTCTTTCGCGTAGCATTTGTAAAACTACCGAGTGCGAGTCTCCGGCATTTGTAAAGCCATTGACTTGAGGATTTTTTGCGGCCATCAGAGCAAAACGCAATGAGGCAAAAGATTCCAGATCGTGCATTTCGCGGATTTCGTCTAAATGCACAGTTGTGGGTGAAGCACCGCGAGCAGCTGAGCCGCCGGCTTTAATCAAAAATCGTGATCCATTAAGCAATTGGATTTCTTCGGCTCCATGTTGCCAGCGGATGCGCTTTACTTGAGCTGAAAGATCGGCGTGTTTTTCAATCATGGAGACAAGCTGCCGAAATTGCTCAAGAGATGTGACCAGCCGGTGAGCCGATGCAATCTGCAAGGATTCGTTCCACTCGAACATGCCCATCGCAATACGAGCGAGCATGTATGTGGATTTACCTTGTTGGCGCGGAAGCATGGCAATTGAAATTGGGTGCTTCCATCTCCCATCACTTTTGACTTTCAAGGATTGCTCGGCCAGCCACTTTTGCCATGGCATAAAGCCGCCATCGATAAATCTGTCAGCAAAATCGATCAGTTCAAGGCCACGCGTGGGCAAATCATTGAGCGGTGAGTGGATTCGTGGAGCTGATACCGGCGAAAAAACCGATGTGAGCCGATCTGAGCCTGTTTCAACCGCATGGGGGTCAATGATGACCTGATCATCACTAATCATGACTTATCGATTCGTTTTGGGGTACAAATAGCCCATGGAGAGTCGGGGGTGTTCCGTCCGCCTCAAAAAAACGACCGCCTTTGCTCAAATTGCACTTTTGGCATAATTGCCTCAAATTCCAGATTTCATCGCCTCCACCCAATCTTTTGGGAATCACATGATCAATGTGCATTTGGCCTTCGGATTGACCACACATCTGGCAGCATCCATCACGCTTCAACACAGCTTCTCTAATCTTACGCCAACGGCTTGTGCTTCCACCTTTCCAAGCTCTTGACATCAATGCCACCCATGCTTGCGCCAATGTGCCAAAGCACCATTGCATATCTTGCCAGAATAGCGATGATCGATATATCTCAAAGTCCAGTCAATCATGCGATAACCATCAAGGTTTCGATACTTTGTGTTACGCATCTGGCCTAACCCAAAGTGATTGCCATTGGGATTGATTGCCTCCACACGCCAATTGCTTTCCTTTGTAATCAATGTGTTAAAGCATTGGAATTCTTTGTAGTTCACAATCCTTGAGTGTGCATAAAGCTTCAATGAATCAATCGATGGTTTTTTTGTTGCATCTTGTGTGGCACTTGCCGGTGTTGTGAATACAACACATAGCCCGGCCAATAGCGCCAAGCATCGCTTGCGAGCTATCCGCCTCAGCGGCTCGCCCACGAGCATGGAGCGTACCGAAGCACGCAAATACATTGCAACATTGAGCGTGCTCTTGGGCGTTGCGCACAGCCTGTGGATGAAGCCTGTGGATAACTTAATCATGACTTACCCCATCCAGTACCTTTGAATACAGCTCCAACATTGCTCCAAATGCGTGTCATTGGAATCGCACAAGCCATGCAATTGCCAGCATCAACATCACCATCGGCATCGATTGATCGATTGATGATTGCCATCGTGCCGCATTGATCACATTTGAATTCATAGGTTGGCATCTGATAGTTCCTCAATCCTGTCATCATCGACAAGCTTGATGCCAAATGTGCCACAGCTCATGCATTGAGCGAACCACTCATGCTCTGTCAGCTCTGCGCCTTTTTTGAGGCCATGGCGTTGCTTTGGCTTGCCGTAAAGCTTTGAACAGATCGAACAATCAAATTGCAGGATGTGCATAGTTGCTCCTTTGTAAAGTCTCAATAGGTTGCAGATTGATTTGAGGCACGCTCCAATTGTTTTGTGATGCGTTGCGATAGCGTGGTTTCTTAGCTATGGCCACCGGCATCCAACCAACGATGTGCATTTTTGGCGCGTTACCGGTAACTAGCACGGCAATGTCTCGATCATGGCGATCTGAATCTTGAATCCATAGATTGCTGGCCGGATTGGCTGACCATTTGACCTCAATGTGCTCTCCCACATCAGCTTTGGATTTATCCCATGTGATGCCGGGTGTGTATTCATATCCCAATCGCTTAGCCACTACTAACTCAGCCAACATTGATTCGCCCATCTGTGCCACATACTCAAACCATGACAGGTTTTTGACAATGCGTGAGCTGTGATCAGCTGATCGATCATGGCAATGTTGAATCGCTGCAATCATGCATTGCACTTCTTCAATGCGATCTATCATCGGCAATCACCGCAAAACCAAATGATGTTATCTTGCTTGTCATAGCCTTTTTGGTAACCAAAGTGATCCAATCGCCTAAGTTGTGAGCATTTGTCGCATTGCTCGATTTTGTATTCCTCAATGATTTCGCCATTGCACATCAATCGTGCTTTCATATCTTGAGGATAAATTATTTCAACAAAGTCGCTCATACTTGTGGCTCCCATTTTCCGGTTGAGCGTAAGACATACCAACGCGGTGTGCATTGCGTGGCCTTTGTGCGCTCTGTGCAGAAATAGCCTCCCCATGACTTTGATGCGCCTTGTTGTGATTGCTTCCAAATCATATGCCCGTGTGCGCATTGAGGTGCCTCTTGTACAAGTTCTCCGCCCAGTTGCTTGGCAATCTCATCCATCGATGATCCGAGAGATGGAATTCCGGATTGCTCAGCTTCATCAACTGTTTTGTAGCTTGGCACATCACCATGCTTTGTTGTCCAATAGTCATAATCCTGTGGCTTTGTTGCATCATTGACTTTGATTTGCTGCATTTGCTCTCTTGTGACTTTTTCTGTGCCACCCATAACCAAGGCCATCACGCGCATCAAAGCTGAGGTCGTAGTGTCCTCGCAAAACCATCGCTTCATATTCGGATTGAAAGCTTCACGATAGCCAAAAGCGTAGTCAATCCCGGCTGGCTCTGTTTCCTCTTGATTGCGCCATGCTTTAGCTTGTACAAGCACATAGCCTTTTTCGGCATTAAATTCAACGATGTGAGCTTCTAGCCTCCCATTGGGAAATGTGCGCAGCCATCTATCCGTGCGCTCTTTGTTGCCTTCGTAGTTTTCTAGAAATCCGGCCATTAGTTGTTCACCTTGCGATCAGCTGATACCGCATGGCGTGCCACGGCGCGGCCTCTTGTGTAGCCTTGTCGCTGGCCTTCCTTAAATCCCACCGAATATGACATTACAGCCCATAAGGCTCCAGCGATCAAACACATGATCACAATTGATGCTTCGTTCATTTTGTTGCTCCCGATTCTGGGAGCCGCGTATCAGCTCCCGAAATAGAGAGTGACAGCAATACCTGACATTTTCAAGAATCACGCTCAAATCATGGCGTGTCGCTACCGCCTAAACGCCGTTCAATACTTTTTTCGTATTCTGATTTTGTTGTTTTGTCTTTGAGGCCATTAGATGCTAAAACGCCACCCAAAGACCCGGTAAGGAAAATCGCCAAAGTCTTGAGCAGATCAATGAAAGCTGCATCATTAGGAGCTTGTGCGCCAATTGGCTGGGTGACAAATATCAAAGCGTAGGTGATGCCAAGAGTTACAATCAAGAAAACAAATGACAAAACCGCGCCGATTAAAAACATCAATCGCGCTTTGATTTCCTCTTGGCTCAATCGATCTTTATTTTTCGAGGCCATCACCAATCACATCCTCTGTGCAAGTACCTGTGACCTTGCATTGTGGCTTTTGACATTCAGGTTTTTCCCAATTCTCAAATTCTTGGCATGGATATCTGATCCAACCTTGATAACCACACCCGGCAAGGCTTAACGAAAGGATCAGAGCTAAACCTGCCGCGTGTAGTTTCCGAATCATTTCCCCGTTGATCCGAAAGCTTTGTCAGCTGGATTGAGCCAACGCAAAATGACAGGCACAACAGCTGCCACGCCACCCATTGCCATCGCCTTAATGTCTCCACCGGCCATGTACACGGCCAACGCAGCTGCTAGATATGAGCGAGCCCATGAGGCCGCAATTGCTTTTGCTTGTTCCATTATTTTTCTCCTTTTGGTCGATCCGGTAAATCACCGGTAAACGGCTCATAAGTTGGTCGGCCGTAACCGACAACAAATGAGCGTGCTCCCAAAGTTCTTGATTTCACCATGACTTCGCCACCATTGCGCTGATCGCCACCGCCTGATGTGTTGCCTTCGATGGTCACAATCTGTTTGTCCGATGCCCGAATCACTAAGCCAATGTGATTGATGGTGGTTTTGTCATCAACAATAAAATCAAAGAAAACAAAGTCACCAATCTTTGGTGTCATGTGCCATTGCTTGGCTTTCTGAAATGCCTCGGCTCCAGCTCGTGTGCTGACAACATTTGGCACCTTGACCCCGGCTTCCGCCGCACACCAATTTAAGAAACTTCCGCACCACGGCAGTTTGTCAGCCTTCATAAACTTGCCGTACTTTGTTTCATTGTTGCCGGTTTCAGCTGTTCCCACCTCAGCGAGCGCAACTTGAATCAAACGCGGCAATGTGCCTTGCGGAAATGTCATGACAACAGCAATTTTGCCTGATCAGCCGTGATGCCCAATTGCTCAAGCAATGCAGCCTTTTCAATTGCTTTTTGTTGTTGAGACAAATTGCGTTCATTTTCAATAGTTTTGATTGCGTCATCAATTTGTTTTTGTGATGGGCTTACAATTCCTGTTGTAAAAATTTCCAATGTGCTCAAATCGTTGTCGGTAATTTTCCACTCAACATTTGGAAGTAGTTTGTTGATTGCATCAATTATTGTAATTTCCATTATGGCAAAACCTCCATTAAAGTAATTGTTGAAGTGTTTGAACTGTTATTGACATTAACACTTCCGCCAAATTGATTTCTTATTTGCAATTTGTAAGTTGTTGCAGAAGTTGTTGCTGGTGAATCCAAATAGGTTAGTGGAACAGTTGTTCTAAAAATTTTGCTGTCACTTGTGCCGTTTTCGTACCAATTATTTCGACCGGGCGCAAGTATGCTTGTAGAATTTCTTAGTAATTGAATATCAAATTGACCCGAGTTGTCACCGCTATAAGCCCCACCCATGCAAGCCATTATCATAACTAATACCTTGCTGCTCGCATTCGTTGGCGTAATGCTTAAGTTAAAATTGGTTGCATCTACAAAACTTGTTGATGAAGTTGAAGTTGCAGTTGTGATTGTTCCGGACACTACCTGTGCAATTTTGCCTCCAGCGGCCGGAGCGCTCCATACTGGCACACCGCCCGAAACTGTGAGGACATCGCCTGTTGATCCAATGCCTCTCCGCGTATAGGTACCGGCACCCGTTCCATAAAGCAAATCACCATTGGTTGTGATTGTTGTTGCCATGTCATTGGTGATTGTGACAGTTCCCGATGTGCCACCGCCTGTAATGCCCACACCAGCTGTAACACCTTCAATGTCACCAGCTACGGCACCCCACACAAAATCCATATCTGCATTTGTGTTTTTCTTTAACACCTGACCTGTTGTGCCGCCTTTGAGATCAGCCAACGATGTATCAACCGCCTGACCAAATACCTCAAAATCAGCTGGCAAATCCGTGACCAAATCTGTGGCCGTTGGCATTTGCCAATTGAAATTACTCGTTGGATTACTCATTTTTGCTCCTTACGCCACAATCGTGGCATTTATCCAATCCAAAGTTGGATTGACTGTGTTCCATCTTTCAACCACCGGCACATCGTTCCAGCGCATTGCCTGTAATGAAAATGCAACCGGTGAGACGATCATTGAAATGCTGACCTGATTGTATCTGGCCGAAAATGTCCAGCCTTCAACAAAACCCAAATAATCTCCAGAATTCATGTTGAGCGGCAGATTGGCAATGTTCACCGGCATACCCATGAAAACACCGATCAAGGCATCCCGATCAGCATCATCGATTTCTGGGTTTGTCAGCTCAAATGTGATGTTGTTGAAATTAAAGCGTGGATAAGCTCTTAAAGCCAGGTAAAAAGCGGCCTGATCCTGCGCATCATGTAAATGCCGCAATGTAGTTGTGAAAATCTGTGAGAGTTGGCCATATAGCGCAATTGATTCTGTATTGCTGGCATCCGTTTCGCTTTGACTGTTTTGCCCGTATTTGATTGTGATGTTATTTCGAACATCGCCTGTGCGTTGCTGGATGCTTAAACCTGATGCCACAGCCTGATTTGCTGTGAGATCAACATATCCGTTGGCTGCCAAATAATTGGTGCGGTGTGTGCTGTCTGCATAGCCAATGCGACCAAATGAATCTTCGTAAATATAACCCAATCCCGATGATGCCAAAGCTGAGACAAGCGAATAAACATCTGTGCGTGATGATGATCGCTGTGCCAGCTCATAATTTCCCGGCCGATCAATTTCGCCCAATCCGGTGTTTTCTGCGTCTTGCCATTGAGTTGTTGGATCATAAGTTGCCCATGTCAAGGCTTGAGGTACTTTCGCCCATGATGCAAATAAAACTTGACTCAGAATTGTAAAAATCTGATCGCCATCAAAATCGTGCGGCAGCACGCCATCGGTCAAGGCCTTTGGCAATCTGGACAATGCGCCCAAAGCAATGATGTTGATGCGCTGTGCATAATCAACAGATCCAACCTCAGCCACGGAAATGCCAATGTCCACCACCGAGCCGCCAAAGATTGGCACAAATGTGTTTGTCGAATCTTGCAGCTCTATGGTAAGTGAATCATTGATGCCAATCACAACATTGGATTGATCCAAATTGATGATTTCAAGGTTTGTGTATCCTGCCTGCGCTTGCTCATAAATGTTTGTGCGACCGCTTGTGATTGTAAGATTTGCCAAAATAGCGGTTTGATATTGCACACCGCCAATGGTCACGCGCCACACAGGATTGAAAATGCTCATGCTAAATTCCGACTAAATTAGTCGCACCGCCGGTGCCTCTAAAAAAACTGTTATTTTGAGCGTTATTCAGCGCACGAGTAAAACCTTCTTCATCAATGATTGATGGAGAATTTACATTGATGACAACAGCTGGTTGGCTTGAGGCTGCCATAATTCCTGCCAGCGTGTTTGTATTTACACCGGATGTGCCAAAGGCAAATGGCTGATTTGAAGCTGCCATAACACCGGCCAATGTTGTTGTGCCGCTGGTGAAATTGTCAAAAGCTCCAGCAACATCATCGACAACCTTTTTGGTGTCTTTTGCAATTTTTGTCACCGCACCGCCAATGGTGCCACCACCTGTTGATATGCCTCCAGTAACGCCACCCGTTCCGCCGGTTGTGCCGCCTCCCGTTGTGCCGCCTCCCGTTGTGCTTCCGCCAGATGTGAAACCACTTGGCAATGATGCAGATGGCACAGAGATTCCACCGGTCGAGCTTGATCCAGTTGATGACCCAATTTTTGAAATTGGTGAAATGTCTGCACCCGGTTTGATTAGATTGAAACCACGGATTCCAACATTGACCAAATCTATTGCTGTATTGATCAATCCTCGTAAAGCTCCGACAACATTTGCCATAATGTTGAGCACGACACTTGCCACGCTTCCCACAACATCAAAAGCTTTGCCAATTACTGTGCCAATGATGGGTGCGGCAGCTTTGATGACATCAAAAAAGGCTTCAAATTCATCTTTGTTTTCAACAACAGTTTTCTTGATTTTGTCAAAAGCTGATTTGAAACCTTCAAAAATTGGTTGCACAAAGTTTTTGATGCCATCGGCCAATGAAGTTAATGTGCCATCCATGCCATCGGATTTTTTGCCAAAAGCATCTGCAACCTTTTGCACAATCGGGATTACTTTTTCTGAAAAGAAAGTTGCCAATTCCAAAACAATAGGCAAAAGTGCCTGACCAATTGTGGTTTTTGCGTTTTCCAATTGAGCTGTCAAGATGCGTGTTTTGTTGGCTAAACCATCGCTAGTGCGCTCAAAATCGCCTTGTGCAGCTGATGTTTGTTGATAAATCAAAGCTTGAGCTGCCAACACCTTTTGCTGTGGTGTCAAAGCATTTTTGGTGGTGCTAATGATTCCTAATTCCAAAGCGGCTTGGCGCAATGAGGCATCATCTAGCAAAACGCCATACGCTCTTAAAGGTTCGGCCTCACCTCGTAAAGCTGATCCAATTGCATTAATTGCTTGCTCTGGTGATGTGTTGTTGAAAGATGCCAAATCTGATGACAATTTTACAAAGTCGATTGAGAATTTGCTTAGATTTTCACCGCTCAAGCCGGCTGATTTTCCAAATGTTGCAAATGTAGCTGCGGCATCCAATGCCTGTTGTTTTGTCTGGCCTAAAGATGCAGCTGCGCCATCTGCAAATTTCTCAATGTCTTTGGCAGACTTACCAAATAAAACATTGACCTTTGAGATTGTTTCGCCCAAATCGCTGGCAGCCTTGACAGCATCCACACCGATTTTGATTGCCATTGCACCAGCTGCGGCAGCAACAGCTGCAAAAGCCAATGCCGCTTTCTTGCTAAAATCACCAATTTTGCCGGCAAAACCATCGACATCTTTTGAGCCTACATTGAGGCTTTGCTTGAGTTTATCTACATCAGCAAGAATCGAAAGCTTGAGTGTTCTTGATTGACCGGCCATCACCACTCCTTCAAAATCTTAGTAAATCCATTTTCCCATTGAGAGATGATGTGAGGCTGTTCGGCGCGCAAGGTTGGATAGATAAAATATCCGGTTGAACCTCGGCCGTAGCTACCTGACCATATTGGAAATTGCTTGAATTTGTTTGAGCCGAATTCATAACCGCCCCAAAGCTGTTGTGTGGTGCCGCCGCCGCTGAATTTTTGAGATACAAAGCCGTAGCTGATCTCACCAATCTTTGATGACTTGCTGACACGCGAACCTTGAGCAATGCGAATTGCCGCTTTATTTGGACGGCTTGCAGCTGCCGCTGTGACTTTGGATTGCAAATAAGTGGCCAATCCATTTGAAACGCCTTTGGCCTCAGAAACAGCTTGTTCATCCATGGCTTTGAAAGCCTTGATGATTCCGCGCAAATCACTCTTGTCATAAGTGATTGGTTCAGTTGCCATTTTTGATCCTTAGTATCTCAAAAGCGGTTAAAATATCCTCAGCGGTTTGAAAGTCTGATGGTGACAATCCGGTATGAATAGCCAATTCCCAAACAATCCGGTTTATGCTTCCGGATTCATAGCTTTTGGGTTTTCGGTTTCTCCCATACTTATGTCGGCCACAGTTTCGCACCAAATCTCAAAAGGCTTTACAGGTTTTCCAGCTGCATTGCGCTTCATTGAGTGATACGCCAAAAACATCAAATCTGCAATGCCCAATTTCTCGGCCACTTGCTGAATTGTGTTTCCGGTTTTCTGTTCCCATTTCATCCACTCCGGTGGGAGCGCGGTATAGGTTGCGCTCTCACCATCGTTGAATTCGATTGTGATTGGTAGTTTCATGCTCCCGATTCCTTGTCTCTTAGCTAATTGTTAAGATTGGTGTTGTCACACAAGTGAAAGAAAGTGAGACAGTCTGTGCATCTGGTGCTGTACCGCCGGCAGATGGCAAAATTGGCTGCACATCAAACGCAAATGATGCGCCTGAATCTGCTCCAAAGATTACCGAAAGGCCAGTCTGTGGTGCGCTCGTTGCAGCTGTCCACAATTCCTCGCAAAGTGAATTTGCTGCGCCCCAATCGGCAAGCATTTCCACAGCAAATGTGCCTTGCGTATCAGTAGTGAAATACGCCTTGCCATCAAGTGTCTGGTATGTGTTGATCGTTGAATCGACTGTCAAAGTCGCTGATGTGGCCTGTGCATCATAATTATCACCAGCAATGGTGAAAGTGATGTCTCTGCCCGTGATGATTGTTGTTGGCATGATTTCTCCTTAGTTGGTGTAATAGGTGCTGACTTGTAAATCGGCCGTGAGGTATTTGCCCGCGCCAACTTCCAATGGTTGAGGTTGATTCACATTGCCGACTTCATAGCCGCCGGGCATTGCGCTGATGATGTTAATCATCAATGTTTCTAGATTGTCCAAAGCTGCGGCATTGTTGGCATAACCCACAACACCGGTGACAGTTAAATTGACTCTGACTTTTGTGGTTGATCCATTGATTAAAACACTTTCAAGATATGGCGCATCCGGGATTAAACATATGCTTGGGCTGGTCATTGTCTCTGGGATACCGTTGTACACATTTGCAGCAATTGATGAAAGTGCTGTTTTTAATGGTGTGCGGATGGCTGATTCGATGCTCATTGACACATCGTTTCGACATCAAGAAACGGGCCTAAGAGGCCGATGACTCTGTTGCTCAAGCTGCGGCCTAAAATGAACGGGCTCGGCTGAAAATTGTCTGACATGATTTGGTTGCCGGGAGCTGTAATGCTCTGAAAAATCTCAACCGCCACAACCAAAATTGCGTTTTCGATTGGTGGTGTATTAGCGTACAAAGCTGCCGCCGATCCACCGCTCAATGTTGCTGTTGCTGCCGGAATAAATGGCAACGGATAATCACGATTAGCTGCGGCTGTTGCCGCTGTAAATGTGTAAGGCTCAATCCGATCATCGGTGACTGTGTAGGTCGCGTTGTAAATTCCGGCCCCGGTAACAACAACAGATTGACCCGGCACAAAATAATTTGGCCGCATTGTGGTGAAATAAATGACGGAATCACTCACATTTGCAAAAGTCACCGATGATTGGTATTGCGTAAGTAAAGGCAAAATTGTCTGCTCAGCGGAATCTATGTAAGAATCCAATTGAGCATCACTATACAAGGAAACCGAGACACCAAGAATTGCTCTCAGCTGTGAGGCTGTAACGATTGCTGGCATCTCGGTTCCTTTCGTATCAGCGATGTTCGGGAGCGACCATCACCGATGATTGATTGTTTATTTAAGCGATGTTATTGAACTGTGCACCATTTGGCACCTTGGCAGCTAGTGCGCCATAGCCGTAGTACAGGATGTCAATTGTTCCATCGCTGTTGATGTTGCTGCGTAGTGTAAAGCGTGGAGATTCATACCATGTGTAAGAATCTGGATTGACAACGACCATTGAAGAATCGCCGCTCGCTGTTGTTGTGCCAGCGTTACCAAATGAGCGTGAAACATAAAGGTTCAGACCCGGTGAAACTACACCGCGCAATGAATCGCCTCTCACATTTCCTGCCGCATTGCTAGGTTGCGCCGCATTGTATAGCGGTGCTCCATTGTCGTTGTAACCCATGATGTTGCCCCATTGTGTTGGTGAGACGATCAATGATCGAGCAAAACCAAGTGATGAGCCATAAACAGCTGCGGCTGCCTGAGATGTGTATCCAAGGAATCCGGTTGCTGTATTTGCTGCCTGTGCTGTTGTTGTAGTGACTGCCGCTTGCATTGCTGCAAGTGCATACTCATCAGTCTCTTTTGCATACGCAAATTCAAGATTCTGGAGCAAAGCTGTTAGGTACTCTGGTCGGCTTCGGTCGATGAGCTCTACTGTTGAGATAGCGCGGCCTTTGAAAGGCTGAACAGAAATAGAAAGAAATGTTGCTGAAAGTGATGATTCTGTAATTGCATCGTTTTCATTGATTGGCAACACAGTTGGCACAGCGGTGACTTTTGGCAATTCAAAGGTCATACCTTCTGCCACTAAAGTTTCACGGCTAATACCATCAATTGTGCCGCGATCTGCATTTGCAAGTGCATTGATAACCTGTGTGCTTTGTGGTGTTGGAATCATGCCGGGTGCGGTTGATGTTGTGTTATCAGCTGCCTTTACATATTGGCGTGAATCTTCATCATGCAAAACGCTCGCGCGTAGGTAGTGCTCAAGATATGAAACCTTGTCCACAATTGGTGAGCGTGGTGCTGTGTAGTAAGCCGGGCGTGATGCCTGAACAGGTGCGGTGACTTCTGGAGCTGCTACCGGTTCAACGGCAGGAGCGGCTTGTTCGGTAGTGTTTTCCACTTTGTCTCCTTCATTTTGGT
>Ga0315902_10003934_pt1 | contig 21875 bp, 7 predicted proteins | sample LakEriMetagenome_9_FD_203523 | JGI IMG/M metagenome (GOLD analysis project Ga0315902, IMG submission 203523) | Freshwater fungal communities from buoy surface, Lake Erie, Ohio, United States - Buoy 12 MA117 | ecosystem: Environmental > Aquatic > Freshwater > Lake > Lake biofilm | place: USA... | reverse complement strand
CACGGTTGCCTTCGTTTTTCTTTCGATGGCCTTGATCCCTGCTATGGCGCTGGCCGATCTGGGCATAAGAGGGCAACTTTCTTTGTGGATCGTGGGTGCATTCAGTGTGAATGCATTGGGTATCGTGATGACTACTACAACGATCTGGTTCATCAATCTGATCTTACCGGCGATAATGGGGGCTGCTTTTCTATCGAAAAGCAAGTTGAGAAGTTGAAGGATGAACGATGAGAGTTGAATGATTAATGGAGGCTCCACTCTCACCCCTCAACTCACTAGATTTCCCCCAGCGTAACAAACTCCTTCACCTTAACTCCTTTCTCCGTCTTTTCCAATCTGGCGCATTCATGCAACGCATCGTGCTCGAAGAATAGGATATAGTCTTTTTCCGCCGCTTCATTCAAAAACATTTTCTTTTCCTGCAGTGTGGTGAGCGGGAACATATCATATGCCATCACCCAGGGAAGCGGCAGATGCGCGGCGAAGGGAAGCAGGTCGGCACAGAAGACGATCGTGTGTCCCTTGTATTCAATTTGGGGCAGCATCATCTTATCGGTATGACCGTTCACGAAACGGACAGCGATATTCGGAAACAGGTCGCTTTTGCCGAGGTGACCATGATGCGTTTCTGTCACATCAATGAATTTCAGCTGACCGGATTCCTGAATGGGAAGAATATTTTCTTTCAGGAAGGAGGCTTTTTCGCGTTCATTCGGATTGACGGCCCAATCCCAATGATCGGCATTGCTCCAGTACGTGGCATTCGGAAAACTTGGACGAAATCCCTCTCCATGTCTTTCGATCGCTCCGCCACAATGGTCGAAATGCAAATGCGTCAGGAGCACATCAGTAATATCGCTGGTTGAGAATCCGTGTTGTTTGAGAGAAGCTTTTAGTGTATCGGCTCCGTTCAGATCGTAGTGGCTGAAAAATTTCGGGTCTTGTTTGTCGCCGATACCGGTGTCGATCAGGATCAAACGGTTGCCGTCTTCGATCAACAGACAACGCATCGACATTTGGATGCGGTTATTCGCATCGGCCTCATGTTGTTTGTTCCAAAGTGTTTTGGGTACCACACCGAACATGGCGCCGCCATCCAATTTAAAAAAGCCTGTTTCGATACTATGCAGTTGCATGTGTTTCTTCTTTTATACGATCGGTGTACGCGAGTAAGAAAAATCCGATCACAAAAAATACCATCAATACCAGCACGGAATTACGTTGTGATCCGGTCAGCTCGGTAATGTAACCGAATCCGAACATCCCGATCACGGTTGCGACCTTTTCCGTTACGTCATAAAAACTAAAATACGAGGCCGTGTCCTTCGTAACCGGCATCAGTTTTGAATAGGTGGAGCGGCTGATGGACTGTATACCACCCATCATGAATCCGACTAGCGAAGCCAATCCATAAAACTCATAGATACCGCCCACGGGTAAAATATAGCCGATATAGCAGCCCACGCACCAGAGCGCAACGAGGATCATGAGTGTTTTGATATTGCCGATGCGAGAAGACAACCAGGATATCGTGTAAGCACCTGGTATGGCGATCAATTGGATCAACAGGATCGCAGCGATCAGGTTGGTGGTGGGAATCTCCAGTTCACTTTTTCCGTAAATGGTAGCTACGAGAAAAACCGTTTGTACGCCCATGTTGTAACAAAAGAAGGAGGCCAGGAAACGGCGGAGTTTGTGTTGGTCTTTTAGTTGATGCCATACTTTCTTCAATTCATGATATCCTTTTGAGAGGATGTGATGCTGAAGATCTCCTGTGCCGGCTGGGGTGGAGGGAGGCAGACGATTCAGTGCGATACTTCCGAAGCTGAACCACCAAATACCGACCATCAGAAAACAGATCCGGTACTGGATGGTGGTATCGTCGTTGCCACCTAAAATTCCTGGATTGAATACGAATACGAAGCAAATGATCTGCAGCAATACGGATCCGATGTAACCGTAGGTGAATCCCCGCGCACTAACCCGGTCGCGGTCTTCGGGTGCAGCGATCTCGGGCAAATAGGAATTATAATACACCCAACTGGCCCAGAAACCCACACAGGCGAGGATCATGCAGATCAGTCCCAGTCCGAGTTTATCCCGTTCGAACAGAAACATGCCGCTGCAGCCCAGACTTCCCAATGTCATGAAGAATCGCATGAAGCTGCGTTTATTGCCTTTGTAATCTGCAATGGCGGAGAGTAGGGGTGAGAGAAAGGCAACGATGATCAGTGCCAGTGCGATGGTATAATTATACAGCGCAGAGTTCTCAAAGGTTCTTCCGAGAAAAGTCACCTGTGTTTTGGAGACGCTACGGTCATCGACCGCGATCGCTTCAAAATAGGCCGGGAATATGGTGGACGTGATCACCAGATTATAAGACGAATTGGCCCAGTCGTAGAGGGCCCAGCCGTTGATGACCCGGCGGGAGGCAGTTGGCATGGCAAGGTTTTTCTAAAAATACGGAATGAAACTATCCGATGAATCCGGTGGCCAGTCCGATCAGCAAGAGACTGCCCGCAACGATCCGGTAGTATCCGAAAAACCGAAAGCCCTTTCGTTGCAGGAATCCGATGAACAGCGTGATGGTAAGAATGGCAACGATAAAGGCGACGATATTCCCCAGTAAAAAAAGCTGCAGGTGTTCGATTTGTAATTGGTCGTATCCTTTTAGGAATTTATACCCGGTAGCCGCTACCATGGTAGGCACGGCCATGAAAAAAGAGAATTCAGCCGCCAAGGAGCGGGTTAGTTTTTGTTGCATACCGCCGATGATGGTGGCCGCACTTCGGCTGACGCCGGGGATTAGGGCTAAGCATTGCCAGCATCCGATCCAAAGGGCTTGTGTGAATTGGATCTGCTTTTCATCCTCAACATGTGTCTCCTTGAATACACCATCAATGAATAGCAGTACAAACCCGCCTAAGATCAAGGTCACTCCGACGGTCCACGCATTTTCCAGCATCACATCGATCCATTCAGCTAAAAAGAATCCGCTGATCAAGGCAGGAGCTACCGCAAGGATCAACTTTCCGTAGAATGCAACGGCGTCATTTCCGTTTCGAAGTGGTAAAAAGAATCGTTTCCAGTATAGGATAACAACTGCCGCGATGGCACCCAGCTGAATGCCTACGGTAAAGAGTTTAGTGAAATCGTTATCGGGTACACCCAGCAATTTGCCGGCGATGATCATATGTCCAGTCGAAGAGATCGGAAGGAATTCCGTGATTCCCTCCACGATGGCAATGATGACGGCTTCCAGCCAAGTCATATTACTGAGCCTGCTTGGGTTTGCGGAAAATGGCGAAGACTTCCACTACGAGACCGGCCAGGATCAGGATCGGCGCCACGGTGATGCGGATCGGACTGTACAAGGCTTCTTTATTGAAAACTGCCGGATCCGTGTTGCTTTTACCGCCCGACATCAAGAACATGCCCAGGGCGATCAAGGCCAAGCCGATGGCCATCCATAGGTAATTTTCTTTCGAGAAAAGCTTGGGAGTGGTATTCATGAATTTAGATTGAAGAGGGTAGATGGTAGAAGGTAGATGGTAGAAGGTTTAACGTTTAACGTAGAAGGATGTAGGGGATTCATTCTGCGTTAAACTTTCTACTAATAAAGATCGTCCAATTTCATTTTTAAATACTTGATCACACTTCGGTGGGTACTGAACAAAGTAATACCGATACCGAGGAGTACGAGTCCGCCATACAGCATTGTCAAACTCTGCCAGTCCCGGATCGTTCGCAGCTCAGGCAACAAGCGTTCAAACAGCAGGATCACGCCCTGTACGAGCACGATCGCAATTCCACCGCTGATGCCACCGTTAATGATCGCTCGCTGATCCATCGGTTTGGCGATGAACCAGCGGGTGGCTCCCACCATTTGCATAGTCTTGATGAGAAAGCGATTGCTGAACATCGCCAGACGGATCGTATTATCTATCAAAATGATCACCACCGTTGCGAGCAGGATCGCGATCGCTAATAGGATCAAGCTGATCCGTTGAATATTTTTATTCAAATTATCTACCAATGCCTGGGGGTAGGAAACATCACTGATGTAAGTCTGTTTTTTGAGATCCGCTTGAATGATCAAAAGGGAATCGGCATTCATGTAAGCCGGTTTCACTTTGAAGTTGATGCTGTTCGGGAGTGGATTGGCATCTAAAATCCCTTCCCAGGATTTATTTCCATCACCCAAAAAGATCTGTTTGGCTTTTTCCTTATTTATGAATTCAAGCTCACGAACATAGGGTTGTGCGCCGATGTATTCCATCAGTATCAAACTATCTTTTTTATTCAAATCCCCCCGGAGTTCGGCTCGTACTTCTACACTCTCTTTGAAGTAATCGCCCAGCTTATTAGCGTTGATCACCAACCAGCCAACCACGCCCAGCAGCATCAGCACGAGTGTGACACCCAAAATGGACATGAAGTAAGAGGGTTTGCCTCGTTTGATAGAAAGGTTGGAAGATCGACTCATTTTTGGCTCGATGGGGTGGTTACAAAAATAACAGAATCGGGGTACAATGTGTACTTTTGACGCTCTTTTACAACGCCAACGGAAGTCATATATTGCCCGGATCCTCCATTATGGAATACAACTTCAACCAGATCGAAAAAAAATGGCGCTCCGCGTGGGAGCAAGCACAGGTATATCGAGTATCCAACGATCCAAGTCGCCCGAAATGCTATGTGCTCGACATGTTCCCTTACCCAAGTGGTGCCGGTTTGCATGTGGGGCATCCGCTTGGCTATATAGCCTCGGATATTTACAGCCGTTTCAAGCGACTGAAGGGTTTTAACGTGTTGCACCCGATGGGATTCGACAGCTTTGGCTTACCGGCGGAGCAATATGCGCTCGATACCGGACAGCATCCGGCTGTTACCACACAGAAAAATATTTCGACTTTTCGTGCGCAGCTCGACAACATCGGCTTCAGTTATGACTGGTCCCGCGAGGTACGCACTAGCAATCCTTCCTATTACAAGTGGACTCAGTGGATTTTTCTTCAGCTATTCGATTCCTGGTATAATCGTCAGACCCAACGAGCCGAACGCATCGAAACCCTGAACCGGCTCTTTTCTCAACAGGGTTCTGCCGCTCCCGGTGTTCGTCCTACTGCTTTTGTTTTTACCGCTGAACAATGGAATACTTTTTCGGAAAAGGAAAGGCTTGAGGTACTAATGGAACATCGGTTGGCCTATTGCGGATACGGAGAAGTGAATTGGTGTGAAGCACTCGGCACGGTGCTGGCGAATGATGAAGTTGTCAATGGAGTGAGTGAACGGGGCGGTCACCCCGTGGTGAAAAAGAAATTACGTCAATGGTATCTGCGCATCACGGAATATGCCGATCGTTTGCTGGACGGCTTGCAAACGATTGAGTTCAGTGACGCGATGAAGGAAATGCAATCCAACTGGATCGGTCGCTCCTCCGGCGCAGAGGTCACTTTTCAAGTCTCTCAACTCTCATCCCTCAACCCTCAACTCGCGCTCACCGTCTACACCACTCGCCCAGACACCATCTTCGGCGTGGACTTCCTGGTACTGGCGCCCGAGCATGAAGTGGTCCCTTCACTGATCCATCCCGAACAGAAAGAGAAGGTGGAACAGTACCTCAGTTGGGTGAAAAGTCGGAGTGAGCGAGAGCGGATGGCTGAGAAGCAGATCAGCGGCGTTTTTACCGGTAGCTATGCGATTCATCCGTTCTCTAAAAAGCTCATTCCGATCTGGGTGGCTGAATATGTGCTGGCCGGATATGGAACAGGTGCCATCATGGGTGTTCCTTGCGGCGACGAGCGCGATCATAAATTCGCCAAACATTTTGAACTCCCCATCACAAACATATTGGGTGTTGGTTATAACGGAGCGGAAGCGAATCCGGATAAGAGTCTCAGGCTGGAAAATTCCGACTTCCTTAATGGAATGAAAATGTCGGATGCCATCCAAGCGGCCATACAACGGATCGAGCAAGATGGTATCGGGAAGCGACAGGTCAATTATAAGATCCGCGATGCGGCGTTCAGTCGGCAACGTTACTGGGGTGAACCTTTTCCCATTCTTTGGAAAGAAGGCGTGGCCCATCCGATGGATTCCACTGAATTGCCGTTGGAACTTCCGCATGTAGAAAGTTATAAGCCTGGACCGGATGCACAAGGTCCGCTGGCCAACATCACCGATTGGATGCAAGTGGGCGATTCGCAACGAGAGACCAATACCATGCCCGGTTACGCAGGATCCTCTTGGTATTTCCTGCGTTTCATGGATCCGAATAACGATAGTGCCTTTTGCGATAGAACCATTTCCGACTATTGGAATCAGGTCGATCTCTATGTGGGCGGTACGGAGCATGCGGTGGGGCATTTGCTGTACAGTCGTATGTGGACCAAGATCCTCTTCGATCTAGGTTACATCTCTTTTGATGAACCATTCAAGCGGCTGCTCAATCAGGGCATGATACAAGGAAGCAGTCGGTTTGTCTATCGGGTGCGCGGTACCCATAAATATGTTTCAGCCGGATTGAAATCCAACTATGGAGTGGATCCATTACATGTTGATGTGAATCTGGTCGACGGATTCGAGCTCAACACCGAAGCCTTCCGTCAATGGCGTCCGGAATACGCGCAAGCTGAATTTGAATTGGAGGAGGGTAAATACATCTGCGGCGCGGAGGTGGAGAAAATGTCTAAGTCTAAGTTCAATACGGTCAACCCCGATGATCTGGTGGCTAAATACGGAGCGGATACGTTTCGTATGTATGAGATGTTTTTAGGTCCGGTCGAACTCAGCAAGCCATGGGATACCAAAGGAATCGAGGGGGTTCATCGGTTTTTGAAAAAATGCTGGCGTCTTTTTTACGGTACAGATAATGGATGGCAAGTCAACGAGGATAAAGCAACGGCTGAGGAGTTGAAGGTGCTGCATCAAACCATCCGAAAAATTGAGAACGACACCGAGCGGTTCAGTTTCAATACTGCGGTGAGTCAATTCATGATCGCTGTGAATGAACTGACCGATTTGGATTGTCACAAGAAAGAAGTTCTCTTGCCCTTGTTGGTGTTATTGCAGCCATACGCACCTCATTTCACCGAAGAGCTGTATTCCCAATTGGAGCCCGGAAAAGCATTGCCTGTCGGGAAGGGACTGATGGGTGAATCATATCCTGTCTTTGATGAGCGTTTTGTGAAGGAATCAACAAAGAAATACCCGGTTGCGATCAACGGAAAGACCCGACAGGAGTTGGAATTGTCACTGGATGTGACTGCTGAGGAAGTAGACGAGCTGGTTCGACAGGATGCGGTCGTGCTCAAATGGATGGAAGGACGTCCGATCAAAAAGGTGATCTACGTGCCAGGTAAGATGATCAACGTAGTGGGTTAGTCTCTGCCCGGATTTTCATTACTTTTATAGCTGCACCTCAAATCGTTTTCACCCTGAATCCCTTTTACATGCGTCATTTATTTTTTCTGTTGGCCGCAATGGTCATCACCGCATCTGCATTTGCTCAACCCAATGATGCGGATATCAGTGCTGCCAAGGCGCTGATCCGCTCACAAGCAACTGCGATCGGCCTTTCTGAGAAAGAACAGGCGGAGACACGTATCTCATCTTCCTACAAAACAATAGATGGTATACAGATGGTCTATGCCCAGCAAAGCTTCAAGGGTATTCCGGTATACAACCAATTACAGGTACTTGCTTTTCGTGATGGAAAGTTGGTATCCAATATGGGAGCCCGCCGTGCGGATCTGGAATCGGTATTGACAACTGCTCGTACACAGCCGCTCGTAACCGCGATCGATGCCGTAAGAAACGCCTTACGGATATTCAAGGCAGAGCCGAAGGAGTTGTTGATTCCTGTGGACATATCCAGCGATGCGCAGGTGTTCCGTTTCGGAACCGTGGGGGTTAATACAGAGCCGGTAAAAGCAGAGTTGCTTTGGTTTCCAATGGAAAATAAGAAGAATGACATTCGATTGGTTTGGCAGGTATTTATTACACCGTACACATCCGATCAATATTGGTTGATTCGAATCGATGCCCAAACCGGAGAAGAGATCAGTCGTCAATCACTCACCATCACTTGTGCCTTAGATAAAGAGCCGCATGATGCGATCAAGCATACAACCGATCATACGCCCAGTTCAATTTCAGCAAGGCGCATCACGAACCGCCCCGACTTTAATTACGTACAACTTCAAAAAGAAAACAAAAGAGATTGGCGATTCAGTCCGCGATTGATCGGCAATGCAACCTATCGCGTGATCAAATATCCGGCGGAGAGTCCGAATCATATCGGTGGTACGCCCAGCTTACATACGAATCCTTGGGAAATGACGCCCGGCAATGCCACATCTTTAAAGTGGAACAGTGATCCTGTTGATTACAACATTACCCGAGGTAACAATGTGTACGCGCAAGAAGATCGGGATGGGCTCAATTCCACAATTGGTCTTCCAGTAACGTCTACAACATCTTTGCCTGATCTGACTTTTGATTTCACATATGATTTCGCAAAAGATCCGACGGATCCTACTTCAGACAATCAGAAAGCAGCCATTGTTAATCTCTTTTATTGGAACAACATCATCCACGACCTGAGTTATGTATATGGGTTCGATGAACCCTCCGGAAATTTTCAGAATGATAATCAGGGTCGGGGTGGCGCCGGGATAGATTACGTGATTGCTGATGCACAGGATCGGGGTAATCCTCAGCCCCAAAATCAGCTCTTTAATAACGCTAATTTTTCCACCCCGGCGGATGGTTCCCGCCCACGGATGCAGATGTTTATTTGGACACCCGCGAATCCTGATCGTGATTCCGACATGGATAACGGCATAATCGTACATGAGTATACACATGGTATCAGTAACCGAATGACCGGCGGACCGGCCACTACTTCTTGTCTGACGAATAGCGAACAAGCAGGCGAAGGCTGGAGTGATTATTTCGGGTTGATGGCTACCACCGATTGGTCAACAGCTACACTTACCTCTGGTGCCAATCCTCGAGGTGTTGGCACCTATGTAGTCAACCAGCCGATCACCGGAACCGGAATTCGTCGACATCCCTATTCTACGAGTATGACCACCTATCCGCTTACTTATGCAAACCTGCCGGGTTCACCTATTCCGCATGGCGTAGGTGAGATCTGGTGTAACATGCTTTGGGAAATGACCTGGGCCATCATACAAAAAGACCAAGCCATCAGTACCAACCTTTTCACACCTGGTCCGACTAGCTCCATGGTGGGCAATGCAGCCGCGATGAAACTCGTGATGGAAGGGATGCGCTTGCAAGTCTGTAATCCAGGATTCGTCGATTCGCGAAATGCCATCCTGAAAGCAGATACCTTGTTATTCAATGCGCGATACAGCTGCGTCATCTGGCAGGCTTTTGCCAAGCGCGGTTTGGGTCGAAATGCTTCTCAAGGATCCAATGCAAGTATCACGGATGGGGTGGCTGACTTCACGGTCGATGCCAGTACCTTCACGGTGAACGAAAGTTTGGCCACTGTGCCCGAGGGACAATCGGTCACATATACCAATAAAGTCACTGCTGGAAACTGCGGCGCTCTTAGCAATTATACGCTCACCGATACGCTGCCTACCAATGTTACCTATGTAAGTGGAGGAAGCTACAACGCTTCCAACCGTGTTGTGAGTTTTTCCGGGATCAATTTGGCGGCGGGACAAACTCAATCCTATCCATTCACCGTTAGTATCAATACTGGCACTTACTTCGCACCCATTACCGTATTAAATGAGCCAGTATTTAATACGACTATCCCCGCTACGTGGACAGTCAATGGTGCCTGGACGGTCTCCAATACTCAAAGCAGCTCCTCTCCCAATGCGTTCTTCATGCCCAATCCGACTACTATATCAGACGATCGGTTGGCCTTGACCACGGGACTGGTCCTGAATCCTGCTACGGTTTCCAATTACACCACCCTCAGTTTCAAACACGCCTTCAATACGGAGGATGGATGGGATGGCGGATTGGTCGAGATCAGTACAAATGGTGGCATCACCTGGACCGATCTTGGTTCACGCATGTACGAAGGCAAATACAACGGAAGTATGGGTACCGGCAGTAACAATCCTGTGGGTGGACGAGCTGCCTTCACCGGACTCAGCAATGGTTTCTGGACCACCAAAGTGAATTTGAGTTCCTATGCCGGACAAACTATTCAGATCCGATTCCGTTTTGGTTCGGATGACAATACTGCTCCGTCGGGCGGTGGATGGTGGGTAGATGACATCAACATCTATTCGGAGCCCGCGGTTACCATTCGTTCCAACCTAATCAACGCATCGGGTGTGCGCACCTCTTTCTCTGATACCATCACGCGAATCGTGGTGGGGTGTACACCGGTTACCATCACCACGCAACCGGCCAATGCTGGAAGTTGTCTCGGTGGGAACACGTCCTTCACGGTAGTGACCCAGGGACTCAGCAATGTGTATCAGTGGCAACTGAACTCCGGATCAGGTTTTGTAAATCTGTCCAACGATGCCACCTATGGCGGCGTGACTACCGCTACGCTAACAGTCGGAAACGTATCGGCCGGCATGGTGGGGTATCAATATCGATGTATCATTTCTAACAGTTGTACCGCACCGATCAATTCAAGCGCAGCTACGCTCTCGATCGGAACTGCTTCAACCATTTCTAGTCAGCCACAATCAGTGACGGGTTGTGATGGGGGAACGGCCAGCTTTGTGTTAGGGGCTTCCGGTACCGGAAATACCTACCAGTGGCAATTGAACACGCCCAGTGGCTGGGTCAATATCACCAATGGTGGGTTTTACAATGGTGCTACAACGGCCACGCTGACTTTGTCGAACATTACGATGCCGCTAAGCGGATACCAATTCCGTTGTTTATTGTCGAGTGTGGGGTGCCCTTCCGTTGTTTCCACCTCTACGGTCGCTACCTTGACGGTGCAAGCTCTACCGACGTTGACGAGTCAGCCCGCGCCACAGACGATATGTGTGGGATCGGGGACTTCCTTCACAGTGAGCGCTTCCGGCTCAGGACTCACCTATCAATGGCAGATAAATACGCCCACGGGCTGGGTGTCGCTTTCCAATGGCGGTGCTTATGCGGGTGTTACAACCTCCACCTTGATCCTTTCAAATGCGACTCTGTTGATGCATAATGGACAATACAGATGTGTGGTGACCGGGGTTTGTCCACCTGCACTGCTCTCCGATGCGGCTACGTTGACGGTTCACGCGCCGGCTGCGGTTAGTGCTTCCCCCACCAACCAGGAGGTCTGTTCCGGTTCAGCGGTGACTTTTACTGTGAGTGGAACCAGTGTACCAACGATTAGTTATCAATGGCAAACGAGTACAAATGGGGGCGTGAGCTGGACAGATATCTCAGGCGCTAACGGGGCCACGTTTACGATCAGTAATGTGCTCCTGTCGGCTACGGGTAATCGATATCGTTGTTTGTTGTCGAATGCGACTTGTCCGGCGCAAGCAGCTTCGAATGCTGCTTTGCTGACGGTCCGCCAGCAGCCCTCAGTGAGCTTGACAGCGTCTCCGCTGACCGGTTTGTTGCCTGGTCAGCAAACGGTGTTGACGGCTACGCCTTCCGCTCCCACGGGTGGAACCTACAGTTATACTTGGTCGTTGAACGGATCGGCTTTGACTGTTTCCGGCAATTTGCTGACTGTGAATGTTACACAGGCCGGCACTTATCAGACGGCCGTTCGGGAGTCTTGGCCCAGTGGTTTAGTTTGTTCCGCGAATTCAGCGGTGGTGAATATTGTTGCACTTGCCAGTGAGCGGTTGTTCATTTATCCTTCGCCGAATGATGGTCGATTTACGGTCTCTTACTACAATTCCGGTGGGGCCAGTGGTCAGCGTTGGATCCGGGTGTATAATGGATTAGGGTCCTTGGTTTATGATCGGACCTTACCCATTGCCGGAACGTATACGCTGATCCCGATCGACTTGCAGCGCATGGCTCGGGGTATTTATTATGTGGTAGTAGGAGATGGCAGCGGCAAGCGTTTGACAGAGGGTAAAGTGCACGTCAGATGATCTAATATATAATTGGTTAACAATTATTTGAACTAAAATCCCGCTCCCGAATAGGGGCGGGATTTTTTATGTCCAAGATCCTCAGTTTAGATGCCCCGATTTTCAACTCCCTCAACGATATAAACTCCCTCAACGATCTCAACCTGAATTTTTGCGCATCGTATAAAAATTCAATATCTTGTCCCCCTATACCCTAAATGGGTGTTAAAACATTACCCAAACTCTGTTTTATGAGGAAATTTTACTTCCTGTTGGTAGCGATTGTTTTTTCAATGTCTTTGAAGGCTCAAACGATTAGTGCTACTACCTATCCATTTACAACAACTAGCGGTGTTGCGCTGGAAGACATGTCATCCGGCACTACGTCATTGCTTGGTGCCAGTATCGATGATGGCGCGTCTACTGTTCAAAACATTGGGTTTGATTTCTGGTTTGTTGGGGTCAGATATACTCAATTCTCAGCAAACTCAAATGGATTAGTTCGACTTGGCAGCACTGCCGTCGGCACTACCTTTTCGAATGATCTGACTTCCACTACAAACATACCACAGATTGCCCCTTACTGGGATGATTTGGCGACGGGGACAACTGGAAGTGTTGTGTCAAGGGTGGTAGGTAATGCTCCAAATAGAAAATTAGTTATACAGTGGTTCGTCACCATTCCTCGTGCCACTACTTCGGCTGCAAATGCCACTTTCCAATGTTGGCTTAGTGAGGGTACAGGAAGAATTGATTTTGTATATGGGGCTGGCATGCTTACTACTACCGCTGGAGCTTCAATTGGTATGGGCACATCCTCAACGGTATTTTCAAGCGTCACATTAAATGCTACATCCAGTGCATCTACTTGTGCTTACGGCACAGCCAATAATGCAAATACGCTTGCAATTAATTCCGGAACGCTTTTCAGTTTTGTACCACCGGCCCCATCTGCTCCAAGCGGATTGACATTCACCTCGGTCTCCGGTACCGGAATGACACTCAATTGGACGGATAATTCATCGAGCGAATTGGGATATATAGTATATCGGTCACTTGATGGAGTTACTTATTCGGAAGCCGGTCAGTTTGCGGCTAATACAACCACCTCTACACAGGCTGGTCTATCCCCAACTACTTTATATTATTGGAGAGTGGCTGCCTTCTCGGAGGGAGCGTCTTCATCCCCTTTAAGTGGCTCACAATCAACAACCGCTTGCTCTCCATTGGCTGCAGGTACTTATTCTGTTGGCCCTACCGGAAACTACGCTTCACTTACTTCGGTTGCTTCCGCGATAGCTAATGGTACTACCGGTGCAACCATTTTTGAGCTAGAGTCAACTTATACGACTGCCTCTGAAACCTTCCCCATTACGTTCGCGGGAGGTGGGTGTGCACTGACTGGAGGGGTGATTATTCGGCCTTCGGCCTCTGTGGGCTCTGTAATCAATATCACAAGTTCCAATGCGACTTCCATCATAGATCTGAATGGAATTCAGAATATAACCATCGATGGTCGTCCCGGCGGAACCGGCACCACCTCACAATTAACCATAGCCAACACAGCTTTAGGAAGTGCTTCTGCCGTTCGTTTCATCAACGACGCCAGCAATAATACATTGACCTACCTCACACTGAATGGGTCCGCCTCAACGAGCTTGGGTGTTGTTTCCTTCGTGGGGGGTGTGGTTACCGGAAATGATAATAACATCATTAGTAACAACAGCATTGGTGGTGTTGGGGCTAATCTTCCTGTAATCGGTATCTATTCGCTGGGAACTAGTGCTACCGTAGATAACAGCGGCAACACTGTGACTGGTAATAATATCTTTGATTACTTCAATGCAACATCAGCCACTAGCGGTATTAATATAAATTCCTTTAACAGTGGTTGGACTATTTCCAACAATAAGTTATATCAGACAGCAACGCGTACTTATACCGCTAGCGGTACGCATACAGGAATTAATATCACCTCCGGTTCGGGTTATACAATTTCGGGTAACGTGATTGGGTATGCCAATGCAAGCGGAACGGGTACTACCAATATGGTTGGAAACTCCGTAGCACTGATCGGCTTCCCTGGTTCTTATGTAACTTCAGGAACCTCAAATGCTACTCGTTACATTGCAATCAGTGCCGCATTCGCTGCCGGTGGAACCGTTTCAAATATCCAGGGTAATACCATTGCTGGGTTTGCTTTATTTACCTCGAGCGGTGCCACTACCACGAACGGTATATTGTGTGGAATCAGTGTCACCTCTGGAAACGTAAACATCGGTACTACTTCGGGCAACACGATCGGAGCCACAACAGGTACTGGTTCTATTTATACCGCTACCACCACATCAGGAGGAGCGGTTGTAGGTATTTATGCGACTAGTGCCGATGCTTTAAACATTCGAAATAATACCGTGGGTGCCATCGATGCAATGGGTACTACAAGTTCCCTAGCTGGTAGCATCACGGGTATCAACATCGCAGGGGCATCTTCTTCTTATGATGTTTCCGGTAATACGATTGGAAATGCTACCAATCCCAACCTTCGGATGGGAAATTTGACTACGGGAACAAGTCTTTCAAACGTGGGAACAACTTTCGGATCAGCTAGTGGTCTTGCTCTCTTTAGAGGAATTTTCAGCGAAATCGCTACTGTGACATCGTCAGGAACGATTGGGACGGATGCGCTTCCAAACATCATTCGAAATGCCGCTTCAACATCCACCAGTAGCTCTACCAGTGGTGGAATCCGTGGTATTACTGCAACCGGAACACCGGTTATCAGAAATAACACGATCACAAACTTATCCACTTCCAGCGCAAACGCGAGTGTATCCAATACATTACTGGCTGGTATGGGAATTTTCATGAATTCCGTCAGTGTGAACGGCGCGGTTGTCACTAAAAATACAATCAGTAACCTAGCGCTTACGAACGCAGGTGCATTGGGCACCAACTTAGCAGGTATTGCATTGTATGGAGGTACTACAGAAGTGTCTGGAAATAATATTTCTCGTCTTTCCAATGCAAGTGCCTCTACTACCGCAACAACGCCTGGAACGGTCAGTGGTATTTTTCTGCGGCAGCCCGGTGGTGTTCAGACCATTTCCAACAATATGATTTCGTTAGGTAATGGTCAAACTACAAATACTTCATTTATTGGAATCTGGCAACAGAACTCAAATGTTTCGTACACACTGAACGCCTACCACAACACCATTAATATCGAGGGTGCTGCAGCCTCTGGTGCTCAGCCAAGTTTTGGTTTGTACCGAGGATCTTTCACGACAACTCAGGTTACTACCACAAGTGATATACGAAACAATATTTTCACCAACACGCGCTCGGGCGGAACCGGTCCCCATTTCGCTATAGCAAATAACTATGCAGCCACAGTTACTGCGACTGGATGGGGTGCCGGCGCATCGGATTTCAATGTACTGAATGCGAATGCCTCTACAGTTGGATGGTGGGGAAGCAATCAGACAATTGCGGCATGGCGGACCTCTTCTTCATGCGATGCATCATCGCTCTCGGGAGTCACAGTTACCTATGTGAATTCCGCAACAGGAGACTTGCATCTGAATATGGGAACCACCCCCACTCAACTTGAATCAGGTGCTGCCGTCATTTCTGGAATTGCTATCGACTATGACAATCAAGTTCGCCCTGGTCCTGCCGGTTCAGTAAATGGTGGAGCCGTTGCTCCCGATTTTGGTGCCGACGAATTCGACGGTGTTATTCTTGATCTCACTCCGCCTTCTATCACATACACCGCATTACCTTTCACTTGTAGTGGAACCGCCCGTACTTTAACCGCTACGATCGCTGACCCAACCAGTGGTGTACCGACCACTGGAGCTGGTCTACCCACATTGTACTGGCGCATTAACACAGGTGCTTGGCAAGCGGCTATCGGAACATTTGTATCTGGTAATACATATTCATTCACATTCGGAGCTGGTGCAGTTTTGAGTGATGTGGTTTCTTACTACATCGTAGCGCAGGATAATGCTGCAACTCCCAATGTGGGCGTATTCCCATCAGCTGGCGCAAGTGGATTCTCTATTAATCCGCCTGCTGCTTCCACAGCCCCCACTACTCCTAGTTCTTATTCCATCAATGGAACCTTGAATGGCATTTACACAGTGGGAGCTACGGGAGCGACATATCAGACACTGACTGCTGCGGTTGCTGATTACAATACCAAGTGTCTGACTGGTCCGGTGACATTCTCCTTGATTGAAACCTCTTATAGTGCTGGTGAAACATTCCCAATTACTATCAATGCCAACCCCTCGGCCAGTGCAACCAACACACTGACCATTAAACCGGCTTCAGGCATATCGTCAACTATCACTGGCGCTTCTACTACGGCCATTCTTCGATTGTCGGGAGCTGATTTTGTGATCGTTGATGGTAGCAACACAGCTGGCGGTACAACAAGAGATCTGAGCGTTACAAACACTAGTACTGGCGCTCTTCTCTGGGTAGGTACCGACGCTACTTCAGGGGCAACGAATAATACTTTTAGAAACCTGAATCTGATTGGACCTGGAGCATTTGGAGGCCAGGGTATTATCACAGGAAGCGGTGCTACGTTCGGAAATGCTGCAGAAAACGGCAGACCCAATTCAAACAATACAATTCAGAATTGTACTGCAAAGTCTGTTCAAAACGCGGTATTTGTTTCAGGAGATGGAACAACCCCTGACCAAAACTGGATAATCACTCAAAATAATTTCGGCTCCTCCGTTATTGCTGAAAAGCTTTCTTTCCGAGGCATTTTAGCACAAGGGGTACGAGATTTCACTATAAGCAACAATACGATTATTGGTATTGCTTCTTCAACCTCTTCCATTTCGACCATGAGCGGAATCTTGGTTGGTGGTGTATTGAATGGTGGTATAATTTCTAATAACACTATTAGAGACATTAAGCAATTCAACACTGTAGGTTATGGATCCAGTGGAATTCAACTTAATAGTAGCTCAACATCCGCCAATGTAGCCGTTGTCAACAACTTTATAAGTGACATTGTGTCTATAGGATTCGGTGGCGTTACAGAGGCTGATAACGGTTATGGCATCATGGTAAATGCTGGTGGCGGGTACAGCATCGATTATAACTCGGTTAGTTTGTCGACCAACCAAACAAGCACCTCTGGTCAAACTGCAGCCATAAACATATCCTCTTCAATAACCACTCCGGGGGCATTGAATATCAGAAATAACATTTTCTCTAACACACAAACTGTTGGTGGTCAGCGGTATGCAATTCTGTCTAAGGCAACGAATAATAACATATTCGCTTCCATTGACAATAATGACTACTGGAAAGATGCCTCCACAACAAATCTTGCCATATTTAACACGACCAATGTTACTAACCTAGCTGGTATCGTGACGAACTTTGGAGGTAACGTCAATTCTCAAGTTGCTGCACCATCTTTCGTAAATCCAGTTACAGATCTACATCTCATCAATACTAATCCTGGTGACAATCAATGTCTGAATGGCAAGGCCACACCAATCGCTGGTATCACCACTGACATCGATGGTCAAACGCGTAATGCAACCACGCCTGATATCGGAGCTGATGAATTTGTATTTACTGCGCCATCTTTTGTTGTAAATGCACCGGCAGCAGTTTGTGTGGGAGGATCAGTGAACCTGACAGCTGCTGCTGTTACTACAGCTACAGCCGGTTCAACGACAGTTGGCTATACCTACTTTACGGACGCTGCGTGCACCAATGCGTTGACCACTCCTGCTGCCGTAACAACATCTGGCACTTACTACATCAAAGCAACGTTTACATCATCTTCAGGTGGTTGTACCTATGAGCAGATTCAACCCGTGACCGTCACCATTAATGCACTGCCCACTGTGTCGATCGGAGTTGCTGAAACATCCGGTACTACAGTCAACGACGGTACGATCTGTACCGGTGATGCCGCAACGCTGACGGCATCAGGTGCTGCTACTTATGTGTGGAGCACTACAGCCACTACCGCTGCGATCACTGTTTCTCCAACCACAACTACTACTTACACAGTAACTGGTACCGATGCCAATGGTTGTCAGAATACCGCCAGCACCACCATCACAGTGAATGCTTTGCCAGTGGCTAACATTGTTCTTGCTGAAACCTCCGGTACTACCAACAACGATGGAACGATCTGTGCGGGTGCCTCCGCTTCTTTGACTGCCTCTGGTGGAAGTAGTTACTCCTGGAGTAATGGTTCTACAACAGCAGCCATCACGGTTACTCCTTCAACTACTACTACCTACACGGTAACTGTTACCAATGCGAATGGCTGTATCTCTACGGCTTCTACCACGATCATCGTCAACGCACTCCCAACTACTTACAATGTTACCGGTGGTGGTGCTTACTGCTCCGGTGGTGTTGGTTCTTTGATCGGTCTTTCCGGATCGGATTCAGGGGTCAGTTACGAGCTTTATTTTGGCGGTTCAGCCACCGGTAACATTGTGACTGGAACCGGCTCAGCCATCAGCTTCGGTACCATCACTACGGCTGGCACCTATACCGTAGTTGCATCCAATGCAACTACCGGTTGTTCTACTAACATGTCCGGTACGGCAAGTGTTAGCATCAATCAGCTACCAACTATATCTACATCGCTCACGCAGCCCACAACTTGTGTTTCTAATGACGGAGGGGCGACTCTCACGCTGGGTGGCGCAGCGGGACCCTATACCTTTAACTGGACCGGCGCAGGCTCTTTACAGGGTCAACAAGATCAAACTACGTTACTCGTTGGAACCGCTTCTGTGGTAGTCACAGCGGCTAATGGCTGTCAGGCTAGCGCCAGCTTCACGCTGATTGGTCCAGGTGGTTGCACCGTTTGTCCAATCATTGGAGCGGCAACTACAACACCCTCTGCTATTTGTCAGGGTGGATCTGCAGCCCTTAATGCAACTGGTCTCGCAGACCTAGGAATTTCATATGGTATTGGATTCGTCGTGTCTTCCACACCGCTGGCCAATCCATACACGGGTACAGTAGTCGCTTCCGTGGCAAACGCTGCATTGACTAATGGCGGCGCCTCTGCAACTACAAGCTACACATTCAACACGCCCGGTACTCAATACGTATATGCGATCCTGAGTCCGGCTCCGGCCGATCCGGCTTGCCGTCCATTCATGTCTACGCAGATCAATGTAGTGGCTACACCGGATGTTAACTCAGTATCTAATCAAACCGTCTGTTCGGGTGGTGCCACTACAGCTGTAACATTCTCCGGATCAGTTGCAGGAACGGTATTCGACTGGACGAATAACAATACTTCTATCGGTTTGGCGGCTAGCGGAACCGGTAATATCTCTTCATTCACCGCTACGAACTTTACTAGCGCTCCAGTTACAGCTACTATTACTGTAACTCCCACTAACCCCATTCCCTCCATTGGTACACAAACCCTGAACTATACGGGTGCGGTACAAACTTGGACGGTACCAGCTGGAGTAACCTCCATCAATATCGAGGCTTATGGTGGAGCTGGTGCATCCGGATCTGCGGGTGCCAATTCAGCTACAGGCGGAGTAGGAGGTAAGGGGTCTAAAACAACCGGAACACTGGCTGTTACGCCCGGACAAGTTCTTAATATTTATGTAGGAGGAGCTGCTTCAGGATCCACCGGCGGTTACAATGGTGGTGCCCCAGGTGGTAACGCTGCTGCCGGTGGTGGTGGCGGTGCCACGGATATTCGAATTAGCGGAACTACACCTTCTGACCGTGTACTTGTTGCTGGCGGTGGTGGAGGCGGTGGCCGTGGCGGATGTGAATCCGGAACCGTTACCGGCGGTGCCGGTGGTGACGGAGGTAATGGTGTTAATGGTGCCAACGCACCGACTCCTGGCGGATTTGCCGGTGGTGGATTCGGAGCCATTGGTCAGAACGGTGGATTAGCCGGTATCGGTTGCGGCGGATTCCTCGGTCAGCCTGGGCTTGCCGGTGATCTCAACGGAACCGGTGGAACCGGAGGAAACGGTCAAACCTGTTGCTGCTTCTCTGCCCCCAGTGTACCTGGTGGTGGTGGTGGCGGCGGTGGATACATCGGTGGCGGCGGTGGCGGCGGCGGATCTGCTGGTACTGTAGGCTGCACTGGTAATGACAAAGGCGGCGGCGGCGGCGGAGCCGGTGGTTCTTCTTATACTGGCGGGGTCAGCGCAGGTTCTACAACCAATGGCGTGAATACCGGAAACGGATATGTAGTCATAACATATTCTTTAGGTGCTCTAGGAAACTGTCCCGGCACGCCGAAGACCTTTACGATCACGGTGAACCCGATCCCAACTGTCAACACAGTGGCCCCTGTAGCTGCCTGCAGCGGTGCTACTGTAAGCGTACCGTTCAGCGGATTCGTACCTGGTACGGTATATAGCTGGACCAACAGCAACACCGGCATCGGTTTGGCTGCCAGCGGAACGGGTGACCTGAGCTTCACCGGTACAAACAGTGGAACTACACCGATCACCAGCACGATCATTGTTACACCTTCTTATACAAACAACGGTCAAACTTGTACGGGAACGCCTGTGGCCTTCACGATCACGATCAACCCAACACCAAGTGTGAACGCGATCAGCAACCAGGTTGTATGTGCCAGAGGTTCTACTAGTGCTGTAAGCTTCAGCGGATCCACTACAGGAACTGTATACAACTGGACCAACAATACACCTTCGATCGGACTGGCTGCAAGTGGCACCGGTGACATTGCTTCGTTCACGGCAGTGAACAGCGGTACAGCGCCTGTAGTCGCCACGATTACGGTTACCCCAACCTTTACCAGCGGCGGCTCAACCTGCTCCGGCACAGCCACGACGTTCACCATCACGGTGAACCCGCAGGCTCAGGTGAACACAGTCAGCAATCAAACCGTTTGTGACGGTGCTAATACCGCCGCTGTAACATTCGCTACAGCTAATACCGGCGGAACGACAACATACAGCTGGACTAACAGCAACACGGCGATCGGATTGGGCCTCAGCGGTACCGGCAACATTGCTTCGTTCACGGCTACCAATGGTACCAGTGCACCAATCACGGCTACGGTCACCGTAACGCCAAGCTTCCTGAACGGCGGAACACTCTGCACAGGCACACCGCGCACGTTCACCATCACGGTGAACCCAACACCGACCGCAGTAGCTACTCCTGCTTCTCAGACGATCTGCTCTGCGAATGCAATGACGACTATTGCACTGACTGGTACCGTAACCGGAACTACCTACAGCTGGACGCGCGATAACACCACTTCTGTAACTGGCATCGCCGCTGGCGGCGCAGGTAATATCAGCGGTACACTGACCAATACAACTACTGCACCGGTGACCGTGACCTTCACGATCACCCCAAGCGCCAACGGTTGTACGGGCACTCCGATCACGGCGACGGTGCTGGTTAACCCCACACCGACCGCTGTGGCTACACCGGCTGCACAGACCATCTGCTCTGGCAGTGCCATTACAACCATAGCATTGACAGGCTCTGTGACCGGAACCACCTATAGCTGGACGCGCAATAATACCGCAACGGTTACGGGTATCGCCGCCAGCGCAACGGGCAACATCACCGGTACACTGACCAATACAACTACTGCACCGGTGACCGTGACCTTCACGATCACACCAAGCGCCAACGGTTGTACAGGTACACCGATCACGGCAACCGTGATCGTGAACCCAACACCGACCGCAGTAGCTACTCCTGCTTCTCAGACGATCTGCTCTGCGAATGCAATGACGACTATTGCACTGACTGGTACCGTAACCGGAACTACCTACAGCTGGACGCGCGATAACA
>Ga0315902_10003933_pt1 | contig 21878 bp, 36 predicted proteins | sample LakEriMetagenome_9_FD_203523 | JGI IMG/M metagenome (GOLD analysis project Ga0315902, IMG submission 203523) | Freshwater fungal communities from buoy surface, Lake Erie, Ohio, United States - Buoy 12 MA117 | ecosystem: Environmental > Aquatic > Freshwater > Lake > Lake biofilm | place: USA... | reverse complement strand
GACGGGTTCAAGCCTGCCGAACATCGGCGCAGGCGCCTCGGCATCCTTCATCTTCGCGCAGGAAAGCTCGATGGTCCCGTCGTCGGCCTTCGAGACCATGATGGAAGCGTCGAGCGACGCCTTGAAGGCACTCGACCCACGAGCGCGAGCCTTCGCCCCGTCGCCGTGCCCGACGTGATGGTTGAGCACGACCGCCGAGCGAAGCGCACTCGCAACCACGTTGGCCGCGTTGAAGAAGTTGCGAACGTCGCGCGCCGCGTTCTCGTCGCCGCTCATGTGGTTGTTCACCGTGTCGATGACGACGACGACCGAATCGGCGTCGGTCAGCTCGCGTACGGCTGCGATGATCTGCGCCGCAGCCGAGGCCGAGTCGAGGTCGATGCCCTTGTTCGAGATGAGCAGGTTGTCGAGCTGCTCCACGCCGTGATGCTTGCACCATGCGGCGACGCGCTGACGGATGCCGTAGTTACCCTCGCCTGCCATGTAGACGACGACGCCGAGCTTCGTGCGCTGGCCCATCCAATCGCGCCCGGCGGCGATGCTGCACGCGATGTCGAGCGTGACGAAGGTCTTCCCGGCTCCCGACTCGCCGAACACCATCGTAGTCCCGCTCGCGGGAATCCACTTCTTGACCGCCCACTCCAGCGGCGCAGGCTGCGAAAGGAAGCTCGTCGCGCGGCTGAAGAAGTACTCGCTCGGGGCTCGCTCGTCGACGAGCGCGAGGATGTCGCGGGCGATGTCGTCGCCGAGCGCAGCGTTCGCCGCTACGTCGTGCTCGACCTCGTAGCGCGACGCCGAGTGCACGAGCTGGCGCAGCTCCGAGGCCGGAAGCGGAACGTCGCAGCGCGTTTCGTTGGTGACGCTGAGCGCGGCGAGAATCTCCGGCTCGCCCATGCCGTAGCGGCGCATCACGCCTGCGAGGGAGTGCAGGCCGTTGTTTCGGTTACCCGTGATGAGCGAGCCGTCTCCCGTCAACGCCACCGGCTGGCGACGCTTCGCCTCGATGCCTTCGAGCCAACGCTGCGGGATGCCCATCGGGGCCACGCCGTCGAACGGGTCCGAGCTGAGTTCCCATCGGTACTCTCGCCCTTCGATGCGCGAAGGGAACGCGACGAAGTACCGGCCATCGGAAAGGAGATCGATGCCGTCGCGCAGCTTGCAGGAGCGGACGCCCTCGACGTACGCGGCGAGATAGTGCTGACCGCCGCCTGCGGTGAGCTGCACCGCGCCGTCAGGCTGCGCGCCTCGCTCGTCGGTCCACGAGCTCCACGAGTCATCGCCACCGTTGCGCGGGTCGATGTCGAAGACGACGAGCCCCGAGGCCGCGCCGCAGGCGATGCCCACGTTCCGGTCGTCGTGGCCCTCGAACCATCGGCGAATCGTCGCCTCATCCGTCGTCGCGTCGTGCACCCCGTGCTGCGTCGCCGGGAGCTTCCCGTTCGGCACGATGGGCAGGACGGGCCAGCCCCAGCTCGCGTAGGCGAGGGCGGCTTCGAGCGGGGTCACTTGGCCACCGCCTTCGCCTGCTCCCAGAACGCCCGCGCCTGATGCTGCTCGGCGTAGAGACGCACCTCTGCCGCTCGGATGGCGTGCGCGCGGTCTTCAACGCGCACAATGCGGTCGAACAGCCAGTCTCCGATGATGGCGCGCGCCTGCTTTTCGTCGGCGTTCATGGTCGCGCCTCCAGGTACGCCGAGAGCGCCACCAGCGTCGCGTGCTTCGGGTTCGCGTTCACCCCGTTTCGGATGCGCGCGATCGAGTTGACGTGCAGACCCGTCGCCTCCGCAACGATGTCGAGCCGCCGGTCGGCGAGCCGTTCCTTGATTTCTTCGAGCGTCAACATGTTTCGAGCCTCCTGCGGCGCATCCTACCACTGTTCGCAGTCTACAGCGCAAGAAATAAAAAACGCACGCCGATGTCGAATGTTCTCGAAACTCGGAAAGAACTCGCGTAGTGTCTCTTCATCGCCCAAACGGAATCACCCGACCGAGGCGAAGAGGAACGAACAATGACGCAGCATCACTTCTCCGCCCGTGACTTCTCCCGCAAGGTCCGCAACGCGCTCACGAAGCGCGGGCTCACGATTACGACGGCAACGTGGCTCCCCGGACCGAACTGCGACTTCACGAACGGCGAGATGGGATACCTGCTTTCCGACGGTCGCCTCCTGCGCTGGGCCGATGTGAACAAGGCCGCGACCGCCTAAAGCGCACCCAAGCCCCGCCCCATGAGGGCACGCGACGCTCGATGCGTCGGCGGGGCTCCCCGACAAACCCGAATCACCGGACCAGTCGGAGCAAGGATTGAACATGAGGCCAAAGTTGCACAAGGACGGGAGCGTCACCCACTGGTCGACGTACTCCCAAATGTGGAGGCGCGCGCACGGCATCTCGAACGCCGACCTCGCCGCGATGCAGCCCGAGGAGCGCACGCGCGTCATGCGGCACCTCCAGAAGCACGCGAACCGCTTCGGCGAGGAGAGCTGAGCCATGGCAATCAGCATCAAACGGACCTCTCGCGCCGCTGGCGCGGTGAAGGTGCTCGTGTACGGCGCCGCGGGCGCTGGCAAAACGTCGCTCATCCGCACGCTCCCGAGCCCGATCGTGCTCTCGGCAGAAGGCGGGCTTCTTAGCCTCGCCGACGACGAGGTGCCCTACATCACGATCAGCACCATCGCCGAACTGCACGAGGCTTACTCGTGGCTCGTCGGCTCAGACGAAGCGCGTGGCTTCGCCAGCGTCGCGATCGATTCGCTCTCGGAAATCGCCGAGGTCATCCTCACGACCGAGAAACGCACGGCGAAAGACCCGCGCCAAGCGTACGGCGCGATGCAGGACCAGCTCGCAGAGCTTGTGCGCGCCTTCCGCGATGTCCCGACGCATCACGTCTACGTCACGGCGAAGCTCGACAAGACGACCGACGAACTCGGGAAGATCACCTACGCGCCAGGGATGCCGGGGAACAAAACGGGTCAAGCGTTGCCCTACTTCTTCGACGAGGTGCTCGCCCTAAGGGTCGAGCGCGACGCGGAAGGCAACGCGGTCCGCGGCCTCCAGTGTGCGCCCGATGGCGCATGGCTCGCCAAGGACCGCTCGGGCAAGCTCGAACAGTGGGAGTCTCCAGACCTCGGCGCGGTCATCCGCAAGATCGGCGGTGCGCAGTGAACCATCGCCTGACGCCCGGACCGCTCATGGATTTCTGTATCGATACGTGCACCGACACGGACAGCCTTCTTCAGCTGGCCGAGCTCATGCACCCGCCGCAGCCCAAGCAGTACGTGTTCAGCCGTCACGATTGGGAGCAGCACAAGGACAAGATCATCGACGCGTTGAAAGGAAAGCCATGAGCCGCGAACTCGACGAACTCTCCGCCCAGTGGGTGGACGCGAAGGCTGACGAGGCGATCGCCGTCGCACGCCGACGCACCATCGAAGACCGCCTCGTCGAGCTCCTCGCCCTCGACGAAGGCAAGGAGGGCACGACGAACGCGAAGACCGAGCAGGGCTTCAGCATCAAGGTCGTAGGCCGCATGAACCGCAAGGTTGACGCCGACCGCTTGCAGGAACTCGCAGCCGAGCACGGTCTCTCCGAGCACCTCGGGAGCCTGTTCCGTTGGTCCGCCGACATCAACGCCGCCGCGTGGAAGAGCGCAGCGCCGACCATCACCGCGCCGCTCCTCGGCGCAATCACGACGACGCCCGGGCGACCGAGCTTCGCAATCACTGCCCCCCACAAGAAAGAAGCCTGAAACATGCAATTCGATTTCAACCCGTCCGACGTTCCCGCAACCGAGAAGAGCTTCGAGGTGCTGCCCGCTGGCTGGTACACCGCATCGGTGAGCGGAGCCGAGGTCAAGCAGACCAAGAGCGGCACGGGTCAGTACCTCCGCGTCGAGTACACGATCTCGGGGCCGAGCGGCGCAGGCCGCAAGGTCTGGAGCAACTACAACGTCAGGAACGAAAACCCAAAGGCCGAGTCCATCGGTCGCGAGCAGCTCGCGGAACTCTGCCGCTGCGTCGGCCTCGCCCGGGTCAACGACACCGACCAGCTCCTCGGCTGCAACGTGTCGGTGAAGCTGAAGGTGCGTGAGCCCTCGAACGGATACGACGCCCAGAACGAGGTGCAGGCGCACAAGGCCCTCGAAGGCTCTCAGCCGCCCGCTCCTGCTGCTGCGAAGGCTGCCGGGCCGAAGGCCGGGCCGAAGCCGCCTTGGGCGAAGTGACGCGCACGTAGCGCGAAGGTGAGGGTCGCCGCCGGAAGGCGTTCGACGGCGGCCCTCATTGTTTCCCATAGCACGAGAAGGCAGATGAGAATTCCAGAAGGTCAAAACACCATCACCGCGCTGATCGACGCGGCGCACGAGGCGAAGCGCGCATCGCACAAGGAGTGTTTTCGCCCGCACATGGGCGCGTCGACGCTCGGCGAGAAGTGCGAGCGTAAGCTCTGGCTCTCGTTTCGCTGGGCCGTGCGCGAGCAGTTCCCGGGGCGCATCCTGCGCGTGTTCCGTCGCGGGCACCGCGAGGAGGAGACGGTCGTCGAAGACCTGCGCGCGATCGGAATGAAGGTGCGCGCGACGGGCGCAGACCAGACGCGCGTCGAGTTTGGCTCGCACGTCTCGGGGTCGATCGACGGCATCATCACGGCGGGCGTGCCAGAAGCGCCGAAGGCTGCGCACGTCTTGGAGATCAAGACGCACTCGAAGAAGAGCTGGGAGGCAGTCGAGAAGGAAGGCGTCGAGAAGTCGCAGCCGAAACACTACACCCAGATGCAAGTGTACATGCGCGGCACCGGTGTTGACCGCGCCCTGTACGTTGCAATCTGCAAGGACGACGATCGCATCTACACCGAGCGCGTGCGCTTCGACCGCGAGCACGCGGAACGAGCCATTGCCCGAGGTCAGCGCATCGCGCTCTCCGACGAGATGCCGCCGCCGATCTCGACTGATCCGACTTGGTACGAGTGCAAGTGGTGCTCAGCGCACGGCCTCTGCCACGGCTCTCGCGTGACGAAGGAAGTGAACTGTCGAACCTGCGCGCACTCGACGGCAACGGAAGAAAGCACCTGGACGTGCGCGCGACACGGCGAGAACGTCATCCCGACCGACTGGATGCGCGAGGCGCACGAGTGCCATGCGTTGCACTTCGACATGGTGCCGTGGCTCATGGCCTACATGGACGACAACGGAGCGCCAGTCTTCATCATCGATGGTGCCGAGGTGACGAACGGCCCACGCGGCTTCTCATCTTCGGAGATCGTCGCGAACCCGAAAGCGTGCGTCGACCCGACGCTCGTGCAGCTTCGTCGCAAGTTCGACGCGAAGGTGGTGGGATGACCGTCGCCCTTCGAGACTACCAGCAACGCGCCATTGACCAGCTGTATGCATGGTTCGGCGCGAACCCGACCGGGCACCCGTGCCTCGTGCTGCCCACCGGCGCGGGCAAGTCGCACATCGTCGCGGCGCTCTGTCGCGACGCGCTCACGAGCTGGCCGGAGACGCGCGTGCTGATGCTCACGCACGTGCGCGAACTCATCGAGCAGAACGCGGAGAAGATGCGCCAGCATTGGCCTGGCGCGCCGATGGGCATCTACTCGGCGAGCATCGGACGCAAAGAGCTGGGCGAGCCCATCACGTTCGCGGGCATCCAGTCGGTTCGGAAGCGCGCCGCCGAAGTCGGTCACGTTGATCTCGTCATCATCGACGAGTGCCATCTCGTCAGCCACAAGGATGAGGGAGGCTACCGCACTTTCATCGCCGACCTTGTGCGCATCAACCCCGCGCTTCGCGTCGTCGGCCTCACCGCGACGCCGTACCGTCTCGGTCACGGTCTCATCACCGACGAACCCGCGCTCTTCGCCGACCTCATCGAGCCAGTGAGCATCGAGGAGCTGGTGCACAAGCGCCACCTGGCCCCGCTACGCTCGAAGGTGACGCAGGCGAAGCTCGACACGGCAGGCGTGCACAAGCGCGGAGGCGAGTACATCGAGAGCGAGCTGCAAGCGGCGGTCGACACCGCCGACAAGAACGCCGCCGTCGTGCGCGAGGTTCTCGCGCTCGCAGGTGAGCGCCGCTCGTGGCTCTTCTTCTGCTGCGGCGTCGAGCACGCACGCCACGTTTGCGACGCCCTGCAGGCCGAAGGCGTCGCCGCTGCGTGCGTGACAGGCGAGACGCCAAAGGCCGAGCGTCAGCGCATCCTCGCGGCGTTTAAGCGCGGCGAGCTGCGTGCCCTCACGAACGCGAACGTCCTCACGACCGGCTTCGATGCGCCGAACATCGACCTTATCGCGATGCTTCGCCCGACGCTCTCGCCTAGCCTCTACGTGCAGATGGCGGGTCGCGGGCTCAGGCCGAAGAGCCACGCCGACCACTGCCTCGTGCTCGACTTCGCGGGAGTCGTCGCAACGCACGGCCCCATCACCGCCGTGCAGCCGCCAGACAAGGCGGGCGAGGGCGACGGCGAGCCGCCCGTGAAAGTGTGCGACGAGTGCGGCGAACTCGTGCACCCTACGGCGCGCGTGTGTCCCTCGTGCGGCTTCGAGTTCCCACCGCCGCCGGAGAAGAAGTTCGCGCTGCGCAACGACGACATCATGGGCGCTGAAGGCTCCGACCTTATCGTCACCGAGTGGGATTGGCGCAGGCACGTCAGCGCGTCGAGCGGCCTCGAAATGCTGCGCGTGCGCTACTACGGCGGCATCGCCGAGAAGCCGATCGACGAGTACCTGACGATCGCGCACCCTGGCTACGCTGGCGACAAGGCGCGTCGCTCGCTCGCGACCATCGCGCAGAGCGCAGGCACTTCGCCAGGCTGGGCGCTGGAGAACAACATCGACGCGATCGCTGCTGCGATGAACGATGCGAAGCCGCCGAAGGTCGTGACGTTCGAGCGCGATGGGAAGTTTTTCAGGGTACGGAGGCGCGAATGGTGAAGCTGAAGACGATTCAAGAGTGGCGTTCGGTCGTGAATAATCCGCCGCGCTGCTGCGCGAACTGTGAACACTACACCGATGCTTACTGGAGCACTGACGAGATATGCAAAAGGTACAACGCAAACCCTCCGCAGGAATACGCCGAGTCGGAAAACGAGTGCCCCGAGTGGGTGCAGATGATTCCGTTCTGACGCCGCGTGACAGGGTGCCCACCGAGCACGAAGAGCAGCGCAACCTCGTGCGCTGGTTCCGCCAGACGTACGGGCTCGTGAGCAAGGGCGGCGTGCGCATTTTCGCCATCCCAAACGGCTCGCAGCGGTCGAGGACGACCGGCGCGAGGCTTAAGGCCGAGGGCGTCTCCGCTGGCGTGCCGGACCTCTTCATTCCGGCCTTCAGCCTGTGGGTCGAGATGAAGCGCGCCGAGGGAGGGAGCGTCTCCGCCGAGCAGCGCGACTGGCACTCCTACCTGCGGTCCATCGGTCACACGGTGCTCGTTTGCCGTGGGTTTTCGCACGCGAAAGAAGAAATCGAAGCCTTCGTGAGAAAGATGTAGACTAGAGTTCTTTTCTCTCGTAGAACATCACTCGTCGACGCAATCGCGACGACGCCGCCGAACGGGCGGGGAACTGAAAAGGATCACGACGATGGACAAGGTCACTCTTCACCGCGACGGCAGCATCACCTTCTGGTCCGTCATCTTTCAGACGTGGCGAAAGACGACGTGCATCTCGGATGCGGAACTTGCATCGCTACACCCGGATGATCGCAAGCGCGTCCTGCGTCAGTTGGCGCGCTGCAAAGCCGCACTGAAGGCCCTCTGATGAGCCTCCTGGTTATGGCAATCGCAGACCAACTCGCCGACGACGCCTGCGGCCCCGTCTGGGGCTCGCAGCTTCGCCGCGATACGAAGCGCGGGCGCATCGCCCGTGCGGCTCGTAGCGCCGCTGCTAGCGCGCTGATTCGCCACCTGGGCGACGTTGCGCCGGGTGCGTGGCACTACGCCGCGCCGGGCTTCGACGAGCGCTTGGCGATGGCGCGTAGCGTCGCTGGCGAGGCGTTCGAGGCTGAGGTCTCTTATTTGAAGGAGCACGGGGCATGATCGATAGCTCGCCCGACGCTCGCCTCGTCCAAGACGATCTGGTGCGCGAAGTGCGCTGGCTTCTCGAAATGCTTTCGCCCGTCGAAGCGTACGTTCTTCGAAATCGCTTCGGTGTCGACGGTGGCGAAGAGCTTTCACTTCAGGCGATCGGAAATCGTTACGGTCGCTCAGTCGAGCGTATGCGCCAAATCGAATGTCAGGCGTTGCGCAAACTTCATCGGTATTACCGCAACTTGGAAAACGACGAATGAAGACGACAGAAGAACTTGAAGCCAAGCTGGAGACGGTCACGCGCGAGCGCGACGAAGCGCGCGCCGAGATGCAGCACCTGACCGACGAGCGCGACGAGCTTCTCGTTCGCGTAGCCAACCAGGACGCGGAGCTTCGCGCGACGCGGGATGCGTACAACGGAGCCCGCACCGACGTGCCCGCGCTCATCGCGCAAGTGCGGGAGCTGGAGGCGGAGTGCGAGCGCATGAAGACCTTCGCGGCGCAGAGCTTCTCCACGATGATTCGCCAGGAGGCCGAGCAAATGCGCGCCTACGGCCTGAGCTACGAAGGCGTGCGCAAGGTGCTGCGAGAGTACGACAACGCAGAGATGAGCTTCGGCAAGGTCATGGACCTGATTCGCGCCGCAGCGCGGGCGATGGCGGAAGAGGAGTGCGCCGCGCTTCGCCGCGAGATCGCCGCGCTCATGGATGATCACTGATGAGAGTGCGCCAACAACTACCGACGCTCGAAGTCGGGCACCGACACCACCACCTCGTCTGCATCAGCGTTCGCCCTGTCATCCTGCGGTGCGACTGCGGCACTGAGTTGCGCAAGCGCACGCTCTCTCACCTGCAAAGCGGGATGAAGTCGTGCGGCTGCGTCTTCCGCGCGGCGCAGGCGAGGCGCCTCTCGTCTCAGCTCGACGGCCTCGGGTTCGAGGCGGTTGCGTACCACGAGGGGCCGAAGCAACGCTACTCGACATGGGACGTGCGCTGCGTGCGCTGCGGCGAGGCGTCGACCATCTCCGACACGCATCTGCGCTTCGGGCGCATCCGAGGGAGGTGCGGCAAATGCCCGCGCGACTAGACCTGACCGGGCAGCGCTTCGGCCTGCTCACCGTCTGCGAGCCAGCGCCACGCCCTGCAAGCGACCGCAAAGGAAACACCTGGTGGACGTGCGTGTGCGAGTGCGGCGAGCGCATCACTGTCCGCGCGACGCACCTGCGCACGAAGCAGACGCGCTCGTGCGGGTGCGTGCGACGCTTCGATTTGTGGGGCCATCGCTTTGGCCGTCTCGTCGTAGTCGACCGCTCCGCGAAGCAGCTCGACGGCCTGAGCCGCTGGGTGTGCGAGTGCGACTGCGGTTCGCCCGCCGTCCTTCGCGACGCCTGGCAGCTGCGATCCGGTGACACAATCTCATGCGGCTGCGCGCTCAGGGAGGCGCAGGCGAAATTTGGAGAGCGCGCAACAGCCGCGCGAAGAGGGCGACGACATGATGACTGACCACGACACGATCGCCCGCATGGCGATTCGCCTCGCGAGGGGCTACCGCCAAGGATGGGCGATTCGAATCCCGAAGACGCACGGCGTCGAATGGAACTGGACGACGGCGAGTGAGTACGCGCAGGTCGGGCGAAGCCTGCCGACGTTCGACCGCACTGCTGGAGTCATCAGCTACGCGACGAACAAGATGCGGTGGACACTGAGCGTCGACGGTGACATCGAGGTTGAGATCGACTCGCAGTCTGGCCTCGCCTGCTCGATTGAGGCGACGCGCAGCGGTGGAGCAAACGGCGCTGCGACGCCCTGCATCGTCGCCAGGGTGCCGGACCTCGACGGCCTTAGCTCGCACGACCTCTGGAAGGTCGACGTCGCGATCACCTCGCTCGCCTGCGGCCCCTGGAAGCCGCTCCACAACCTGCCTCCGCTGCGCGTGGTCGGCGACGTGATCCGGCTCCCTTCGACGCCCTGCGCGCTCGTCTACGTCGGCGACAGGATCACCGCGCGAAGGCCGGATGACATCTCGTCGAATCACCCGTTCGAGGAGCATCTCGCCGAGTTCGGTCGGCGCGGCGGGTTCAAGAAGTGGGAGAGACTGCTTGTCCGAAAAGTGACGAAGGAAGGCGTGTAAATGGAACCGATGGGAAGTTTTGCAGAGTGGAAGTGCGGCGCGTGCGGCGTCGTGCGCAACGTGCCGACGCGCGAGGTCGAAGCGGTGAAGCATCGACGAAGGCGCGCCGTCGACTGGCCGACCGGGTGGACGTACCGGGCGACCGGACGCTTCGGGCTCGTCGTCTGCGACCGCTGCACGCAGCGCAAGGAGGCGACGCCATGAGCCTTCCAAGCATCCGCCGACGAGGCCCAGACGGGCGCGTTCACGCGAGCGCGTCGGCCTACTGCGAGAGCTGGCGACGCGAACTTGCGCCGCTCGTCGAGCTGACCGGGTGGGCGATCCATTCGTTCGGTCACGAGTGCGCGAAGCTCGTTTCGCCGGACTACCAGCACACGCAGGTCATCGACCTTGCGTTCGCCGAGGCCCTGCGCGGAAAGCTGCCGAAAACTTTACCCGCTGACGCGAGCGCGCGAAAGTAGGTCGCATGAAGGCACGCTACGCACTCCGACCGCAAACGACGCAAACGCAACTGCGCGGCATGAGACCGCCCGTCTACGCCCTGCGCTTCGAGCTTCCCGAGCCCCGCAAGGGGATGATTCGGGCGTTCTTGCTCGACGTGCTCGCGGCGACGCTGGCCGTCACCGCTGGGCTAGCGCTCATGGTCGACGGCTAGCGACGAGCGCCGAACTTGCCCGTCATCGCACCGACGAGCCACACGAGGAGCCGCACCCACCAGGGACGCGGCTCCTCGTCTTTCGTGAGGCCGATGCCGATCTGCGGAAGCGTGGCCACGGGTGGCGCTTCGCCCACCGGACGCGGAGCCTCATCCCTGGGCGCAGACGGGGCCATGGCGGGGCTTTCGGGCTCGGGAGCAGGCACACTCGCCGCGACGCTGACAACGGGCTCAGTGGGCGGCATGGGCGTCACTGGCGCGGGGTCTGCGGGCATGGTGCGCGTGTACTCGCGAGCGAGGCTGCGCACGGACGCGCGGTAGGTGTCGGCGTCGCCCGTGAAATACCCGAGCCGATGGCACTCGGTGACGTAGGCTTCGGCGTCGCGCGTGCTGACGGCAACCTCGACGGCGGAACGGTAGCGGCCAAGCAAGAACGCGACGTGGTGCTCAATCGCAGCGTCGAGGCTCTCGAAGGCAACGAAGCGATTGACAGGATGCTTGCCCTTGAAGCGCAGCGTCCACAAGTCGCCGGAGCGCTCGACGAGCTCGACGGTCGAGTCTTGCGGCACCTCGTCGAGGTACTTCTGCGCGGTGCGCATCGGCAGGCGCTCCGTCGTGGCGAAGTGCTGCCAGCACCCAGGCCAACTCTTCGAGCACTTGATGCCGCCGAGGTTGTAGTTCATCACAGAGCGGAAGCGCCCCGTCTCCAAGGCCATCTGCCCAAGCATGATGGCGACGGCTTCACGCGGTGGCGGTGCCCCGAGCTGCGCGGCAAGCTGAAGGCGCAGAGCGAGGAAGACTTCGACGGGAGACACCGGCGTCGCCCTAGCAGGTAGCTCGCTCGCGGTCACGTCTTGCTCCGGCTGCGATGCGCCGCCGTCTTCGCAGCGATCTTCTTCGGCTGCTTCGCAAACTGCTCGCCGCGCTTCGTCGCTTCGCGCTTTGCGCGCGTCGTTGCGGCATACTCCGCAGGCGAGAGCGCTTCACGCGCGGCCTTAGGCAGATAGCGTTCGCCGGTCGCCTTCGCGCCTTGCGTCGACGGCTTGCCGCTTTTCGTGCCCCAGTCTTCGCGCGTCCACGTCGAGAGCGACTTCTGCGCGCCTGTTTTCGCGCCCTCGTAGCCGCCGCCCGCTTCTTTGTACTCCTGCGCGACGATCTGCGCCTTGCGCGCGCTCCACTGGCCAGGCTTGCCGCCCTTGCCGCCTGCCATCACGCGATCCTTGATGCGCTCGCGCAGCGCGGGCTTGGTGTACGTCGTCACGGTTTTCTCCTACGTCAGCCTTCGAAGCGCCGCTTCGAGCCGTCGACGGTCGAGGCCCTGCGAGTTGAGCGCCGCGATGCTGATGGCCGATTCAAGCTCCGGGTCGGCATCGCACGCTGCGCGCAGGAGCATGTTTGCGATCTCGGCAGGATCGAGCAGCCGCGCCGCGACGACCGCCGACTGGCTCTCGGGCATGAGCAGCTTGCCGTCGTCGAAGCGCGGAAGCTGCCCGATGGCGTTCTCGACCTTCGCGACGACGGTGATCACCGTGTCGAGCCACGTCAGCACGTTCGCCGCCGTGCTCATCGCGCACCTACGTCGTTCGCGCACGAGCCAGTGAGGAGGCCGCGCTTCACCACGCCGTAAGCGGTCGCGCACGCCGCAGCAAGCTGACCGTCTCCTTTGTCGAGCGCGGCCTTCGCGCAGTCTTTGTCGAGCGTGATCGCGTCTGACGCGACGCGGGCGCACGGAGAGCCGCAACCGGCGATCGCGCTCGGGACCACGAGCAGAGCGAAGAACTTCACGAACGTCTGCATCACTTGCCTCCTGCGGTGAACTCGCCAAGTGCCTGCACCATCTTCACGGGGTCGACGCCGACCGAGCGCACGAAGCGCGTGAACGCTGCGAAGCGCGGCGTGCGCTCGCATCGCTCGACCCATTGCTCAGGCGTTCGCGTGCGAAGGAGCACATTCAGCACACCGGAAACGACGGGCCACCAGACGGCGACCTTCAGCGCAAGGGCTTCCATCACTGCACCTTCGTTTCGACGACGGCGACGCGCTGCGAGAGGTCGCCAAGTTGCTGCGAGTGCGCTTGCAGGTCGGAGCGAAGCTCCTTGCGCATCTCGTGAATATCGTCGCGGATCTGCCTCATTGCGTCGGCCATGCCGGTGATCGATGCTGCGAGTTTCGCCGCTTCGGTGCGCGTCCCAACGTAAACGCTGATGACGGAGCCGCCGAGAGCGAGCAGTCCGACGAGTTCGCCGATGTGGATGCCGTCCATGTCAACCTCTTACGTCAGACGCCGCAGACGGTCCAGTTGGCTCCGTTCCAAATGACGAAGCCAGAGAAGACGCCGCCACCAACTGCGACGGCGCCAAAAGCAGGCGCCACCGATAGGTTGGTGCAGCGCGCCATCGTGCCGATGGGAGGGCCAGCGGGAAGGTTTGCAACCGTCGACGACGGCACGCCGGGACCGACCGAGAAGCCATCGGCTGCGCTCGTCGGGTCGGTGCCCTTGATGCGGAGATTGCCCGTCGACGAGTCGACCCAGAGACGCCAGCCGCCAAGCTCAAAGACCTCGTTAACGCCAGCGCCGAGCAGGCGAAAGCGAAAGGCGTTGACGCTGCCGCCGACGGTAAACGTCGAGTACCCACCGCCGAAGTTAAGCGTCGTGGGGTCAGTGTAAGACGACGAGCGACTGAGAAAGACGGAGCCGCCATCGGGCAACACCTGCGTCAATGAGCTGCTTGCGTCGATCTTCGTGCCGACGAGCTTCGTGCAATTGACGATGCGCGTGCGAACGGCCGTCGCCGTTAGCGCGTAGGCGTCGGAGCCCGTGCAGTCGATCGAGCAGCCGTCGATGCTAAGGTCTTCGCAGGCGTTTCCGAAAATGCCAACGACCGTCGACGACGTGTTCTGCCCGACGAATGTGCAGCCGTAGGCGAGGCACGCGGTCGACGTGCCCACGCCGCCGTCGACGCTGAGGTGCCGCGCAGTCGTGGTCGACGTCGTAGTCGTGAAGGTGCACCCAAGGAGGCGAATATCTCCAGCGCCGTCGCGCACGCTGACGTTGTACACCGCGTTCGAGCGGAACGAAGCGCCGGTCGCGGTCACGCCGCTCGGTGCCGCGCCACCATCGGCCGCGAAGTTGAGCCCGTGGCGCCCGTTCGACTCGAAGGTGCCGCCGACGATGGTCGTGAAGAAAGCCTCCTGACCGACGAGCACGCCGTCGAGGCCGCAGACACGCGCCCATACGTCGTTCAGCGCATTGTGCGCGCCGCGCTGGAGCTTGATGCCGTTCGTGCCGCAGCTAAGTAGCTCGATGCGCTCGAAGATGCTCTGCGACGTGTAGTCGCAGAAGATGCCGTCGCCGGAGCCGACGGTGCCTTGGATCGTCAAGTCGCAGACGTGCAGCGACACGTTGTAGAAAAGCAGGTTGCCGATCGACGTGATGCAGGGGCCTTGCCCGTAGTTGTGGATGATTGCGTTGCCGCGCCCCGCGCCCCTAAGCGTCTTCGCTGCTAGGACGTTGGGGATCTGAATCGCCCCGTTCGTCGTCGTTCCGTCGTTCGAGACGCGGTACGCGCCCTCGGGGAAATACACCTCGTCGGATGCAGCGATCGCCGCATTGATGGGAGCGGTCACGTCGATGAGCAGCGTGCCCGCTTGCACGTCGGCGATCTGCGCAGCGGTCATGAAGTCGAAGACGGACACCGACTCTTGCAGCTTGCTCGTGAGCGTGCGCGTCGTCGAGCCCGTGCCGCCTTCGGTGTAGTCTACACGGTCAGCGCTGATGCTGCCCGTCGTCGACGCGAGCGGGATGCGCACCGTCGAGTTGAGCGACGAGAAGACGAGCGTGTTGTCGGACTGATGCACCGCGACCGAGAAGTCGTCGGCGTCGACGTAGAGCCTGCACGCCGCGCCCTGGTACTGCGGGAAGCCGTTGAGCGTGCGCACCGGCTGCGCGACGGGAATCGTCAGCAGAGCGTCGACGTAGACCGGGATGGGGTTCGACTGCGCAGGGAAGCCAGCCGCGCCGAAGTAGAGAAACCCCGCGTCGAGCGGCTGCCCGTCGCGATCGTGAAACGTCGGGAATGGCTCGGAGACGGAAAAGGCGCTCATGGGGTCGGTTGCTCCTCGGGTGTCGTCGTGCGCGCGGTCATTGCGCCGCTGATGCGCTTCAGAATGGCGGCTTCTTCGGGGCTGCCGACCTTCGTCGACGGGATTCGTAGCAGAAGATTGCGCACCATGGGCGACTCGTAGAGGCGAGCCATAAGGCCAGCGCCGCCGAGGGCTGCTGCGCCGCCGAGCGCGCTGCCACTCACCTGACCGGCCGCAAGCGCGGTAGCGGCAGGCACGGCTTGCTGACCCGTGTTCGTCATCACACTGGCCTCTGCGGCGCGGCGCGTTGCGCCGAGCACGCGCGTAAGTCCTTCGATGCGTCGCTTGTCGTCGCCCTTGAAGAAGACGCCAAACTGAGGCCCGAGCTTGTCGACTTGCGAGACGAACCGCTCGACGCTCAGCACGTCGTTCGTCGTAGCCTTCTCTGCTGCGTGAGCGAGCAGTGCGGCCTTTGCGTTCTCTCGCCCTGCGTCGCTCAGGTTGCGGTAGAGAAGCCGCACGTCGCTTGGCTTCGACGAGAAGAGGATTCCGCGAATCGCTTCCGGCGTTTCGGTGCCCTTTTCGAGCGCAGACTTAAGCGCGCCATTCTTAAGCTCGCCAGCCATCGACGCGAGCTTCTTGTTCGCGTCGGTCCACTTCGCGATGTCTTGCGGCTGTCCGTTGTCGCGGATGAAGGCGCCCATGTCGTCGCGCAGCGCGCCGTAGATGGAGGAGAGTGCCTTCTCGCCAGTCGATCGCACGCTCGCAAGTTCCGGGGCCTTGAACGCCTCGCCGAGTTGCTTGCGCAAGTCTTCGATGTTCGTGAGGTTTTGCCCTTGAATCGACTGCTTCCAGTCTTCGAGGCGCTCGATGACCGGGCGAAGCTCCTTTGTCTTCAGCGCAGTGAGCTTGCCGATCTGCTGATCGATTGCCGCGATTGCGCCGGGGACCGGAACGGTGCCAGCCTGCGAAAGCCGGTTGATCACATCGGTCTTCTGTGATGCGTACTTGCTGAGCGACCCGCCGCGCGTTGCCTGGAGATCGACCATCACCGCATCGGATGCCTGCGCAGCGGAGCTTGCTCCAAAGTCGTTGAGAACGTCACGCACTGCGCTGATGCGCGCTTCCTGCTGCGCTTGACGCACAGGGCCAGTGCCGACAACAGGCACGCGCTCGCCGAGCGCCTGCGCAGCCTTGCCTGCGAACGTGCGCGGCGGCGCAACGTCGCTTGTCATCAGAGGGACGCCGACCTTCTCGGCTTCGGTGACGAGCGCCCGCTCTGCGGCGTTCGCCTGCGCTGCCGGAATGACTTGCGTGCGCGCAGCTCGGGAGCCAGCCATGCCGCCGATGAGCGCTGCGGCAGCCTGGCCAGCGGCCCCGAGGCCGAGTTCGGATGCCGCCTGCGCAGCGAGGCCGGAACCAACGCCGCCCGCAAGCTGTGCGGCAGGCTGTTCGGCGAGCATCGCACCCGCAGCCTGCGCGACTGGAGCGGCGCTCTTCATGAGCGCCTGGCCTGCGCCGACGCCAGTAGCCACGTCTGCCGCGCTGCCAGCCGCCGACTGAAAGAGTCGCTCGATCGCCGTGGTTGGCTCTGCGACGCCTGCGCGCGTCATGAGTTCGTTCAGCTTCTCGACGAACGGCTGATCGACGCCGAGCACCTTTGACGCGAGGAGAGCGCCGCCGCCAAGCGCCGCGCCGACGGGTGCGGCAACACCGACGAGCGGGGCCGCAAGCGCGCCCGCGCCCGCCAGGACGGCAGCAGGGGCGATGCCGCGCGAGATTGCGCCACCAATGCCCGCGAGCGTCGTCTCAGGCTCTACGACCTGCCCTGCGCCCTCGGGAAGCCCCGTAGGCGTGCCCGCGCGCGGCGTTGCGTAGGTCGGCTCGATGCCGACAGGCGCGGCTGGTCCGCCGCCGTACTTCGTGTACGATTCGCGCGCTTGCTCGAATTTGGTCGGAGGCGCTGCGGCGGGAGCGGCTTGCGCCTGCGTAGCTCCCGCACTCGCAGAGCGCGCAGCCTGGTAGGCCTTCGCCACCGTGTCGAACTCGGGCGTGCCCTTCTTCGATGCGTTGGCGACAATCCACGCGGCGTAGTCCTCGGCGCTTGCCATCATTTGCCTCCGCGAAGAATTGCATCAGCAGCGTCGAAGACGCCAGCCGCAGGAGCCGCAGCGCCAGCGCTTCCGCCTCCCATCGACTGCATTTTTTCCATCGCCTTGCGCGTGGTCTCTTCGATGTACTGGATGTTTTTCTGAAGACGCTCGGGCGACTGCGTGAGGCTCAGGCTCGCAACAGATGCAGCAAGGCGATCGCCTTCTTTTTCAGAAAGCGCGCCCATGCCCTTCATGTTCTTGATTTGCTGCAAGAACACTTGGTCATTTAGAGTTTTAATTGCATTTTCAGTATCGGCTGATTCTGGTGAAGTGGTTGGAAACTTGCTTCGAATAGGGCCAGCCACATTGGCGAGAGTTTTGAAGTCTCCGACCTTCACGGTCTTGCCTTCTTTGTCTTTCACGTCGCCCCGAATGAGCGCAACCGTGTCAAGCACCCGCTGCCCTGCGTCGAGCACGCCTGCTGCGCCGCCTTCGCCACGCTTCTTTGCGGCTTCGGCGAGTTCGCTTTGCGTCTGCGCTGCGAGAAGCGCGACCTGTCCCGGCTCCATCGCGTCGATGTGCTGAATGTCGCGAAGCGTCCTCTTTGCGCTTGCGTACGATGCGCCTGCGGATGCCCTTGCGCTATCGGTCTGCGCCTTCTTCATCGCGATCTCAGCGTCGCGCATCTTCTGCTCGGTCGCTGCGATGATCTCGGCGGTCTTGCCCTCGGCGATGGCCTTGGCAATCTTGCCAGGGGCCATGGCTTCGCTCGTTCGCATCTCCGACTGCGCTGCGACGTTGTTGATGAACTCTTTTCCGCCAGGCAACGCGGCGAGCGTCGTTCCGACGAAGAGTTCAGCCTGATCGGGGGCGATGGCAGCCATCTCGGCGGCGTTCTCGTACGCCCTCGCGTTCGCTTCGTCGCCAGCGTTGCGCGACGCATCCGCGCGCTGACGGAGAAGCGTGTTCGCCGTCTCGCGATCGCCGGATCGAAGCGCGCTGAACACCTGCCCACCGAAGAGCAGCTCTTGCTGTTGCTGCTGCTTCGTCTTCGCGTCGAATCCTGCGCGAATGTTCTCGGCCTGCTCCTTCGGTAGCGTCGCCGTCAGCTTCTCGTAATCGGCTGCGGTGCGCTTCTCGCTCGGGATGTCGTAGAACGCCTTCACCGCCGCTTGCTGCTGCGCTTGAAGCGCGGCTTTGGCCTGGAGCGCCTGGTTTTCCAAAAGCGTCTGCTGACGCTGCGCCGCCGTGAGGTCTGCGCGCTCCATCAGTCCGGCGAGCTGCACGCCTTGCTGAAGGCCGCTCGTCACGGCTTCGGCTGGATTCGGTACGTTTAGCGTATAGTTGAACGGTTGCGTCATGGTTCCCTCGTTCACGCCTTCGGGGCGAACGGCCCCTTACCCATCGCCCCGAGCCCGCCAAGCGTGCCGAGTGCGCCGCCGACGCCGCCGAAGAGGTTCGACATGCCCTGACCCTGCGCCATCGCTGCACCGGCCTGCGCTTGCCCCATGGCGCCAAGTTGGCCCATGACGCCCTGCGTGCCCTGCTGACCGTAGCCTGCTGCGCCGAGTGCGCTCTGCTGGCCCATGCCTGCGAGCCCGCCGAGCTGGCCCATCTGCTGCTGGATGAGCTGCGAGAGCAGTTGCGGGCGGAACTCCGCAAGCGCGGCTTGCGTGTTGCCGCCGCGAAGGCCGCCGGTCGCCGATGCGTTTTGAAGGATGGCCGATTCGCCCTGCTGCATCATCGCCTGGAACTGCGGCGACGATTCGAGCTGCGCGATCGCCGCTTGCTGCGCCTCGGGTCCGCCGAGGCCGAGCAGGTTCTGCTGAGCGGTGAGCGCGCCTTGCCCCGCTTGCATGTAGGGTGCAAGGAGGCGCTCCATCTCGGCCTGCTGGCGACGCTGTTCGGCGATCGCGGCCTGCGACGCTTCGCGCTGCGCGCCCGACGCTTCCTCGGCGGCGCTCTTCTGCGAGAAGTACCCGCCGATTCCAGTGATGAGCGAGCCGCCAATGACGGATGCGGAAATAGGCTCAGGCATGTTCGAACTCCTTCAAGTAGTCGTCGAGCGTCTCGCCGTAGAGGTGCATGACGATGTGCGCTTTCGACTGGGCGACGGTGGGACCGTAGCAGAGATTGAGCACGACGAGCACCAGGTCGTAGAAGCTCGCGCGCCAGGCGAAGGACCGAGCATCGGCGAATCCGTCGCGCTCTGCGCGGTCGGATGCTTGCCACTTCAGGATCGCCGTCGAGAGCGCCCCGCCGAGCGCGTGCGCGTGCGCGAGAAAGAACGGGTGACAAGGCAGCGCGACGAGCGCGTTCCAGATGAGCGCGTCGAGGTCTGCGCGCTTCACCTCGTCACCGTCGGCGAAGTCGTCGAACGTCTGAATCGAACGCCACACGAGCAGGAGCCACTCGCACGCCGACGGCGGCAGCGAGAGCACCTCTCGAAAGCAATAGTCGAGCGATTCGGACGGTTCGACGGCGCTCATCAATCGCCCCCGAATTCCTTCTCTTCCCACGCCTGGCAGCTGCGCAGGTCGTGGCAGACGAACGAGAACTTCGTGCAGAAGCCACGGAAGCCCGCGCCGACGTCGAACGAGTTCCAGGGGATGCGCTCCATCTTGAGCTGCGTCCCCGGCGTGTTGTCATAGTACTCGCAGTTGGAGCAGCGACGGCGGCGCGCTTCGGCCTCGTCGACTTGCATCGTCTTCGCGAGTGCGCGCCAGTACTCGCCGTTTGCGCCGCGCTCGTTCGACGGCTGCTCGGGACCGAGCTGCCAGTCTTGGATCACCATGAGCGTGTTCCTCTTGTTCTCGCTCGTCGACGGGAACGGCTTTTCGACGGGAATTCCGAGCATCATCATTGTCTGCACCTCAATTGAGCGCGTCGTCAGGTGAATTGAACGCCGTTCGCGGACCCGTAGAGCACGCCTGCGACGCTGCACGAGTACTGCACGACCTCGCCGGGCATGAGCAGCGCGCCGATGACCTCGGGGCAGAGGTACGTTTCGCCAGGAAGGATGGTCTTGTCCTTGATGCGCGGCGACGCGCTAGCGGGGCCAAGCCACACGGAGAGCGTCACGTTCGCCGTGTTGTCGTTCGTGAAGGCCATGTAGTCGATGCGCGTCTTCGCGGCGTTCGACGTGTACGCGGTGCCCTTCACGTTCGGCACGAAGCCGGGGGCGATGATCTGCGAGGGAGTGACGGCCATGCGCGCCTCAGATGTCGTTGGTTACGGTCAGGATGACGGAAGGAATCTCAGGGACAACGCCCGCCGCTGGGAAGTGCTCCATGCGGACTGACACGTTGTCGACGGCGTACATCAACTCGAAGTAGTCGCCAGGCTTCAGCTCTAGCACCCAGTTCCACGCCGCGACCAGCTCCGCGTCGTTACCTTGCAGCCGCACCTGAGAGGCCGAGTCGGGCACGTCGACGCCGGAGATGCGCGGCCAAATCCACATGATGCGCGCGTTCGGTGCCGTGTTGTCGAGCTGCGCGGAAAACTGGAAGTTGTAGAACGCTCCGTCAGCGACGTAGATGCGCGAGGTGTTCACCGAGTCGCGCCAAACGCCGCGCTCTACGTCCACCGTGTCGAAGGTGACGGGATAAGCCACGTTCGGCAGCAGGGCCACCTGGTCGACGTTCGACGAGAACGTCCCGAGCCCCTTGCGCTTCAGCGGCGGCGTCGGCGGCAACGTCGCACCGACCATCGCCAGCTCGGAAACGGCGTTTAACGCGCGTTCGGCAGCCTGGGCGATAGCGAGTGCGTTCGATGCCTCGATCGCCCCGTCTTGGGCCAACTGTGCGACGACACCGGCGAGCTTGTTGACGCCTGCGAGCGCCGCACCGGCGTCGAGCGTCACCGCGTCGAGGCCCGTCGTCTGAATCTCGTCGACCGTCGAGAAGAGGAGCTCGAATTGACGGATCTGCTCGTGCTCGACGAGGAACTTTGCGAGCTGGTCGCGGGTGAGGCCAAGGCGTCGAATCGTCATCACCAGGCCAGCGGTTCGAGGGCGGCTTCGAGGCGCGCGATGGGCAGATGCGCCCACGAATCGCCACGGAAGCGTTGAATGCGAAAGCGCCGCATCGAGCCTTGGCGACGCCAAGCGATGCGATGTTGCCGAGCGCCGAAGGCACCGACGCGCACCGTGTGGTCGACCGACCACGTAAGGCCGTCGAGGCTGTAGCTCGTCGAGATGATCGGGTCGGTGCCGAAGGGCACGGATCCAGGAAGCGCGATCAGCTCCAACTCGTTGAAGATGGCCCCTGCGGATTCGTTGAAGAAAATCGGCGTCGTCAATTCCCACCGCACGCGCTCGCCCCAGTGCGTCGAGACCGTCTGCGCGAAGTGTCCGAACGCTGCGCTCGACGGGTCGCCGACGCACCAGCGGTCGTAAGCCCACACGAAGTTGCGCGCGCGGTACGTCGAGAAGCCTTGAACGGCGCTCGTGAGCACGAACCAGACTTGCGTCCCGAGAGCCTTCGACGCCTCGCCGTCGAAGACGAGCGTGCGGTCGGGAAGATGCACGTAGAGGAACGTGTGCGCCCGATCGTTGCGCGCTTCGAGCTTCACGCCTGCGAGCTGCGCTTCCGTGTAGGTTGCAAGAATCTCGTCGATCTCCTGCGTCGAGAGCTTGTTCGCGACCGCGTTGGCTCCGATGTAGATGCCCGGCGCTTCGTTGCGCCCACCGCCGAGGAACGCGATCGCTTCCTGGTAGGCGCAACAGGCGAAGGTGCCGACGCAGCCCTTCATGATCTGCGCGCCCTCGATGCGCTGAAAGGGAAAGCCGACGCCGCCCACGTTGTCGAAGACTTCGATCGTGTAGCGGTTGAGCGCGGTGACTTCGTTGCGCACCTTCACGAGCGCCACGATGGGGTCGGGGTCCGCTTCGCTGCTTGCGTACT
>Ga0315902_10003932_pt1 | contig 21879 bp, 20 predicted proteins | sample LakEriMetagenome_9_FD_203523 | JGI IMG/M metagenome (GOLD analysis project Ga0315902, IMG submission 203523) | Freshwater fungal communities from buoy surface, Lake Erie, Ohio, United States - Buoy 12 MA117 | ecosystem: Environmental > Aquatic > Freshwater > Lake > Lake biofilm | place: USA... | reverse complement strand
GCGACCGGCCAGCATCGCCCACCCGCGGCAGGTGGCCATGTATCTGGCCAAGGAACTCACGCAGAAGAGCCTGCCCGAGATCGGGGAACTCTTCGGCGGCCGCGACCACACCACCGTGTTGCACGCGGTGCGCAAGGTGGGAGGCGACCGGACGCGCAACACTGAACTGAACCAGCAACTGCACGTGCTGGAACAGACACTCAAGGGTTGAGGGCCCTCAAGCGCAGGACAAGCCTGTGGACAGAACCTTGACAAAGCTCACGTCATCCACAGGACGCAGCCATCCGGCCCAGATATCCCCAAACCCGACAGCAGCCGTCCCGGGGGTGTTCCACAGCCTTGGGCCCACTCTAAGTGACTGAAAACTCAGGTGAAAATGGGGTTGTGCACAGCCCCGCCGGGACACGTACTACCACCACCATCCTGAAAAAGTGAACAAACCATGATTGTTCTCAAGGCCGCGCAGGAAAAACTGCTCTCAGCCCTTCAGTCGGTGGCAGGCATCGTGGAAAGACGCCACACCCTGCCGGTGCTGGCCAACGTGCTGCTGCGCAAGACGGGCACCTCCATCGAGTTCACCACCAGCGACCTGGAGATCCAGGTGCGCACCACGGTGGATCTCGGCGGCGATGACGGCAGCCTCACCACCACGGTGGGTGCACGCAAGCTCATCGACATCCTGCGCACCCTGCCGGGTGACCAGACGGTCACGCTCAGTGCCACAGGCTCCAGGCTGACGCTGCAAGGCGGCAAGAGCCGCTTTACCTTGCAGACGCTACCCGCCGAGGATTTCCCGCTGGTCAGCGACACGGCCGAGTTCGGCCCGGTGTTCTCGGTGCCGCAGAAGACCCTCAAGGGCCTGCTGGACCAGGTGCATTTCGCCATGGCGGTGCACGATATCCGCTACTACCTCAACGGCATCCTGTTCATCGCCGAAGGCAAGATGCTGACGCTCGTGGCCACCGACGGCCACCGTCTGGCGCTGGCCCAGTCCGAACTGGACAGCGAGGTGCCGGTCCGGCAAGAGGTGATCCTGCCGCGCAAGACGGTACTCGAGATGCAGCGTTTGCTGAAGGAGGAGGCCACTCCCATCGAGATGCGCTTTGCCAACAATCAGGCGCGGTTCATCTTCTCGGGCATGGAGTTCGTGACCAAGCTGGTCGAAGGCAAGTTCCCGGACTACAACCGCGTCATCCCCAAGAACCACAAGAACTCCATCACCCTGGGGCGGGCACCGCTGCTGACCAGCCTGCAGCGCGCAGCCATCATGACCAGCGAGAAGTTCAAGGGCGTGCGCCTGAACCTGGAGCCTGGCACCCTGCGCGTGGCCTCGAGCAACGCCGAGAAGGAAGAGGCTCAGGAAGAGATCGAGATCGACTACGCCGGCGACAGCTTCGACATCGGCTTCAACGTGACCTACCTGATCGATGCCCTGGGCAATATGGGCGTGGAGATGGTCAAGGTGGAGTTGCAGGATGGCAATGCGAGTGCGCTGTTCACGGCGCCGGATCTGCCCGGATTCAAGTACGTGGTGATGCCTATGAGGATCTGACGGAGTCAGTTCCTCATAGGCGATTCGCTTTGTTTCCCCGAGCCCCCTCCGATCGGGGGCTCCAGTCAGATACACAAATGGGCCGCACGCGGCCCTGAGCGATACGCTTCATGACCGACCCGAATCAAAAGCCGGAAGGCGCCCCGGACACCAGCTACGGCGAATCCAGCATCCAGATCCTGGAGGGGCTGGAGGCGGTACGCAAGCGCCCGGGGATGTATATCGGGGACACCTCCGACGGCACGGGGCTGCACCATCTTGTTTTCGAGGTGGTGGACAACTCCATCGATGAGTCGCTGGCGGGGCACTGCGACGACATCATCGTCACCATCCACAGCGACAACTCCATCTCCGTCATCGACAACGGGCGGGGCATTCCCACCGGCGTGAAGATGGATGACAAGCACGAGCCCAAGCGCTCGGCGGCCGAGATTGCGCTGACCGAATTGCACGCTGGGGGCAAGTTCAACCAGAACAGCTACAAGGTCTCGGGCGGCCTGCACGGTGTGGGCGTGAGCTGCGTGAACGCGCTTAGCAAGTGGCTGCGGCTGACGGTGCGCCGGGATGGCAAGGTGCACTTCATCGAGTTCCGCAAGGGCGTTCCGCAGGACCGCGTGCTGGAGATGCGCGATGGCGCGCAGGTCAGCCCCATGCACGTGACCGGTGACACCGACAAGCGGGGCACTGAGGTGCACTTCCTGCCTGACGAGGAGATCTTCACCAACATCGACTTCCACTACGACGTGCTGGCCAAGCGCCTGCGTGAGCTGTCCTTCCTGAACAACGGCGTGAAGATCCGCCTGGTCGACGAGCGCAATCAGAAGGAGGACAACTTCGCCTATGCCGGCGGCGTGAAAGGCTTCGTCGAGTTCATCAACCAGGGCAAGAAGACCCTGCACCCCAACATCTTCCATGCCATGGGCGAGAAGCTCAGCGAGCAGAACACCAATATCGGTGTGGAAGTCGCGATGCAGTGGAACGACGGCTACAACGAGTCGGTGCTGTGCTTCACCAACAACATCCCGCAGCGTGACGGGGGCACCCACCTGACCGGCCTGCGCGCGGCGATGACTCGCGTCATCAACAAGTACATCGAGGACAACGAACTGGCCAAGAAGGCAAAGGTCGAGATCAGTGGCGATGACATGCGCGAAGGCCTGGCCTGCGTGGTCAGCGTGAAGGTTCCCGAGCCCAAGTTCAGCAGCCAGACCAAGGACAAGCTCGTCAGCTCGGAGGTGCGTGCGCCCGTGGAGGACATCGTCGGCCGCCTGCTGAACGACTGGCTGCTGGAGAACCCCAGCGACGCCAAGATCGTCTGCGGCAAGATCGTCGAGGCGGCGCGAGCGCGAGAGGCCGCACGCAAGGCCCGCGAGATGACACGCCGCAAGGGCGTGCTGGATGGCATGGGCCTGCCGGGCAAGCTGGCCGACTGCCAGGAGAAGGACCCGGCGCTGTGCGAGATCTACATCGTCGAAGGCGACTCTGCCGGCGGCAGCGCCAAGCAAGGCCGTGACCGGAAGTTCCAGGCCATCCTGCCGCTGCGCGGCAAGATCCTCAACGTCGAGAAGGCGCGCTACGAGAAGCTGCTGACCAGCAACGAGATCCTCACGCTGATCACCGCGCTTGGCACCGGCATCGGCAAGGGCATGGGCGGCGACGACTTCAATGTCGACAAGCTGCGCTACCACCGCATCATCGTCATGACCGACGCCGACGTCGACGGCGCGCACATCCGCACCCTGCTGCTGACCTTCTTCTACCGCCAGATGCCCGAGCTGGTGGAGCGCGGCCACATCTACATCGCGCAGCCGCCGCTGTACAAGGTCAAGCACGGCAAGCAGGAGCAGTACCTGAAGGACGGGCATGAGCTCGACGCCTACCTCATGAAGGTGGCGCTGGATGGTGCGGTCGTGCTGCCTGGCGGCACCGGCGAGGGTGCGGCGCGCATCGAGGGCCCCGCGCTGGAGGACCTGGCGCGGCAGTACGTGCTGGCCACCAATGTGATCGAGCGCCTGTCCAACTGGATGGATGTGGAGGCCCTGCGTGCCATCAGTGACGGTCTCACGCTCAAGCTGGACACCCTCGGCGACGCCGAGGCCGGCGCCGCTGCCCTGCAGGGCGCGCTGCACGACGCCGAGGTGGCAGCGGAGTACGACGCCCGCACCGACAAGCATCATCTGCGCGTGAGCCGGCGTCACCACGGCAACGTCAAGAGCAGCGTCATCACGGCCGATTTCGTGCACGGCGCCGACTACGAGGCCCTGGCCACCGCCGGCCGCACCTTCAAGGGGCTGCTGGGTGCCGAGGCCGTGGCGCGCCGCGGCGAGGGCGAGCGACAGAAGGAGCACAAGGTCGGCGACTTCCGCGCCGCCATGGCCTGGCTGATGGCGCAGGCCGAGTCCAGCGTGGGCCGCCAGCGCTACAAGGGCCTGGGCGAGATGAACCCCGGCCAGCTGTGGGAGACCACCATGGACCCCACCGTGCGGCGACTGCTGAAGGTGCAGATCGACGACGCCATCGAGGCCGACCGCGTGTTCACCATGCTCATGGGCGACGAGGTGGAGCCGAGGCGCGACTTCATCGAGACGAACGCGCTGAGGGCGGCGAATATCGACGTGTGAGGCGATAGCTTCTGACCATCAGGACACGAGACCGCAGACGACAGGTCAAGTGCCTGAGTGCACTGCGGCCCCTAGGCTGGCTAAGGCGATCGAGAAACTGCAGTCGATGTTCGCTCCCTGACGCACAGCCGCGCCCGAACACGAACAGGCGCGGGTCGCCCTCCCGACACGGACTTCATGCCCGATCAGGCCACCAACCGCCGCAGCATCCGCCTGATGGTGCTGGCCATGGCCAGCTTCGTGGTCAACGACACGCTGGTCAAGGTGGTGAGCGAGACGCTGCCTGCGGGGCAGTTGATCTTCCTGCGCGGCCTGGTCGCCACGGCCTTGGTGCTGGTGGTGGTGCGCGTCAGCGGCACCCGGCTGCAGCCGCGCCGGCTGGTTGGGGGCTGGGTGGGCGCGCGCGCGGCCATCGACGCGGTGGCCACGGTGGTCTATCTGGTGTCGCTTTTCCACCTGCCGATCGCCAACGCCACGGCCATCCACATGGCCACGCCGCTGATGATCACGCTGCTGGCGGTGGCGGTGCTGGGCGAACGCGTGACGCCGGCCCACGCGCTGGCCGCCGCCGCGGGCTTTGCCGGCGTGCTGATGGTGATCCAGCCCGGCCCCGAGGGCTTCAACGCCTACGCCTGGCTGTGCTTGCTGGGCACGGCCATCAACGCGGTGCGCGACATCATCACGCGCCGCATCCCGGCCGACGTGCCGTCCATAGCGGTCACGCTGGCCACGGCGATGGCAGTCACCACTTTGGCCGGGCTGATGTCGGCGGTGGAGGGCTGGCGGCCGGTGAGCCTGCGCGAAGGGGCGCTGCTGACCTGCGCGGCGGTCTTTCTGGCCGTGGGATACCAGCTCATCATCCGCTCCACGCGTGCAGGCGACCTCTCGGCGGTCGCCCCCTTTCGCTACAGCGGCCTGTTGATGGCGGTGCTGCTGGGCTGGTTGGTGTGGGGCGAGGTGCCCAATGCGCTGGCCTTCTGCGGCATCGCGCTGTTGGTGGCTGCGGGGCTGTACCTGCTGAGGCGCAAGGCGCCATGAGCGCGCCGCCACTGCGCTGACTGCGCAGTGAAATGCGCTCTAGCGGTACGGTGGCCCCTCGATCCACGCCACCAGCGACCACCGCTCGCCGCGGGTCACCGGGGCCACGCGGTGCTCCAGGTAAGAGGGAAAGGCCACGAGCGTGCCTTGCTGGCGCATGCGCGAGGCGTCCAACCCCGGCACGTGGAACTGCAGGTCGCCGCCGTCGTAGTCGGCCGGGGCGCTGAGTTGCACCGACACACTGAGCTTGCGCCGCGACATCTCGCCGGTGCCCAGGTCCATGTGCCAGTCGTAGTGGCCCGCGTCGTCGGCCTGGTAGCGCGCGATCTGGCAACCGCTGGCGAAGTCGGTGAGTTCGAACCGGTAGCCCTCGTTGAGGTGCTGCACGGCCTGCGCCAGCAGGTCGAACAGGAAGGCGGTGGCCGGCTCGGGCCGGAAGAACCAGATCTGCGAGCGGCGGATCTCGGCCCGCCAGGCATCGCCCGAGCCCACCCGCCCCTGCGCCGGGGGGTGGCCCTGCACCATCCGAATGGCTTGGGCACAGGCCGGAGGGTCCAGCAGGGCGGGCCAAACCACCACCTGGGTCAGCCGGTCATTGCCGGGGCGGTGGGTGATCGGCGGGGTGCTGGCCACGAGGAGGGAAGGTGGGGCTGTGAGAGGCTCGGATTCAGTGTAGCCAGCGGCTGACCCGCGGGGTGCCCCGAACCGGGTCGCCTGGGCGGACCGGATAATCGACGGTCGAATGCACTGCCATGAACCCATCGCCGCTTCCAGCTGCCATCCGCGCTCATCAGCCCGACGTAGAAGCCCTGTGTCGTAGGGCTCATGCGCGGCGGCTGGACTTGTTCGGGTCAGCGGCACGAGGCAGTTTCGTGCCAGGAAGCAGTGACCTGGACTTCGTGGTCGATTTCAAGGAGCTCACCCCCGGTGACTACTCCGACGCTTACTTCATCTTGAAGCAGGGGCTGGAGGAAATCTTTGGCGCTCCGGTTGACCTGCTCACCGAGCGGTCGGTCCGCAATCCCTTCCTGAAAGACCGCCTCACAGCGGAGCGCATACAGGTCTATGAAGGCTGACAGCCCGAGTTCCTGTGGGATGCGCTGCGCGCTGCGCAGGCTGTGGCCCGAATGGCGAACGGCGCAGACTTCGAGAGATACCGCAGCGACGAGATGTTGCGGTCGGCCATCGAGCGCCAGCTGGAAATCCTTGGGGAGGCCCTGTCGCGCCTGCGCAAGGCAGATCCTGAGACGGCTGCCCGCGTTCCCGATCTGCCGCGAGCGGTCGCCTTGCGCAACATCCTGATTCACGCCTACGCCGACATCGACAACGCCGTCGTCTGGGGCGTCGTGGACAGGCATCTGGCCCCATTGGTCGACAGCCTCAAGCTGCTGCTTCCCGAGCACTGAGCCGGGCTGTGTTGGCACACACCGGACCCCAGCGCATCGTCTGCCTCACCGAGGAGACCACCGAGTGGCTGTACCTGTTGGGGCAGGAACACCGCGTCGTGGGCATCAGTGGTTACACGGTGCGGCCGCGCCAGGCGCGGCTGGAGAAGCCGCGCATCAGCTCCTTCCTGGACGGGCGCATCGACCGCATCGTGGCGCTCGAGCCCGATCTGGTGATCGGCTTTTCCGACATGCAGGCCGCGCTGGCCGACAAGCTCATCCGCGCGGGGCTGAACGTGTGGGTCACCAACCAGCGCAGCGTGGCCCAGATCTACGACACGCTGCGCATGGTGGCCTCGCTGCTGGGGCCGCAGGTGCTGCAGCGGGCGCAGGACTGGATCGACCACACACAGGCCCGGCACGCGCGCATCGCCGCGGTGTCGCGCGACTGGCCGCGCAGGCCGCGCGTGTACTTCGAGGAGTGGGACGAGCCGATGATCAGCGCCATCCGCTGGGTGTCGGAGCTGGTCGCGTTGGCGGGCGGCGACGATGTCTTCCCTGAGCTCGCGGCCCAGTCGATGGGGCGTGACCGCATCATCGCCGACCCTGCTGAGCCGGCGCGTCGCCAACCGGATCTCATCGTCGGCTCGTGGTGTGGCAAGAAGTTCCGCCCCGAGCGGGTGGCCGCACGGCTGGGCTGGGCCGATGTGCCCGCGGTGCGAGACGGCGAGCTGCACGAGGTGAAGTCCTGCGACATCCTGCAACCCGGCCCGGCGGCGCTGACCGACGGGCTGGACCGGCTGCACGCGCTGTTCTCGGCTTGGGCTGCCAAGCGGACATGAGCGAGGCCGGAGCGAGGCCTGAGCGGCCCGTGTGTTCTCAGCCGGCGCGCTCGCGCCGCGCCTGCTCGATGACGGTATCGAATTCGGCCTCGGCGAGGCGCTTGAGGGCGCAGAAGTTGGCCTTGGTGAGCGGGCTGGACTCCCAGGCCCGCAGCAGCGCCAGGCGGTCACGCTGCGCCGCGTCCTCGGGGCCGAGCGGGCCGCGCGGCATGTCGCGGGCTTCTGGCCGTGGGCCTTTCCATTCGGATCCGCCGGATCCGCCGGACCCACTGGGTCCCTTTGGCCCTCTCGGGCCTCTCGCGTCTCTTGCCCCTTGAGGGTGGGGCGCATGCGGCTGCGGACGGCGCGGCCGCTGATCGGGGTGCCCAGCGCGCTGCGGGCCGCCCGAGCTGTCCTCGCGCCGCACACCGCGCCGCGGCGGGCGGTTCTCACGGCTCGCCTCGCCTTGACGGGGCCCACGATCGGGTCGGCCCGGGCGCGGGGGGCGAGGAGGCCGTGGCGAAGCGTCGCCTTCAGGGGAGTCCGAAGCCGAGGACGTCGATGAGGGGGCGGCCCCCATCTCCTGCTCGCCCGACCCGGCCTGCGGCGACGACCTGGGCCCGTTGTTGGCCCGCCGGGCTTGTGCCTCGGCCTGGCGCCGTGCTTGCACCAGGGCGCGTCGGCGCTCCACCTCTTCGCGCGCGGCGGCGCGGTGCTCTTCGGCAATCTCGCCGGCGGGCGCCCCGTCCAGGTCGAAGCGCGAGGGTGCGGCCACCAGCGCCCTCAGGTAGGCCGTGCTGGTGGTGTGGCGGTGCAGGAAGACCGACAGCGACTTGCGGCTGAACACACCCGGCGCGCGCTGCTGGATGTCGGCCTGGATGCGCAGCTTGATCGGGCGCGGCGGACCCTCGTTGCCGAACAGCGCCGGAAAGCGCTCGGCTAGCGCCGCCGCGCAGGCGGCGGGCGACAGGTCGGGCATTTTGGCCGGTGCATCCGCCGAGGAGCCTGCAACGTCCTGAGCGAGGCCCTCTTCGGCGCCGGCTGCCGCAGGCGCGGACTCTGCGCCAGGCACTGGCACTGGCTCTGGCGAAACGGCAGTAGCCGGACCGGGATCCGTCGAAGCCTCTGCGGGAGCGTCTGCTGGAGCGACCGCTGGAGCGACCGCTGGAGCGACCGCTGGGGCCTCTGTCGGAATGTCTTGCGCGGGGTCGGGTACGGATTCAGGCACAGGGTCAGGCATGGCAGTCGCGGCCGGGGATTGTCGCCTCAGCGCAGGGGTTGTTTGGCGATACTGCTTGCCATGGACCCGACCGCCTCAACGGCCTCTTCATCTCTCCCCCCGGCCTCCCCTGGTGTGGCCCTGCTCACGGCCGCCGGCAGCGGCATCGGCGCCGCCGCCGCGCGCCGCCTGGCGGCCGAGGGCTGGCAGGTGGCCATCCTGTCGCCCTCGGGCAAGGGCGAAGCGCTGGCCTTGGATCTGGATGGTCTGGGCGTCACCGGCTCGAACCGCAAGCCCGAGGACCTGCAGCGTCTGGTGGATGCAGCGCTGGCCCGCTGGGGCCGCATCGACGCGGTGGTGAACAGCGCCGGCCACGGCCCCAAGGGCGCGCTGCTGGACATCAGCGACGGCGACTGGCAACTGGGCATGGAGTTCTACCTGCTCAACGTGGTGCGCATCGCCCGGTTGGTGACGCCGGTGATGCAGCGCCAGGGGCGCGGCGCCATCGTCAACGTCTCCACCTACGCCACCTTCGAGCCGGAGGCCGCGTTTCCCACCTCGGGCGTGTTCCGCGCCGGGCTGGCCGCCTTCACCAAGCTGTGGGCCGACCAGTACGCCGCCGACGGGCTGCGCATGAACAACGTGCTGCCCGGCTTCATCAGCAGCCTGCCCGAGAAGCCCGAGCGGCGGCAGCGCATCCCCATGGGCCGCTACGGCACGCCGCAGGAGGTGGCCGAACTCATCGCCTTCCTCGCGTCGGACCGCTCGTCCTACCTCACCGGGCAGAACATCCGCATCGACGGCGGAATCACCCGCTCGGTTTGACCCCACGTAAGGCATTCGCCAGACCGGCGGTGTCAAATTCAGGGTTTCTACTTAGCCCTCTTTTGATTCAGGAGACAGGACATGGCGACTCGTGACGTGGTGGTGTTGGGTGTGGCGCGCTCGGCGATCGGCTCCTTCGGCGGCTCGCTGGCCGACATGGAGCCGGCGGAACTGGCCGGTACCGTAATGAAGGCGGCGGTGGAGCGCTCGGGCGTGGACCCCAAGGCCATCAACTACGTGACCGTGGGCAACTGCATCCCCACCGAGAGCCGCTACCCCTACGTAGCGCGCGTGGCCAGCATCCAGGCCGGTTTGCCCATGGACAGCGTGGCCATGGCGGTCAACCGCCTGTGCTCTTCGGGCCTGCAGGGCATCGTCACGACGGCGCAGAACATCCTGCTGGGTGACTGCGACTACGGCGTGGGCGGCGGCGTGGAGGTGATGAGCCGCGGCGCCTACCTGTCGCCGGCCATGCGCACCGGTGCGCGCATGGGCGACACCAAGCTGATCGACGCCATGGTGGCGGCACTGACCGACCCCTTCGGTGTGGGCCACATGGGCATCACGGCCGAGAACCTGGCGGCCAAGTGGACCATCACGCGCGAGGAGCAGGACGCCCTGGCGGTGGAGAGCCAGCGCCGCGCCGCAGCGGCCATCGCCGAAGGCCGCTTCAAGAGCCAGATCGTCCCGATCGTCAAGCAGACCCGCAAAGGCGAGGTCGTCTTCGACACCGACGAGTACGTCAAGGCCAGCACCACGATGGAGTCGCTGGGCAAGCTCAAGCCGGCCTTCAAGAAGGACGGCTCTGTGACCGCGGGCAACGCCTCGGGCATCAACGACGGCGCAGCCTTCTTCGTGCTGGGCGATGCCGCCACCGCGGCCAGGGACGGCCACAAGCCCATGGCGCGCCTGGTGTCCTACGCCGTGGCCGGCGTGCCCAACGACATCATGGGCGAGGGCCCGATCCCGGCGTCCAAGCTCGCGCTGAAGAAGGGTGGCGTGACGCTGGACCAGATGGACGTCATCGAGTCCAACGAGGCCTTTGCGGCGCAGGCGATTGCCGTGCAGCGCGGCCTGGGCCTGGACATGGCCAGGACCAACCCCAACGGCGGCGCCATCGCGCTGGGCCACCCCATCGGTTGCTCAGGCGCCTTCATCGCCACCAAGGCCATCTATGAACTTCACCGCACCGGCGGGCGCTACGCGCTGGTGACCATGTGCATCGGCGGCGGCCAGGGCATCGCGGCGGTCTTCGAGCGTCTCTAACCTGACCTGAGCGCAGCGCTGGGCCGGCCCCCTCGCGGGACGGCCGCGCGGCGTGCACGCACCCCGCAAGGGCGGCTTCGGCCGCCCTTGGCCTTTGTGGCGGCCGGCCAATACCCGAGCGCCGCGCAAGATGTCTCATTGACAGGACAATGGGACGAACATGCTGGCCCCCAAGCCCCTGCCCACCGGCGGCTCCGCCGCCCTGCCGCTGCCCAAGTACCACCAGGTCTACCTGGTGCTGCGCGAGCGGCTGGAGGAGGGCCGCTTCGCCCACGGCGTGCCCGGCGAGATGCTGCTGATGAAGGAGTTCGGCGTGGCGCGGGTTACGGTGCGCCGGGCCCTTGAGCGGCTGGCCAACGAGGGCCTGATCGAGCGCGCGCCCGGCCGCGGCACGGTGGCCGTGTCCCGGCCCGCAGCGCGCGCTGATGCCCGCGCAGCCGCGCCGGACGCCGACCCGGCCTCGCGCGCCCGGCTGACCGGCCTGCTCGAGAACATCGTCAGCATGGGCCTGAAGACCCGCGTCGAGGTGGTGGGCTGCGAGGTGCTGCCCGCCCCGCAGGCCGTGGCGCCGCGCCTGGGCTTGGCCGAAGGCGAGCCAGTGCACAAGGCGGTGCGCGTGCGCTCCACCGACGAGGGCCCGCTGTCGCACATCACCACCTATGTGCCGGCGTCGCTGGCGCAGGGCATCGGCCAGAGCGAGCTCAAGGCCAAGCCGCTGCTCATCCTGCTGGAGGAGTCGGGCGTGCGCATCGGCCGCGCGGCGCAGTCCATCTCGGCCCGCCTGGCCGACGTGGACGTGGCCCGCCACCTGCAGGTGGACGTGGGCTCGCCGTTGCTGGCCGTCAACCGGCTGATCTTCGACGAGGCCGACCGCCCGGTGCAGTGGCTCAACGGCCTGTACCGCCCCGACCGCTACCAGTACGAGATGCAGCTGTCCCGCGTGGGCGGGATCGATGCCAAGGTGTGGGTCAGCCGCGAGCTGACCGCGCAGTTTCCCTAGAACCCCTGTTCCCCCATCCCTGCCCGAGGAGCCTGACATGAGCAACCGTCGCATCTTCATCCAGCAGTCGGCCGCCGCCGCCACCACGCTGGCCTTTCCGCTGGTCGGCGGCGCCCAGCCCAAGGCCGTCAAGGTCGGCATCCTGCACCCGGTGACCGGGGCGCTGGCCTACTCCGGCCAGCAGTGCCGCGAAGGCGCGCTGATGGCCATCGAGGACATCAACAAGACCGGCATCAAGTCGCTGGGCGGGGCCAAGATCGACGCCATGCTCGGTGACGCGCAGAGCACGCCGCAGGCCGGCACGGCCGAGATCGAGAAGATGAACGAGGCTGGCTGCTCGGCGGTGGTCGGCGCCTTCGCCTCGGCCATCTGCCTGGCCACCACGCAGGCCGCGGCCAAGTACAACCTGCCGCACGTGGTGGATGTGGGCGTGGCCGACCAGATCGTGCAGCGCGGCCTGAAGAACACCTTCCGCTTCGGCCCGGGCTATGCCACCTGCGCGCAGGTGGCGGTGAACAACCTGCACGTGCTCAACACCATCGCCGGCAAGCCGGCCAAGACGGTGATGATCATCCACGAGGAGAGCCTGTTCGGCACCGGCACGGCCAACCTGCTGGCACGCGAGCTGCCGGGCTTCGGCTTCGACGTGAAGGAGGTGGTCAAGCACGCCAACCCGACGCGCGACTTCAACAACATCGTGCTGCGGATGAAGTCGATCAACCCCGACATCGTCGTCCCCGCCAACTACTACAACGAGTACGCGCTGCTGGTGCGCACCATGCAGCAGCAGAAGGTCACGCCCAAGGCCATCTACTCGGTGCTGGGCGGTGCGGCGTCGAGCTACAAGTTCGTCAAGGAGTTCCCCGAGGCGGCCAACGGCATCATCGACTGCAACCACTGGTTCAACCCGAAGGACAAGCGCAGCGCCGAGCTGCGCAAGCGCGCCGAAGCCAAGGGCCTGTTCTTCTCCTACGAGATGTTCATGACCTACACCGCGGTGCGGCTGCTGGCCGATGCCATCGAGCGCGCCAAGAGCGCCGACCGCGCCGCGATCATCGACGCGCTGACCAAGAGCACCTTCAGCGATCACATCATGCCGTACGGCGCCACGCGCTTCGAGAACGGCCAGAACATGGGCGCCCAGCCGCTGATGACCCAGGTCATCAAGGGCGATATCCGGGTGATCGTGCCGCGCGACTACCGCGAGGCCGAGCCGCTGTTCCCGCTGCGCGCCTGAGTCTGAGAACTCGCCGCATCCGGGCCTGGCGCGTCAACCGCCGCAGGCCCGGGCGGCAGCGCCCATGCTCGAGTTCGGCATCCTCTTTCCGTCGGTCCTCAACGGGCTGACCACCGGCGCGGTCTACGCGCTGGTGGCGCTCGGGCTCACGCTCATCTACGGCGTGCTGCACATCATCAACTTCGCCCACGGGGCGGCGCTGATGGTGGCCCTGTACGCGGTGTACCTGCTCAAGACCTGGCTGGGCATCGATCCCTACCTGGCGCTGCCGCTGGTGGTGCCGGCGATGTTCGTTCTGGGCTATGCGCTGCAGCGCGTGGTGATCAACCGCGCCAGCCATGGCAAGGACGAGAACATCCTGCTGGTGACGCTGGGCCTTTCCATCGTGCTGGAGAACCTGGCGCTGCTGGCCTTCAAGAGCGACACCCGCACCATCGACACCGCCTACACGCTGACGACAGTGCCCATCGGCCCGGCGATGATCGCGCTGCCCAAGCTGGTGGCCTTCGCTGGCGCGCTGGCGGCATCGGCCCTGCTGCTGTGGGTGGTGACCCGCACCGACCTGGGCCGCGCCATCCGCGCCGTGGCGCGCGAGAAGCAGGGCGCGCGGCTCATGGGCATCGACGTCGACCATGTCTACGCCATGAGCTTCGGCATAGGGCTGGCCTGTCTGGGCGCGGCGGCGTGCTTCCTGCTGCCGGCCTACTACGTGAACCCGCAGGTGGGCTCGGGCTTCGTGCTGGTGGCTTTCACCATCGTGGTGCTGGGCGGCATGGGCAGCTTTGCGGGGGCTCTGGTGGGTGGCCTGCTCATCGGTGTGGTGGAGTCGCTGTGCGGGCTGTTCCTGGGCGAGTCGCTGGGCCAGATCGGCATCTTCGCGATCTTCATTGCGGTGCTGCTGTTCAGGCCGCAGGGCTTGTTTGGGGCGCGGGTGTGATGTCTGTGTGCCCGCTCTTGATGCCGATCCCGGTGACGTTGCGTGCGCCCTTCGGTGTGGGTCAGCACCTCGCGAGGAAGGTCGGAGCGGGGCAGCCCGCGCCGCTCATGTCCTCCGGCGCCCGCCGGGGGCGGACGCCTCCCCCTTTACTTCGCGTCGCAGGCTGCCCCGCCCCGACCTTCCGACGACATGTCAGCCCGCCTGCGCTCGCTGGTGACCTTGTGTGCGGGCCCCGTGGTGCGGGCACCCGGCTGGGCGAAGTAAAGGAGGAGGGGCGGGCGCAGCCCGGCCCGGGGGACATGAGCCCGGCCGGGTGCCCGCGCCGCGGGGCTGGCGAGGTGTTTCCCATCGGATGCAGGAGCACTGCAAGTCAATTCCGCGAGGTGCTGCCATGAACAGCACCCTCTCCCGCGACCTCCTGCACATCGCCGCCTTCGCCGCGGTGGTGGCCGGCTTGACGTTGGCCGTCGACTCCGGTGTCTGGCTGACCTTCCTGATGATGACGCTCTACGCCGCGCTGCTGGCGCTGAGCTGGAACATCCTGGGCGGCTTCGGCGGGCAGTTCTCCTTCGGCCACGCCCTCTTCTTCGGCACGGGGGCCTATGTGCAGGCCATCGCGCAGCTCACCGGCGGGCTGAACGCCTGGGTGGCGCTGCCTCTGGCGGTGGCCACCGCCGGCGGCGTGGGCGCCTTCGTCGGCGCGCTGACTTTCCGCTACGGACTGAAGGGCTCGTACTTCGCGCTGGTCACGCTGGCCTTTGCCGAGGTGTTTCGCATCCTCGCCGTGTCGGTGGGCTTCACCGGCGGCGGGGTGGGGCTGATGATCCCGCTGAAGGAGTCGGTCGCGCAGATGCAGTTCGGCTCGCGCCGGGGCTACATCGCGCTGGTGCTGGGTTTCGTGGTCGCGGCGCTGGTGGTCACGGCCTGGCTGCGGCACTCGCGCTTCGGCGCGCGGCTGCAGGCCGTGCGCGACAACGAGGATGCGGCCCGCGCGGTGGGTGTGGACCCGTTTGCCGTCAAGCTGGGCGCCACGGTCCTGTCGGGCGCCTTCATGGGCGCGGGCGGGGCCTTCTACGTGCAGGTATTCCAGTACATCGACCCGGCCATCGGCTTCGGCCCATCCAGCTCGGTGGAGGCGCTGGTGGCGGCCATCGTCGGCGGCATGGGCACGCTGTGGGGCCCGGTGCTGGGCGCGGCGGTGCTGCACCTGCTGGCCGAGGCCACGCGCAACCTCTTCGGCCAGCTGCCCGGGCTGAACATGGTCATCTACGGCAGCGTGCTGGTGCTCATCGTCATGTTCGCGCCGCGTGGGCTGGCGGGCATCGGCCGCAGCGTGCGCGACCTGTGGCGGCGTGGCGCCGGCAAGGGTGACGCGCCGTGAGCCGGCGCGGGCATGCCGCTCGAGGGAGCGCGCGATGAGCGAGCCCCTGCTGCAGTTGCAAGGCTTGTCCATCGCCTTCGGCGGGCTCAAGGCCGTGCAGGACGTGAGCCTGGACGTGAACGCCCGCACTCTCACCGCGCTGATCGGACCCAACGGCGCGGGCAAGACCACGCTGTTCGCGCTCATGAGCGGCTTTCTCAAGCCCGATTCCGGCACGGTGCGCTTTGCCGGGCGCGACATCACCGGCCACAGCCCGCATCTGAACGCGCGCGCCGGCATGACCCGCACCTTCCAGATCGTGCAGCCCTTTGCCGCACAGACGGTGCGCGAGAACATCGCCGTGGGCGCGCACCTGCATGAGCCGCGACGCAGCGCGGCGCTGGCGCAGGCCGAGGCCATCGCGCAGCAGGTGGGCCTGGCGCCGCAGCTGGACAAGCCCGCGGCCGACCTGACGGTGGCGGGCCGCAAGCGCCTGGAACTGGCGCGCGCGCTGGCCACACGGCCGAAGCTGCTGCTGCTGGACGAGGTACTGGCGGGGCTCAATCCGCAGGAGATCGCCGAAGTGATCCCGGTGGTGCGCGGCATTGCCGCGGGCGGGGTGACGGTGCTGATGATCGAGCACGTGATGCAGGCGGTGATGAACCTGGCCGAGCACGTGTGGGTGCTGGCGCAGGGCCAGCTGATCGCCTCGGGCACGCCGCAGCAGGTCACGTCCGACGAGCGCGTGATCGAGGCCTACCTCGGCCACGGTGCGGCGGCGCGGCTGCGCGCGGCGGGGACGCCATGAGCAGCACGTCAGGCACCCACGCATCGCCGCTGCTGCAGGTGCACGCGCTGCGCAGCGGCTACGGTCGCGTGGAGGTGCTGCGCGGGGTGGACCTGGAGGTGCGCCCCGGCGAGATCGTGGCCCTGCTGGGCAGCAACGGCGCGGGCAAGTCCACGCTCAACAACACGGTGTGCGGCCTGGTGCCGGCCTGGGGCGGGCAGGTGGTCTTCGATGGGGCCGACCTCACGGGCGCGCACTACCGCGCCATCGTCAAGGCCGGCCTGATCCAGGTGCCTGAGGGCCGTCGCGTCTTCCCCAACCTGACCGTGCGCGAGAACCTCGAGCTCGGCTCCTTCACCCGGGCGCGTGAGCGCCGCGCCGAGAACCTGGAGCGCGTGTTCGAGACCTTCCCGCGGCTGAAGGAGCGCATCGCGCAGAAGGCCGGGACGATGAGCGGCGGCGAGCAGCAGATGCTGGCCATCGGCCGCGGCCTCATGGCCGAGCCGCGGCTGCTGATCCTGGACGAGCCATCGCTGGGCCTGTCGCCTCTGCTGGTGGAGGAGATGTTCGCCCTCATCCGCCGCCTGCACGAGGCCGGCCTGGCCGTGCTGCTGGTGGAGCAGAACGTGGGCCAGTCGCTGGAGATCGCCGACCGCGCCTATGTGCTGGAAAACGGCAGCGTGCGCTTTTCCGGCCTGCCGGGCGAACTGCTGGCCAGCGACGAGCTGCGCCGTGCCTATCTGGGCTTGTAGACCTGAAGGAGGCCCCCGTGAAACCCAACACCCCCGCGCCGAAGATCGCGCCGCGCCGCCGGCAGGTCATGGCCCTGGCCGCCGCGGCGCCCGCCCTCGCCGGCCGTATCGCCACCCGCCTCGGTGCGGGCCTGTTGTCCGCCACCGCCTTCGCCCAGACCTCGTCCACACCGCCCATCCGCATTCTGGTGGGCGCCTCGCCCGGCGGTAGCACCGACACCCTGGCGCGCGAGATCGCGCCCGAGATGGGGCGGCTGCTGGGCCGCACGGTGATCGTGGAGAACCGCGCTGGCGCCGGCGGCAACCTCGCCGCCGACGCGGTGGCCAAGGCCGCGCCTGACGGCAACACGCTGCTGCTGAGCTTCACCAGCCACACCATCAACGCCACGCTGTACCCGAAGCTGCCCTTCGACCCGGTGGCCGACTTCACGCCGCTGACGATGATCGCCACCTCGCCCTCGGTGCTGGTGGCCCATCCGTCGCTGCCGGTGAAGGACGTCAAGGAGCTCATCGCCTATGCCAAGCCGCGCCCCGGGCAGCTGAACTTCGCCATCGGCGGCATCGGCTCGTCGCTGCATCTGGCCGGCGAGGCCTTCAAGCTGAAGGCGGGGCTGTTCATCGTCAACATCCCCTACCGCGGCACCGCCCCGGCGGTGGCCGATGTGGTGGCCGGCAACGTGCCGCTGATGTTCGCCAACGTGGGCAATGTGCGCTCGCTGGTGCAGTCGGGGCGCCTGAAGGCCCTGGGCGTGACCAGCCCCAGGCGGTTGCCGCAGTTCCCTGATGCGCCGGCGATTGCCGAGGTGCTGCCGGGCTTCGAGTCCAACGCCTGGTTCGGCCTGTTCGGCCCCGCGAAGATGCCGCCCGAGCTGGTGCGGCGCGTCAGTGATGCGGCCCGCGCCGCAGTGCGCGCTGACGCGATGCGCAAGCGCCTGGAGGGCGACGCCGGCACCCCCGTGGGCAATGCGCCCGAGGAGTTCGCCGCCTTCGTCAAGGCCGATGTGCCGCGTTGGGCGCAGCTGGTCAAGTACTCGGGCGCCACGCCCGACTGAAGCGGACTCCTTCAGCTGCACCTCGACCCGCCCTGCCCCTTCGCCGCAGACCGCCCCTTGCCCGCATGACCGCGCCCACCACCCTCGCGCAGAAGCTCGTCGCCCGCGCCGCCGGACGTGAGCGGGTGCAGCCCGGCGAGATAGTGACCTGCCGGGTCGACCTGGCGATGTTCCACGACTCCTCGGGCCCGCGCCGGCTGCAGCCCATGCTGCAGGAGCTGGGCGCGACGATCCGCGACCCGCGGCGCGTGGTGCTGGTGATCGACCATTACGTGCCCGAGGCCGACGAGGAGTCGCGGCGCATCGTGCGCATCGCCCGCGACTGGGCGGCGGCGCAGCGCCTGCCCCACGTGCACGACAGCCAGGGGATCTGCCACATCGTGCTGCCCCAGGCCGGCCACCTGCGACCGGGGCTGCTGTGCGTGGGCGGCGACTCGCACAGCCCCACCGGCGGGGCCTTCGGCGCCTACATGTTCGGTGTGGGCGCCACCGAGATGCTGGGCGTGGTGGTGACCGGCGAGATCTGGCTGAAGGTGCCGCAGACCCTGTTCATGCGCTGGACTGGCCGGCTGTCGGCCGGCGTGAGCGCCAAGGACATGATGCTGGCCATGCTGGCCCGCTTCGGCATGGATGGTGCGCAGTACCAGGCCGTGGAGTTCTGCGGCGAGGCCGTGCGCGCGCTGCCGATGGAAGAGCGCATGACGCTGGCGAACATGAGCGCCGAGCTCGGCGCGCAGGCCGGCCTGGTGGCCCCGGACGACACCACCCGCGCCTGGCTGGCGCACCACGCGCCGCAGGGCTGGGCCGGCCCCGAGGGCACCGTGCCCTGGGCCGAGGTGGACTTTGTCGGCTGGGCCAGCCACGAGGACGCCCCCGGCCGCCGCCACAGCTTCGACGCCTCGACGCTGGCCCCGCAGGTGGCGCTGCCGCACAGCCCGGCCAATGCGCGACCGGTGTCCGACCTGGAGCCCACCCGCGTGGACGTGGCCTACCTCGGCGCCTGCACCGGCGCCAAGCTCGAGGACCTGCGCGCCGCGGCGCGGGTGCTGCGCGGGCGGCGCATCGCCTCGGGCGTGCAGATGCTGGTGGCCCCGGCCAGCGTGCGCGACCGCCAGGCCGCCGAGCGCGAGGGCCTGATGCAGGTCTTGCGCGACGCCGGCGCTGCGCTGCTGCCCAGCGCCTGCGGCGCCTGTGCCGGCTACGGCGGGCGCATCCCCGACGGCAGCACCGTCATCTCATCCACGGCGCGCAACTTCAAGGGCCGCATGGGCTCGGCCACGGCCCAGGTCTTCCTGGGATCGCCCTACACCGTGGCCGCCTCAGCCCTGCGCGGGCAGATCACCGACGCGCGCGAGGTGCTGGCGTGAGGGTCTGGACGCTGCCCGAGGACGTGGACACCGACCAGCTGGCGCCGGGCCACACCATGAAGCATGGCCTGGAGGTCACCGCCCGCCACTGCCTGGAGGCGGTGCGGCCGGACTTCCCCGCCGGCGTGAAGCGCGGCGACGTCATCGTGGCGGGGCCGCGCTTTGGCATCGGCTCGTCGCGCGAGCAGGCGGCCAGCGTGCTGGTGCACATGGGGGTGGCGGCGGTGGTCGCGCCCAGCTTCTCGGGCCTGTACTTCCGCAACGCCTTCAACGTCGGCCTGCTGCTGCTGACCTGCCCGCAGGCGGGCGCCATCGCCGACGGCGAGGCCATCGCCTTCGATGCGCGCATCGGCCGCATCGCCCTGGACGACGGCCGCGTGCTGGCCTGCGAACCCATCCCCGGCTTCCTGCTCGACATGGTCGAGGCCGGCGGCCTGCTGCCCCAACTGAAGAAGCGCCTGGCGCGCACCGAGGAGATTGCCCCATGAGCACCCCCGAGTTCGACCTGCTGATCAAGGACGTGCGCGTCGTGCGGCCGCACGGCAACGTGGTGCACGCCGCCGACATCGCCATCAAGGGCGGCACGGTGGCCCAGGTGGCCCCGGGCCTTGACGTCACACGCGCCAAGGCCGTGTACGACGGCAAGGGGCGGCTGGCCTTTCCGGGCGTGGTGGACGCGCACATGCACTCGGGCATCTACTCGCCGCTGGCCGAGGACGCGGTCACCGAGAGCAAGGCCGCGGCCATGGGCGGCGTCACCTCCAGCCTGAACTACTTCCGCACCGGGCAGTACTACCTGAACAAGGGCGGCGCCTACAAGCGCTTCTACCCCGAGGTGCTGAAGATCTCGAACAACCGCTTCCACGTCGACTACGGCTATCACCTCGCGCCGATGAACGGCCAGCACATCGACGAGATCCCGATGCTCATCGACAAGCACGGCGTCTCCAGCTTCAAGATCTTCATGTTCTACGGCTCGCACGGCCTGCACGGGGCGAGCAACTCGCAGCGCGACTTCCTCATGATCGGCGAGGACGAGCGCTACGACTACGCGCACTTCGAGTTCGTCATGCGCGGCATCCAGGCCGCGCGCGAGCAGTTCCCCGAGCGCGCGCGGCAGATCTCGCTGAGCCTGCACTGCGAGACCGCCGAGGTCATGACGGCCTACACGAAGATCGTCGAGAAGGACAAGTCGCTCAAGGGCCTGGCCGCGTATCACGCGAGCCGGCCGCCGCACTCCGAAGGGCTGGCGGTGTTCATCGCCTCGTACCTGGCCCACGAGACGGCGCTACCCAACATCAACCTGCTGCACCTGTCCTCGCGCAAGGCGGTGCAGGCGGCGATGATGATGGCCGAGGTCTTCCCGCACATCGATTTCAGGCGCGAGGTGACCATCGGCCACCTGATGCTGGACATCACCTCCAAGGCTGCCGAGCTGGCCAAGGTGAACCCGCCGATCCGCCCGCGCGAGGATGTGGAATTCCTGTGGGAGGCGCTGCTGGCCGGGGAGCTGGACTGGGTCTGCTCCGACCACGCCTGCTGCCGCCACGAGACCAAGATCCCGGCGCGCTATTTCGGCAACATCTGGATGGCCAAGAGCGGCTTCGGCGGCACCGAGTACCTGCTGCCCGCACTCGTGAGCGAGGGCACGCGCCGCGGCATGAGCTACAACCACATGGCCCGCGTGACGAGCTGGAACCCGGCGCAGCGCTACGGCCTGAACCGCAAGGGCGACATCGAGGTGGGCTTCGACGCCGACATCGCGCTGGTGGACCCGGCGCGGACCTGGACCATCGCCGCCAAGGACTCGCCCTCGACCCAGGGCTACACGCCCTTCGAGGGGCTGGAGCTGTCGGCCCGGGTGGACGCCACCTTCCTGCGCGGCATGAAGATCTACGAGGACGGGCAGGTGATCGGCAAGCCCCGCGGGCAATATCTGCACCGGCCGACGGCGTGACCCATCGGGCGTCGATGTCCGACGTGTCCTGATGATGCGCTGATCTTCCCGTGACCCCGTCCGTCGTCCGCGCCCTCGCCCTGCCCGAGGGCACGCCCCACGTCCCGGTGGCCATCGTCGGCGCCGGGGCCTGCGGGTTGACGGCCGCGCTGCGCCTGCGTGACGAGGGCATCGACTGCGTGCTGCTGGAGCGAGACGCCGTGCCGCAGGGCTCCACGGCGTTGTCCTCGGGCTTCATCCCCGCCGCCGGCACGGCGGTGCAGCGCGCGGCGGGCGTGACCGACGACGACGCCCAGCGCTTTGCCGCCGACATCCAGGCCAAGGCACACGGCACCGCGGCACCGCACCTGGTGGCGGCCTACACCCAGGCCATCGCGCCGGCGATGGACGCGCTGCAGTCGCGCCACGGCCTGGCCTTCGAGCTGCTCGGCGGCTTTCTCTACCCCGGGCACTCGGTGCGGCGCATGCACACCCTGCCGCAGAAGACCGGGACGGCGCTGGTGGCCGCGCTGGCCGCGGCCACTGAGCGCGCCGGGGCGATGACGCTGACGCAGGCGCGGGTGACCGAGCTGTGGATGCAGGGCGATGCAGACGCGGTGCCCCGCGACCCCGCAGGTGCGGCGGTGAGCTCTGGGCAGGAGCCCGCCCGCGTGATCGGCGTGGGCTACGCGCGGCCCGACGGCACCCTGGAGCACCTGGCCTG
>Ga0315902_10003929_pt1 | contig 21887 bp, 21 predicted proteins | sample LakEriMetagenome_9_FD_203523 | JGI IMG/M metagenome (GOLD analysis project Ga0315902, IMG submission 203523) | Freshwater fungal communities from buoy surface, Lake Erie, Ohio, United States - Buoy 12 MA117 | ecosystem: Environmental > Aquatic > Freshwater > Lake > Lake biofilm | place: USA... | reverse complement strand
GTTGTACGCTTGGATTAATTCTCACAAAGCTTGAAGCTTTAAAGCATCGCCGCCCTAGCTCAGTCGGTAGAGCGTCGCTCTCGTAAAGCGAAGGTCATGAGTTCGATTCTCATGGGCGGCTCAATTGACGGACTACCTAACCAGCTATTTTGTTTCACAACTTAAAGTTTGAGCATTCTTGTATGCAACAAATGGATGTAATTGAGGTTAGACTTATCTAAGTTGAGAGTGTTTTACACGGAAAACATAAGTGAAGTATACTTTCGGTGTGAAAAATAATTCTGAGTTTTATATTCAGCACAATTTTCTTCCAACAGAAACGGAATTAAGATTTGAAAATGTCGATGAATTAAAGAAATACAATTTGGGTCGAAGTTATTTGTTGGAAAACTGCCTTCAAATTCCCACGAAACTATTAAATGAATCCTCATTACTTGAAATCGGCCCTGATTCTGGCGAAAACGCTTATTCTGCAGCAAGCATGGGAGCAAATGTTACATGTATTGACGCAAATCCTAAATCAATTCAACATTTAAAAAAACTGTTTTCAAAATCTCGGTATGAGAACAACTTATCGAAGACTTATGTAGGCGATTATCTTGATACCTATGTCGAAGGGAAGTTCAGTTTCGTTTTTGCTGAAGGGTTCTTGCACTCAGTGCTCAATAAGGAAAAGTTTGTCAGAAAAATAGAAAGCAACATGCAAATTCAAGGATTCTTTATCACGAGCTACTACGATCAATTTTCAATATTTGGAGACTTGCTCCATTCGTCTATATTCCGTACATTAGTGAAGAGTGATCTGGGACTGGAATCTCCATATGACAATTTGGAAGTTGCGGTTGACTATGGCGAAGACATATTCTTAAAAAAATGGCAAACCAAAAAACATTTACGATCATTACGTACTTGGATCCTTGACGTTTTGTTAAATCCAACCATGTCATTTGATCGAACCATTGATACAGAGTGGTTACTAAGACTCGGCAATTCAATCGGTCTTCATCTGTGGCAAAGTTGGCCGAACTTAAAACGATTCAATAATTATGAGTGGCATCGAGATATGAAATCCCCTGACGAGCTCCTAGAAGTTTCCATACAGCATTATCACGATAGAGTTCTAGAGAATTTTTTTGGCATATTATTACCAGAGCCTCTTGAGAAAACAAGGTCAAGAAGTAGAAATCATGACTTGTCTTCTAAACTATTGGAAATAAACAAGTCTCTCTCAGAACAGAACTGGTCCAAGGTTTCTTTAAATGTAAAATCGTTAATATCGGACCTTATAGCAGAAGAATCCAAAACACCAACTCAGATATTTTCGGCATTAAAAATGACGTTGGCATTTGCAGAGCTTTTTCTTATAGATGATTTCGTAGAAATCAGACAAATTCTTTCTGGGCAGTCTGAGAAGTTTTCCTCTGAGTCTATTTTCTTTCTAGGTTACTGGGGGCATCCTAATCACTATTCATCCTATAGAAAGTGCTGGTAGGCTTTGGCTTCCATGAGCTTTGATGGTCTGGGTAGACAAAACTGAAAACTGACGTGTTATGTGTTATTTTATTGTCGACTTGGAAGAGGTATGGATGTGAGTAACTACTTAACTAGATTACAGCACACTATTGCGGTAAATGGACAATCGTTCGATTCAAAGTCGCGAGAATTGGCGGAGCTCATTATTTCAACATGGAAGAACAGTGGAAGCATATATATATGTGGAAACGGTGGAAGTGCTAGTAGTTGTGAACACTTTGTAATTGATCTTCTCAACATACGTAGTCAATCATTTACTCAACGAATTAGAGTTGAAGCACTAACTGCTAACAGCGCTGTTTTAACGGCCATTTCAAACGACATAAATTTTAATAATGTTTTCGCCACGCAAATTACTAAAAAAGCTCAAAGTGGCGACCTTCTTATATTGATTTCTGCATCAGGAAACTCCTCCAACATAATATTAGCGGCAGAAACTGCAATGAAAATGGGTATTCAATTTTTCTCAGTAATTGGTTTTGACGGAGGTAAATTGCTTGAGTTATCAAGTCAATCTTTCTTATGCAAAACAGTAGAGGGAGAGTATGGAGTTGTTGAAGATGTACACCTCGCCTTTCTACACTGCACTTCAGAGTCCATCAAATTAATGACTAAAGGAGTCGAATTTGTCTGAATACAGGGAGATAAAGTCAATCTTCAGTGATCCGAAAAATCGGATCATGGGTGTCCAAGCCACTGGAACTTGGGAAAAAGATCCCAAACGGCTAGCCTTCATGCTAGCGAGATATAAATTCGTTTCTAAGATGTTGCAGGGGAAGCAGAGAGTGCTTGAAATCGGCGCTTCAGATGCGTGGGCCTCTCGAATAGTTAAGCAGTCTGTAGCGAACCTAACTTGCATAGATATAGATTCGGATTTTGTGACTTATGGGAAAGAGAATGTGAGCGAGAGGTGGCCACTGAGATTATTGCAACACGATATGCTTTCGCCCCTTATTGACGATATCTTTGATGCAGTCTTTGCCCTGGATGTTCTTGAGCACATAGCACCAACCGATGAATCGCAATTTATGAATAATGTTTTGACTTCGGTAACTAAGGATGGTGTCGTTATTCTTGGTATGCCGTCTCTTGAAACGCAAAGATTCTCCGAAAGCGATAACGGACACATAAACTGTAAAAGCGGAGTGGAATTTAAAGACATGATGTCTATTTATTTTAAAAATGTCTTCATGTTTTGCATGAATGACGAAGTGATACATACAGGCATGTTCGAGATGGCGAATTATCTAATTGCAATTGGTGTAGGCAAGAAATATTAAAAATAAAAGTGATCAAGTCCTGTTCTGAGATGATTTCTTAAGTGTGCATTACGATGTCTGAATTCAAAGCAAATCAACTGTTTGTGAAGGTATTGGAAATATCAAAAGAACTTTTCTATATGTGTGAAAAGATAATACTAAGTTTAGGATTTCTATCAAATTGGCGATTGAGTCCATTAAGCAAGTCAACACTTACAGCCTTTCTCTACGCCTTTCGGGACTTTACTTTTTATGTTGATCAATTTGAACGAAGAGTCAGCGAAAGCGTGACACTTCCAAAACACAGCAAGAAAATCGAGAATAGATTGCACAAATTGAGTTTAATTGTGGATGCCAGAGATAAGATGAATTCTCTCGAGCATAAAAAGAGCTTAGTTCGCAAAATAGAAGCTCAGTTACACATCGCCTATTCTTTAGGGGATAGATCTAAACTCCAAAAGAGTATTGATGACTTAACGGAACTCAAGCGAGAAATTTACTTATGCTCGCCACTGAAATCACTTGGCTTGGAAATGGTTTCATCTGACATCTTTGGCGCATTTGGGCATATGGGATTAGGTTTAGATATTTTATCTATGATGAAAGATTTAGGAGAATTACAAGACCGTTCCTTGTTCGCCTTAATGCAGAATACCCAAAATGATAGTCTGCGAAATCATTTTTCTGAATTTTTAACTTTGGTCGAATGTCCTTCGTTGTATTCTAGGAACCAAATTAAAAACACCTTTTCGGAAGTTCGACAGGGGCTCGACGTCTTTCACTGTGAAACAGAAAGCTTCTATAATACGAAAGCATACAATAAGTTGACGCAAAGAATTAGAGAGGAATCTATCCACCGCAACTTTATCAGGCTTCGAGAGGATGAGATTGCGCTAGGACAGGAATTCCTTGCCAGTTTCGGACTTGCAGAAAACGATTGGTTTGTGTTACTTCATGTAAGAGAAAGTAAGTCAAGGATTGGAACTGCAGCTAATGCCTCCCTTGGAGATTATATGGATGCTGTTGACAAAATATTGGATTCAGGGGGATTTGTTTTTCGAATGGGGCATAAGGGAATGTCCAAGATAGTGGAAAGAAGGGGTTACTTTGATTACGCTAACAGCCAGCGAAAATCTGCATCCCTGGACATCTTTCTTTACGCAAACTGTCAATTCTTAATTGGAACGGCTAGCGGCCCCTGTTCAATCCCAAGTCCGTTCGGTAGGCCTGTATTGTATACAAATGCTCCAAGCTGGGGTTTCACTTATGATCAAACAGGGTTCTTTGTCCCTCAGCTTATAAGAGAGAAAAAAACAAACAAGTTGATTGATATCGAACGCGCAGTTGAAACGCCATTAGTTTGGTCGAATAGTGAAATCAATAAATCCCCTTGGGAGCGAGTTCCCAATTCTTCACAACTGATTTCCAATGCAGTTAATGATATGTTGACTAATGCTTTTTTGAGTAAAACCACTGTCGAAGAGCAGAAATTTATTGATATAGTCGATCAAGGAAGTTTATTTGCTCGCGCTCGACCAGCACCAAGTTTCTTGAAATATTTGAATGAAGAAAAACTTTTGGTTGAGTCTTAACAGAGTCTGTAGTACAATATAAGTGTGGCTAACGACTCAACTTTTCGCGTCTTTCTCGATGGGCGGAATCTCGAAACTGTTGAAGTTTGTTATAAATCTTCCGTACAGACGAAAAATGGAAGATATTTGGATACTACGGCAGGTGGCACCTCTTATGCTATTTTGGGTTGGCAAAACGAAGTAGTTAACTGTGCAATCAGGGATCAGCTGGATAAATTTGGCCACATAGACTACAAGATGTGGAACGATCCTAATGTCGAATTACTAGCAAGTGTAATGTTAGCAAAAGCCCCAAGCGGAGTTGCCAAAGTTTATTTCTCAGGAAATTCTGGGGCTGAGGCTTGTGAGGCAGCAATGAAAATGAGCTTCCAAGCTCACCAAATAATGGGAAATCTGAATAAGAAATGGTTTATTTCGCGAAAACAGTCGTACCATGGTTCTACGGCCGATGCTCTGGCACTTGGTGATCGACCAAATTTGGATTTCTATAAACCAATGCTCTCTCCTTATCGAGCACACGTGAGCATGCATCACTACAAAAAGAATGGATTTCCAGGAGAGTCTGAGGGTGATTATGCAAATAGATGTGCCGAAGAACTAGAAAAGTTAATTTTGAAAATTGGCCCAGAAAATGTTGCAGCGTTTGTCGGCGAGACTATCATGGGTGGATTGGTTGGAGATGTTCCACCAGTTGGCGATTATTGGAAGAAGATTCGAACTGTCTGCAAGCGCCACAATGTTCACTTAATTTTAGATGAAGTTTACTGCGGTACTGCGACGACAGGTACATATTTTGCAATTGAACAAGATGGAGTAACGCCTGATTTCATATTCATGGGTAAAACACTCGCAGCCGGGTATGGTGCTTTGAGCGCTGTTGCAACTACGGATGAGATTTACAATATTATTGCATCAAGTGATGACCAACGATTACAACACACGACCACACATCAAGCCCACTCTTTGAGTGTAGCGGCAGCCTTAGCTGTTCAAAAGATTTGTTCTGATAATTCGTTTCTCAGTGAAGTTCGTCGAAAAGGTGAATTGTTTAGATCAGGGTTGCAAGGCGGCTTAAAGGATTTGAACTTTGTAATTGATATTCGTGGTCGAGGGCTGAGATTTTCTGTTGAACACGACTTTAAACAACAGATAGAGTTTGGTAAGAGATTTGAAGAATTCATGATGAAAGAGCGAGGAGTGCTTGTTAATGCTAAATGGCACAGGATCTGCTTTACCCCTCCCTTAATCATCACTGATGAAGAAATTGAGCGAGCGACAATTGCCACGGTTGAGTGTTTTAAGGTCCTATCTAAGGAATTTTCTTGAAAAAAACTTTAAAATCAATAAAAAATTTTGCTTCTAAGAATTGAGTTGCATCAATTTCTTCACCAAGAATTTCGCGCAGAACCACAAAGAGTTGAATATTCTTTAGAGAGTCCCATGGACCTTGACCCTTCTCCAGAAGAAGAATCTCGTCCACCGAATTTGGTTGAAATAAGGAAGTGACTTTTAATAAAAATTGGCTCCAAAGCTCTTCATTTATGTTCAATTGAAACGACCTCCCTGAAAACTTTAAGATTTCCCTCTTGCTCCAGTACTTCTAGATTGATGGTATCAGCAAACTTTAGATTCTCTAACCAATTCTTGACAGGCGCATTTTTCCCATTTTCTATAAATTCCAAACTGAAAGAGTTTGTATTCATCCTCGCACTATCTTGCCATGCACGCAAACACTCGTAAATCATGAGGGATTCGAGATTTCGTCCCAAAGCTCTGCATGAAATACAAAGTTCAAAAATTTCAAAAGTACTAGAATTAGGTTTGATTACAAGAAAACAGACTATTCCAGAATCTGAGAATTTATCAGTAAGCGAACAAGTTACAAAACTAAAACCCGTTCTTATGAGTTTATATGAAAGTGATTCGGTCAGTCGACGACTTGAAAGATTGAACTGATTAGTTCTTTGACTCATCGAGACGCAACGACTAATTTCCTCAGCATTTTTATCAGCATCTAAGATTGTGATACATAGTCTAGTACCTAGAGTTTCGTGCAATTCTGCATCTGTGAGGTTTTTCGATAAGGTGTCGCGCTCTAAATTTGCTTTTAGGTCTATCAAGCGGCGACTATCTCCATGAGTCTCAATTTCAGCTGAGTTAGCATAAATATGGGTCACTATTTGCCAAATATTTGCGCAGCTTGGGAGTATTCGTAGAGTTCTAACATTTTTGTTGATTTGTAAGATTTCGGTTAACTCTGCAGGGTTGTCATCGATAACGCATACTGATGAAGGATGAAACTTATAGAAGGCTATTCGTTCACTAATGACTTTTCCTTTGCTTCCAAAAGTAAAATTGAAATTTGAAATACTCTTCTCAAGTTTTTGAAATGTTGGATAAAGCCTCAAATCGTCCAATACTCTCTCTGAATTACGACTGAGTATCTCGACAAAAACTCCCTGTCCGCTAAGTCTTATCAACCATTCGGCAAATTCGATGTGCTTAGTCGTAAATTGAATGTCGCCCAGATTGCCCTCAGCAACTTCTCCAGAATAAAGGGTGTTATCTAAATCAACAAAAAGTAACTTACAGAATTTTGGAGATATGGCTCTCTCGATACAGGCGTAAAGAGCATGACATGCATTAGAAATTGCTTCATTTGAAATCGCAGATCCATAAACGTCAGGAAAATCAACATTTCCAACAATTATTTCTACAAACTCTATTTTAGATGCGTCATAAAAACTTTCAAATCGACCCTCTTCGCTACAAACAATAAAAATCTTTTGAAAATCATCGACTGTCTTAAAGTTCTGAATGGTACTAACAATTAGATGCGTAGTTGAGTCTCCCAAAGGTCCTATTATTTTTATAGCGTTAGCATTCAGAAAAATTTCAGGAGTTTTCAAGAATCGATGAGTAGACAGGATTTCAATATCAAGAAACATTTCACTTTGTTCAAGCCAACCATTAATCAAAGGGATATACATTTCTAGTGAATCGTCTGCTAGAATCAAAACTGCTTGCTTCTTGAAAGTTTCATCTTGCTTTTTACTTCTATCACTTAGCACAACGGAGGTGTGACCACTAATAACCTCTTGAAGCAAGATTTGGTCAGCTAATTTCATCATTTACACCTACTATAATCGCGGGATTACCCATCACAACTTGGCTTTCAAAAACATCATTAAATACGACAGAGCCAGCGGCAATAACCGAATTTCCTGCGATTGAGGTTCCATTAGAAAGCACCGCACCTGCTCCAATATAGCAATTGTCTAAAATAGTAACTTTACCTAAACACATAACACCCGGGCCAATGAAGCAATTCTCACCAACTGTCACATCATGTGCTAGGAATGCGTTCCTGTGAATCAACGAATGTGCACCTACCCGGACATTAGAACTCATAAAAACATTTGGTAAAATAATGGAAGTCTCATCAATCAAACTTGTAGAATGGAGATCAGCTGCTGCATTTATACCAATTATGGACGCATTATGAGCTCGCAACTTGACATGAGCTCTTTTGCGCGTTCGGCAATCTTTGAAAATCGAATTGATGACCATTGCTCTCAACAAGGGAATCAAAGTCCAATCACCAATGACGGGGAATCCCTCTATTTGTGCTGGAATTTCGCTCGCGCGATCATCAATGAACCCTAGTAGGTTTAGCTTTTGCGCCTGGTGTGCACGAATAACGGCTTCATTCAACTCTGGAAAACCAATGCCTGCTATGACGACTGTATTTTTATCCTTGCTCACAACTGAATTCTAGCCTAGTTTTGTGTAGGGAAGGGTTTGTGTAGGGAAGGGAGGGTATGAAATGCTGGGGTTAGATGTTGTGTGTATAAGAAAGTTCGAAGTTGCTATTTTATCAACCCCACAGATTATTGATGTAATTCTTCATCGAGACGAAAAGTTGCAATCAACTTCAGTTCAGTTTATCGCGGGTCGATTTGCGGCTAAAGAAGCACTGATCAAATCCGATATAGGAATAAAAAGCTTTAGGGAGTTTTCAGACATAAAAATTTCTTCTAATGATGGGGGTGTTTTGCAGACAAAGTGGAATGACAGGACTGTTAATGTTGCATTGTCCATAACTCATGATTGCGATTATGCCGCAGCTGTTGTTCTAAGAATCTAAATTCGTAAACATGATCACAAAATAGGGATAATTAGTACAGAACGTTACCAATCAACTCCAAATTGTGGATCCTGGCAAAATCTAGTGAATGCAACTGAATTTCTGATTGGTTTAAAGTGTGTACTCGATGGAAAAATTCCAAAAAAGCCGCAACAGTAACAGTTTCCTTTGGCCGAATTTGAATGTCTAACTCTGTAGGAATGTCACGAGGGTGCAGCCTTCCCCGTGTTTTATTAAGCAGAGACCTTGAATTCAATTTCCTGTTGTTTTGGTAGTAGTCAGCACTCAAAGCTATTGGATAAGTTAGAGAATTTATAGGTGAATTAGGTGGACTTATATTGACAAGGCATATCTTCTTTCTAAATAATGCTCCGATCTCGTCGACACCTGACCCTGTGGATATTACATATCTACAGTTTTCGAATATAAGGAAGTCCAGTTCGTCGCTTTGTAAATCCTTCCTCTTACTGTAATCAAAGTAATCATAATTTAAAGGTGTATTGGAATCTAAAGTGTCACGACCCATTCTGACGATTCCAAAGCCTGAATCTTGCAGAACATTAAGCGCTGTAAGCATTGAGTCGATTGGAGAATGACGGTATGTCTCCAATTGGATTCTCTTAGGAAAATATAGCTGATCATGCGCACTATCACGAACTACGAGCACGACATACGGACAGTCAATTTTTAGCCCTAGAGAATCTTCAAGTTCCTGCCGTAAGAAGAAGTTTCGAGATTTATCTGATTCAACTCGAATTGCGGGAGTTTGAGCGTGGCAAATAGCAGAGTAATCTCGCGTAAAAGATGGATTCAGTATGCGGTTAACGGTAGGAGGTGAAAAAAACCTCAGAATTCTCAACCATAATCTAATATTAAAAGAAAAACGTTTAGTTCTAAATTCACGTTTAAGAATTTGTAGAAAGTACTTGTTGACGACGACATCACTGTGCAAAAGTATAAGTTTCGAATTTGGAAAGAATTTCTTGTGCCAAAATATGGCAAATTCTGTATCTCGAACGAGATGACCAATTGATTGCGAGTGCACCCTAAAGTATTGACGCAATTTCTCTCTTTTCTGTATTGATTCAAGTTAATCTAGTATAGTTGAGGAGTGAAGTGTGTATTGGTTACAGGTGCGGCGGGCTTCATCGGTAGTCATTTAAGTGAAGCTTTAGTCAAGAGAGGTTATCAAGTTTATGGGGTGGACAATCTCCAAACGGGTCGATTGTCGAATTTAAAGAACCTTGAAAACGAAAGACATTTCAAATTTATAAATTTGGATGTGAATGAAATATTAGAGAATTCAGACTTGCAGAAAATAAATTTCTCTGGAATTCTACATTTGGCAGCACTTGCCGATATAGTGCCTTCCATTGAACATCCCAATAAGTACTTTAATTCAAATGTGGCAGGGACTCTAAAAGTTGTTGAGTTTGTTAGAGCTTTAAAAATTCCTAGATTAGTTTACGCTGCCTCATCCTCTTGTTACGGAATAGCAGAAGATTACCCAACTTCAGAGAAATCAAGAATTCAACTCGAGTACCCCTATGCTTTAACAAAGTACATGGGTGAAGAGATTATTCTTCACTGGAGCAAAGTTTATGGCTTCTCCGCCACAAGCCTTAGGCTGTTTAATGTGTTTGGGCTTCGCTCGAGAACAAGCGGAAGCTACGGAGCGGTCTTTGGAGTATTTTTGGCGCAAAAACTTGCAGACAAGCCTTTGACGATTGTTGGAGATGGTAGTCAATCACGAGACTTCACTCATGTTTCAGATGTGGTTAATGCTTTTGTCTCTTCCCTTGAAGTGGAAACTTCAGAGAATACACGAATTTATAATGTTGGATCTGGTCGAACTCAAACAGTAAGTTACCTGGCGAAACTGATTGGTGGTCCGACAGTTCCATTGCCTAAGAGACCCGGAGAACCTGACATCACATTTGCGGATATTACAAAGATAAAGGCAGAATTGGGGTGGAACCCTAATCAAAAGTTTGAAGATGGAGTATTGGAATTGTTAGAAAACATTGATCAATTCAAAGATGCTCCAGTTTGGGACGTCAAGAGCATCGAAAGAGCCACAGATGTATGGTTTAAGAGATTGAGTAAAGAAAGTTAAAATGGCTACCGTCATAGATCTTGAAGGGTTTAAATATAAAAGACAAGAGTTTTTTGCTTTAGGTAAAAAAATTGTTTTGTGCCACGGCGTATTTGATTTGTTGCATCCTGGGCATCTAGAACATTTCTATGCAGCATCCAAATTTGGAGATGTTTTGGTAGTAAGTGTCACTTCTGATGAATTTGTGAATAAAGGACCTGGACGTCCAATCTTTGATTTGCCAACAAGAATGCGGGCACTATCCCGAATAAAGGGGATAGACTATGTCGTTCCCTCATTTTCTAATACAAGCGTAAATGTTATCAATACAGTAAAACCAAATTACTATGTCAAGGGTAGTGAATATTCAGATGCTCAACAAGACATAACAGGAATGATTCAAATCGAAAGAAATGCTGTCGAGCAGAATGGTGGCGAGATGGTTTTCACTAACGAGATAACTTCGAGTAGCACTTCGATAATTAACGAGCACTTATCTCCTTTTTCTCTTGACACTCGAACTTGGCTTCAAGATTTTAAGACTAAATTTAGTGTTGCATCAATCATGAAATCTATCCAAGATTTAAAAAATCTTAAGATTGGAATTGTTGGGGAAACAATCATTGATAGTTACACAAGGTGCACTCCTTTAGCGAAATCAAGTAAGGATCCTATTTTGGCCTTCCAAAGGCATGAAACTGAATCATTTAGGGGAGGTGTTCTAGCTATTGCGGGCAACTGTAGTGAGTGGGCATCTCACGTTTGCGTTTATTCGCATGTTGCCACTCTTAGTGACGGCTTTCTTACAAGTGAAAATTCAAATGTGGAATACGATTTATTCAAATCTATTGCAAAACCCGACATCTTAAAGCACAGATTTGTTGACTCTGGCTCTGGGAATAGGATATTTGAATACTACGACTTTGCCCCAGAACCGTTTTCCGAAATAGAAATTCAAGGATATTGGGATCACCTTGAAAGTCAACTCCCAAACCAAGATATTATTATTGTCGCGGACTATGGACATGGCTTTCTTTCCCAAACGGGAATTCGCACTATAGAGAAAAATGCAGGATACCTGGCCGTCAATACTCAAGCAAACGCAGGAAATCGAGGATACAATACTATTGCAAAGTATAAGAGAGCAGATCTAATTTGCCTCAACGGAGGAGAATTACAATTGGAACTGCGTGAAAGAAATCCTAACTATCTTAAAATGGTACCAAAATATATAGAACGAATGCAGGCACGACATGCAATCGTAACTTTAGGCGCCGAAGGTCTTATGGTGTTTGATAGTAATGGTGACAACGTTAGAGTGCCAGCGCTTTCAACAAAAGTAGTTGATAAAGTGGGCGCAGGAGATTCGGTCTTGGCAATTGCATCTATGCTCTCCTTTATCAATGCTCCAATAGAAGTAATAGGATTCCTCTCGAATATTGTTGCAGCGAATGAGATTGAGCAACTTGGACATTCCAAATCGATGACTATCGTGGATTTACAAAAAAGCGTGAAGGGTTTGCTCGGATGAAAACCAATGGAATAGTTGTTGTTTTTGGAGCTGGCGGCTATGTGGGTTCACGATTAACTCCAAGGTTACTTTCTAAGGGGTATGAAGTTCGTGCTTTTGATACATATTGGTATGGCAATGTGTTTGATTCTTTGTTATCAAAGAATCAGAACCTAAAAGTAATTAAAGGTGATGTTAGAAACATAGAAGACGTTCAAGATGTAATTAGTGGTGTAGATGTTGTTATTCATCTAGCCTGCATTTCAAATGACCCATCTTTCGACATGAACCCCCAGCTTGGGAAGTCAGTTAATCTCGACAGCTTTGAACCCTTGGTCAAGTTAGCAAAGAACGCTGGCGTTAAAAGATTTATATTCGCCTCATCATCATCAGTTTATGGGATTAAGGAAGAAGAAAGAGTAACTGAATCTCTATCGCTGGAACCTCTGACAGACTATTCAAAATACAAGGTAATCTGTGAAGAAGTACTACTGTCTCATATGACAAGCAATTTTGTTTGTACCGTTGTTCGACCGGCAACTGTGTGTGGTTATTCTATTCGGCAACGCTTTGATCTTGCAGTAAATATCTTGACTAATCACGCAGTGAATAGAAGTGAAATCAAAGTTTTTGGAGGGCAACAGTATCGGCCCAACCTTCACATAGAGGATATGGTTGATGCATATTTGCACATTATGGAGCAAGATGTAGAAAGAGTTTCTGGAGAAATTTTTAATATTGGAGGAAAAAATCTAACTTTAAACGAAATCGCCGAAAGAGTATCAAGCATCTCAGGAGTAGCAAATATCGTTCATGAAGCAACAGATGATTTACGTTCATACAGAGTAGATTCCTCACACATATTTCAGAAAATTGGGTTTGAACCCAAACGCGAAATAGATGATGCAATATCAGATTTGGTTGCTGCTTTTGCAAACCGTAAATTTACTAATCCGCTAGGCAATCCACTCTATTTCAATATTAAAAGAATGAAAGAGTTGAATTTGGCTTGATAAGAAAAATTATAGGCCTCGACTTGGATAACACCTTAATTGACTATTCTAAATCAATCGAAATTTATAGCACAAAATATTTGGGAACAAGCTATAGCAATGTAATCCAAATAAGAAATGCGTTGAAGAATCAAAGTCTTGGCATTGAATGGCAAAGAGCGCAATCATGGATGTACACAGAGGGCTTATTTTATGCACATCTGGCAGAAGGAGCTGTTGAGTTACTGGATAAGTCATTTGAGCGCTCAGAAGCTGTTCACATAATAAGCCATAAGACTACGAATACTCCAGAAAAATTTGGATATCTCGATTTACGAACTCCCGCAAAAGCATGGATCGAGCGCAATCTTGAACCTTATGGAATTGACTTATCGTACGTTCACTTTGAGCCTTCTCGAGCAGGAAAAATTGAAAGAATCAAGGAGTTGAAGATTACTCATTTTGTCGATGATTTGATTGAGGTGCTTACAGATAGAAAATTTCCAAAAACCGTTAAGAAATACCTCTATAGTCCATTTGAAGAATCGATAAATTCAGATACAGATCTAATCGTAATTAAGAGATTGGATCAAGTTTGAGACCTCTGACAATCTTTGAGCTAAATCGTTACTTCTCATGCGAGATTGAAGTCAAGAACAAGTTTGTTGGTGGTAATTCAGTTGTGCACCAGGTACAAGCGGGCCCTTTGAGTTTGGCAGTAAAGGAATACAAAGGAGAATCGCAGCGGATTTTAAGATCTCTGCAAAGAGAAGCATCCGCTTTAAATTTTCTTCAACAGCACCACATTCCATGTGTACCAAAGATGCTCTATTCAAACGAAGATTTAGGTTTTATTGTTATGGAGTTTATTACTGGCGAGAGACCAATTTCAAATAGAGACTCTATTGTAGCAATGTTAAAGTTTATTGAAATACTAAATGATCTATATCAGGTTGACCCAAGTTTTGCTTATGCGATAGACGCAGGAACTAGTGATGATGAAATTCGGAATCAGATTCGAGGTAGATTATCTGAAGTTGGGGCTGAATCAATAGAGCTAGTCACAAAAATTAAGAATTTGATCAAAGAGAAAAGAGGAACCTCAATACAAGAAGTACTAACCTCAGATTTGACTTACAGTGTATCGGATCTGGGAGTACATAATTCTCTATTGCGTCAAGGTGATTTCTATCATTTCGATTTAGAGTTTTTTGGCAAAGATTCACCATACAAATTAGTGGGTGATTTTTTGTTACATCCACAGAATGATTTCTCATATGGCGACAATTCTCTTTTTTTAGAGAAAAGTATGCTTATTTTCGGACTTTATGAAGAGCGACTGGGGCGGTTCGTAAGCCTTTTGTCGGCGAAGTGGACTCTGATTTGTAGCAAGAGGTTAAAAAAAATGATTGAAGCGAATGTAGATAATGAAGCCTTGCAGGCACAAAGGGATCTTGTCGGTTACTATTTGAGGATGGCGGAAATTTTTGCTCACTCAAATGAATGGGAAATACTATTGGATAAGGTTCGCTTTTCCTTATGAAAGAGAATACTGATGTTATGGGCTCAAGTGACAAAGGGCAAGATTTTTCTTTACATTTGAGACTTCGTATTTTGGAGATTCTGGCTAAATCCGGTCGAGGACACCTAGGTCCAGCTTTATCTATTGTCGACATTATTGATGCTCTATATGAGTCGGTTTTGAGATTTAATCCGAAAGATCCAAATTGGGAGTTCCGCGACAGATTTGTTCTAAGCAAAGGTCATGGATGCTTAGGATTATATGTTGTTCTAGAGAAACATGGTTTTTTTCATAGAGAAAAGCTTGATGAATTTTGTTCTTTTAATTCATGGTTTGGTGGACACCCAGAAAGTGCTACGAATCCCGGAGTTGAGTTCTCAACAGGATCTTTGGGTCATGGACTCTCTTTTGGTGTTGGCTTAAGCATGGCTGCTCGAATCAAAGGCCAGCGTTGGCGCACTTTCGTTCTTCTAGGAGATGGCGAGTTAAACGAAGGATCAGTCTGGGAAGCGGCTGCTCATGCGAGCAAACATCAATTATCAAATTTATGTTTAATTATTGATTATAATAAAATGCAAGCTTCTGGATTGTCGCAGGAAGTACTAGACTTAGGTTCCTTAGAGAGAAAATTTGACGCTTTCGGTTTTAAAGTAATTGAACTCGATGGGCACAAAAAGAGTGATTTAGTTAGTAATTTGGACTTTGATCCATTTCAGGAAAATAAACCAATTGCTGTGATTGCACACACAACTAAAGGTAAAGGCATTCCGCTAGCAGAGAATTCAAATCATTGGCACCATAAGGCAAAAATATCGCTAGAAGAAATTAGCGATTTAAAGTCTTCGATATCAAAATGAGACAGACTGCCTTAAAAACCGTTCACGAACTCGCAAGAAGTGATGGGCGCGTCGTATTCGTCGGTTCTGATCTTGGTGCTGATACTTTAAAAGAGATGAAAGAAGAATTTCCAGAAAGATTCTTCATGGAGGGTATCTCAGAGCAACACATCGTTGGTTTCGCTGCAGGTCTTGCAAAAGAGGGGTTTATTCCATACCTCAACACAATTGCAACTTTTTTTGCCAGAAGAGCATATGAACAAATTGCAATTGATGTGGCATTACATAATCTACCGGTCAGGATATTGGCGAGTGGTGGAGGTATGGTCTACGCACCTCTTGGCCCAACACATACCGCTATTGAAGATCTTTCACTAATGCTCTCAATTCCAAATATGAAGGTGTTTTCTCCCGCGGATTCTAATGAGATGCGCAATCTCATTCAGTATTCCTTGTATGACCCTTTTCCATGGTATGTGCGGTTTGGTAAAGGCGGAGAAGAGGTAGTAACTCCAGTAGCTCAAAAGGAACCTTGGTTACCCAAAATATTTAAATTTGGAAATTCGAAAAATGTCTTAGTAACGACTGGGGTAACACTTCAAATTGCTCTTAGAGCCGCACGAGAACTTTCTGAATTAGAAATCAGCGTTGTCCATATCCCATACTTAAATGATATCAATTTAGAAAGCTGGATCAATTTGATACCAGGGTGTGAAAACATTGTTGTTCTTGAAGAACATACTCCAAGAGGTGGGCTATTCACGCAGATATTACATGAGTTTCATCGTTCAAAAATCGAAAACCAAAAGTTGAGCCACATATCCTTAGCGCATCAGTTTTCTCACAATTATGGGTCGCAAGATGATCATTTCAGGCATAATTCGATTACAGTACACGGGATTGAACAAATTATTAAGAAGAAGAGCGTCGGAAAGAAAGGTTGATATGGGATCAGAACTAAATTTAGTCACGAAATTGCACCAAGCGACAAGGCGAGATTATCTTGGCCGAATGACCGATAACAAGGTTGAAGCAATGATGGTTGCTAAGGAGTATGGAAAGGACTACTGGGATGGAGATCGTCGATATGGGTATGGCGGTTATCGCTATCTTCCAGGACGATGGAAACCGGTTGCAGAATCTTTAATTGAACGGTACCAGTTGAAATCTGGAAGTAAAGTCTTGGATGTTGGTTGCGGAAAAGGATTTCTTTTGTACGAAATGCAATTACTTTTACCAGGCATTGAAATTACTGGAATTGATGTGTCTGAGTATGGATTAAAGAATAAACATCCGGAACTCAAAGGTGACTTCAGGATTGCAAGAGCACAGGATCCGCTTCCTTTTAGTGATAAAGAATTTGATTTGGTTATTTCTCTCGGAACATTCCACAATTTGCACGTATACGAGCTTGAAACTGCAGTCAGTGAAGTTCAACGTGTAGGTAAGTTCGGTTACATCATGGTTGAAAGCTTTAGAAACGAGCTTGAAATGTTTAATTTAGAATGCTGGGCCCTTACCGCCGAATCTATTATGGATACTGACGAATGGCTCTGGTTATATAAGAAATTTGGATTTAGTGGTGACTACGAGTTTATCTTCTTCGAGTGATGACCAAAATTTAATGAAATCGCTAGCTGGAATTCTGAATGAAACATCGAGAGATTTAGTAGTAGAAGAAATTGATATACCCTCACATTTAGAGTCTGGACAAGTCTTAGTTAAGGTCATTTCCAGCGGTATCTGTGGGGCCCAAATAAATGAGATTGATGCAGTTAAAGGGCCAGATAAATTCCTACCACATTTACTGGGGCATGAAGGATTCTGTGAGGTTATTAAAATCGCAAGCGATGTGCGTACAGTTCGTACTGGGGACTTTGCAATTATGCACTGGCGCCCGGGTGCGGGTCTTCAATCTGCTCCCCCGGTATATAACTGGAGAGGTAGGACACTCAACGCAGGATGGGTTACAACATTCAATAGATTTGCAGTCGTCTCGGAAAATAGGGTTACGACCATAAAGCAGACTTCATTGTCGAGTTCTACACTGCCTTTGCTTGGATGTGCGTTAACCACTGCTTTTGGAGTTCTGAAGAATGAGGCAAAAGTTTCAATTAACGACTCCATCTTAATCTTTGGAGCGGGTGGAGTCGGACTTACAATGCTGAAGATCTTAAAGTCCTGGGGTATCACGAATTTAGTGATGGTAGATATTGATAAGAATAAGACGCAGTTAGCAAAATCTATGGGGGCCCCTAACTCCTTACTTTTCGAGAATAAAGAAGATTGCCTTCAAAAACTAAATAGCTTGTTCGGAAGGGATTTGCCTACAGTCGCAATTGATACCACAGGCAAAGTGCCATGCATCGAACTTGCGTACGAACTCTCTCACCCACAAGCACGAGTTATACTCGTAGGAGTACCAAAAAAAGGCGAAAAGAGTTCAATCTACACTTTACCACTTCATTTTGGAAAAGTTTTTGTTGGTTCTCAAGGAGGTGGGTCAGTTCCTCAAGAAGACATTCCTTACTTACTTGAGGAATTAGAATCCGGAAGATTAGATTTTTCAGATTTTCCTGTTGAGAAATTTGATTTGGAAAATATCAATTTAGCAATCTCTAGCTTACGATCAGGAAAACCTGGAAGAATGATTATTCAAATGGAAGGTACGAGATGAAACTATCGCAAATCTCAACTCAAACCAAGCAACAAGTGTTTCATAGTCATTCTTGGGATTTAACAGTAGACGAAGAATTGATATTAGATTTAGTGTCTGAGGCTAGAAGAAGTAAGGCTAAAAAAGCACGGTTATGTTTGCATAAAGCTCCAGAAGAAATTATGCAGGTTACTTATCTGGCTTTTATTTCTCCTTACGAAGATAGAATTCACAACCACCCACATAGAGCAGAAGTGCTTGTTCCTATACTTGGTGAAGCAGAAGCTAGGACTTTTGATGATGAAGGCAACTTACTTAGTAACAAGCTAATGCGCGGCAAATCAGGCGAGGCATTTTCATCCAATTTAGGAACGTGGCATTCGCTCAAAGTAAAATCTTCGGAATTCGTTATGATTGAGATCGGAGTTGGGCCATTCCGTCCTGACTCTACAACATTCTTCGAGACAAAAGGGAGGTAAGAAATGGGTTCCGTAGTTAAAAAGCGACGTAAAAGAATGGCAAAGAAGAAACACAAGAAACTTCTCAAGAAAACACGTATTCAACGACGAAATAAGAAATAGAAATTGACTTGGCAAAGTATTTAACTTCGGCATCTAGAGTTCTATTCCGAACCTATAAAGGTTCGGATTATGCGACCTGGCTACGTGGTATGGCTGCTCTAGGAGTTCTCATAATCCATTATGGTGGTCTAGGGCTGAGAGAGTTGTTTCCTCCAAACTCTATCGGTGCAAGAGCTCTAAATAATTTAGTGGACTTTGGTGGTCAAGGACCAACAATCTTCTTTGTAGCGTCAGGTTATGTTCTTCATAAATACGTTCGCAAGTCTGTACCAAATTGGAAGATATTTCTGACTCGCTACTTAAGGCTCGCACCAGCCTACACCTTAGTTTTGTGGTTTGCGACAATTGTCAATGGGAGTCTTGAACAATTCTCTGTTTCTATGTTTGTTAAAAAACTACTCTTTTTAGATCTATTTTTTAAAGATGCCTATGAATTCAATCCCATAGGAATCGGCTATTTTGTTGTGGTTGAATTTTGGCTTACCGCTTTTTTACTTCTAGGACCTGTCTTAACTTTAGGTAATGGATTGAAGAGAAAAATCACCTTAATCAGTATTGTCCTTTCAAGTTTTTTACTTTCATACTACTCTCACGATTTAGCAACATGGTTCGATATTCCAACGTTCCATTTTGACATACTAAAGTATCAATTTTTCTTCATTTTGGGCATGTGCTGTGTTAGATTGCGTTTAATCCGAAACGTAAAAATACCCGCACGAGTGTTAGCTGTTATTTCAATTGTTCTTGCGCTAAATTTTGACCAGTATTTAGGTTACGTTGCAGCTATGTTTGCGATTACGACATTGCTTTCTGAAGACGAAAAAGGTTCTCGGATTCCCCTGGGAATAACGCCAATATTCATTGGAAATATATGCTACTCAATATATTTGTTACATATTCCAATGATTTCATTATTCCAAATATATTTTGCCGAGGTCTCAATATTTATTGTAGTATGCTCTGTGATTACTCTCTCTTGTTTACTGTTTATTTTTATTGAACAACCATTCATAAAAATAGGAAAGAGATTTACCACTAAAGCAAAATAGTCAACTATGAAACTAATCAGAGATTTAGACGCTCACCTCATGGTTAACCGAAGGATACTTGCCTAATAGATTTTGATAAAAACTAAAGACCTACCAGAACTAACTTCTTGGAAATAGAGGTTACCGCATAGCGGACCTTATTGACTGTGACTATGGCGCCATCCTTAACGTTATTAAGGATGGCGCCATTGCTTAATTTAGGCGTTGAGCTATATGAGCTAACTGAACACAGGCGCTCTTGGCATCCAAAGAGTAATCCTTTGTCATCAATCAAAAGCGGAGAGCCAGGGGTTCCATGCTTTTCAGGAGATAACCGACTGGGAAATTCATCCTCATCGACTATAAGAAAGCGAACTTCATCAGCGTTAGGTAGACGGATACCACTAGCAGCAAGCCATGCTGCCGCAATTCTATTTCCGGAATTACTTATTGAAACATCATAACCAGCAATTGCAACACCACTATCTGGACCATCAAGGGTGCTATATCTCCAATCTTCAGGAAATATGGAGTTGCGCTTAGCAAGTCTCACTTCACCTTGAGTAGCAACATTACTTGAGGAAAGTGTTAGTACTGAATCATAAATCAGATAAATACTCTTACCGCTTGCTACTGCGCTTAGAGAAAATCCAACATCTCCAGTTGTTCGACCATCGCTTTGTCTATCGCCATCAACAATTTCATATATCCAGCCACTTTTAGTTAGAGCTGCGCCAAGAATTATTCCTTGAGACTCATCCCGATAGAAGACTTGAACTCCAGCAGGGGTAACAGCGCAAGCGTTGGAAACGCTGACATCACTGGCAGTTTTTCGCCTAGTGCTCTCTTGATAATTTTGAATATCATCGCCATCACCATCTAATGTTTCATAACGCCACCTCTTGCCATCGTATGAGGCATGGCGAAGATCTTTATTCTCAGTATCTGTATAGAAAATATGTAGCTTCTCGTCTGCCTTGGACCCTGAAACACAGAGCGATACTGGACCAGCTAAATTCCTATCTGACCTCCCGCCAGAAGTTGAAACACCATCAATAATTGATGTCTTCCAAGAGTTTCTAACAAGTGTTGCAAGTTTTAGATTCCCAGAGATGGCATCAGAGTAGGCAATAACTTGGCTCTTTTTAAATACTCCAGATGCAAGGTATTTAACATCAGCTCTCTTATCAATAGCTTTAACCTTTGCTGTGGAGCGAGGGGTTACTTCATTACTGGTCACAGCATCAGATTCACCATTATCGTTCTTAGCTTTAATGGTGAATGAGTAGCTACTTCCATTACTTAGCCCAGTTATCTTGGCAGGGCTTTGAGTAAAGCTTCGCTCCAACCCACCAGGGCTGATAGTGACTGTATATCCAGTAACTCGATCGATACGGCGACAATTAGGGGAATCAAATGTTAATAGCGCGTATCTATCTCCAACTAAGGCTCTAACATCAATTGGTTTTGCAGGAAGACTCTGTGCTTTATTTGCTGGAGGCTTTAACAACATATCTTCAATCATCGCTAGAGCGATACTTCCCGGGCTTCTAAAGACCTCACCAGCGTCAAGAACTGGAGTCATAACAGAGTTTGTCCCGGTAGCTGAAAACATTGCTTCATCAAGGTGGGTAATTGATGAGCCATCTTCATAACTCTGGGGTGAATAGAGCTTGGGCTTAACGCCGTTATTTGCAGCTGTTGCTAGCGAGCCGCTCCAGAAAAGCTGCGATGTCATAGCTTTTCCTAAATCAACTGAGCGAGCACAAAAATCTGTAAATAAGCGGCCATCGCTGAGTTGAACATATGCATCATATGGAGTGGGTTGAACTAAATATCCAGTGCCAAAAAACTTGTCATATTCAGCATTTGATAGAAAACCAATGCCATGGCCAATTTCATGTAACACAGTGCTGGAAAGGTCATAACTAAATCGTCCTGGCTTGCCATCAATTGCGGTATGCCAGAGCGCATTTGAGTTAAAGCGAAGAACGATATCTGGCTTTCCAGGAGCGAGATCTTTCTTTGCTAAGCGATCTGCCAAAATGGATGGATACCAGAGATCTAAATCAGGCGCCCCATCGAAGGCATTAAAGTAATCACCAGGACGAGCTGAACCAAGAACTCCATTTATAT